>Ga0210033_1003030_pt1 | contig 13899 bp, 16 predicted proteins | sample CryGeymeta201501_FD_185465 | JGI IMG/M metagenome (GOLD analysis project Ga0210033, IMG submission 185465) | Groundwater microbial communities from Crystal Geyser aquifers in Utah, USA - Crystal Geyser metaG 2015-01 (SPAdes) (version 2) | ecosystem: Environmental > Aquatic > Deep subsurface >... | reverse complement strand
GTCGCGAATTTCAGCGAAAGTTTTGCCGCCCTTGATGCCGCCGACGCGGCGATTGCGGTGCGGGATGCCGGGGCGCTGGCCGCCGCCCTGATCGCCCTGACCCCTGCCGAGCAGGCCCGCCTGGCCGCTGCGGCGCGCGGCGTGCTGACCCCACCGGGGGGCGAGAGCGCGCTGCTGGCGGCGATTGCCACCGCAGTCGGGCTTGCACCGCCCGCCTGATCCGGGGCGCAAGTGGCGGTCAAACCGGCGTGTGGGCGGTGCAATGGTCTGGGCTTTGCGACAGAACTGTGACATGTTCAGGCTAATGACAGCACTCCGATATACCTTTGGCGCAGACCGGGGGATCGGCAAGCCGGGATAACCGGCCGGTTCGAGCAGTGGACCCGAGAACGACAGGCAGGCAAGACGTGGACAGGCAAGACGCGGAAAATTCAACTTCGACCGACGCGGCCGCCCACAGCCAATACGGTGCCCTGTGCTGGCGCCGGATCGGCGTGCGGCTGGAAGTGCTGCTGATCACCAGCCGCGAGACCGGGCGTTGGGTGATCCCCAAGGGCTGGCCGATTTCCGGCCTCGCCCCCGAGGCCTCGGCGGCGCGCGAAGCTTATGAAGAGGCCGGGGTCGAAGGCAACCCGACCGCCACCTGCATCGGGTGTTATGGCTATGACAAGGCGCTGGACCGGGCCTCGGCGGAACCTTCCAGCCTGCCCTGTGTGGTGGCGGTCTATCCGTTGCAGGTCAAGGCCCTGCGGGAGCGCTTTCCCGAGCGCGGGCAGCGGCGGCGCAAGTGGTTCAGCCCGAAAAAGGCCGCCCGCAAGGTGGCCGAGCCCGATCTGCGGGGCCTGCTGGCGGGGCTTGAGGCGCTGTTGCCGGGGCCGGGCGGGAAAGCGGCCAAGGCCGGGGCCAAACTGCGCGCCGCAGCGGCAAAGGCTTGATTTCTGCCGCGCGATCCCGACATGCTTGGGTGATGATGATCTTTGCCATGGCACCCCGATGATCCGTTATGCGCTGAAATGCCCGGTCGGGCACGACTTCGAGAGCTGGTTCCAGTCGGCCGATGCGTTTGACGCGCTGGCCGGGCGCGGGCTGGTGGCTTGTCCGGTGTGCGGGGCGACCGGGGTTGAGAAGACCCTGATGGCCCCGTCGCTAAGCCCCAGCCGCACGGCGGTCGCGGCGGGGGGGGAAGCGCCGGTGGCAGGCGCGCTGTCGGGCCCGGCCTCGGCGCGTGAGCAGGCCCTGACCGCGATGCGGCGCGAGATCGAGGCCAATTCCGAGTATGTCGGGATGAGCTTCGTCACCGAGGCGCGGCGCATCCACGCCGGCACTGCCCCCGAGCGCGCAATCTACGGCGAGGCGAGGGCCGACGAGGCGCGCAAGCTGATCGAGGATGGGGTGCCGGTGGCAGCGCTGCCGTTCCTGCCGGCGCGCAAGACCAACTGAGGGGCTGGTCCGGGCAGGGGGCTTTCCGCCCCCTCTTGGCCTTGTGGCCAATTCACCCCCGAGAATATTTGGACAAAGGAGAAAGCGGGGAGTTGCGGATTCGGGTCAGATCTGCTTTTCGGGCAGGTGCACCACCAGCCCGTCGAGCGCGGGGGTGACCTTGATCTGGCAGGTCAGGCGCGAGCGCACGGGATCGGGATTCCAGGCGAAATCGAGCATGTCCTCTTCCATCGCGTCTTTCCCGGGCAGCTTTGCCACCCAATCGGGGGCGACATAGACGTGGCAGGTCGAGCAGGCGCAGGCCCCGCCGCAGTCGGCGTCGATCCCGGGCACGCCGTTGTCGCGCGCGCCTTCCATCACGGTCAGGCCATTGGCGACCTCGACCACGTGTTGCTTGCCATTGAATTCGACGTAAGTGATCTTCGCCATCGCTTGCCCTCGCGCGTCCCGCCTTTGGTGTAAGCGGCATAAGCGAATTGCGCGGGATTTGCCAGAGCCTGTCGGGGCTTGTCAAAGGGGCAATTTGTTCTATCTTTGTTCGCATGTCTGACTGGCTGACCCCGACCCCTGCCCCCGGTACATGGCCGCGCCCGCCCGCCGCCCTGCCGCATGCGCGGCTGGACGAGCCTGCGGTCGGGGCGCGGGTTTGTGTGGCCGGGTTGGTGCTGGTGCGTCAGCGCCCCGGCACCGCCAGGGGGGTGATCTTTCTGACCCTCGAGGATGAGACCGGGGTGGCCAATGTGGTGGTCTGGGCCCGGGTTTACCAGCGTTTCCGCCGCGCGGTGATTGCCGGGCGGTTGCTGCGGGTGACCGGTCGGGTGCAGCGCGAGTCGGGGGTGGTGCATGTGGTAGCCGAGGTGATCGAGGATCTCTCGGCGCTGCTCGACCAGTTGTTGCGGCCCGATTTTCACCCCGAGGGCAGCCGGGCCGCTGATCAGCCCTGACCGAGCAAGGGTGACTTTCTTCGCCCCCTGATTTCGGCTATGACGGGCGGCGAGAATGCCGGGGGCCACCCGGCGCATGAGCAGGACACGGGCGGCAGTGACTGGCAGGATGACACGATTTCCCCTTGGTATCAGTGCCCTGTGCGGCGCGCTGGCGCTGACCGCGTGCCAGAGTGCCTATGCGCCCGCAGCACCCGCTCACGCCGATCTCAGGGCCGAGTTGGTGCTGCGTTCCGAGCCGGGGCCGCCACCGGGCCCGGACGGCCTCTGCTGGGGCACGGATGTGACCCCCGCCGTGATCGAAACCGTGACCGATCAGGAAGAGGTCGAGCCTGCCACTTTTGCTGCGGGTGGCACCATGCTGACCCCGGCCAGCTACCGCAGCGTGACACATCAGAAGATTGTTCAGGACCGCGCCGAGGTCTGGTTCCGCGCCCCCTGCCCGGCCATGATGACCGCCGATTTCATTGCCACGCTGCAACGCGCCCTGAAGGCGCGCGGGCTTTACCGGCTGGCGCTGACCGGGGTGATGGATGCGCCCACCCGCGATGCGATCCGGCGGTTTCAGGCTCCGCTGGGGTTTGACAGCCCGATGCTGACGCTGGCCGCGGCGCGTGATCTGGGGTTGGTCGCCGCCGATCCGGGGCGGTAACAGAGCGCATTCCAAAAAGTGTGAATCGGTTTTTGGACAAAATGCGCGCAAGAATAGACCGGGGCGGACGGTTGCCCGCCCGCCCCGCTTATCCCCGCGCGCAACTGCCTTATTCGACGCTCAGCGCCACGAAGCGCGGATCCCCGCCGCGCCGGATCAAGAGCAGCAGCGACTTGCGCCCGGCATCCCTGGCCTCGGTCACACGGTCGGTCAGATCCTGCACCCTGACCACCTTCTGCTGTCCCGCTTCGGTGATCAGATCGCCCTGCCGCAGGCCCTTGGTGTAGGCATCCGACATGGCATCGACATCCATCACCACCAGTCCTTCGCTGCCCACCGGCAGGCCCAGCGCCTCAACATCGGCGGGGGTCAGCTCGGCCACCGTCATGCCCAGCACCTGGCCCTGGGTCGGCACCTCGGGCGCGGCCGGATCGGTGGTCATCGCCGCATCCTGCGCTTCGGCGGTTTCACGCCGCCCCAGCGTCACCGACAGGGTTTCGGTCTTGCCATCGCGCAGCACCACCACGCTGACCGCCTCGCCCACCGGCGCGTCGGCCACCCGGCGCACCAGCTCGCGGGTATCGGCAACCGTCGATCCGTCAAACAACTGGATCACGTCGCCCGCCATCAGGCCGGCATCCTTGGCCGGACCATCGGGCACATCGGTGATCAGCGCGCCCTTGGCTTCGGCCAGCCCCATCGCTTCGGCGACATCGGGCGTGATGTCCTGAATCCGCACCCCCAGCCAGCCGCGCCGGGTTTCGCCGAACTGGCGCAACTGATCGGCCACCTTGCTGACCACATTCGACGCCATCGAGAAGCCGATCCCGATCGAGCCACCATTGGGCGACAGGATCGCGGTGTTCACGCCCACAACCTGGCCATCCATGTTGAACAGCGGCCCGCCCGAGTTGCCCCGGTTGATCGCGGCATCGGTCTGGATGAAATCGTCATAGGTGCCGCTCAGGGCGCGCTTGCGGGCCGACACGATCCCGGCCGAGACCGAAAACCCCTGCCCCAGCGGGTTGCCCATCGCCACCACCCAGTCGCCGACCCGCATCAGATCGCTGTCGCCAAATGGCACAAACGGCAGCGGCGTGCTGCTTTCGACCTTCAGCAGCGCGATGTCGGTCTTGGTGTCGGTGCCCACCAGCTTGGCCTTCAGGCGGTCGCCGTCAAAGAATTCGATCTCGATGTCATCGGCACCTTCGATGACGTGGTTGTTGGTCACGATGTAGCCGTCTTCCGAGATCACGAAGCCCGACCCCAAGGCCTCGGATCGGCGCGGCTCGGGGGCGGTCTGGCCGTTGCGGTCCATGAAATCCTTGAAGAAATCCTGGAACGGTGTGCCATCAGGCTGCAACTGCCCCGGCCCGGCCGAGGCCGCAACCACCGAGGATGTGGTGATGTTCACCACCGCAGGGCTGATCTGTTCGGCCAGATCGGCAAAGCTTTCGGGTGCGCCGCGCGCCCATGCGTCCGAGACCGGCGCGAGCGTCAGCGCCAGACCAAGGACCAATGCGGTGAAAAGACGTGGCGCTGCGGGCGGCGTGGCCTCGGCCCGGCGGACCAGTGACATGGAGGTGGCTTGCACTCGTAATTCCTTTCCTTGCTGCCCGCACGCGCGCCCGAAGAAGGGGGCGTCGGGACGTTCACCATCAACAGCTAGTTAAGCTGCGTTACAATGCAATCCCATTCGCGATGCGTCAAATCAATGTGAACGCCGGTGGGATCAATGCTCACGCGCCAAGCTGGCGCGCCAGCCAGATCAGCCCCACCCCAAGCGCCAGCGCGCCCAGCCCCAGCGCGCGGCGGCGACCCTGCGTGAGGCTGGCGATCAGCGCCACCAGATCGACCAGACGCGAAGGGGCCAGCGCGAACGCCAGCCCCTCGACCACCAGCACCAGCCCGAGGGCCAGCACGATCACGCTCACGGGGCGACCGGCGCGGCGGCGGGGGCCTGATCGCTGCGCAGATAATCGAAGAACTGGCTGTCAGGCTGCATCACGATCGACGAATTCGCGCCCTTCAGCGCCCGCTCGTAACTGGTCAGCGAGCGGGTGAAGGCAAAGAATTCTGGATCGCGCCCGAACGCCTCGGCATAGATCGCGTTCCTTTGCGCGTCGGCCTCGCCGCGCACCACCTCGGCCTCCTTGCGCGCCTGCGAGACCAGCTCGACCACGGTGCGGTCAGCGGCGGCGCGCACCTTTTGCGCCGCCTCACCGCCGCGCGCGATCTCGTCGGCGGCCTCGCGTTCGCGCTCGGCCCGCATCCTGGCATAGGTCGCGGCCAGGTTCTGCTCGGGCAGATCGGTGCGGGTCAGCCGCACGTCGATGACCTCGACCCCCAGCGCCGCGGCCTCGGTGCGCGCCTTGTCGCGGATCTGGTTCATCAGCCCGGTGCGGTCTTCCGACAACACCCGGTTCGAGGGCACCGCGCCCAGCACTTCGCGGATCGCAGCGTTGATGATGCGGTCAAGGCGAACCTGCGCCGCATCGACCCCACCGACACCCACCGCTTCGCGGAAGCTGGTCAGATTGATGATCTGCCAGCGCGCAAAGGCATCGACCACAAAGCGGCGGTCATCAAGCGGCGTCACTTCCAGCGGCTGCGTCGGCAGCCCCAGAATCCGCCCGTCATAGCGCACCACCTCTTGAATCAGCGGAATCCTGAAACCGATCCCAGGGTTCTCGCGCTCGGCCTTGACCTGACCGAATTGCAGCACCAGCACCTTTTCGCGCTCGTCCACGATGAACACCGATGACAGCGCCAGCGCGCCCGCAATCACCAGTACGGGCAGAATGACAGAAGCTTTGTTCATCTCAATTGTTCCCCGTGGTGGTGACAGCGGCAGCGGCGGGTGCCGACATCCGGTTCAGCTCGTTAAGCGGCAGGAACGGCACCACGCCTTGGCCGGCCTCGCCCCCCGACACCCCGTCAAGGATGACCTTGTTCATGTCGCCCAGCACTTTTTCCATCGTTTCCAGATACATCCGCCTGCGCGTGACTTCAGGTGCCTTGATGTATTCGGCATAGACCGCAAGAAAACGGCTGGCCTCGCCTTCGGCGTTGTTCACCACTTCGGCACGGTAGCCTTCGGCCTGCTCGGTCAGTTGGGCGGCTTGCCCACGCGCCCCGGCGGTTACCTGGTTGGCATAGGCATCGGCCTGCTTTTCCAGCTTGTCGCGTTCCTGCTGGGCCGCCTGCACCTGGCGGAAACTGTCAATCACCTCGGCCGGCGGGTCGGCTTTGTCGAAGTTCACCCGAACCACGCTGATCCCGGATTCATAGCTGTCGAGCGTGCCCTGGATCGCACTGCGCAGATCGGCCGCGATCACCCCACGGTCGCGATTCAGCACCGGGGCCAGTTCCGAGCGCGCGATGATGTCGCGCATCGCGCTTTCGGCAACGGCACGCAAGGTGCCGGTCGGGTCGGCCAGATTGAACAGAAACTTGGCCGGGTCCGACACGTTCCACACTACCTGGAATTCGATATCGACAATGTTCTGGTCGCGCGTCAGCATCAGGCCGGAGTCGGTGTCGCCCCCCCGCCCGGTGCCGATATCGGTCTGGCGCTCGCCGGTGACCTGCACGATTTCCGCCTTGACCACCGGCCACGGGGCAAAATTGAGGCCGGGGTTGCCCTGCGCACTGTATTTGCCCAGAAACAGCTCGACCGAGCGTTCTTCCGGCTTGACGGTATAGAACGACAGATAGGCCCAAAGCCCCGCCGCCGCGACCACCGCCAGCACCAGCCCCTGACGCGAGAACAGCGGGGCCAGCGGGCTGGTGCCGCCACCACCACCGCCGCCACCATTGCCGGACCGGCTGCGCCCGCCCATCAGCACGCGCAACTGTTCCTGGCCCTTTTTCACCAGCTGGTCGATCTCGGGGATCTGCGAGCCGGTGCCAGGCCTGCGCCCGCCGCGCCCCTCGGGCCGACCATCACGCCCGTCACGGTCGTCGTCGTCACCGCCGCCGCCGCTACCCCAAGGTCCGCCACTTCCTGCCATCGGTCTTTCCCTTTTCAAGTCTCTCAAGCTAACTGGTCACTCCGCTGCGAAAATCAAGTTTTTCGCACCGGCTGGCGCAGCGTTACCAATTCTTCCGCCATGGTCGGATGCACCGCCACGGTGCGGTCGAAATCTTCCTTGGTGGCCCCCATCTTGATCGCGATCGCCGCCAACTGGATCATCTCGCCCGCACCTGGGGCAACGATATGACAGCCCAGCACCCGGCGGGTGGCCTGGCTGACGATCAGCTTCATCAGCGCCCGGTCGGCCCGACCGGCAAACAGGGTCTGCATCGGGCGAAAGGCAGCGGAATAGACCTCGATCGGTTCCTGCGCCGCCGCCGCCTCTTCCGAAAGGCCAACGGTTCCCAGTTCCGGCTGCGTGAAGACCGCCGAGGCCACCAGCTCGTGGTCGGCCCTGGTGGGGCGGCCACCGAACACCGTGTCGGCAAAGGCATGACCCTCGCGGATCGCCACCGGGGTCAGGTTGATGCGGTCGGTGACATCGCCCACCGCATAGATCGAGGGCACGGCGGTCTGGCTGTAGTCATCGACCACAATCGCGCCCGCCCGGCTCAGCCCGACCCCCACCGCCTCCAGCCCCAGCCCGGCGGTGTTGGGCTGGCGTCCGGTGGCATACATCACCACGTCGAACTCGCGCGTCGTGCCATCGCTCGCCACGGCGCAAATTCCACCCGGCGCTTTTTCCAGACGCATCACGTCGGTGCCGGTGTGAATGGCGACGCCATTGGCGATCATCGCGTTGGCCACATGGCCGCGCGCCTCGTCGTCAAAACCGCGCAGGATCTGGGCCCCGCGGTAATATTGTGCGACCTCCACACCCAAGCCATTCAGAATACAGGCAAATTCGCTGGCGATATAGCCGCCGCCCACCACCAGCACCCGACGCGGCAGGGCGGGCAGATGGAACACCTCGTTCGAGGTGATGGCCAGTTCCGCGCCGGGAATATCGGGCACGAACGGCCGCCCGCCGGTGGCGATCAGGATGTGGCGGGCGGTGAACTGCTGACCGCTGGCCAGCCGCACGCTATGGGCATCGCTGACCACCGCGCGGGAATCGTGGACCTCGACCCCGGCATTTTTCAGCCCCGCCCGATAGGCCGCCTCCAGCCGGTCAAGCTCGGCGGCCAACTGGTCGTGAAACCGGCTCCAGTCGAACCCGCCCGCCTGCACGTCCCAGCCAAAAGCGCGCGCGTCCTGCATCAGGCCGGGGTAGCCCGAGGCATAGACCATCAGCTTTTTCGGCACGCAGCCGCGGATCACGCAAGTGCCGCCCATGCGGTCTTCCTCGGCCAGCCCGACCTTGGCCTTGCCCTCGCTGGCCGCGATCCGCGCCGCCCGCACCCCGCCCGAGCCGCCACCGATCACGAACAGATCATAGTCGAAGGCCACGCCTCAATCCCCCAGATCGGAAAAGATGTTGTCGGTCGGGGCAAATTCGACCCGCTCGTCGCTGGTCTCGCCCGAGTTGATGTCGCGCACCACCACCCGCCCGTCGCCATGGCCGATCACCACGATGTCGCAGATGTCGATGAACAGACCGTTTTCCACCACCCCGGGGATCTGGTTCAGCACCAGCGCCAACTGGCGCGGATTACCGATCCGGCCAAGGTGCAGATCGACGATGTAATTGGCCTCGTCGGTGATCAGCGGGCGCTCGCCGTTCATGCGCAAGGTGCAATCGCGGCTCAAGACATCCATGCTGACCAGGGTTTCCTCGATCAGCGCCTTGGTGGTCTGCCAGCCGAACGGAATCACCTCGACCGGCAGCGCAAACGCCCCGAGGGTGCCAACCTCCTTGGCGGCATCGGCGATCACGATCATCTGATCGCTGGCGGTCGCCACGATCTTTTCCTGCAACAGCGCCGCCCCGCCGCCCTTGATCAGGTTGAGCTTGCCGTCCAGCTCGTCGGCCCCGTCGATCGTCAGATCCAGCCACTTGGCGTCGTCGAGGCTGGTGATCGGCACCCCCAATGATCGCGCCAGCTCGGCGGTGCGGCTCGAGGTCGGCACCCCGGTGACGCGCAGCCCCTCTTCGCGGATGCGCTCGGCGAGACACCGCACCATCCAGGCGGCGGTCGAGCCGGTGCCAAGCCCCAGCTTCATGCCGTCCTGCACGAATTCCACCGCCCGCCTGGCGGCCACGAATTTGGCTTTGTCGATCGGCGAAAGATCTGCGGGCATGGGGAACTCCATTGGCTGCTGCCTTGCTTATAGGCAAAGCCGCGCAGGGGTGCGAGCAGGAATTGCGCCCGCCCCCGCGCCGCCCCGCGCTCGCCCGCGCAAACCCCCGCTTCGCTCTCACTGGCCCAAATACCCTCGGGGGGTGCGGGGGGCGGAAAGCCCCCCGTCCGGCCCCCCCCCGGCGTTCGGCCCCTGGTCTCAGGCCGCCGTTTCCAGACAGTGCCGCCGGAAGGCGCGTTTGAGCAGATCCAGCTCGGCGCGCAGCAGGTCGATCTCGGCGCGCAGATCGTCTTCCATCGCGACCCCGGTGATCACCGTGAAATGCGCAAGCTTTACCCCGCTTGCGGCATCGCGAATCACGAAGGTCTGCACCCCTTCGCTCAGCACCTCGGATGGAATCGGCACCCGCACCGCCCATTCGCCAGCACGGTCAGGCACCGCCGCCACCACCACCCCCGGCACCACCGCCTCGAGATGGATCACCTCAATCGTCGGCTGCCCGGTGGCAGCACCCGACAGCACGCCCTCCCAGTGCCCGGCCCGGATCCGTGTCTTGGTCAGACGCATGTCAGTCATCGCACTTCCTCACAACTCGGCCCGCGGGTGGCGCGAAAACGTCACATCACGCAGGATGATCTGGTTCATTTCCGGCCCCTCGAAGATCAGATCGACCCACATCCGCTCGACCCGCGCCTCGATCACCTTGGTATAGCTCAGATCGAATTCGACCTGCACCACCTCGGCCGCCAGCGGCACTTCGCGCACCATCTGCTCGAGGTTTGGTCCGTGCTTGATGTTCAGCCGGGCGAATATTTCCAGCGGCTTTTCGGTCTCGACCACGGCATCCATCCGGATCAGATGCTTGAGCTTCAGCCCGGCGGTCGCAGCCTCGGGCAGATCAAGCGCCAGTGACAGAAAGCTGCCGTCGAACCGAAACACATCCATCCGGAACCCGAAAGGGGCCAGATCATCGTCTTGCCGGTTGCGGATCTGGCGCACCGTCAGCTCGGAACGCTGGCAGTCGTGAAAGATTGTGGCACCGTCACAGACCGCGGCCTTGCCGGGCACCGACGCCATCCCCGGCACCGGAATTTCGCCACGCCACAACGCGGGTCGCCAGACCCAGTCGGTGCCGATCGGCTTGCGCAGCGCGTTCGACCCGATCACCGGCAGCGCCAGACGGTATTCGGCGCTATGGATCACCCGGTCCAACCGCCGCCGCAGCCGTCGCGCATGACCGCGCAGATCGCGCAGATCCTCAAGGTTCAGGACATCGGCCCCGTCGGCCATGCGCTGCCAGAAGCGCAACGCGCGGCGGTGCAGCACCGCGTCGATCATTCCACCCAACCAGCCTGCCATCGCCCTGTCACCCGCCTGCCGACCCGGGGCACGACCCAGCACTATTGTTGCGCACCCGGAAACTGTTCCCTTATTGCTGCAAAATCGTGAAGACTCCAGCCCGGCGGCCTGATGCGAGCAGAATATTTGTCGCACCAGCGCGTGTCGCTCAGCCGATGGTGCCGCGATTGGCCGCCAGCATCGCCGCGATGAACCGATCCAGCAGCGCGCGCCCGGCCTCGGGATCAAGCGGGGCCGCAGCGGTGCCGGTCACGGTCAGGGTCACCAACCGACCCGCCAGTGCCAGCACCGCGCGCCAGCTTTCCGGGCTGGCGGTGGGATCGGGGCTGGTATCACGCAGCGCGATCACGAAGGCCTCACCCACCACGACGGTTTCCAGCACGGTTACGGTCGCGGCGCTGCCGCTGCGGCTCAACGCCGCCCGACCCGGCTCGGACCCGAAGAACCCCGCCAACGCCTCCCCACTGGCGGCAATATCAAGCCCGCTGCCCGGTCTGCTTACCGCCGCCGACAGAATCGCCGGGGCCCGCGGGTTGGCCGCGCCACCGGTGCACCGCCCGATCAGCACCAGCGCGCTATCGGCGGTTTCCAGCACTGCGGCCGGCTCGACGCAATAGCCCCGGGGGGCAGCCACCGTCACCGCCCCGGCCAACACCGCCTGCGCCCGCAGCGGGGCCGCGGCAAAGCCACCGACGCCGGGCACGCAGCCTGCCAGCAGCAGCAGACCCGCCAGCAGCAGCGCGCAAGACCCGCCGCCGGTGCCGCATGGCGCGGCCGCGCGCCCCCGTCCTGCGCTACCTGCCGCGCCGCTTTGCATCGCTCACTCTCCTGCCCCGTGATCCACCCAAGCGTTAGGCGAGCCGCGCCCAGGCATCAAGGCCGGATCTTGCGCGCCATCGGTTGCAGCCTGATGTGCCAGCCCGACCAGATCCGGCTAAGAACCCGGCATGGCAAAGGAACTGAACCTCATCATCCACCAGCCGCCGCGCATCCTTTACGTGCTGACGCCGAAATGCGGCTCCAGCAGCATGGTCAACATCTTCCTGACCATGGCCGGGTTCGATCCGCGCGATCGCGCCATTCGCAAGCTGGCGACGCAGGCCTCGGCCGATGGTCGCCTGGCCGCCAGGGGGCTGACGTTCAGCGTCACCGATAGCGCCGGCGTTCCGGCCGCCCGTGCGCGCTATCCCGACCACCGCTTGCTGGCCAATATCCGCAATCCCTATGACCGGGTGCTGTCGAACTGCTACAACAAGCTCAATCGCTACACCAAGGCCAACGCCCGCGGCATCTTCTGCTACGGCAAGTTGCGCCAGGCGCTGGAAGGACCGAAAGCCTGGCCGCGGGTGGCGCGCGGCAACGCCTACATGCAGCGCCACATCAGCTTTCAGCAGATGCTGGACGGGCTGGAACAGCTTGGCCCCGGATTTGATGCCCATTACGCGCTGCAATCGCAATTGCTGGCGCTTGACCGCCTGCGCTATGACCGGCTGTTCCGGCTGGAAAGCCTCGACGCCGATTTCCGCAGCGCGATGGCAGACTATGGCCTGCCGGACGAAATGCTGGATCGGGTGAAATCCCTGCCGCGCAACAACGCGACCAGCTATGCCGGTCGCCAGGGCGACCTGATGACGGCGCAGGCCATGGCGACCATCGCCCGCATCCATGCCCACGATTTCGACCTGCTCGGCTATCCGCGCTGAAGGGCTGGCCACGGCCTGCCCTGCCGACCAGCCGATTGCATTTCCCGCCCCCCCGGCTTATCCCGAATGCCAACCAAGCGACCAGAGGGCCTGCCCGCATGAACTGGATCACCAACTACGTCCGCCCGACCATCAACTCGCTGTTCTCGCGCCGCGAGATGCCCGAGAACCTGTGGACCAAGTGCCCCGAGTGCGGCACCATGCTGTTCCACCGCGAGCTCAAGGACAATCTCAACGTCTGCACCGCGTGCAATCACCATCTGGCGATCACCCCGCGTGACCGCTTCGCCGCGCTGTTCGACGGCGGCATCTTTGCCGAGGTCAAGGTGCCCGAACCCAGCCCCGACCCGCTGCATTTCCGCGATCAGAAGAAATACCCCGACCGGCTGAAAGCGGCGCAGAAGGCAACGGGTGCCAGGGACGCGATGCTGGTCGCCGAGGGCGAGATCGGGCGCACCCCGATCATTGCCGCCGCGCAGGATTTCAGCTTCATGGGCGGCTCGATGGGCATGGCAGTGGGCAACGCCATCGTGGCCGCCGCCACCCGTGCGGTCAAGCTCAAGCGCCCGCTGGTGCTGTTTACCGCGGCTGGCGGGGCGCGGATGCAGGAAGGGATTCTGGCCCTGATGCAGATGCCGCGCGCCACCGTGGCGGTGCAGATGCTCAACGAGGCCGGGCTGCCCTATGTGGTGGTGCTGACCAACCCCACCACCGGCGGGGTGACCGCCAGCTACGCCATGCTGGGCGATGTGCAGATCGCCGAACCCGGCGCGCTGATCTGCTTTGCCGGGCCCCGGGTGATCGAACAGACCATCCGCGAGAAACTGCCCGAAGGCTTTCAGCGCGCCGAATACCTGCTCGATCACGGCATGCTCGACCGCGTCACCCCCCGCAATGCCCTGAAAGCCGAGCTGGTGACAATCCTGCGCCTGCTCATGCGCCTGCCCCCGGCGATCAAGGGCGAACTGCCCGCCCCGATCCCCGCCGCCCCGGCCAGGCCGTGACCTCGGGTTCCGACGTCATTCTTGAACGGATGCACAGCCTGCATCCCAAGATCATCGACCTGACACTTGATCGGGTCGAGCGCCTGCTGGCCGCACTTGATCACCCCGAGCGCCACCTGCCGCCAGTGATCCATATCGCCGGCACCAACGGCAAAGGCTCGACCCAGGCGATGATCCGCGCCGGGATGGAAGCGGCGGGTAGAGCCGTGCACGCCTATACCTCGCCCCATCTTGCGCGCTTTCACGAACGCATCCGCCTCTCGGGCGAACTGATTTCCGAACCCGCCCTGACCGCCCTGCTCGACGAATGCATGGTGGCCAACGGCACCGCGCCGATCACCTTCTTCGAGATCACCACCTGCGCCGCCTTCCTTGCCTTCGCCCGCACCCCGGCCGATTACACCTTGCTTGAAGTCGGCCTTGGCGGGCGGCTTGATGCCACCAACGTGGTGGCCAGACCCGCGCTGACCATCATCACCCCGCTGTCGATCGACCATCAGCAATACCTGGGTGACACCCTGCCCGAGATCGCCGGTGAGAAGGCCGGGATCCTGAAACGCGGCGTGCCCTGCGTGGTTGG
>Ga0210033_1003028_pt1 | contig 13904 bp, 6 predicted proteins | sample CryGeymeta201501_FD_185465 | JGI IMG/M metagenome (GOLD analysis project Ga0210033, IMG submission 185465) | Groundwater microbial communities from Crystal Geyser aquifers in Utah, USA - Crystal Geyser metaG 2015-01 (SPAdes) (version 2) | ecosystem: Environmental > Aquatic > Deep subsurface >... | reverse complement strand
TGGAGCATCGCCTCGGTGCTGCTCGTCATCTCGCTGCTGATCGTGCTCGGCTACGTGCTCGACATCTTTGTCTTGAGCTGGCCCGCATCCATCGGGCTGGCTGGGGCGTTCAACCTGTTGTTCTGGGGCGTGGCGCTGGTGGTGCGGCGATGGGTTCAGTGGACCCCGCTGAACCGGAAGCTGACGACGATCTTCGCCTTCGCCATGCTCGGCCTCCTGGGGCTCCGCACGCTCGACATGGTGCTCGGCCTGACGGTCGATCAGAGCCTCGTCGTGGAGTACGCGGTCTTTGGCATCGAGGTCGCCTTCGCCGCGGCCACGCTCGACAAGCGCCTGTTCGCCGCCGTCGGCGTGCTCGCCGCCTTCGCCATCGGCTTCCCGATCTGGCCGGACGCCACCGTGATGACCTACACCCTCGGCATCGCGGCCATGTCGGTGTGCATCGGGTGGCTGTGGTCAAAGGACGACACGAGCTCTCGAGAAGCGCAGCCAGAAGTCTGAATAATTCTTACATTACAGGGTGTTGCGCGCCAGAAGCAGGCACCCCGACGGCGTTCAGCGCAGGTCGAACAGCAGCACCTCGGCGTCCTTGACGCCCTCGAACTGCACCGCCGCCACGTCGCTCAGCCCCACCCCGTCGCCCGCTCCACGCTCCTCGCCGTTCACCCGCGCGCGCCCGCGCGCCACGTGGACCCAGACGTGACGCCCCTCCGGCACGACGTGCTCGACCGCCTCGCCCGGCCCGAGCAGCGCCCCGTAGAGGCGGGCGTCCTGGCCGATGGTGAGCGAGCCGTCGACGCCTTCGGGTGAGACGAGCAGCTGCAGGCGTCCCTGGCGGTCCTCGGGCTTGAAGGCGCGCTGCTCGTAGCGCGGCGGCGTGCCGACCTTCGCCGGCATGATCCAGATCTGCAGGAAGTGCACGCGCTCCCGCTCAGAGGCGTTGAACTCGCTGTGCGTCACCCCCGTGCCCGCGCTCATCAGCTGGACCTCGCCCGGATGGATCACCGAGCCCGTCCCCATCGAGTCGCGATGCTCCAGGGCCCCCTCCAGCACGTAGGAGATGATCTCCATGTTCTGGTGCGGATGCGTCCCGAAGCCACGGCCCGGCTCGACGCGGTCGTCGTTGATCACCCGCAGCTCACGAAAGCCCATGTGGCGCGGATCGTAGTAGTTGCCAAAGGAGAACGTGTGCCGCGACTCCAGCCAACCGAAGTTGGCGCGGCCGCGGTCGTTGGCGCGGCGGACCGTGATCATCGAGGACCTCCATGCATGGGGACGGCCGCGCCGTCGTCACCGAGCCGCCCACGCCGCCGCAGGGTCGAAGCCCAGCGCCCGGAGCTGCGGAAAAATCTCTTGCTCTACAGTATGATAGAAGATAAAGGCGTACTGCTTGTGCGTCAGCACCCCAAGGTTCGGCGCCTCCACGGTGCCCGGCTCGATGGTGAGCTCACCGTCGTCCAGCAGGTCGGCCAGGCGCACGTCCACGCACGTGGACACCTCGAAGCCCGCCATGTGGGTCGGGAGCTGCCCTTGCAGCCACGCCCGACCGTCGGCGTCGATGTGCCCCAACAGCGCCCGCAGCGCCTCCCAGCCGAACCGGGCGTGCAGGTGCTCGTCCCTCAGGATCTGCTCGGCCACCGCCTGCGCCACCGGATCGGTCGCCACCACCGCGATGGCCTTGAGCATCGGCACGCTCAGCGTCTCCCCGAAGCAGCACGCCGTCATGATCGCGTCCGCCGCCCAGACGACCGCCCCCTGCGCGCTGGCCTCGTTATGCGTCAGCGATGGCGCGTCCGGCCACGGCGCCTTCGGCACCCGCCAGCTCGTCCACACCTCGCTCGCCGGGGCCTCCGGATAGCACGCGGCCGCGTAGGCCGCGCAGAGCTCCGCGTGACGCACCTCGTCCGTGATCAGCCGGGCCAGCGCCCCCAGCAGGGGCAACGGCACCCGCGCCTCGCACAGCGCCCGCGTCACCGCCGAGAACTGATGGATGGACCCGTGCTCGGCGCACGCGCGCCCGGCCCACTGCACCGCAGCCTCTCGCCGCAGCGCCGCCGGGTACGCCCCCACGTCGAAGGCGGCGAACTCCGGCCAACGATCCCGATGCACCTGCCCCCGGTGCATCGCCGTCAGCGCCTCGGTGCACTCGCCGAGCATGTCCTCGATCCGGGGCAGCGTCGCCCCGGCGGTCGGCCACCGGTCGGACATCGCCATCACTCCGGCTGGCCGTCCGTCCCGCCCTCGCCGCCGTCCTCCCCGCCGCCCATCTGGTCCGGCGTCAGCACGGGGCCGGGGTTCGAGATCACGGGCTGCGCCGGTCCGCTGGTCGGCTCCACGGTCAGCGGCGACTCGCCGTTGCCCTGGTCCTGACCGGCCATCTCGTCCGTGGGCCCGGGGTTCGCGGTGGGCTGCGGGGTCGCACAGCCCGCCAGCAGGGAGCCGCCCGCCAGCAGCGCTGAGGTGACGGTGAAGGTGAGGGTACGCTTGAAGCTCGATCCGGCCATGGTCCACGCTCGCTCGGGTGATGGGTGGGCGCCCCGCGCTGACCGGGGCCGCATCCGGTCAGAGTACAGCGAAACGGGCCGCGTGCCAACCGGGGCAGTGACGCGCACGTCACCCCGGCCCATGCGCCTCCCAGCCTGCCCACGCGGCCTCGAACAGCTCCCCGAGCGGCCGAAGCGGCATCACCACCCCGAACGTCGGCGTCAGCCGATCCCACCGGTCCGGCTCGAGGCCGTACAGCGGCAGCTTCGAGGCCTCCAGCGGGATCGCCGGCTGAGCGGGAAAGGCCATCTTGCCGGGCACGAACAGGCGTCGGCGCGTAGCGTCGTGGGCGCCGGCCACGAGCAGGCCGCGCTCGACCAGCGGCGCCACCGCCGCGTCGAAGGCCACCGTCGTCCAGCCGTTGTAGCGGCGGAGGCGCTCGGGCGTCGGCTCGGGCAGGGTGAGGTGCTGCAGGAAGGCCGTGGCGGCAGGCTCGGCCAGCCCGAGGGCGCGCTGGACGGCCTCGACCGTGGAGGGAGCCGAGGTGCGCGGGTCCGCCTCGAACGCGCCGTCGGGCAGGGCCGGATCGTCGAGGCGAGCGACCATGCGCTGGAAGCCGTCGGCCGCCCAGACGAGCCAGGACGGCAGCTCGGTGAAGTCGACCACCTTGTGATTGCCGAAGTTCAACCCGCACGAGCACCCGCCCCCGGTGCGCCGGAAGACGTCGTAGAAGCCCAGGTCGGCCGCCATGCGGGCCACCGCCGCTGGATCGCTCAACCTCGCCGGGCGGACCGCGACGAAGAAGGCGTTCTCGACGTCCTGCGGCCACGTGACCACCAGATCGCCGCGATCGAGCCCCGCTGCGGCCTCACCGCCGTCCGGCGCGAGGTAGGGCGCCCCCTCGAAGCGCCGCTGCACCTCGTCGAAGTCGACGGCGAACTGGACGGGCTCGGTCTGCTCGCTCAGGTCGACGGCGCCGGCCAGGAGCAGCAGGTCCGGGTTGCGCAGGCGCTCGGCGATGCGGAGGCAGAGCAGCGCGAGGTTGACCCGGTGCGGGTGCCCCACCGGCAGCTCCAGGTGCGCCCACGGCACGAAGCGCAGGAAGCGGCGCAGCACCCAGCCCGAGAACGCCACCTCCACGTTCGGATGGCCGCTCCGGTCGCCCTCCTGGCTGGTGTGCTTCGGCCAGCCCTCCGGGATGAAGCCCCGCATGTACGAGACGCTCGACTGAAACCCGCGCCACGGACGCACGACCCAGGTCGCGTCCCGCGTCAGGAAGGCGTGGGCATCAGGGCGCTCAAACACCCGTACATCAAAGTGAAATTGCTCCTTGCGGGTGTGCAGATCCGCCTCGAGCTGGCGCACCGTCGCCACATCAAGGGGCGTGCGCACCCCGATCGCGTCGATCCACTCGGCGATGAACCGGGAGGCCGGGCTCTGACCGGTGCCGTCGTCGGCGAGCGGCGCGTAGAGCGACGCCGGGTCGGCCGGCAGGCTGCGCGCATAGAGCGGCTCCACGAAGCGGGGCACCTCGGTCAGCGCCAGCTCCACGTCCGCGCGGGTGATGCCGAGCGCCTTGCGCAGGGCCGTGTCCGCCTCCCAGGGCCGCGCCGCGCCGGCCCAGAGCAGCGCCGCGGTCGCGGGCAGCATCCCCGTCTCGGCCACGATCCGCGCCACCAGCTCGGGCGGCGTCGGCGAGGGGCCTTGAGCGTCCCGCGCGGCAAACGCCGCGTCGAGGTCGGAGGCTCCGACCGGGAGCGTCGCCCCGGCGTAGCTCTCGAGCACCTCTGCGCCCGGCGGATCGACGAACGCGCCCGCGGCGTCGTACTCCAGCATCGCAAACTCGAAGCGGTCCCCCTGCCACGCCCGCGTCCTGAGGAGGTAGCGGTGGCCCCACTGGACGCCGAGGTCGCTGGTGTGGAGCTGCATCCCCGTCGGCGGCTTGCTGAACACGCACCGCAGCAGCCGGAACCGCTCCCGGTGCTGCGCGAACGCCGTCCCTCGCCACAGCGTCAACACCCGCCGGAGCTGCACGCGCGCCGGCTCGGGTGTCCCGGGCGCGAGCAGCCGCCGCACCGCTCCCCCGAGGAACAGGAAGAGCTGCTCCCACCGAAGCTGCGAGGCCGCCACCGGGCCAACCGTCTCCCCCTCCGTCACCGGCCCCGTCAGCCACGCCTCCGCGTCCCGCACCGCCCCCTCAAAGTCCGTCGGGCCGTAGCCCCAGCCTGGCCCGAACAGCTCCCCGATGACCTTGGCGTCGCGGTCCAGCATGCCGCCGTGCACCGAAGCCAGCGGCGCCGCCACCGACGCCTGCCACCGCGCCACCGACTCGCCGAGCCTCGCCGCGTGGGTCGCCAGGTGCACCATGCCCGCGCGCAGCCGCCGGGCGGTGACCGTCGGAAACGCCGCCTCGCACGCCTCCGTCGTCTGCGGGTGCTCGGTCAGCGGGCTCACCCGGCCGTCGGGGGCGCGCTGCATCGTCACCTTCAGGGTCTCGTCGCCGAGGGCCTCGGCCTCGGCCTCGGGCGGCGTCTCGGACCGGGCGGCGTCGAGCAGCGCCTGGGCCTGCGCGACGGTGCACGCGATCAGGGCCCGGCTGCCCTCGGGGTCGCGGGGGACGAGGTAGTGCCACCAGGGCATCGACAGCCACTGCCCGGCCCCGCGCCAGAAGTTGTAGAGCGCGGCGTGCACGGGTGGCACGATCGGGTCCGCACCGCCAGGCGCCCAGATGGAGAGGTTGTGGTCGGGGTAGGTGACGGCGTAGTCGCCGTCGCGGCCGGGGAAGCGCATCAGCCCCTTCGGGGCGGTCTCCTCCGGCCCGCCGGTCCAGCGGCGGCCGTCGATGGTCTCGGCCATCAGCGCGCCGCTCGCCGTCTTCCACACCCGAAAGCCCGCCTGGCCGTCGCGCTGGCCGAGCGGCGAGCGGAGCGACGGGGGCACGGGGTAGTAGTAGCTGTGCTCCAGCAGCAGCGTCGCGCCGTCGACCTCGACCTCGGCGAGCCAGGCGGGGAGACCCTGGGCGAGCACGGCGCCGGTGTCGGGATCGACCTCGACGCGGCCGACCCAGCACCGCGCGCCGTCGCTGAACGCTACACCAGATTGCGAAAATCTCCTTATGTCTCTAGAGCCTGCATACAACGTTCGCCGACCCTCCCAGACCCCGCCCTCGGGCGTGGGCACCCCGACCGTCCAGGTCTCGTAGAGCTCCGTGTCGAACGGCGCGTCGAGCTGGCTGAGCCAGGTCGCCAGGCGCAGCGGCCCCTTGAAGGCGTAGTAGAGGATGTCGCCGTCGATGTAGCGCAGGCTGCGCGAGGTCACGGGCAGGTCGGCCGGACGCTGGCCGCGCCACACCTCGCCCTCCGGCCCGAGCACCACCATGGTCCCCCCGTCGTGGTTCATGACGAAGTGGGGGAAGGGCCCGTCGGTCTCGTACTGGTAGACGTCGGTGGGGAGGCTGTCGTTGGCGGCGTCCTGCGCTGGCCAGCTCCACTCGTCCAGGATGCCGAGCCTGAACGTGCGCGCCAGCGCGGCCGCCACATCCAGGCGCTGCACGGCGTCACGGAGCGCGGGCGAGGCGGCCAGCACGGCAGGCGTCAGCACCTTGTCCAGCCCCTCGAGCTCGGAGGCCAGGGTGGCGAGGGTGCCCTCGGTGGCGATGCGGTCGACCCGCGCGGCCAGGCGGTCGAACACGGGCCGCACGCCCTCGGCCTCGGCGGCCGCGTGCAGCATCGCGGTGGGCGCTCCACCCCGGCGCTGCAGCAGCGCGCGCTCGACCACATCGTAGAGCACCTCGCGCCAGACGGGGTCCGCGGCGATGTGGACCAGGGGGCGGCGGCCGGCGGTGTTGGCCCAGCCGTGGACGGTCAGGTCCGGTGACGCGCCTGGATCGACCTTCACGCCCCGGCTGAGCAGGACGTCCACGGCGTCGACAAAGGCGCTGCGGTCGCGCCCGAGCTTCGAGCCCGGCACGCGCAGCCCGGCGAGGTGCGGCTGCACGGGGTTGAGCGTCGCGTCGAACCAATCGCCCCAGCCGGACCAGGTGTAGAAGCCTGCCCCCCAACGGGCGCAGGCCAGCACCCACGCCTTCGCCGCCTCGGGGCTGTCCACGGCCACCGCGACGCAGCCGGAGTCGGTCAGCACGCGCCGCCACGGCGCCATCGGCTGGTCGGGTGGGAACAGCGACGCGGCCCACCGCGCCAGCGACGCGTCCTTCGACAGCGCCTCGACCACAGCCGCGCGATGCAGCTCCCACACCGCAGGCTCGGCCCGACGCAGCTTGCCGAGCTGCCCCACCAGCACCCGCTCGGCCAGCCGGGGGCTCTTGACCGCCTTGCCGAGCTTGTCGAGACCGCCCAGCAGCTCCTCGGACAGGATGCCCACGCCGCCGTTGATCAGCTCATGGTCCGGGTGTTTGCCCGCCATGAAGTCGCCCGCGCCGGCCACCCAGGCGTCGATCAGCGCCACCAGCGGCTCGACCATCCCGGCGGCCCGCGCGGCGGTCAGATCCTTGACCAGGCCCACCAACGTGCTGCGCTCGAGCGCCCGCGCCTCGGCCATCCGCCGGTAGGCGGCCATCCGGGCGGCTTGATCCACTGACAGCTTCAGCCGACGCTCCAGCGCCCGAGCCGACTTGAACAGCCCGCCCGCGCTCTTGCGGCTGATCGGGCACAGCAGCTCAGCCCCCCAATCCAGCACGGCCACGGCCTCCGGCGCGTTGCCGAGCGCCTTCGCCGCCCCCTTGAACCCCTTGGCCGCCCGCGCCGACGCGCTCCGGGCGCGCGCGGCCAACGCGTCGAGCTCGTTCGCGGTCTTCGCCTCCAGCGCAGCCAGCGCGCGCCCCCGCGCCGCCTCGACGGGATCGGCCGGGTCGGTCGACGCCACGGCCACGACGCGCTCCGCCACGGACTCGCCCGGCTCCGCCAGGGCCATGACCACCGGCGCCTCGCCCCGCAGCGCCGCCTCGAGCAGCGCCACGTCAGCCTCGGTCAGCCGCCGCGGGGTCTGCAGCGCCATGCCCAGCTTGCCGGGCTTCGCCGCCACGCCCTTGCCGGTCGAGAACCGCAGCGCGCCGATCCAGGCTGTGATGTCGGTGATCGGCGCCACGTTCGCTGGCGCCGTCCACCGCTTGCCGTCGAAGGTCGGGCCGACCAGCGCGCCCACGAGCCACAGCCGCTCGTCCGGCGGCCGCACGGTGACCAGGAACAGGCTCCCGCCCTCGCTCAGCGCCGCCAACCCCTTGTTCCCGCTCACGTATTGCGCCGTCGCCCAGACGTCGCCCTCGCCGGACAGCCGACCGCCGACCCGCGCGTCCTCCTCGAACACAGCCTTCGCCACGATGGCAAGCACACTGGCCATGACACACCTCTCGTCCAGGGTTCATCGAACCGTCGTGGTGTGCCAGAGATGCAAGGGGCCTGTCCAGAGTCCTACTCGGCCGGACGCGCCGCCCACCACGCACGCCCCGCGACGTCCACCCGGTGCGACATCGCCAGCGCCCCTGCCCCGATCCGCCCCACCGGGTTCCCCTTCAGGTCGAGCGCGACGAGGCTGTTGAGGACCGGCGAGGCGACGAGCGCGACCGCGCCGGCATCTTCGATGGTGTTGTCGGAGAGGTCGAGTGATTGGAGGCTCACCAGCGCGGAGCACGACGCCAGGCTCAACGCCGCAGCGTCGCTCAGCCGGTTGTTCGCCAGCCCCACGTGTCGGAGCTGGTGGGCGTACTTCCACTGCGCCAGGGCCTCGACGCCCTCATCGCCGATCCAGTTCTGGTCCAGTCGCAGCGTGTGCAGCTGGGTCAGCCACGGCGACTCCAGCAGCGCCTGGACCCCGTCCAGTCCCAGGTACGCGTCGTCAACCTCCAGCACACGCAAGCTGGCCAGCTCCGAGGTGTAGGCCAGCCGCTGCGCCCCCGCCAGGCCCAACGCCTGGTGGCTCAACCGCAGCGCCCTCACGATCTTGATCCGCGCCTCCGAGCCCCGCTCCACCCGGTTGCTCCACCACGTCTGCGGGCACGTCCGCAGCGCGTCCGGCCACGAGGCCAGGTGCTGATCCACGTAATCAAGCGCCATGTCCAGCTGCTGGTCGTGCCGCCACTGGTGAACCTGGAGACACAGATACGTCCACGTCTCCGTGGACGGCGCCTGGTGGCAGAGCTCGCGCAGCTTCTCGAGTTGGGTGTTCAAAGGGGTGTCGCTCGCGGAAGAGACGGCATGGACCGGCCGACGGCATCGCTTCGGCGTCGCACGAGACGAGGCCTGCAGTACAAGCATAGCAAGTTCGCACGGCAAGCTCTGCAGGACAAGGCACGGGCGCGATCTCAGGGGCTCGCGCTGGGAGCCCGCGCGCAGGGACTCGAATTCGCTTGTCGATCGGTGGGGTGTGGTGGTTCGAAGGCGCTCCCCCGCGGCCGCAATCGCGGAGCAAAGCTCCGCGAGCGGCCTCGACCCCTCGTGAACGAGGGGTTATCGGGCTCTCATGAGGTCTGTCACATCTCGATGGCCGGAGCTCCCCCGCCGCTGCATCCGCTCGCCTCCGGCTCGCGGGCAGCGTCGACCCCTCGTAAACGAGGGGTTATCGGGCTCTCTGTCTACCCACGGGTTCGGGTTCACGTCTCGAGGCATGGCCGCGGCCCCCCGCTCTCGCTGGTTGGTCTTTGTTTAAATTCAGACACTTACGCGCTCATGCCTCATTGCCCCACACGTCTGCGCCTGGCAGGCAGCCCGATTTCCCGACCGTGCCTCGAGACGTGAACCTCAGCCCGCGGACCATGAGAGGGCCCGATCACCCCTCGTTTACGAGGGGTCGAGGCCGCTCGCGGAGCTTTGCTCCGCGATTGCGGCCGCGGGGGAGCTCCGGCCATCGAGATCAAACAGACCTCATGAGAGCACGAGAACCCCTCGTTCACGAGGGGTCGACGCTGCCCGCGAGCCGGAGGCGAGCGGATGCAGCGGCGGGGGAGCTTCCCCGCACCACCCAGGACCTCCCATCCGAGAACGGATCCCCCAGACCCCTCCCCACCGCCCACACCCCGCAAATACACCCCGCGCTTCGATGGTTGCACCCCGACCTCGCCGTCACCCCGACGGCGGCACGGTAAGCAGGTTGGCATGAAACAAGGCGCCCAACTCCCCCTCATGGCCCCCGAGGCCTTCACCGCGCTGGCGCTGGACGCCCAGCTCGCCTGGCTCGCGAACGCCCGCGACCACATCGCCCCCCCGGACCTCCTCGCCCTCACCGCCGCCGCCCGCGACCACGCGCCGCTGGCCTGGCTCGCCCGCACCCTGCTCGACGACGGCTGGCTCGACGCTGACCCCCACCCCTCCGAGCTCGCCGCCTTCCTGCTCCAGCAGCCGGACACGGCGGTGCACAAGGTGCTGCGGCAGCTCGTCGAGCCGCCGCCCGACCGGGCGCGACGGCCCGCCCTGCGGCGTCTGCTCGAGGCGGCCTGGCACGACGCGCCGCTGGAGCGGCTGGCGGCCATGTGCCTGATCGACCGCACCTTCAAGCACCACTTCGTCGAGGAGCGCGACCTCGCCCTCGCCCGCCGGCTCGCAGCCTGCGAGGCCGCCCTGACCGCCGGGGACGTGGACGCCGTCCCCCTGGCCCACCTCGCCCAGCTCCCCGGCCGACGCCTGGAGGCCCTGCGCGACGCCGCGCGCGCCGGAGGCGGGCAGGGTGGCGTCGATCGCTTCGACGCGCTGCGGGCGACGCTGGCCGCGCGCGCCATCGCCATCCTCGGCGACGCGCCCAAGGCGGTCAGCCAGGCCAACGCCGAGGAGCTGCTCGCCCGGCGCGTCTACACCGACCCGGGCCACTTCCTCGTCGAGCTCCTCCAGAACGCCGAGGACGCCGGCGCCCGGCGGTGGCACGTCGACTTCCTGCCGCGGCGCGTGGTCGTCTGGCACGACGGCGCGCCGTTCGACGCGCGTGACCTCGTCGGCGTCACCTCCATCGGGCAGACGACCAAGCGCAAGACGCAGATCGGCTTCTTCGGGGTCGGCTTCAAGTCGGTCTACGAGATCACCGACCGACCCCAGCTCTTCTCCGACGCCTACCTCTTCGAGATCGCCGACGTCTCCATCCCCAAGCGGCTCGCCGCCCGCCCGCCCGAGGTGCCTGCCGACGGCACCGTCCTGATCCTCCCGCTGCGCGACCCGGACGACCCCGCCCGCAGCGCCCGCGCGCTGTTCGACAAAGCCGTTCGACTGGACCCGATCGTCCTGCTGACCCTTCGGAACGTCCGAACGATCGCGCTGCGGTGCGTGGACACCGATGGCGCCGAGCTGCGCCACACGCTCGCCGCCGAGCAGGCCGACGCTCACCTCGTCACCGTGCGGCAGACCCCGGCACAGTGGAGCCGCACGTTCGCGGTGCACAGCGCCTCCGTCCGCTTCGACCAGGGCCCGAGGGAGGCCGCGCGCACCAGCGAGGCCGTCGTCATGATCGGCGTCCAGTGGACCGACGGCGTGCCTGCCCCGCTGCCGGACACCAGCCCCACCGTCTACTCGTGGCTCCCCACCGCCGAGCCCTCCGGGCTGCGCTTCTTCGTCCAGAGCCACTTCGACGTGCCCGTCGACCGCGAGCGCATCGCCCCGGACTCGACCTGGAACCGGTGGATCCTCTCCCACATCCCCGCCCTGCTCGCCGACCTCGCCGGCCACCTCACCGATCCGGGCGGCCCCCGCACGGCCGCCGAGCGCGCCCGCGGCTTCCTCGACGTGCTCCCTCTGGCCGATGACCTCGGCGGACCGCACTGGCGCCCGGTCGCCGCCGACCTCCGCCGGGCGCTGTTCACCCTGCCCTGCCTCCCCGCCGCCGACGGCACCGTGCGCTCCCCCGAGCAGCTCGCACTCGCCGCGCCCGCCGTCGCCGCCGTGCTCGACGGCCTCCCGCTCCTGCGCCAGTGGCTCGCCCCCACCCCCGGACAGCCCGAGCTGCCCTGCCACATGCTCGCCTCCGACCTCCCCGAACGCGCCCTCGAGGTCGCCCGCCAGCTCGGCTGCGTCAGCCTCGACCCCGACCGACTCCTCGGCCTGCTCGAACGCGCCCTGCACGACCCGTCCGCCGCCGCCGTGCGCCTCCGCGACGCCCTCGCCAGCGACCCCGACCGCCTCGCCCGGCTCTACGACCTCCTGCTCGATCACCTCGACCACCTCGACCGCGCCGGCCACCGCGTCACCGCCGCGCGCACCCTCGAACGGCTCGGCCGCCTCCCCCTCCTGCTCGACACCACCGGCGCCCTCCATACCGCCGACGCCGTCTGCCGCGGCGCGCACGCCCTCCGCGCCATCACCGCCGACAGCCCGCGCCGCTGGCTCGCCCCCCGCCTCGACCCCCTCGTCCCCCACGGCGACCTCCCCGTCGAGCCCGCCCGGCTGACCGCCCTCTACGACCGGCTCGACGTCGCCACCTTCGGGCTCAACGACCTCCTGACCGAGCTCCAGCGCCAGCTCTCCACCCCGATCCTCGACCCCGCCGACCCCGCCTGCCCGCCGCTCTTGGCCGTGCCCGCCACCCGCCTCGCCCTCCTCCGCCTCACCCTCGACGGCAGCTGGGCCGACCTCCACCTCGCCGCCCAGCTCCCCCTGTTCCTCGCCACCGACGGCCTCCTCTACCCCGCCGCCCGCGACGCCACCGACCGCCGCGGTGTCGTCCGCCCCGGCGCCGACGCGCTCGCCGCTCGCCTCCGCGGCTTCTGGGGCCACCGCCGTCCGATCCTCCACATGGAGCCCGGCACCGCCGTCCAGGAGGAGGTCCTCGCCCGCCTGGCCACCCCGACCCTCTCCATCGACACCCTCATCTTCGACCTCTGGACCACGCCCCCCGTCTTCCCGCTGGCCGACGAGCCCGACCTCGTGCTCGCCCTCCACGCCCTGCTCGCCGACGTCCTGCCCGACATCCCCGCCCGCGCCCGCGAGCGCCTGGCCGCCCTGCCCATCTGGCCCGACGCCGACGGCCTCCTCCACCCCCTCACCGGCTCGCCCGCCGCCGTCCGCGTCCCCGTCGACGACGCCGTGGCCGCCCTCTTCCCCGCCGTCCCCTTCCTGGCCGCACCCCTGCGCGAGCTCGCCCACGTCCGACCGCTCGGCGCCGAGGTCGTCGGCGTCGAGGCCGTCATCGGCGCCCTCGCCCCCGACGCGCCGCCGCCGCTGACCCTCCAGCCCGACCCGGACGTGCTCGCCGCGGTGCTCGCCTTCATCCTCGACCACGCCGGGCACGTCCGGGAGCGCAGCCGCCGACGCCTCCTCGTCTTCCCGGCCTTCCTCGACGACCTCGGCCGGCCGCGCACCATCGGCGAGCTCTGCCTGGCCAGCCCGCCCGGCCTCCGCGACCTGTTCGCGGGCTGGGCCGACCGCCGCTTCATCGACCCCGACGGCCTCGCCATGCAGGTCGTCCTTCGCCTCGACCTCGCCGCGCACCTCCAGCCCGTCGACGTCGCCACCCTCGTCAACGACCTCCATCGCGCCGGCAGCCGCGGCGGCACCATGCCCGGCTGGCTCGCCCAATGGCTCCCGCCCGAGCGCCACACCGCCTGGCTCCACCGCGTCCAGCAGGCCCTCGTCGACCAGCGCGACACCCTGGCCGAGCGCTTCCCGCCCGCCCCGCGCCCCGGCCTCCCCCCTGCCAACCCCGTCCTCAACGGCCTCCCCATCTGGACCGCCAGCGGCGCTGTCCTGGCCGCCTCGGAGGTCGTCGCCTCCAACGTCATCGCCAGCCTCACCGACCCCGACAGCCCCGAGCACGCCCACATCGCCGGCCGGACCCTCACAGGCGACTGCGCCAGCCGCTTCGCCGCCCTCCAGCCGCTCGTCGCCGGACGCCCCCCCGTCGACCTCCTCGTCGAGCTCATCGACGCCCTCGCCCGCGACGGCCAGCCCCTGTCCGCCCAGCCCGGCTTCCTCAACCGCGTCGACAAGGTCGTCAAGGTCATCGCCCTGCTCGCCGAGGCCCGCGACGTCCCCGTCGCCAGCCGCCTCGCCCTCGTCGACGCCGCCGGCCGCCTCCGCCTCGCCCCCCTCCACAACACCGACGCCGCCACCCGCGCCCTCATCAACCCCCTGCCCCTGGCCGACGACCTCGTCCACCCCGCCCTCACCGACGCCCTCACCGGCGCCCCCGACGCCCTCAAGGCCCTCGTCGCCGCCCGCCTCTCCGCCCTCGAGCCCGTCGACGTCATCGCCGCCGTCGAGCGCCACGTCACCTCCCCCGACCTCGCCCCCGAGGCCCGCGACGCCCTGCTGGCCCCCTTCTGGCGCTGGCTGGTCAGCCACGAGCACGAGGTCTTCACCAACGCCGAGTGCCGCCAACGCCTCCGCGAAGCCCCCCTCTTCCTCACCGGCCAGTCCCGCCTCGTCAGCGCCACAGACCTCGTGATCGACACCACCGGCGCCGTCCCCACCGACCTCGGCATAAACTAAACA
>Ga0210033_1003026_pt1 | contig 13911 bp, 24 predicted proteins | sample CryGeymeta201501_FD_185465 | JGI IMG/M metagenome (GOLD analysis project Ga0210033, IMG submission 185465) | Groundwater microbial communities from Crystal Geyser aquifers in Utah, USA - Crystal Geyser metaG 2015-01 (SPAdes) (version 2) | ecosystem: Environmental > Aquatic > Deep subsurface >... | reverse complement strand
ATAGTGTCCACGTGCTGCCATCCGGGTTCGTTGCCAACACGACTTTCTGCCCCTGGACGGACAGGCCGCTGAACAGGGGGGTCTCGCCGTAGGTGTCGGCGAGAACCTGTGCCATCGCCGCATAGTCGCCGCAATTCGCGGTCGCCGCCAGGGCAGGCGGGGCAAAGACGGCGAGGCCCGGCAGGACCGTGGCGCTGGTCAGGATGGTCAGGATGGTCCGGATCAAGGCTTTCATCAGAAGCTCCTAAGCAACGCCGCCAGACGCGGCAGAGGGTGGTTGATCGAGGCCGCGATGACATCGCGGTAGCGAAACGCGAGGGTGACACCCCAAAGGCCAAGCCCCAGCAACGACGCATCGCCTGCCCAGGGCAGATCGGTGATCTGATCGGCAATACCGGTGGTGGCGGCGGGCACGGCGGCCGCGGTGGCCAGGGCGGGGGCCACGGCCTTGGTGCGGGCATCCAGCGCGCGCTGCAGCGCGCTGAGGGTGGCGCGGCCAATGATGCCATCGACGGTCAGACCATGGGCGCGCTGGAACGCCTTTGCCACCGTCAGCAACACCGCATCCGCCTCGCCGCCGGGATCATAGCCCAGTTTGCGCAAGCCATCGCGCACCGCGGTGATTTCCGCGCCGCTCAGAGCCAGGCCCCATCGGGCATAGACCGCGCCAGGTGCCGCAGGTTTTGGAGCAGGTGCGCGATAGTGGCCGTCGAGCAGCATCGTCGCCTCACGGTTGCGCCGCGCCACAAGGCCCGGCAACACCCGGCCACCGCCCTTGTTCCACAGTGCCATGCGGGCGCGGATCGCCGCCGGCGGGGATTTCTTGCGCCATTCCGACACCCACGAGGCGCGGGCAATCGCGCCGGTATTGAAATGGAATGACACCCCGGCGTCAAACTCGCTTTGCCGTGCATCCGGCATCTCGCGCCGCACCGCCGGTTCGTATTTCGCCGTCAACGCCTCTTGCAGCAGGGCGGTGGCCTCAGCTTTGGTGATCACCATCCCGGCCTGTGGCCTGACCACACCGGATGCCGCCGTCAGGCCCGCGCCGATGGTCCACACCCCCACCACATCGCGGTAGGCGCGCAACACCACGCCCTCTTCAAGCTCAAGCGCGGCAGTGCCTTTGGCGCTGGTCTGCATGATTTTCCCCGCAATGGTGCCGGGTCAGCCCCGGCCATTCCCCAAGGAATGCCACAGGAACGCCCATCAGTGCCGGGGGATGCAGTATCGGGGGTGGCGTCAGTCGCGCGTCAGCCGGTCGAACAGCGGCAGCGGCATCTGCCGCCCCGCGCGCTGCTCGGCGCGCAACTCGGCGCGCAACTTGCGCACCCACATGCTGGTGACGCCGTGTTCGCTGGCAATAGCATTCGCCGATCTTTGCGGTTCGGTCAATCCCGCCTCGATCACCGCCGCCCGCAAGGCCGAGGCCATGTCGCGCGCCACCTGGCCGCGGTGCGACGGGATATCCAGCTCCGACCCCGCGAACCGCGCTGCCAGCCAGATCGCCACCGCCGCCCCCACCTCGCTGGCCAGCCGCGACCTTTCGGCATGGGCCGGCATCGGGATGGCGCGGCGCTGGCCGCCGCAGTTGGCCAGCAGCCGCAGCCGGGCCGCCAGCCCCAGATCGCGCTCAAGCTCGTCGATCCAGGCGTCGCTCATGCCGCCCCCCGGTGCCGGAGGGCGGCAGAGCCGTCATTCGGCCGGCGGCGTGAAGCCGCGCGGCACATAGTCCTGCAACTGGTCCGCCGCGCGCTCGATGCGCCGCGTGACCATGTCCAGAAGCTCGCCCAGCTCGGCCGGGCCGACCTGATCGAAGCCGCCGCCGCCCTGGCGCACGTCGCCGACCAGATCGCGCAAGCCAGCCAGCGCCAGCGCCCCGCCATGCAACCCGTCGCGCGGGTCTTCGGAGCAATGGTTACACATCGAACGGACCCTCTTCGAAGCCACGCTGGCGCAGCGCTTCGCGGACGAACAGGGTGCGAAAGCCTTCCGACGCCTGTTTGATATCTTCGCACGTTGAAAACCGCGACGCGAACCGTGCACCGAGAACATGGGCCAGAACGACGACAGCAAACTGCCAGTCGTCCCCGAGTTGCTTGTGCAGACCGGCCGCCCAATCGGGATTGGTATCTTGCCGCATCGCTCAGGCCTCCCCGAACAGCGACGGCTGTTCCAGAAGGCGCTGTTGCGCGGGCGTCAGCGGCACAAGGCCGATCCGGCGGCTGTTGTGCATCTGGCCGCGCGTCCAGTAAAGCGACCGTCTGACCATGGGTGCCACCTTTGTCGCGGGCAGCCCGATCCGCAGCAGTTGCGTAGCCTGAAACGCGGCCCGATCGTCCAGAACCGCCTCCCGCGCGCTGCGGCAGGCGTCCGGGGCCATCTGCGACAGTGCAAAGGGCGGCAGCGGAAGGCGCCGCATGTCCTCCGCCTCGGCCAGTCCGGGCAAGCCAAACATCTGCGCCAGTTGCCGATCCAGCGCGTCCAGCAAGGCGTCCTGCATTGCAATCAATCGCGGGCGCTTCTGTTCGGGCACATTCTTCGCCTCGATGCCCAGCAGCCAGGCCCCGGCATGACCCATTTTCATGATCAACATCTGCCGCTTCTGGTCGATAGCTGGGACCGCCCTCAGGGCGGTTCCAGCTTTCAGGTTCGAGCCGTTGATTTTGCGCTGTTGCCGCGCCCAGCTCAGCTCCAGATGATCGCTGATCTGGCGCGGTGCCAGCCACCAGTGGCCCCCGGCACGGAAGGCGTGACCGTGCCAGTCGTAGAAAGTTACGGGATAGACCTGCATTTGTTTCTCCTACGGTTACGGATGCCGAAACGGCTCCGGGTGTTAGAAAGACTGCCGTAGGACAATCCGCATGTGCCTTTGGGCCGAAGCCTTGGACATTGCACATGCCACCCGGATGAAGCTGATCTCTGCTGAGAAGCTCTGTCGGGGCGTAACCGCCTACGGTAGTCCTGCTCGGGGCGCTTTCTAAGACGCTTCCGAACGCCACCAACATGCAGCGGTTCGCCTCAAATGTCAAATGCTGGACTGAACCAGCCCGTTTCGTGTAGGATTGCGGCACCGGGTGATGCGTCAACACCCCCCGGCGCCTGTCGCCCCCTTCCGTCTGAACCGAAAGGAAACGCATCTGATGAACGCAAAAGCCGACCGTCTGCGGGCCCAGAGGGAGGCGGACATGGAAAAGGGAGCCGCCGACATGTGGCGCACCACCGTTGCCGATACCGTCCTTGCGCTGCTGCGCACCGACGAACCCGTAACCCGCGACCGGCTCCGCCAGGAGATCGAGGCGCAGATTACCGCCTCCGACAACCGCTTCGACAAGGCTCGCATGCTCGGGGCGCTGAACGTCCTGAATGGGCGCAACCCGCGCGATTAGCGATCTGGCCCGCGGCGCGCTCATTCGGCACGCTCCCGCCCCGGCCCGCCGGTGAGCACAATTCCCGCCCGCGCGCACATCGCTTTCAGCGCCTCGATCACGCTGGCGATCTGTTTCCAGTCGCGCAGCCCGTCGACATCGAACGGCACCGCCCCCCAGGCCTTCTCGAACCGCGCCCGGATGAAGGCATTGAGGCCCGCCGCCCCCGGCAGATCGACCGCACCGGCCAGCACCAGCTGGCGCCACAGCACATGGCAATAGCGGATGTCACCGCGCGTGGCGGGGCAGCGATGGCTGCGCCCGGTCTTGCCCGACGACGGCTTGAAGCCGCGCGCCTTCAGCGCCTCCAGCACCGCCACCTGCTCGGCGGCACTCATTTGCGTGAGGCTTGCCTTGCCGGTCACCAGCAGTTGCAGATCGCGCCGGCTGTCATCATTGAGCCCCAGATCGCGGCAGGCGACGTGGATGGTCTTGAGAACGGTATTTCTGGTCATCATCCACGCCCTTTCCGGATTTCCCGCGCCCGGTGTTCCAGCTTGCAAACCGCCAGGATCACCGGCTTGACCTCGGCCGGGGCGGCGTCATAGCCGCGCCCGAACCGGCCGTTGAGCCGTGGCAGCAGCGCCAGCGGGATCGCCTCCCAGTTCGCCGGATCGCAGTTGGTCTTGTCGCCGTCCAGGCATTTCAGCACCATGCCTTCGGGCAGCGGCCCGTGCGCCGCTTCCCACAGGTGGCGGTGCTTGGCCACATAGCTGCGCTCATAGCCGGTGTGCGGGTTGGTCTCGGCCACGCTGATCTCGACATAGCCATCCGTGGTGACCCGCTCGTGCCCCAGATATCTGGTGTTGTGCGGCAGATGGCCCTTCCTGAACCAGTTGGCAGCGGTGTTCGGGTTGAACGGCATCTTCTTGCCCTTGTTGGCGGGCACATGACCTTTACGAAAGATGCCGTTCGACCCTGCCCAGCCCTTGCGCTTGCACAGGCCGCAGATATTGTCCTGCGACACATCGGTGCGGCCAAACCGGAAACAGAACCCGGCATGCAGGACTGCGCGCGAGCGGTCGTGATAGTGGGCCTCGATCCACGCCAGTTCCTCGGGCAGGTAGCGGATCCGGCTGCCTTTCATTCCCCGCCCTTTCCGATCAGCGGCAGCATCGGCAGCACCTTTTCGCCATGCTCGGCGTAAAGCCTGGCCGCCATCAGCCGCAGCTTGCTGCTCTCGGTAATCTGGTCGGCCAGATCGACAATCGCGGCAGACCGCTTCACCTCGGCATCAAGCTGCTCGGGCGTCAGTCCGTCTTCGCGCAGCCGTTCAAGCTGCGCAAACAGGTGGTCATTGAGGTCGGCGAGCTTGTTTTTCATCGCCTTATGCCTTCGCCAGATCGATGGTGATGGCTTCCCACGGCCCGTCGAACGCGGCGCGCCGGTAGCAGCGCACATAGGTCTTGGAGCCGACGATCTTCATCGCATCCCGGATCGCCGCCATGCCACGCAGCCAGCGCGGGTCGGTGATGTCCAACCTGAGCAGCATGAAGATCGCGGCGCGGTTGATCTGGCCTTCCTTGTCGGTGTTGAAGGCGCGGGTGACGATCGCCTTGATCTCGTCGCGTGCCGAGGCCGCCCATTCGTTCAGGCACTCGTCCACCAGCCCCTTGGCGATCTGCAACTCGGGACCGAAGGCAATGGCGTCCGCCACCTGCACCGTCACCTTGTAAAGCCCGTCATAGCTCATCAGGGTCTTGTTGCCCCTGGGCCCGCCGATCCGGGCCTCGTATTCCTGCGCCAGCAGCGCCTCGAAGCCCGAAATGTCATCGAACGTGTGCGCCTTGAACCGCGCCACCTGATCCGACAGCGGCACCGCAAAGCCGATGATCCGGCGCACCACCTCGTCCTGCAGCTGGTCCTGCGCCCTGATCAGCGTCAGCGGCACCAGCTTGCCCTGGCCGTCCCGCATATGGGGGCGGCCATCGACCAGCACCCTTCCGTCCGGGATCGTGGTTTCAGTGACAGGGCCAGTCATTTCATAGCTCATTTCAACACCTCCTTTTCAGTCTCTACAATCAGCAGTTCCGGCGCATCCGCGCCGGGCGGCGTGGCCACCAGCCCCAGCACCACCAGGGCGCAGGCCATCGCCTCACTCTCGTCCATCGACAGCAGGGTCACGCCGCGCCGCCCCCACAGATCGACCTTGCCAAGCCCGCGCGAGGCGAGGGTCAGCATTTCTCTTTGGGTCAGGCGCGTCATTAGCCCTCCTCCCTCGCGTTGCGCGGGCAGGCGGCGCAGGCGCGAAACATCAGCACCCGGAGCGGGTTGCCCGTAGCAAAGCTGCGCGCCTTGGCGCGCCAGTCCTGGCACTCATGCGCGGGCAGCGTGCCGAGCGCCGGGCAATCGACCCGCGCCAGTTGAAAGACACTTCTGAACCGCTCTTCAATGGCGCTTGAATTCGCCGGATACTTGGCGTGCAGCACCTGACTGATCAGCCCTGCCGAGCGCTCCATGCGCGCAGCCACCCGGTTCTGGCTGGTAGCACCACATTCGACCGCCAGCGCCTCGACCCAGTCCGGCAAGTCCTCGCCCCAGGCGGCGCGCGCAATCTCGAGCGGGCTGCTCATGGCACGCCCCCGGTCAGCAGCACCAACTCGCCGATATTGTCATCCCAGACCGCGCGCACGCGCCGTTCGCGCGGCGGACGCGGGCCGGTGTTGCGGATCAGCCGGTAGATCGCCTCGCGCCGCCCGGGCACCGCCGTGCGTTCGACCTTGATGTAGCCCGCCTTCAGGAGTGCCTGGCAATAGCCCTGCGCCGCTTCCAGCTTGACCGGCACCGAGGCGGTCGAGGAATGCGCGGCAAGATCGGTGGGCGTGAAACTGCGCAAGCCCCGCATCGCGGTCCAGAGATTGAGCGGCACCGAGCCACCGGTGCCCGCCTCGCGCGTGCGCTGGAACTCGGCCACGACGCGATAAAGGTTACGCCGCCCGACACCGCGCTGCACGTTGATGCAGGCACCGTCCTGTTCCCAGGCGCGCACGATCGCGCTCGCCCGCAACAAGCTGACGTGCAGCTCGGCGCTGATCTCGGCGTAGCCGAAGGTGCCAAGCCGAAGCGCCACCGCCCAGGCTGCATCCGCGATGGCCGCGCGGGTTTGCGGGGTTTGGAACATCACGCGACCCTCCGCTTGGCGTCGGCCTTGCGACGGTAATCTTCGGCCATTTCGTCGCGCCGCGCGGCGGGTGCCTCGCCGGTGAAGAAGGACCCCTTCCAGTCCGCCGCCGACATGGCCCTGAGTCCGCGCACCCGGGCATGTTCGTTGATCAGCGCAAGGTTGATTGCCACCCGCCGGATCGAGCGCCGCGAGGCCTTCAGCACGAGATCGCGCAGGTCGGGGGCGATTTCGATGCCGGGCGCGTAGATCGGCACCATGTGTCCGACGTCGCCAAGGCTCGCTGGCTCGGCTGCCACCCAGTCGAGCATGCGGCCATGCACCCGCTCCCAGCGTTGCAACTTCTGCGGCAACAACTCTTCGCCGATCAGGATCACCGGCACACCCGAGGCCTCGTAGAGCCCGCGCACCACCTCGATCATCTTGTCGCTGACCAGATGGTCGGCCTCATCCAGCAGCAGCGGCCGGCCCGAGCGCGCCAGTTGCTCGGCTGCCTGGTTGAACAGGTCCGGTGCGGTGCTGCGGCTCGGACGCATCCCAAGCTCGATTACAATCTCCTGCAACAGCGTCTTGGCGCGCCAGAGCGCCTGGATCTGGATGTGACAGGCCCGAAAGCGGTTGGTGGCATAAACCGCCGCAGTGGTCTTGCCGTAGCCCGAAGGGCCGTAAAAGGTGGCCATACCCGGCAGCCCGTGCGCGCGGGTCTGCACCCGGTCGATCAGGGTCAGAAGCGCAGCCACATTCCGCAAGGGCGCCACGCTGTTGTAAAGCCTCGGTTCGTCCGTCATCTTGTCCCTCTTCACCGCTCGTGTTTTCCGCCGTCTCGTGTTTTCCGTCGTGGGGCCTCATCCGCCCCCGGCGGTTTTCTCACCCAAAGATCGTGTCGCCCTGTTCGTCCCAGAGCATCCGCTCGGCCCGGTATTCGGGCTGGGTCTGGTAGACGCTGAGCCAGCGCTGCTGCTCGGCGGTCAGTGTTCCACCCGCTGCCTGCGCGCGCTCGAGCTGCAGCGCGCGGCGGAACCGCTCGCGCGGCTCTTCCTCGGCCACCGGTGCCGGGGCGCTGCGGCGGCTTGCCAGATCGGCAACGATCGCCGCCTGGGCGCGGTCCAGATCCGGCGCAGGCACCTGGCGTCCGGCGCGCGGCGCGGGTATGGCAAAGACCGGCCGCACCACCTTGGCTTCCGGCTTCGGCAGATCGGGCGGGGTCAGTGCTGCCAGGCCCTCGCCGATCTCGGCGGCCTTGTATTTCCGGTGGGCGGCAAGTGCTGCCTTCTCGGCCGCCATCCAGGCATTGCGGTGGCGCGCATGCGTGCGCGCCTCGGCCATGTCGAAGAACCCGGCTTTCACCAGACACGGCGCGTGGCCGAGATAGGCGTTGTTCTGGCTGTAGATGTGCAGGCCGTCGAAGAAACCTGCCGGATCGAAGCGGATGATGACCCGCTGACCGGCAATCTCGTGCATCCAGTCGGCCCAGAACTCGCTGCCCTGAAAACGGATGCGGCCGCTTTTGCTCTCGGCGCGAAGCCCTTCGGCGCCCAGCAGCCAGAGCCGCCGCTGCGCCTCGGTGGCCTTACGGATCGGCGCGGTGGCATAGCTTTCGTCGAACACCTCAACAAAGCTGCGGCCCCATGCGACCTCGGAGCGCCGCCCTTGCCGCGTGTTGTGCTCCTCGATCCCCTCTGCCAGCACCTCGAGAAACTGCTCAAGATCGATCGCGCGGCTGCCGTAGTTTTCCGGCTTCGCCTCAGGCCGGTTGCCGGTCCAGGCGCCCGCAAAGCGCGGATCCTTGGCAATCGCATCGCACATGTCGCGGAATGCCCGCTCGATCGGCTTTGATTGACCCGCATAAGGCGTCGCCCAATGGATGTCGCAGCCGAGCGAGGTGAAGAGACCGGGAATGTCCTCGTCACGCACCTTGAAGCGGTAGCGCGTGGGACTGCCGCCGGTGATCGCCTTGGCGGCGAATTCGCGACCATTATCCAGAAGCACATGCTGCGGGATACCCCATGCCTCGATCATGTCGCCCGCGCAGAGCAGCACCGCAGTCGCGTTCGGGGTCTGATCCACGCGCCAGGCGAGGATGCGCCCCGAGTATATGTCCTGAAACGCCACCATCTGCGCGCGCCCGATCACCGGCTTTTCCCCGCGCGCGGCGGGCCAGCGCACGAAGACGTCAAACTTGTGGAAGTCGGCGTTGACTGCCTCGAGCGCGACAAGCGCGGTCTTGTCGCGCACCTGGGCGGGATACATCCGCTTGACGGCGTCAAGCCCTTTGCGCGCCAGCACCTGGCTGACCTGCGACACGGAGGCATCGAGGCGCCGTCGCATCGTGCGCTCGGGCAAGATATCCCAGCCCTCGGCCAGCGCCACACGCCGCGCCCGGCGATAGCAGGCGGTGAAACTCGGCTGCTCAAGGCGCAGATAGTCGCTCTTGATCAGCGCGAAAAACGCGGGGTCGCAGTCCTTGGCGCGCGGGCGCTTGGGGGCAGCTTGGTGGCGCGGCGCGAGATAAGGCAGGCGATCGTCAGCACGCACGCCTGCGACCAGCGCCAGCCACGACCAGACCGTGCGCGCGCCGAGCCCTTCCAGCCGGGCGACCTCTGTCACCGCGCTCCGGCGACCGATGGCGGGCTCGAGCACCTCGACCTTCTGCACGATGCCCTGACGGACACGCGCCTTTGCCTTCACCGCCTCGGGCGCCGCGTCGAACCACGCCCAGGCCTCGTCGCGCCCCATGCGCTCGGGTTCCTTGGTCGCAAGTTCCGGGCGCGTCAGCTGGTGGCGCGCGCGCACCGGCAGCAGCTTCCAGCTGTATTCCCAGCCTCCGCCCCGGCCGGCGCGGCGGCGCGCCTGCGCGGCGTCCTGACGCCAGCCGCCCCGCTTGATCAGAGCCTCGACCCCCTGACGTGTCGAGGGCAGATCGGGCAGGCCAGCGGCGGCGAGTTCTTCGGCACTCCACCATTGCTGCGGGGGTGTGGGTGTGGTTCTGCTCATGCCCGCCCCTCCCCGCCCGCGCCGCCGATGAGTTCGCGCAGGTCGGCGGCGAAATGCTCGGCAAAGCGGCGGCGAGCGCGTTTCGGCACCCGGTTCCAGAGCACGCGCAGCGCCGTGAACCCCTCGTCAACGGGGTCTTTAATGGCGGGTGAAAGGCCGTTCTTCGCGGCCAGATAGGCCTTGCGCGCCGCGGCGGCCTTCTTGCCCGCGGCCAGCGCCGCCACCACCGCGCCACGTTCGTCGGCATCGCCGATCTTGGCAACAGTCAGAAGGTCATCAAGCGTAACCTTCCGCGGTGAGCCGCGCAGCCGATCCGCATCTTCTCGGCTGATCGACCGACCGGCCCGGGCGATCTTCTGGACCTGACGCACAGTCAGCGCCCGCTTCTCGGCGATGGTTTCTGCAAACGAACTTAGTTCGTTTGCAAGACCGTGTTTCGCGAGTGCTCCCGCAACACCTGCCACGGTCTCAGGGTGCATTTCCCCATAGGCCGCGCTGTAGGCGGCCAGAAAGATCGCATCGTCGACTGGCGTCATGCCCGCCCCGGCAAGGTTCTGGCTCGCCTCCAGCGCCCGCGCTTCGTCGTCGCGGCACGTGATCGCCACCACCGGAATGGTCGTCTGGCCCAACGCGGTCATCACCGCCAGCCGGTTCGCCCCGTCGATCAGCACAAACCCCTTGCGCGTCCTGCGCACCAGCACTGGCACCGTGAACCCGAAGTCACCGATCACCTGCCGCAGTACCGCGGTCGTCGCCGCTGAAACCGGCCGCAAGCGATCCGGCAAAACCGCGATGTCGCTGATCGGTAAAACCGTCACAGAGGGCATGAATTTGGTCATCTGTGCGCCACCTCAGGCCCCTTCGTCATCAGATAGAAAAACCGCCGCTGCCCGGCGATGATGCGCGCGGTGCAGATGATCTCGGCCCCGTGCACGCGCAGCTCGGCCACGCAGGCGTTCACCGCCATCACCCGGCCGCGCCGCACGATGTCGCGCGTCGTGTGCGACCGACCATCACCCAGCACGGCCAGAACCCGTTGCAGGCGCGGGGAATGAAGCGGGGCGGCGTGCATCTCAGGCCAGCCTGCGCCCGGTGGCACCGGCAAAACTGAAACTGTTGGGCAAACCACCATCGCCCCGGCTGCGGCAGGATGTGCACAAGCGGTTGTGAAGGCCCACTGACTCGAAGGTCTGGCCGCAGCACAGGCAGGCGCGCGGCCCGACCTTTACTTTGCAATCTGCGGCGCGCTGCAACCTGGCCGCCGCCTGCTCGGCCTCGGCCATGGAGTTACCGCCATCGCGGGCAATCCTGCCCGCCGGATCAATCACCACCCAACCGGTCCGGGTCCAGCGCACCGAATACCGCGCCGCGCCGGGCTTGCTATAGCAAACGCTCATCGCACATCCTCCGCCGCCGTCAGAAGTGCCAGCCGGCCCAGCATCGCCTCACCCTCTGGGCAGGCGATCAACCCGATCAGCGCCGCACAGGCCGCCTCATAGGCATCCCAGTGCATGTCCTCGGCCGGAAACCCTTGCGCCACGCCCGCCCGTTCATGCGCCGCCTTCGCCTGCACGGCGACGGCCCGGATACGCGCCAGCCGCTGCGAAACCGTCATCATGTCAGCACGCATTGCGTGCTTTCGAACACCCGCCGCACCGGCCGCACCGGCCGCACCGGCCGCCTCAGGCACCTCGGCACACCAGCCGCTATCCTGGTCAATCACTCTCATTGCAGCACCTCCGCTATCATCAACCCCAGCCACAGCCCCCCGAACAGACAGACCACCCCGATCAGATCGCCAATCCAGTGATCATCAAGCCACCGGCTTGCCGCCATCAACCGCTGCCACATCATCCCGCCTCCCGCTCGAACGCCGCCCGCCCCAACCGCAATCCATGCTCATGGATGCGCCGCGCCGCCTCCAGCACCGCCACGAACTGCTCCGGCTCCGTGATTGCCTCGATCAGCGCCACCGCCCGCGCGCAGGCCCACTCACGGGGCTTGAGGTCCGCGCCCAACCACAGCGCCAGACGGCGACGGATCGACATCACGCGGCATCCTTTCTTGGTTTGGAGGGCCGGGGAATGTCGCGCGGCCATGCCAGATCGCGCGGCCAGTTGGCATCAAACCACGCCATCATGCGTTCTGCCGTTTTCACGGTGCAACCGCCGCCGTTTTTCAGGTGGGGCAACCGCTTGCCGTCGTTCACCGCATAGGTCGACACCGTCGACAACTTGTAGTTGCAGTGTCTGCCATACATCTCGGCAAGGATAACGATCGAATTGGTGTCCATTGTTCCGCCTGCTCGGTATCGTTACCGACACAATAGACGGTAAGTTTACCGATAGTCAAGACAGGCTTTTTCGGTAATAATCCCGATTCGTGAAAGACTGGGAAAACGCCTTTGCTGACGTGATTACTCAACGCCTCAAGGCGTTGAATACTAATGCTTTTGCTGTGGAAACGCGCGCCGGTCTGCCCCCGGATGCCATTCGAAACGTGATCAGGAGCAGGAAAAAGGACGGCCCATCCTTGTCGCGCGCCAAGGAAATCTGTGATGCCCTTGGCCTTGAGTTCTACTTCGGCCCGCCCCGCGCAACCGGCCCGGTCGAGACCGTCATCCTCGGCAACGAGGATTTCACCGCCGTGCCGCGCTACGACGCCCCCCTTTCCGCCGGGCCGGGGGCTGACAACGGCGACGCCCAGGTGGTCGAAAAGCTGGCCTTCCGCCGCGACTGGCTGGCCCGCATCGGCGTCGCGCCATCCGCCGCCGTGCTGGTGCCGGTATCGGGCGACAGCATGGCGCCAACCCTGCACGACGGCGATCTGGCCCTGATCGACACCAACCGCAAGGCGGTGCGAACGGGCCAGGTCTATGCCCTGACCGACCTCGACGGCTCGACCCGCGTCAAGCGCCTCGACCGCCTGCCTACCGGCCTGATCCTGCGCTCCGACGCCCCCACCCACCCCGCCGAATTCCGCCCCATCCCCGACGCCGCCCGCGTCGCCATCATCGGCCAGGTGGTCTGGTCGGGCCATACATGGAGACAGTTGCATGATAAGTAAGGCTCGCGCGTCTCTTGCTGCCATGGTGTTGGTAATGGGCTGTGCCTCATATCAGGACGTGGCCGATGCTCCTGTTGAACAGGAGTTTTCTGTGGCCCGGAACTACCAGGCCGTTTATGCGTCCAGCCTTTCCGTAATGCGCAAATGCTTGCACCCCGGCGCGTCATTTTTTCCAAGCCCGGCCGCCGTAACCATTGAGGCGCAACTCTACCCCGACCTTGGTTATGGCGAGATCATTCATGGCTTGTCCGGCCTCGCCCCCGGACTGTTCAGCAGCCTGCGGATCATGCGGGCAGGAAGCGGGGCAAAGGTGCAGATCAAGACCGCCAATCAGATCCCGAGCGCCAGCGCCAATACCAGGGCGTGGCTTGCCTATTGGGCCACGGGCGGACAGCAATGCCCGCGCATTGGTGCATCGCATCCGCCAGCTTAGGTCGGCTGCAACCAGCTGCACGGCGATTATTTACGCCTTCTCGCGCCGCCCTTGAACGCCCACTTCACGGCCCGTTGACGACCTCGGTCGCGAGCGCGGCTTGTCCCCCGGCTTTTGGCCTCAAACCGCCCAAAATCACCCGTTTTCACGCAAATCAGTTGCATGTTCGGAGCCTGTTTCCTGCCCCGCCGAATTTTGCCAACCATCTGTTTTGCAAGGCGTAATCGCGAACTAGCAACTGGAAAACCGAACTAGCAACGCCAGTTGCATGTTCGCGCCCCCGTTTCGACCCATTCACTACCCGGTTCTGCCTGCCGCCGTGACGTATTATCCAAGGTGGTCAATGTGTTAAACACTGCCCACCCGTGCCATCCCAATGCGGCCGCTGCGCGTTTCTTCCCGCCGTTTTCCCTCGATTTCGCGGTTTCTGCTTGTCACGGCCTTCCGGCATGTTACGCCACTTGACCGCCACCCATGCCTTTGTTCGCGCAGCCTTTTTCACGTGCTCCCACGCTTCACCACCTGCTCCCGGTTTGCTGCAGGTTCTGGTGTCACCGCACATCGGTTGTAGCGTGACAGCCGAACCTGCATCATTTGACAGCCGAACCTGCAGCAGAGCGATTTTCGAAAAAACGCGGTTTCACGGCATCGCAATGCCGCGTTGCAGGGGGGTTGAAGGGGCTTTCAACGGCGGTGTGAGGGCAAAGGCAAGCCATCCCGCAGGTGATGGCCCGACGTCTGTTTCAATACCGGCCGGAGTGCTGCACCATCGCCCCGACTACATCCGATTCGAGGTGAATGTTGGGCAAGGAAGACAAGACGGGCGAGCGGGCGGTGGCACCGCAGGTTGACAACCCTGTTCGGCCGAC
>Ga0210033_1003021_pt1 | contig 13927 bp, 10 predicted proteins | sample CryGeymeta201501_FD_185465 | JGI IMG/M metagenome (GOLD analysis project Ga0210033, IMG submission 185465) | Groundwater microbial communities from Crystal Geyser aquifers in Utah, USA - Crystal Geyser metaG 2015-01 (SPAdes) (version 2) | ecosystem: Environmental > Aquatic > Deep subsurface >... | reverse complement strand
GCTGTTCCCCGCACAGTCGGAGTCGATGCCGTCGTACCAGGTGTCGGTGGCGCCGGGGTGGATGCTGGCGTCGGTGTCGTCACAGTCGTCGCCGCCGTAGGCGTCGCTGTCGTGTCCGTCTGCGTCTGCGTCGTAGTCGCTGTTTCCGGCGCAGTCGGAGTCGACGCCATCGTACCAGGTGTCGGTGGCGCCGGGGTGGATGCTGGCGTCGGTGTCGTCACAGTCGTCGCCGCCGTAGGCGCTGCTGTCGTGCCCGTCGCCGTCCTTGTCGTAGTCGCTGTTTCCGGCACAGTCGGAGTCGACACCGTCGTACCAGGTGTCGGTGGCGCCGGGGTGGATGCTGGCGTCGGTGTCGTCACAGTCGTCGCCGCCGTAGGCGTCGCTGTCGTGACCGTCGCCGTCCTTGTCGTAGTCGCTGTTTCCAGCGCAGTCGGAGTCGACGCCGTCGTACCAGGTGTCGGTGGCACCGGGGTAGACGCTGGCGTCGTTGTCGTTGCAGTCGTCGCCGCCGTAGGCGTCGCTGTCGTGTCCGTCGCCGTCCCTGTCGTAGTCGTCGTTTCCGGCACAGTCGGAGTCGATGCCGTCGTACCAGGTGTCGGTGGCACCGGGGTAGACGCTGGCGTCGTTGTCGTTGCAGTCGTCGCCGCCATAGGCCGTGCTGTCGTGTCCGTCGCCGTCCTTGTCGTAGTCACTGTTTCCAGCGCAGTCGGAGTCGACGCCGTCGTACCAGGTGTCGGTGGCGCCGGGGTGGATGGCGGCGTCGGCGTCGTTGCAGTCGGTGCCGCCGTAGGCCGTGCTGTCGTAGCCATCGGCGTCGGCGTCGTAGTCGCTGTTGCCGGCGCAGTCGGAGTCAACGCCGTCGTACCAGGTGTCGGTGGCGCCCAGGTAGACGGTCGCGTCGGCGTCGTTGCAGTCGTCGCCGCCGTAGGCGTCGCTGTCGTGACCGTCGCCGTCAGCGTCGTAGTCGTCGTTGCCGGCACAGTCGGAGTCGACGCCGTCGTACCAGGTGTCGGTGGCCCCGGGGTAGACGCTGGCGTCGTTGTCGTTGCAGTCGTCGCCGCCGCAATCGGCGCCGTCGTAGCCGTCCCCGTCGTCGTCGCACATGTCGCAGCGGTCGAGGTTGGACAGGTAGTCGGCGCGTGCGGTGGTGTAGGTGTCGGCGATCACCACCAGGAAGCTGCTGACGACCGTGTCGCCGGGGGCCAGGGTGCGGGGCTCGGTGTAGCGCAGGCCGATGGCGTTGTCGTAGGAACTGCCGCCGTAGTCGTTCAGTGTCTTGTCGGCGTCGACGACGTAGGTCCAGGACGAGAAGCCGCCCTCGGCGCTGTTGGCTGGGTCACATGCGCCGAAGCCCACCGTGCGCCCCGAGCTGGTGCCGCGGGCCTCGACCCAGTCCGAGGTGCCGTCGCCCGACACGTCGCGGGTGTCGATGTAGGTGGTGTAGGCCCCATAGGTCCAGGCGTCCTGGTCCGGGTCGAAGGCATGCATCCACCGCAGGTCGGTGACGCTGCTGGTGCCGGTATTCGTGATCTCGAAGCGGACGAGCATCACGTTGCCGGCGACGGGCCACTCCTCGGTCTTGGTGACGCTGAGCACCCCAGCCGTCGCCTGGTAGCTCGACTTGGCGGTGCTGGTGGTCGAGGCGTCGGCCTCGGTCATCCCCGTCATGTTCGTGCCGTAGGAGTTGTGCGAGTAGTACGCGTAGGCCGTCGAGCCGACGTTGTACTCGACCGCCCACATGGCGTAGGGGGTGCCGGGGTAGCTGTAGTCGACCCAGGTGCCGGAGTGGTAGAATTCCAGGCCCTTGCCGGCGCCGCTGTCGTTCCAGTGGGCCGTGCTGTCGTAGTAGACCTTCATGGAGGTCCCGTCGACGAGCTGGTCAGCGCGGGCGGGGGTCGAGGCGAACAGGGCGATCAGGGTCAGGACGCTGGTCATCGGGGGCTCCGAGGCTGCAGCGATTGTGCCTTGGCTGAGCGGCAGGGGCAACGGTTTGCGTGCCGCGGATCGTCGCGGAGGCGGCGTCCTCGTCGTCGTAGGTACGCGAGAAGCGCCGGGGTGTGGCGCGGCGGCCTGCGGGAGTCAGCGCCAGCGCCGCCACTGTGGGCCGCCGCGGCCCCCCGGCGGCACCGGCGTCTCGCGCAGCACGTCGCGCAGGTAGTGCTCGAGCTCGGCCTCCTGGCGCCACTGGCGGGGGTAGCCCAGGCTCACCTCCTCGAAGCGGGTGCCGTCCCGCCAGTCGGTGGCGCGGACGTGCAGGTGCCCCGTCACCACGACGTCGAGGGCGAAGCGGGTGTGCCACTGCTCGGTGAGCCGGGTGCCGCACCAGGGCAGGTAGCGGGGCACCCGCGGGATCCGCACCAGGTCCTCGCGCAGGGGCCAGTGGTTGACCAGGACGCGCTTCACGCCGGCCTCGGGCGGGCTCGCAGCCAGCCGGGCCTCGGACACCTGGACGCGGGCTGCACACCAGGCCTCGCGGCTGTCGTGGGGATCGGCGTGCAACAGGGCCTCGTCCCGGGCCAGGATCCCGTGCTCGGCGGCCCAGGCCAGCACGTCCTCGCGCGCCACCTCGGGCGGGCGGAAGCTGTAGTCGTACAAGGAGAAGGTCGGCAGGATGCGCGCCGGTCCGCCCGGGCCGTCGAAGACCGGGAAGGGGTCCTCGGGCGTCAGCACGCCGTAGGCCCGGCACAGCTCGACGAGCTGGCGGTACCGGGCCTCGCCCCGGGCGCCCCCGAGACCCTGCGACAGCGGCTCCCGGCACCACAGCTCGTGGTTGCCCGGCACCCAGATGATCCGGGCGAAGCGCGGCACCAGGTGGTCCCAGGCCCCGGCGAGGTCGGCCAGGGTGTCGCCCACGTCCCCGGCGGCGATGAGCCAGTCGCCAGGGTGGGGGCCGAGCTCCTCCAGGGCCGCGCGGTTGCGGCGGTGGCCCAGGTGGAGGTCGCTGATGGCGAGGAGGCGGTCGGGCACGGTCCTACTGGGGGGCGACCCGCTGCAGGTAGCCCAGGAAGCGCTTGAGGCCGGCCTCGGTCAGCTCGTCCTGGATCCAGGCGGGCATGGCGTGACCCGTGTCGACCCTGGCGTCGTAGGAGAACAGCGTGCCGCCGTCGTCGGTGGGCCAGGTGGAGAAGGTCCCGGTCGTGGCCGCGATGTCGTTGGCGCGGTCGTTGTCCAGCACCCAGGTCATGCGGCCGGCGGCCAGGTCGTAGCGACGCAGGACGTTGTAGTGGACGTCGCTGAAGGCGACCTTGACCACGTAGGCCAGGCCCTGCTCGCGGATGCCCGCGGTGTCGGTCTGGTCCCGGTAGACCTGGAGCGAACGGACCGAGCGGCTGGAGGCCTGGAGGTGGACTGGGTCGGCCACGATCTGCCAGACCCGGGTCGGAGACGCCGCAATCTCGACCAGGGCGCGGGCGCCGCCGCGATCGGCCGCGGAGGGCAGCATGACGATCTCGCCGGCGTCCAGGCGGGCCTGGTCGGAGGCCGACACGGGGGGCCTGGACACCAGGGGAGGTGCGGCCGGGGCGGCGAGCGTGAGGAGGAGGACGAGCACGGCGGCAGCCTACCTGCCCGGACGCGGCGGCCGCACCCCCATCTTCCGGGCGACGCCGTTGTCCTTGGCCGGCAGCACCGTGGGCGCCTGCCCTGTCGCGGCGCGCAGGGCGCTGGAGATGGCGGCCGGGGTGGCCGCGACGACGGCGTCTTCCAGCGGCAGGTCCGGACCGCCGGGCACGGGCCGCACCGTCACGGTGGGGCAGACCCGGGCCTTGAGCACGCCGAGCTTGGTCCAGCGGGTCTCGGGCAGCCCGTTCGGGTCGACCTCGCGCTCGGCGGTGATGGCCCACTCCAGGCCGCGCTCGGCGGCGCCGGCCAGCCAGCCCAGGGCCTGGGGATCCAGCGTGGCCCCGCCCGTGGCGACGGCGACGACCAGCTCGGACAGGCCCCCGTCGGGGCCGATTGCGGCGGCCTGGGCCGAGAAGCCGATGGCCGGGTCGGCGGTGGCCTCGGCCGTGAAGGCCTGGCCTGCCAGGCTGGCCAGATCACCACCGGCGGCGTCCAGGGCGGCACGCAAGGCCAGGGCTGCCTGCCGCACGGCGGGCACACCGACGCGGCGGTCCCGACCCGAGAGCATGGGGCCGCAGGGCACGTCGGCCACGGTGGAGCAGACCAGCTCGAAGACATCGACGGGCAGGCCGGTCGCGGCGGCCGCGGCGCGCATGGCCTGGGTGTCGAAGCCCTGGCCGTGCTCGGAGAAGCCGCTGAAGATGGCCACGTGGCCGGAGCCCGAAACGCGCAGCTCGGCGGCGGCCAGGTCCTGGGGGAGGTCCTGGATGTGCACACCAAAGGCGATGCCCACGGTGTCGCCGGCCGCGCGCAGGCGCGCCACATCGGGCTCCAGGGCGCGGATCACGGGGCCGGGGTTCCAGCCGGGGGGCACCACCAGGCCCGTGGCCGTCTGGTCGCCGGGGGCCAGCAGGTTGCGGTTCCGCAGCTCCAGGGGGTCCAGGCCGGCGGCCTCGGCCAGGGCGTCCAGGGCCTGCTCCACGGCGAAGGTCCAGGCGGGCACGCCCAGGCCCGCGCTGGTCGAGGAGGGGGGGCCGTCGGTGCGCACGCACAGGACGTCGAGATCGACGTGCTCGATGTCGTAGGCGAGGGTGGCGTGCCGGGCGAGGGCGTCGGCCACGATGGGGCCGCCCGCGGCCACGCCGCCGGAGTCGAGCAGGATCGTGCCGTTCAGCGCCTGCAGGCGGCCCTGGGCGTCGCAGCCCAGCTTGAGCCGGCACCAGGTGGGGTGGCGGCCGCCGTGGATGCGCGCGCCCTCTTCCAGGTGCAGGGCCAGGCGCACCGGACGCCCGGTGGCCTGGGCCAGCAGCAGGGCGTGGGGCGTGGTGCCCAGGTCCAGGCGGGCCCCGATGGCGCCGCCCACCGGCACGTGGACGAGCTCCAGGGCGTCGGGATCCAGGCCCGAGGCGGCGCAGAGCTGCTCGAGGTCGTGGAAGAGGTCCAGGCCCGCGGCGTAGACGCGGAACCGGCCGTCGGCCAGGGGCACCGCCAGGGCGGCCTCGGGCTCGATGAAGAGGGGGTCGCTGCCGCGGGTCTCGACGGCCAGGCGCACCTGGTGCGCGCAGGCGGCCAGGGCGGCGCGGGCGTCGCCGCGGTGGGCCTGGGCGCGGTGGACCAGGCGGTCGGCTTGGCCGGCCGCGTGGTGCACGTCGCGCCCCAGGGGCAAGGCGGTCGCGGTGACGGCCACCAGGGTGGCGGCGGCCCGCGCCTGGTCGGCGGTCTCTGCCGCGACCACGGCCACCAGGTCGGCGGCCGAGCGGGTCTCCTGGCCCGGGCCGACCAGCAGGGCCTGGTCAGCGATGCAGGCGCCGATGGTGGTGGCGGCGTGCAGCTGCGCGGCGGTGAGGACCGCGACGACCCCCGGGGCGGCCAGGGCCGCGGTGGTGTCGATGCCCTCGACCCGGCAGCGGGCGTGGGGGGCGAAGACCACCGCCGCGTGCAGCATGCCCGGGCGCAGCAGGTCCTCGACCCCGGGGCGCTCACCCAGGGCGGCGCGCAGCAGGTGGTCGGGGGTGTGCTCGGGCAGCTCCACCTCGCCCCGCAGGGCCCGGTCGGCCAGGAGCAGGGCCTCGATCACGGCGCCCCAGCCCAGGTTGCGGCTGGCGTGGAGCTGCAGGGCCCGGCGCACCAGGTCGGCGTCCAGGGGTGCGTCGCCGGCGGCCGCGCGCGCGCCCACCAGGGCCATGACCATGCCCGGCACCTCGGGACCGGCCTGGGCCAGCCCGGCGGCGGCGAAGGCCCGGGCGATGAGCTGCGCCTGCGCGGGCTCCAGGCCGGCCTGGGTCAGGACCTCCTTGCCGTCCAGGGCCTTGGAGGGCAGGGTGCAGGTCAGCCGCGGCTTGCCTCCCACCAGGGCCGCGCAGCTCCCGCACACGCCTTGGGGTGAGCAGCCCGCCTTCAGCGAGGTGCAGCCCAGCCGGTCGCGCAGCAGGCCCAGGGCCGGCGCGCGAGGATCGGTGGACAGGACGTGCTCCTGGCCGTCCAGGGTGAAGCGGACCTCGACCTGCTCGACCTGCTCGACCTGCTCGACCTGCTCGACCTGCTCGACCTGCTCGACCGTGGGCTCAGACATGGCACCTCCCGGTGCCAGCAGCCTAACCGGCGCGCCGGAGCCCCAGGTGCCGCAGCCCTCGCCCTGCCTATACGGCGGCGATCAGGGCCGGGACGACGTGCTCCAGGGCGCGGTCGAGGCTCTCGTCGAGCATGGCGCCGGCAGCGCGGGCGTGGCCGCCGCCGCCGCTGGACAGGCCGCGGGCCAGGGCCGCCACGTCGACGTGTTGGCGGCTGCGCAGGGACAGCTTGACCTGGCCCGGGGCGCGCTCGATGAACAAGCAGGCCAGCTCGACCCCGGTCACGTAGACCAGCATGTCGACGATGCCCTCGAGGTCGCCGGGACCCGCACCCAGGCGGCTGCCCATGGCGTGGCTGGCGACGCCGACGACGAGCCGGTCGTTGGCGTAGAAGCGGGCGTCGCTCACGACCTCGCCGCACAGCTTCAGGCCGACCTTGCTGCGCTCGGCCAGGATCCGGGTGCTGATCGCGGCGTGCCCGATGTCGTGGGCGAGCAGCTCGGCGGCGCGCCGGTGGGTCAGCGGGGTGGTGTTGCTGTGCCGGAAGCCGCCGGTGTCGAAGACGATGCCCGCGTAGATGAGCTGCGCCGTCTCGCGGTCCAGGGGCACGGCCCAGGCCTGGAGTAGCTCGTAGACCAGGTCGCAGGTGCTGGCGGCTTCGTGGTCGACCAGGGCGATGTCGTAGCCCTCGGTCGAGGTCGAGCGGTGGTGGTCGATCAGGCCGGTGGTGGCCGCGGCGGCGAAGGCGGCGGCCACCGGCGCTTCCAGGCGGCCGGCGTCGCCGTCGAGCACCACGACCAGGTCGTAGTCGGGCGCGATGCGGTCGTCGGGCACCATGCCGTGGGCGCCGGGCAGCCAGTCGTAGCGGTAGGACGCGGTGCCGGCGACGTCGACGCGGGCCGCGGTCAGCGTGCGCAGGCCCGCCGCCAGGGCCAGGCAGGCGCCGATGCTGTCGCCGTCCGGTCCCGTGGGACCGGTCAGCAGGATGGAGCCCGCAGAGCGAGCGTGCAGTCGAAGCGCCTGTGCGGCGTGCTGCACCCGCGAAGCTGGCGATCCGGGCGGAGAAGCATGCGTCATCGAGGGGCCCGCGGACAGCGAAGGGGGGCGCATAACGTCATCGACGGCAGTGGCAACGCGGCGGTCTGGTCCCCGGCCCTAGGCGGTGGCCCCCCGCCGCTACGCAGTGGCCCCCGGCTCGCGGCTGCCCCCGTTCAGGACATCGCGCAGCATCTTCAGGCCGGGCCGCTGGTTGTTGAAGAACAGGAAGCTGAACAGGCTGCTGGCCTGCAGGTACTTGGCCACGTCCCGCCAGCTCTGCACGGCCTCGGCGTGGCGGGCCAGGGTCACCGGTCGCAGGTAGAACTCGCGGTAGAAGCGGCGGTGCAGGTCGACCACCTCCTCGGGCTCGAGCCCCCAGGGCACGAAGGTGGGCTCCCAGAAGCTCTTCTCGTCGGTCGAGGTGTTCACCAGCCGCCCCCAGCGGGCGCCCTCCTTCTCCCAGACCTCCATCTGCGGGGTCTCGGGCAGCAGGGTGTTGATCTGCACCGTGACGTCGTGCAGGGGCAGGGACTTGGCGAAGGCGATGGTCTCCAGGATGGTCTCGCGGGTGTCGGGCATGTGGCCCACCATCAAGAAGGCCTTGGGGCGCAGCCCGACCTCGTCCGCCCAGGTGATGGCGTTCCTGATCTTCTCCTTGGTGATGCCCTTGGAGATGAAGTCCAGCACCTCGTCGTTGCCGGACTCGATGCCGAAGCGCGTGCGCCAGCAGCCGGCGTCCTTCATCTTCTGGAGCAGGGGCTTGTCGACGACCTCGACCCGCGAGGAGCAGGTCCAGCTCACGGCCTCGTGCAGCCCCCGGCGGATGATCTCGTCGCAGATGGCGTGTACCCGCCGCTTGTTGGCGCAGAAGAGGCTGTCGACGAAGGCGATGTCGCGCACGCCGAAGTCACGCACGAGGTGCTCGATCTCGTCGACCACGTAGGTGGCGGAGTGGCTGCGGTAGCCGCTGCGGGACTTCTGGCAGAAGGCGCAGGCGTGGGGGCAGCCCCGCGAGGTGACCATGGCGAACTTGGGGAAGTCGTGGTCATCGACGGGGACGGGCTTGTAGATGTTGGGCGGCAGCAGGTGGCGCGCCGGAAAGGGCAGCTCGTCCAGGTCCCGGTACTTCTTGCGGTGCTCGGTGTAGATCAGCCCGCTGGGCCCACCCCGGTAGACGATGCCGGCCACCTGGTCCAGGCCGCGGCGGCCCGCCACCCAGTCGACCAGCTCGAGCATGGTGTGCTCGCCCTCGCCCAAAACGCCGATGTCAAAAGCGGTCCCGGCCATGGCCTGCTCGGGCACCAGGGTCACGTGGTAGCTGCCGAGCACCAGCGGGATGGCGGGCATGGCCTGCTTGAGGGCCTCTCCCAGGACCTTGGTGGTCTCGAAGGTGACCGTGAAGGAGCCGATGCCGATGATCTCGGGCTGGAAGTCTTCGACCCGGCGCACGGTGCGGGCGACGTCGAGCAGCTCGGCGGCAGCGTCGACGACCATGACCTTGTGGCCGGCCTGTTCCAGCACCGCGGCGATGTACAGGATGCCCAGCGGCGCCGAGTTGTAGAAGAGGTAGGCCGTCACCGGGCTGACATGGCCGTGCTCGAGCACGGAGTCGATGGGCGGGTTGATCAGCGCGACGCGCATGGGCCTTCCGGGGAGAGCCCGCGGATCGTAGCCCGACCTCCCGCCGGCGCGAAGGGGCTTGACGAGCCCCGCCCAGGTGACGTGATACGCGACCAGTTCCTTGCCCGGGCCGCCCCGGGCATCGTCGCGAGGACCACGAACATCGATCCCTCCGACTCCTTCGCTGACCTGCTGGCGCCCGGTGAGGCCGTGGTGGCTGCCGTCGCTGGGCCCGGCCCGAGCCGGGTCGATGGCACGCGGACCTGGGTCCAGCTCGCGCTGAGCTCGGCGCGCGTGCTGGCGGTGGTCCTGCGCAAGGGGCCCGAGGGCGGCAGCTGGCAGCCGGTGTCGCAGCTCGCCGCGGCGCGGTCCCAGGTGCGGCTGGCACGCTTTCCGGGCAGCCCGGGGGCGGCGGCGCGGCTGGAGGTCACGGGCCTGCCCGAGCCCCTGGTCCTGCGCGACATCGACGACCCGGCGGTGTTCCCCGACCTGGAGCCCTTCCTGGCCGCCTGGGGCCAGGACGCCCTGGGCGCGCCCATCGGGGGACCGGGCTCGGTCCACGAGCGGGCCCGCGAAGAAGGCCCGGCCCGCAACACCAGCAGCCGCCTGCCCATGGCCATCGCCGGGGGCGTGTTGGCCGTGGCGGCGATGGGCTGCGCCTGCGCGGGTCTGGCGGGCCTGGTGTCCGGACTGGGGGGCTCATGAGCCCGACAAGGAACACCTTGGAAGCGAGCACCGTGGGACAGGGCACCTTGAACCAGAGCACCGTGGAGACCCGCGCGGGCAGCCACCTCGGCCGCGCCTTGGCCGGGGGCCTGCTGTGGCTCGGCATCCTGTACGTGGGTGACACCCTCGACAGCTACTACCTGATCGAGCGGGGCATCAAGCACGTCGACGCCGACGGCGCGACCGCGGACATGCTGCGCGACGCGGTCTTCCGCTACGTGGGCCAGATCGGCCTGGGCTACCTGTTCATGGGCCTGGTGACGGCGGTCCTGGTTCACCTGGTCATGCGCCTGTGGTTTCCGGGTCCGAGCAGCCGCCTGGCCTGGTGGCGGACGGCCCTGGCCCTGGGTGGGCTCGCGACGCTGTTGGGCTACGCTCGGCAGATCCTCACCTTTCCGCCCCTGCACGACTGGTTCTTCTGGCGCACGCAGTGGGTGGACATGGCCACGCCGGGAGAGGTGGCGGTGGTCCAGGTGCTGGTCGCGGCGCTGCTGGTGCACTGGCGTTGGCGGGCCTGGGGCCGGCGCGCCCCGCTGGTATTCGGGCGGCGGACGGCCTGGCTGGCCCTCGCCGTGGCGGCGGTCGCCGGCAGCCAGCTCCGGCCGGCGGCCTCCCCCTCCCACGCAGATGCGGGGCCCAACATCGTCCTGATCGGCATCGACAGCCTGCGCCCCGATCACCTCTCGGCAAACGGCTACGAGCGCCCCACCTCCCCCAACATCGACGCGCTGCTGTCGGAGTCGGTGGTCTTCGACTCGGCCTGGTCCCAGATCGCCCGGACCTACCCCTCCTGGTCCACGCTGCTCACGGGGAGCTGGCCGACCGACGACGGGATCCGCGACAACCTCCCCTCGCCCGCGGACCTGGTGCCCAAGCAGCCGACGGCGTCGCAGGTCCTCAAGGAGGGGGGCTGGTACACGGCCTTCGCGACCGACGACAGCCGCTTCTCCTACATGGTCCCCGAGATGGGCTGGGACCGCATCCTCCAGCCCCCGGTCTCGCTGACCAACTTCGTCGTGAGCGCCAACGAGCCGCGGTACCGCGCCTTCCACGCCTTCATGCACAACCGCCTGGGCTTCGCGATGGTGCCCAGCCAGCGCTACAACCAGGCTTATGGCAAGAGCTACCGCCCGCAGCTCTTCGCCAGCGCCGTGCTCGACGAGCTGGCCGACGCCAGCCAGCACGACCGCTTCTTCCTGGCCATGCACTCTTGCGTGCTGCACCACCCTGGCGACCGGATCTGGCCCTACGACCGCATGTTCGGCCAGGAGGGCTACGACGGCGACAACCGCTTCCGCTACGCCACCTCGCCGACCTCCTTCGAGGTCGCGGGCGAGGACGGGGAGGGGCGGGCCCAGGACTACGCCGCGCAGGACAAGCGGATCTACGACACCGGCGTGGTCATGGCCGACGAGCTGGTCGGCGACATCATGGGCAGCCTGCGGGCCTCGGGGCTGCTCGACAACTCCATCGTGATCCTGTTCAGCGACCACGGCGAGGAGCTGTGGGAGCCGAACCTGCCCTATCGCTACAACGGGCCCAACCACGGCTTCCACCTCATGGGCAGCGCACAGAACCACGTCGTGCTGTCCGTGCGCATGCCCGACGGCACCGGCGCGGGCGCGGGCGCGCGGGTGCAGGACCCGGTGCGGCTGATCGACCTGGGCCCGACCCTGGCGGACCTGGTGGGCCTGGCCTGGCCCGGCACGGCCGACGGGCGCAGCATGCTGCCGCTGGTCCGGGGCGAGCACGAGACCCGACCGCGGCTGGTCTACATGGAGACCGGCATCAGCGAGGACCGGTACTGGGTGCCCGGCCACCGCGACTATCCCTTCCACCGCGTGCAGGAGCGCTACGCGGTGGATCCCGCGACGGGCCACATCTGCCTGAAGGACGAGTTCCGGCCCTACCTGGTCGCCGCCAAGGACCGCGCGGTGCAGGTCGGGCGCTGGAAGCTGGTCTGGAGCGCGGTGAAGCGGGGCACCTACGTGAGCCTGTACGACGTGCTCGACGACCCGCTGCAGCGGCACGATCTGTCCAGGCAGGAGCGGGATCGTGTGGCCTGGCTGGGCGCGAAGCTCGCCCCCTTCTTGCGGGCCGACGGGGAGTCCCCCGAGGTGCTGAACCTGTGGAGCCAGTACGCCCAGGGCCTGGATGAGGACTCCCTGGCCGGCCCGGCGCCTACGCCCGATGCCGTGGCCCCCGTGCCTGCGCCTGCGCCCGCGCTCATGCCTGTCCCCTTCCCTGCGGGAGTGTTGCTCGCACCTTGACCCGACCCCTTGATGCCGTGCTGGTCTCGCTGCGCGACCCGGGGGATCCCATGGGCGCCCACGAGGCCCTGTGTTTCCGCCAGGCCACCGGGCTGGCCGAGCTGGGCATCGTCCACGCGGCGGTCCGGCCCCTGGGCGAGGCGGAGCTGCAGGCCGACTTGCTGCTCTTCGGCGGCAGCGGCGCCTACAGCGTGCTGGACCCGCACCCCTGGGTGCGGGACTTCCTGGCCTTCCTGCTCCAGGTGGTGGAGCGCGGCGTGCCGGCCTGGGGGAGCTGCTTCGGTTTCCAGGGGCTGGCCCTGGCCCTGGGCGGCACCGTGGTCCACGACGACGCGCGGACCCGGCTGGGCAGCTTTCAGGTGGAGCGGACCCCGGCCGCGGCAGGGGACCCCCTCTTCGCCGGGCTCCCGCCGCGCTTCCATGCCCAGTTCGGCCACCACGACCACGTGATCGCCCTGCCTTCCGGCGTGCGCCTGCTGTGTACCGACGCCCAGGGGCGCCTGGAGGCACTGCGGGTGGAGGGGAGCAACTTCTGGGCGGCCCAGTTCCACCCCGAGCTGACCCGGGACCTGACCCTGCACCGCCTGCACCACTACCGGGACCTCTACGTGCGGGACCGCTACCAGGAGATCGTGCGGTCCATCGCCGAGGGGCCGGACGACCTCGCCTCGCAGGCGCTGCTGCGGGGGATCGTGGACCTGGCGCGGCAGCGGCGCGCCGCCGCGGTGGGACCGTGACGGTCCGCGGCCACGGGCCCGGTTAGCCACGCGGGGCCTCCCTCGCCTGGACCTGGACGCCGGCCCCATGCCCGACTCCCGCGTGCGCCTCCGCCTGCCTGATGGCTCCCACGTCGACCTGCGCCCTGACGCGATCATCGGGCGCTCCTCGCTGGCGGCCCTACGCCTGGAGGACCCGCGGCTGTCCTCGGTCCACGCCGAGCTCTCCTGGCGCCCCGAGGGGCCGCTGCTGCTGGCCCGCGGCGGCCGGCTGCTGGTCGAAGGGCGGGCCCGGGCGGAGGTGCCCCTGGCGCCCGGGCTTCGGATCACCCTGGTGCCCGGCCTGGAGCTCCTGGTTGAGGACGTGGTGGAGGGCCGGGCCGAGCCCACGGCGGCCACCCTGGGGCGCGAGGCGCTGACCTGGCGCCTGGGCGGCGCCGTCGTCGAGGCCAGCCTGGCCAGCGGCGCGTCGGTGCTGCTCCGCGGCCTGGCGGCCCGGCTGGTGGCGAGCTGCCTGGTGGCGCCGGGGGCCCGACCCTGGGGCGAGGTCGCCGCGGAGCTGTGGCCCGAGGAGGCCCGGGTGCGGGCCGGCCAGGACCCGGCCTCGCGCTGGACCGAGGAGGACGAGCGCCGCCTGCGCAACCGCTGGGACCAGCTCCTGCGGGCCCTGCGCCGGCAGCTCTCCCCCCACGGCCTGGACATGCGGCTGTGGACCGGGGGCGGCACGGTGCGGCTGCGCCTGCAGCCGGGCGACCAGATGATGGGCGAGCAGGAGCCGGGCTGAGGTGCTCAGTCGGGTCGCAGCCGGAGTCCTTCACGGCCCCGACGGCGGGCCGCTCTCGCCGCGGTAGATGTAGAAGCGGCCTTGGGGGCTGGAGTCGACGTCTGGCACCCCGTCCCAGAAGTAGTCCCCGACGACCAGGTCCGGCCAGCCGTCGCCATCGTAGTCGTGGCGGCCGTCGATGAAGGACGAGAAGCCGGCGCCATTCTCGCTGGCCCGGTCGCCGTAGACCCGGGTGTCTGCCGAGGAGACCAGGACCGTGCCGGAACCCGGCACGTCGAGCAGGTAGACGCTCTCGTCGTCGATGTCATCCACAGAATCGAGGGTCGACACCCCGATCTCTTCGACGCCGTCCTGGTCGATGTCACCCAGCCAGCGAGAAGGGAATGGGTGGAGATCCTCCTCGACGACGATTTAAAGTCGCAAAATCAACTACTTGCAGCTGTTTGACACTAGACAAAGGCATGCCCGCCGGGTAGATTCTCTGTACACAAACCTCGAATCCCCGGAGAGCAGCCCATGCCAGCCTCCCTCGAAGACCCCGCCCACGCCCCCTTCGTTCCCGCCATCGTCGCGTTCGTCGGTCTCTTGGAGACCTTGGTCGTCGTCGGAGCCCGGTCCGACGACCATGCTCACATCGAGCAG
>Ga0210033_1003020_pt1 | contig 13933 bp, 17 predicted proteins | sample CryGeymeta201501_FD_185465 | JGI IMG/M metagenome (GOLD analysis project Ga0210033, IMG submission 185465) | Groundwater microbial communities from Crystal Geyser aquifers in Utah, USA - Crystal Geyser metaG 2015-01 (SPAdes) (version 2) | ecosystem: Environmental > Aquatic > Deep subsurface >... | reverse complement strand
GTCTTCTTTTGTTCGCCGCGGCCTGGCTCATGCTGCTCCTGGCCGCTTGCGCCGCGCCCGCGCCAACCGCGACTCCCACTCTCACCCCCGAACCAACGCTGACATTCACCCCTGCGCCGACGGCGACATTTACCCTTGCGCCGACGGCGACGCCAGAATTACTCCCCGCCGATGTCCTTGCCACTTTGCAGGGACAGGAGTACACAACGGTTGACAGCGATGGGGATGAAAATATTGATAAAGTCGTGGCGCCAAATGGCGATACTTTGTATCAGCTTAACTCAGAAAATAATTGGCAGAGAATGATCACTTTTACGAATACCGACAACGAAAAAATCGAGATGCCCAGATTTGAGACTTTTGATGAGGCGCTACTTTATATTTCCAAACATGCTTATTGGCGGACGGGAGATAGGATTAGCCAAATGGATTCTTGGACATCTTATGATAATCCAAGAATTAAGGAGTTTATATCAATTAATTCTAAATTTAAGAAAATTCCAGGTTGGACCCCATATGTGGGTTTAACTTCGCCAGACAATTCGGAAGAATTTAGTTTATTGACTTTAATTAAGATTGGAAATAATACTTTCTTGCGATTTGAACCAGAAGAAAATTGGTTTGAAATAATTTATGTGAATAAATCGGCGGAATCGTTTCAAGCAGACAATCATAGCATCCCCACCCCGCAACCGTAAGTTGCATTCTGGTTGTTTTCTCCCTATGATGAAGGTATGAAAAAGTGGGCGGTATTGGTGATTTTGGGTTTGGTACTCTTGGGACTGGTGGCCTTTTATATTTTTAGAATGAAAGCGAAAACCACAATAGTAGTGACTGAGGCTGATTTGGCGGGGAAGATAGATTATTCGCTGGGTCCGCCGGCGGAACTGGCACAGAATTATGATCCAACGCAAAACGAAGCCAGGTTCCAGATATTGGGGGTGGACGTGAATACGCAAAGTCTCACAATAATGCCAGTCTGGCCGGAGAGCTATGCCAAGACAGGGATAAAAAATAGCAAGATAGCGTGCAAACTGGGGGATATCAAAATTTTTGATCAGGGTAAGGCAAAAAATGGCAAGGTGGTAATGCTAAAGACACTGTTTGCCACCATCCAGGCGACGCCAGCGGACAACATGATTTTTAGCGGAGTTTGCGGCGAGCGTGAGTGCAGAGAGATCGCCCGAGCCTGCCAATTATTTGTTTATTAATTGAGAATTATGAAATTAAAGCGGATTTTACATAAGGCTCTGGTAGGTGTGGGAGTGATGATATTGGCAGTGAGCATTTTGGGGGCGAAAGAAGCTTTGGCAGTCTGCGATATTTCTGCTCCATCGGCAAAGGTATATGGACCCCCACTGCCAACCTCATGGTGTCATTCGTATGTAGACGGAGACGGGCAGGGCATCCAGACAAATTGCGGGACTGCATATGCCCCAACCCCTGGCAGTGGCACTTGGTCAGCGACACAAGCCGTGTATAGTTGCGGATCTGATGACGAAGGTGATTATTGTTATTGTCATGTGGAGGCCTGCGATACGGCGTGCGATGGGGGTGGGGGTGGGGGCGGATATAGGCCTGCCTGGGCGGGATATCACGACGCCTATTTTGGTGTGCAGGAGAGCGCTGCCTGTCGGGCTGTGGGCTGGGTAACTGATCTCAATAGGCCAGATCGAGACGTACCTATTCATATTTATTCGGATGGGGCTGAAATATATACAGGTTCGGCGAGTCTTTATAGAGATGGACTTGCGTCTTACTGTATTGGTGGTACCTGCGCTTTTGACGTGGATCTGAATGGTCTTATCAGTTACGGAGTGGATCATAATATTTTGATACAAGTGGGGGTAGCTCATGTGTTGCCAGACAGCGGGAGTCCCCCCAGAGGCTTTCTCGACAGGAAAATCAATTGCGTGGAGCCGCCGCCCGCCAATACTGCGCCGACGGGGACGCTGACGTGCCCAGGGTCGCCGATGTTTTTGGGGCAGATCGCCAGTTTTACTTTGAATGGGAGTGACGAGGATGGGAATTTGAGTAAGGCTGGTTTGTATTATTCGCTAACTGGCAATCAAAGTTGGAATACGATAAACGCCAACATCGCTTGTACGGGGGGCAGTTGCTCCCCACCAACCCAAATCTGGACTCCGATAGACACGTAGACACATGCCTTGTATCCCTGTATCCCTGTGTACTTGTGTACCTGTATCCCTGTCTACCTTCCCACTCCCAGCCGATGCAACTGAAAACCTGCTTTTTCCCAATCCTGTCCCGCCCAGGCGTTGACCGTGTCCACGAGAATTTTGGCGGAGGTGAGGGCGCGCAGTTTTTCAGGCGTCAGTGTGCGGAATTGCGTGTGGTTGGCGAGCAGGAGTACGGCCTCGGCATCCTTGAGCGCGGCCTCGAGCGTGGGGACGCAGTCCATGTTGGGCAGGCCTTCGGGTTTGAAGGGTTCAAAGGCTTTGACGAGCGCGCCTTCTTTTTGCAGAAGATGGATCACTTCGGCGGCGGGACTCTCGCGCAGGTCGTCCACATCGGGTTTGTAGGCGAGACCGAGCGCGGCGATGCGTTTGCCTTTCAGCGAGCCGAGCGCCTTGCGGACGAGTTCCACCACGAAGCGCGGCTGTTCGTCATTGACGTTGCGCGCGTGATAAATGAGCGGTGTGATATCGGGCGCGGACTCGACGAAGAACCACGGGTCCACCGAGATGCAATGTCCGCCCACGCCGGGACCGGGAGCGAGGATCTTGACGCGCGGGTGCAGGCTGGCGATGGAGATGGCTTCCCACACGTCCACGCCGAAGCGCTCGGCCAGGCGGGAAAACTCGTTGGCGATGGCGATGTTCACGTCGCGGGTGGTGTTCTCCATCAATTTGACCATCTCGGCGGTGGTCGCGTCGGTGAGGATGATCTGTCCCTTGACGAAGGTCGCGTACAGGTCGCGGCCGGCCTGCGCGGACTCGGGGGTGATCCCGCCGATGACGCGCGCGTTCTCGATCAGTTCGCGCAGGATCTGTCCCGGCAGGACGCGTTCGGGAGAATACGCCAGGTGAAAGTCGCGGCCGGCCAAAAGTCCAGAACGCTCGAGGATCGGGCGGACGAGGTCCACGGTCGTGCGCGGCGGGGAGGTCGACTCTAGTACAACGAGATTTCCTTTTCGCAGGTGCGGGACGATGGACTCGGCCGCGGAAGTCACAGCGCGCATGTCTGCTTTCTTGAATTTGACGCCGTCCGCTTCGCCGAGTTCGCCTTCATAAAATGGGGTTGGCACGGCGATGATGTAAGCGTCGGCGGGTGCGGGCGCGGACGCGAAGGTGAGGCGTCCCGTTTTGAGCGCAGACTGGAATTCTTCGCGCAGGCCCGGCTCGTGGATGTGGATGTCGCCGCCGCGCAGGGTTTCGAGGACGTGCGGGCTGATGTCCACGCCGAGCACCTGGATGCCGCGTGCCGCGAAAGCGCTGGCGGTGGGCAGGCCGATGTAGCCCAGCCCGATGACGCAGATCTTTTGGAAGTTCACTCGTTCTCCGATGTTGGTTTGAAATTTCCGCTGTTGAATTGGATGAGTTTTTCCCAGTTAATGATACCAGTCTGGGAGTCGCAGAATTGGCGAATTAGTTGCCCCGTAAACATATTGACAATTCCACTTCGTTTTGCAATGAAATCATCATTGTGTTTCTTTGCTTCATAACCAATCGGTTCCACGATTTCTATGTAGAGATTGGGATTTTCGCTAATCAAATGCCAAAAATTTTGTCCAACTATTTTCATATACCCGCGCAAGAATCTTGTTTTGGTTTTACCGTAACAGATACCCAAGACTGGTTGGATATTTGTGTTGCGCCGCGCCTGCTTGAGTCGCGCAACAGCTGTCTTTAAATCCTGCTCCAGTTTTTCCTGTTGCGAACTGTTTCCCCAACTCGGCCCCGATTTTATTGAAACCACGTAATGCGTGTCATTGTTGAAAAATTCAAGATCAACCCCTTGCGCGGTGGATTTGTGTCCATTGCATGTTTGTTGCGCGACAAAAAGAGCAAGTCCTTCGAGAAAATCTCCGAAGAATTTTTCTTCCGATGAAGACAGGAAGGCGTTTAATAGATCCTCGATTAACTCGTTCGCGGTAGCAATGTTCTTTGCCCGAAATAGATATGGATTTTTTGTCAGCAACTTTTTGAGTTTTAATTCTTCGAGTGATTTAAGCCTTCTAAGATGAAAATCCACGATGTTTTCATTTACATAATCTCTGACCAAATCCAGGTTTAATTTATTCATTTTTTAGGCCTCTTCCCATTCTTCGAGACAGAATACTTTTCTTTTTTCTCGGCAATCGCGGGAAAACGCAACTGAGTTTCGGAAATTCTTTCGTTGGACAGTTCCACGTATTCGTTGCTAATATCAATGCCCACAAAATGGCGGCCTAATTGCAGCGCAGCCAATGCAGTCGTTCCTGATCCGACAAATGGGTCAAGAACAATATCGCCAGGTTTGGTGAACAACCTGATGAACCATGCAGGCAGGTCGCGTGGGAAAACAGCGCTGTGATTTTTGTTGCCTGTTTCGGTTGCCAGATGCAGGACGTTCGTGGGATACACCATATCCCTGCCAACCCAATTGGAGACGTTTTTCCCAAAACCGCTTCCTGCCCGTGATTCGTCTCGTATTTTGTCCGTGTCACTTAATTTTGCAAGGCGTTCCTTTGCCCAGTCTCCGATGGGAACCATGACGGCTTCCTGGTACATCTTGAAAGACTTCTCTTTATTGAATTGAATCAATCTTTCCCAGTTATCCCGGAAGCGATTAGGCCATTTGCCCGGATAGGAATTCTTCTTGTGCCAGACAAATTCCTCCGTCCAAAGCCAGCCTTGTTCCCGCATTCGTAAGATCAGATCAATAACGTAAGTGTGTCTTTCACCTTCCACCACGCGTTCTTTGATATTCAAAACAAACGTGCCGGTTGGTTTCAGGACGCGCAAGAATTGCGCCGCTTTGGGAATGAACCAGTCAACATACTGATCGGGCTTGATTCCTCCGTATGTCTTGGCGCGCTGGTCTGCGTAAGGCGGGGATGTGAAGATCAAATCAATGGAATTGTCAGGAAGTGTCTTTAGTACTTCCTCGCAATCGCCTTGAATTATCTGATCCAGGAAATCCATCGCAAGTTCTCCGCTACTGTTAAGTCGCGTCAAATGCATCGTTATCCACTAATTCGATGCCGAGAATACGAAAACCCAACTCGGCTTTTTCCGCATCCGAAGATTCGTCTAAGTGGCCGACATAATTTGTGGCCTTGAGGGCCTCTTCCATATTCGGCGCTTCCACCTCAACCAGGAGGGTGCAAGCCAGACCTATGGTGAAAATAGACATACGGCGCTCTCCTCTCTTTTTCTGTGTTGCATTCTACCCCAAACCTGCCTGCCCGTAAAACTGCGCCGTCGCATTTGCGTATGCAATAGGAGCGCGAATCCGCCGCTTGTTGTATAATAGACTTTGCAAGGAGATGCCATGAACCTGTTACTTGATCCCAATGTCGCTTATCTGCTCTTGCTGGCAGGGATACTGCTTGGCCTGTTTGCGCTGGTCACACCGGGGACGGGGGTATTGGAAATTGGCGCGTTCGGCTGTCTCGGGCTGGCGGGATACGCGGTATCCCAACTGGAGTTCAACTGGTGGGCGCTGGTATTGCTGGTGTTGAGCGTTATCCTCTTTTTAGTTGCCATCCGCCAGCCGAAGTGGGAAGTCTACCTGGCGCTTTCCATTCTGGGATTGGTGGTCGGCTCCGCGTATTTGTTCCGCAGTGGAACCTGGAAGCCTGCCGTCAACCTGTTTGTCGCAGGAACGGCTTCGATCCTCTATGCAGGTTTTTTGTGGATTGCCATTCGGAAGACCCTGCAAGCGATGCGCGCCTCGCCGACCATGGACCTGAACACTTTGATCGGGCAGGTGGGGACGAGCAAGACCCACGTCCACCGGGAAGGTTCCGTGCAGGTGGAGGGCGAGTTATGGTCTGCCCGGAGCAAGGATCCAATTGCGGAGGGTAAGCCGGTCAAAGTGGTGGCAAGAGACGGGTTTATACTGGAAGTGGAATCGGCAAGTTGAATTGAAACCATAATCACTCACTCTCAAAAAAGGAGAATTTCATGATCGGTGCATCAGAGTTGACTGTTTTGTGTATCGTGGGTGTCGTGTTGGCAGGCGGATTTTTCCTCGTGTCCAGCGCCATCCGCATTGTCCCCGAATACCAGAGACTGGTCATTTTCCGCCTGGGACGCGTACGCTCCCGGCCGGGAGGCCCTGGGATGGTGTTCCTGGTCCCGGTGATTGACCGCGCCGTGAAAGTGGACTTGCGCGAGCAGATCCGCGAGATCCCGCACCAGACCTCGATCACCAAGGATAACGCGCCCATTTCAATTGACTTCCTGTGGTACTTCAAAGTTCTCGACCCAACCGCCAGCGTGGTCGCGGTCGGCAACTTTGAACAATCCGCGGCCGGCATGGCCACCACCACCCTGCGCGCGGTCATCGGCGGCATCCCGCTGGACGACGTGCTTTCCCAGCGCGAGCACATCAACACCCTGCTCCGCACCCGCCTCGACGAAGTGACCGAGCGCTGGGGCGTTAAAGTGACCAACGTGGAAATCCGCGAGATCATCCCGCCGCGCGACGTGCAGGATGCCATGAACCGCCAGATGACCGCCGAACGCGTCCGCCGCGCCCTGGTGACGGAATCCCTGGGCGATAAGGAAGCCGCCGTCAATCGCGCCGAAGGCACAAAACAAGCCGCCGTCCTACAGGCGGATGGCGAGCGCCAGGCTAACATCCTGCGCGCCGAAGGCGATAAGCAGGCCCAGGCCCTGCGCGCGGAAGGTTACTCGGTGGCCCTCGAGAAGATCTTTGGCGCGGCCAAGTTGATTGACCAGAAAACCATGACGCTCCAATATTTCGAGACGCTCAAAGCGCTCGGCGCGGGCCCGTCCACCAAGTACATCTTCCCGATGGAGTTCACCAGCATGATCGAGAACTTCGTCAAAAACAAAGAGAAGTAAAATGTAGTGCGTAATGCGTGTAAAATAAAGACCTCCCGCACTGGGAGGTCTTTTTCATCCTTCATCCTTGCATGAACATCCTTCCCGCTTCCCTCCTCGACCTCGGGCCGCTCCAGCAAATCGAGCGCGCCTGCTTCGACCAGGACCGCTGGCCACTGCTCGACTTGATGGCAGTCCTGACCTTCCCCGATGTGGTGCGCCTGAAGGCCCTCGAGGACGGTCGCATGGTTGGGTTCGTGGCTGGCGACCAGCGCGATTCTCGGGGCTTTTCGTGGATCGCCACCATCGCCGTTTTGCCCGAATATCGAAAGCAGGGCATCGGGCGCGCGCTGCTCCGGGCTTGCGAATCCAGGTTGAGCACGCCGCGCCTGCGCCTGTGCGTCCGCGCCGACAACGGCGGCGCGATCCGCCTGTACGAGCAGGAGGCCTACCAGCGCGTGGATGTCTGGCGCGGCTATTACAAAGATCGCGCCGACGCGCTGGTGATGGAGAAGGTGGGAGGGGCGTAGGTTTGCGAGGGGATGCTGTTTGGTAATTGGTAATTGGTGATTGGTAATGCCTATCGCCTATCGCCTATCCGCTTTATAATCGTCCCATGCCTGAACGAATTTCCCCGCCCGTCTGGGTGGATACCAACGCCGCATTCGAAGCCCTGGCCGCCGATCTGCAAAGCCGACCGCGCATCGCGGTGGACACCGAGTCCAATTCCCTGTACGCCTACCGCGAGCAGGTTTGCCTGGTTCAATTTTCCACGCCCGAAACCGATTATCTCGTGGATCCGCTGGCGCCGATTGACCTCGGCTCGCTGGCGCCCATCTTTGCGGAGCCGCGCATCGAGAAAATCTTCCACGCCGCGGAATACGACCTGATCTGCCTGCGCCGCGATTTTGGATTCTCTTTCGCAAATATTTTTGACACGATGCAGGCCGAGCGCATTCTTGGATACGAAAAAGTGGGATTGGACGCCGTGCTGGAGAATTACTTTGGCGTGGCCGTCAACAAGCGCTACCAAAAAGCGGACTGGGGCGCGCGTCCGCTCGCGCGTGACCTTTTGGAGTACGCGCGCTTCGACACGCATTATCTCATCCCGTTGCGCGACCAACTCAAAGCCGAACTCGAGGCGCAGGGACGCTGGAGGCTGGCAAACGAGGATTTTCGCCGCGCCTGCCGGGTGAACGGGGATCGCCCCGAACCTGCGGAGGTTGCGTGGGAGCGGCTCGCGAGCCGCCGCGACCTCAACCTGCGGGAACTGACCATTTTGCGCGAACTGACCGTCGTCCGCAACCAAATCGCGGAAAAACTGGATCGTCCGCCTTTCAAGGTGGTGGGGGATGAAAAGCTCATCGCCATCGCGCGCGCCGCGCCCACAACGAAAAAAGAACTGGCCGATCTTGGATTGGGCGAAAGACAGTTGAGCCGCTGGGGCGCGCAGATCCTGTCGGCGGTGGGGAGGGGGGCGGAGTCGCCGCTCGTGAAGCGGAAACCGGCCCAACGTCCGGATGAAGCGGTTCTTCGTCGGCTGGAGGCGCTCAAGGCCTGGCGCAAAAAAGTCGCCGGGCAATTGGGCGTCGAGTCGGATATTATTTTGCCGCGTCCTTATTTGTTGTCGCTGGCCGAGCGCGGCGGAAGCGACCTGAAAGCCATCCTCGGGAGTTCGTCCTCGCGGCTCGAACAATACGGCGCGCAGATTCTCGAAGTTCTTGGAGGTTGACATGCGGATTAACTTTCACGGCGCGGCCCGCACGGTGACGGGTTCCCAGCATTTGATCGAGATCAACGGCGCGCGCCTGCTTCTGGAATGCGGCTTATATCAGGGCAAGCGCGCGGAGTCTTATACCCGCAATCGCACTTTTGCTTACGATCCCCGCAAGGTGGATGCGATGATCCTTTCGCACTCGCACATTGATCACAGCGGCAACCTGCCGAACCTGGTCAAACAGGGCTATCGCGGCCCCATCTTTCTCACGCCCGCCGCGGCGGACTTGACCGATGTGATGCTGCGCGATTCCGGGCATATCCAGGAATCGGATGCAGAGTACGTGAACAAGAAGCGGCGGGCGAAAGGCGAAGAACCGATCGAACCGTTGTACACCCAGCAGGATGCCGAGCACGTGGCTGAACATTTTCGTCCGGTTGCCTACGGGCAGCCCTTCGAACCCGCGCCCGGCGTCACGGCGCGATTTGTGGAAGCGGGACACATCCTCGGCTCGGCCGCGATTTCGCTGGAGTTGAACGAGAAGGGACGCAAGGTCCGCTTCTGGTTTTCGGGCGACATAGGCCGCCGCGGCCTGCCGCTGTTGCGCGACCCGATCCTGCCCGGCGAGGTGGATTACCTGCTGATGGAATCCACCTACGGCGACAAGCCCCACCGCGGACCTCACCTGGCGTACGAAGAATTTCGCCAGGTAGTGAAGCGTACTGGCGAACGCGGCGGCAAGGTGATCATCCCTGCCTTTGCCGTGGGACGCACGCAGGAACTGGTCTATTGGCTGAATGAGATGATGTCTGACGGCAGCGTCCCGATGATGCCTGTTTACGTGGATAGTCCCCTGGCGGTGAACGCCTCGGACGTGTTCAAGCGGCATCTTGAGACGTTCGATGAAGAGACAAATACATTTGTGCGCGAGAACCGTCATCCCGCGCTGGATTTTAAGATGTTGACTTACATCCGCTCGGTGGAAGAGTCCAAAGCTCTTAATGCACGAAAAGACCCGATGGTTATTATTTCTGCCTCTGGCATGGCAGAGACGGGGCGCATCCTGCATCATCTGAAAAACAATATCGAGAATCCAAAGACGGCCATCTGCATCGTTTCGTGGCAGGCGCCCGACACGCTGGGACGCCGCCTGGCGGATCGCGAGAAACAGGTGCGGATCTTTGGCGAGGCATACTCTGTAAAAGCGGAGGTTGCCACCATCGGCGGACTCTCGGGTCACGCGGGCCAGGATATGCTGATGGAATATGCGCTTTCCGCGAACGGAAAGATGCGGAAAGTTTTCCTCGTGCATGGCGAAGAGAAACCTGCCACGATCCTTCAAAACAAACTCAGGGATATTGGTGTGCGGCGAGTGGATTATCCGGTATTACATTCGAGCGCGGAGTTGTAAATTCGGTGGCGGCCTAAAGGAAGTGATGATTGTCGTGGGGCGGGATGGAATCCCGCCAAATTGCGAGTATGCGGAATAACATTCCGCACCACATCACTTACTTGTGTGCCACTACCGTAAATTCTTCGCCACGAATTTCCCGGATTCTCACGGATTTTTTCAGGTATAATCTGCCCGCTTGTACGGCGCAAATTGGCAATTTGCGCTACAGTCTGTAGGACAAATTGCCAATTTGTCCCACACATGGAGAGGTGCCAGAGTGGTTGAATGGGACGGTCTCGAAAACCGTTGTGGGCTTCGGTCCACCGAGGGTTCGAATCCCTCCCTCTCCGCTAAGCCTGATCTTTAAAGATCGGGCTTTTTCTTTCCACCGAGCGTCCCCATTCAGGGGATGGTATTCGAATCCCTCCCTCTCCGCTGAACGACCCTAAAGGTTTCCAAAACCTTTAGGGTCTAAATTTTGGTGGTAAGATTCCCTTCGATGAAGCTCACCCTCGCCCTTGCCCAGATCACCACCAAACTTGGCGACGTCTCCGCCAATCTTGAGAAGCACCTGGATTTCATCCAACAGGCCAAAGCCCGGAAGGCGGACCTGCTGGTCTTCCCCGAACTCTCGCTGACGGGCTACGTTTTGCAGGACATCGTCCCGACCGTGGCGCACCATCCGGCAGACGATGACCCCGTCTTCAAGCATCTCCTCAAAGCCAGCCGCGACCTCGACCTCGTGGTGGGTTTCGTGGACGAGGATACCCGTCACCGCTTCTACATCGCCTCGGCCTACCTTTCGGGTGGGCGCGTCCTCCACGTTCACCACAAAGTCTACCTGCCCACCTACGGCCTCTTCGACGAAGGCCGCTTCTTTGCTTGGGGCGATTCCGTCCGCGCCTTCGACACCAAATTCGGTCGCGTCGGCCTGCTCATCTGCGAAGATTTCTGGCACGCCTCGCCCCCGTACCTGCTCTGGCTCGACGGCGCCGACATCCTGCTCTTCTCGTCCGCCTCGCCCGGCCGCGGCCTGAACGACCACGAAAAACTCGAGTCCGCCCGCTGGGTGGAGCGCGTCAACAAATCCTACGCCAGCCTGTTCACCTCGTTCGTGGCGCATTCCAACCGCGTCGGCTACGAAGACGGACTCAACTTTTGGGGCGGCTCGACGGTCTTCGACCCGCGCGGCGAACTGGTGACCCAAGCCCCGTACCAACAAGAGTCCCTCGTCGCTTCCTCCCTCGACTTGGGCCTGTTGAGGCGGACCCGGGCGCGTCTGCCCCTCCTGCGCGACGAACGCACGGGTTTGGTGCAGAAGGAATTGGGAAGAATCTTACAAAATGAAAAATAGTCTTGCAATTTATTGTTTTGTCTTGTAAAATGTCTTTGGAGGCTGAAATGCAAACCACGCTTTCAAGACGCGGACAATTGGTGCTTGCCGCCGAAATTCGCAAGCGGAGAAATTTCAGGGAAGGCGACCGCTTTGTCTGGCTGGACGATGGGGAGATCATCAAATTGATTCCGATTCCAAAAGATCCGATTGCGGCTTTGCAGGGACGCGGAAAAGGGGAGAACCTGCTGGCAAAGTTAATGGGGGAACGGCGAAAGGATCGCGAACGTGAGCGTTAAGCGTTACCTTATGGATACGTCTGCTTTGCTGACGCTGATCGAAGATGAACCTGGCGCGGATCGCGTCAAGGAAATTTTCCGCCGCGGACAGGTAATCCTCCCCTGGGTTGCCTTGATGGAAGTTTATTACATGACCCTTCAAGAACATGGCCAGCAGGAAGCCGAAACGCGTTTTGCGATGCTGCGACATTCTTCAGCGGAAATCATCTGGAACATGGATGAGGCAACTGTCATTCGCGCGGGAAGAATAAAGGCAGCGAACAAAGTGCCCTTTGCGGACTCGGTCATCTCCTCACTCGCCATTCAAACCGAATCCATTCTTGTCCACAAAGACCCAGAATATGAAGCGTTAGAGGGGCAAGTGGAAATGGAATCGCTTCCCTATAAAAAATGACCGATCTCTCCATCAACCCCTCCCTCGCACACCAGATTCTGACAGGTTTGGCGCACAAAAAGTTGAACCGAATTCTGGGCGGCTAAAGGTATAATCGTCTCAAGTAGTGCCGCGACATTTATGTCGCCGCCCGACATGCGAGATAAATCTCGCGGCGCATCCAAGAGCAACCGATAACCATGACCACCCCCTCCGTTTCCACCGTTTACGTTCCGCCGATCAACCAACGCGACCGCATCCCGCAGGCCGCGATTGACGATGTGGCGCGCCAGATCGCGGAAAAATTTCATCCCATCAAGATCATTCTCTTCGGCTCGTATGCCTACGGAACCCCGCGCCGCGAAAGCGATGTAGATTTATTGGTAGTGATGGAAACGAGCATCAAAGAAATTCAGCAGGAAATCCTCATTCTAAAAAGTATTGAGCATCGCTTTGGCCTGGACATTCTGGTCAAGACCCCCAACACATTCAATGAAAGAATTAAAATGGGCGATACATTTTTGAGGGAGATTGCCCGAAAAGGAAAAGTCCTTTATGAACGAAGAACTCGCTGAATGGATTTCAAAAGCGGAGGGGGATTATATGGTGGCAAAGCGGGAAATGCGCGCTCGTCGTGACAATAATTATGACGCGGTCTGTTTTCATTGCCAGCAATCGGTGGAGAAATATCTGAAAGCATATCTTCATAAAAACGGGATTGACTTCCCAAAAACGCATAACCTGATCGAATTGCATGAACTTTGCCTGCCGCTGGATGGCTCCTTCGAGATTCAACGTGACCTGTTATTGGAGTTGAATCAGTATGGAGTCCGTTATCGGTATCCAGGCCTCACGGCAGAGAAGGATGATGCGAAGTTGGCGTTAAATCGCGCGAAAACCTTGCGTTCCTTTTTGCGAATGAAATTGGGGCTGAATGAATAGCCTTGACCTCTCCATCAACCCCTCCCTCGCGCGCCAAATCCTGACGGGATTCATCAAATCCGAGATCACCCGCGCCGGTTTCGCGCGCGCGGTCGTCGGGCTTTCCGGCGGACTGGATTCCGCCCTCTCGTGCGCGCTGGCCGCGGAAGCGTTGGGGCCTGAGAACGTGCTCGCCGTCCGCATGCCGTACCAAGCCTCCAGCCGCGATTCGCTGGAACACGCCCAATTGCTGGTTGACCAGCTCAAGGTCCAGAGTGAGACGATTGAGATTACCGACATGGTCGAGCCGCTCATCCGCCGCGATCCTGAGATGTCGAAAATCCGCCAGGGAAACATCCTGGCGCGGGCGCGCATGATCGTGCTTTATGATCGGACGGAACCCTTCAAGGGACTGGCGGTTGGCACGAGCAATAAGACCGAGATCCTGCTCGGCTATAGCACCCTGTGGGGCGACATGGCCTGCGCCATCAATCCCATCGGTGACCTGTACAAGACACAGGTACGCCAACTTTCGCGGGCAATGAACATCCCCGCACCCATCGTGGACAAGCCGCCCTCCGCTGACCTGTGGGCAGGCCAGACCGACGAAGGCGAACTCGGCTTCACCTACGCCGAAGTGGACAAATTGCTTTACCTGCTCGTGGATCAGCGCTGCCTGCCCGAAGAATGTGTGGAGGCGGGGTTCGACAAAGCCTTCGTTGAAAAAGTGGTGGCGCGCATCCGCCGATATCAATTCAAGCGCATGATGCCCATCATCGCCAAGATCAGCAACCGCACCATTGGCTACGATTTTCTCTATCTCCGGGATTGGGGAACCTGATAACTGATAACTGATAACTGATAACTGATTACTGATTACT
>Ga0210033_1003014_pt1 | contig 13946 bp, 8 predicted proteins | sample CryGeymeta201501_FD_185465 | JGI IMG/M metagenome (GOLD analysis project Ga0210033, IMG submission 185465) | Groundwater microbial communities from Crystal Geyser aquifers in Utah, USA - Crystal Geyser metaG 2015-01 (SPAdes) (version 2) | ecosystem: Environmental > Aquatic > Deep subsurface >... | reverse complement strand
ACCGTGGGCTTGAAGGACGGGCCGGTCTCAGCGCCACACGCAGCTCTGAGATTGTCAGCGTCCACCACCTGACGCCAGTCGTCCTGGGGCATGGTCTGGCGGGCGTAGCAATCGTCCACGGCGAGCGCAGCGCGGCCGGGTCGGGGCTCGTCGGAGGGGATGGAATCGTCTCCGAGCGGGGTGGCGCGCTCGGAGCTCTCACCGGGGGCGCCGAAGAGGGCGCGGACGAGCGGCAGCTGGAGTTGATCGATGAAGCGCTGGCGCACGTCCGACGCGCTGTCTTCGTCGGCGTGCGCGGTCAGCACCGTGCGGACGATCTGCTCGGCGCGGCTGCGGAGCGCCCCCTTGACCGACGAGCCTGGCAGGACGAGCGCACAGGCGTTGCCGCCGAGGTCGCTGACCAGAGGTAGCGAGTCCACGGCGTTGCCCTCGAAGCCCGCCTTGACCATGAGGGGGCCGAGCGGGCGCCATTGGACCTCGAAGGTGATGTGGGGCGGACGCGTGGGCGTCAGCTTCGCGTCCCGCTTGCGCAGGTTCGCGGCGGTGAGATCGGAGCCGTTCAGAGTCTGTCCCTGGAGTAGAGCGAGGAGCGCTGGCTTGCTGTTGCATGCGCGCGTTTCGATCTTCAGGCCTTCGAGCTTGACGCGGCCGAGTCCCCGCGTGCGAGCGGCGCCAATGCGGATCTCTCCTTGTTCGAGGCCATGCAGCAGGTGTCCGAGCACGGCTCCTGCCTTCCGGGGGAGGTTGTCGACTCGCTCTGAGCCTTTGGCGCAGTGCTGGGACGGGAGTTCGAGCTCCATGCGGAGGTGAAGGACCGTCCCTCGGGGCAGGACCGCCCGATCAAACTTGATCCGCTCTGAAGCCGCCCCAAGCACGCGATCTATCCCGACGTGATCTCGCACCTCGACAGCAGCCCCCGCCGGGAGCTCGACGCGTGCGTCCTCGATGAGGATGTAGCTGGCGTGACCGGCGTCGTCTCCCGCGTGCTCCCACTCGCGTTCGTCTTGCCGGCGCAGCCCCCAGAGGGCCTTGACCACGTCCCAGTCATGTTTCGCGGTGATCGGGAAGGCGGCCTCGCACCACGCGCGGAAGGCGCCGGCCAGGCTGGTGCCCGGGACGACCAGCCGGTGTCGGCCGTCGAGTGCCAGCGGCAGATCGGTGTCGAAGTGGCATGCAAGACCGCCGACATGGAGCGGCGTCTGGGCGACCAGGCGTCCGTGGACAATGAGGTGCTCCTCAATCTTCCTCGCCATCTCCAGCCTCCTCGGTCGTCCGTGAACGGTGTCTCTCGGCGTCGCGTCGGTGTGCCCGCATGGCGGCATCGATGAGCGCGCGCAGGGCCTCGGCGCCGAGCTCGGCGCGCAGCTCGGCGGCGGTGCAGGTCAGGGTGGGCCAGCCGGCGGTGCCGCCAAGCGCCGTCCAGATCGCGTGGTTGTCGTCGCGGGTCTGGTCCGCGAAGAGTTCGGCCAATTTGGTCAGCGCGCCGGTTGGCCAGCCCCTGGCGCGTCTGGGGTTGCCGCGGACCGCCTCGAGCCAGGCGCGGGCCGTGTCGAGGTCGTCTTCCGACTGCACGCGCTGGACCACGCTGCGGAGGGCACCGAGCTGGCTGTTGCCGGGTCGTCCGCGCGTCCAGGCAAGGTGTGCTTCACACGCGACGGTGTTCGTCATCTGGTCTGTGGCCGCGCGCGCGATGCGTTGGTGCCAGACCTCACGCTCCAGCACCTCGGCGAAGGTGAGGAGGGGAGAATCGGGCGCGAGCAACGGCTCAGGTGATGCGACGGCAGGCGCGTGGTCCGTGGGGGTGGGGCGTGACGCCGGCTGCCAGGTGCTCGTGAGGGTGGCCTGGAGCAGCGGCGGATTGAGCGCCACCTGCCCATAGCCCTCGGCGGTTCGCAGGCCCACGCCGCGGTCGAGGACGCGTTGGACCCGCGTCGCGTCCGCATTGCCTTGGGTGACGGTCAGCCGCAGGCAGGTGCCCGCCTGAATGGCGAGCAACGACGGGCGCGGCAACCCCCACCCGCCGTGCCAGGCGTCAGTGCGTCGCGTCCGCAGGAAGGATGAAGGGGCCTTGTCCTCACCCTTGTCTTCCACAAGTTCAATCCCCAGCGCCGCGCCCAGCGCGCGGCACACGGCGTGGGTGCTGGCGTCGGGGGCCAGATCCGGGCCGGGGACGAGCATGTCGCTCAGGAGCCACACGTAGAGCGTCTGCTCCTTCGCAAGCGCCGAAGCCTCCATGGTGCCGATCTCCGTCGTCGTGATCGTCACCTCGCCGTAAGCGTCCTTGCGCGACCGCCCCAGGCGCTCATCGCCTTCGAGTCGTTTCTTCCACGTCGAGCTGGCCTGGTCCAGCGCTTCGGCGAGCTTCTTCGTCAGCCGCAGCTCCGCCATCAGGGTCTGGCGTGGCTGGATGGCCTGGTAGGTGAAGATGCCGCCGACCTCGGCGTTCGGACGCTGCTCGGCGTCTTCGATGGTGCTGTGGCTCTGAAAGGTCATCTTGACCTCGGCGTGGAGCGGCAGCACCTCCCCCTGCCGCGGGGCAATGTAGCCCGCGCGGCACGGTTTGAGCTGATCTACGGCTTTGTCGGGGTGGTCCCGTCCCTCCCTAACCTTGCTGGTAGGCTTGAACATGTTGACGACCCCCCCCGCGTGTTGGAAGCCGCCTCGGTCCGAGCGCTTCCACGCGCTCAGCGCGAAGGGTACAGGCAGGCCCTGCTGCAACGGTTCGTCCGTGGGCCGGAGCGCCAACGTGGCGTGGGTCACGACGAGGTCACCAGTCAGGACCGCCTCGCTGACGCGGGCCCCGTGGCCGAGCACCTTCCTCAGCACGCGCGTCACGTGCGGCAACAGCACGGTGCCGGGGACGTGATCACGACTCTCAATGATGTTGCCGACGGTGCGGTCCGTGGCGCACAGCGGGGCTCGCAGCTCCACCGTCAGGCCGATCCGGACCATGGCGTCGTCGGAGCGCGTGAGGGTCGTCAGATCGAAGTCGCTGGGGATGGGGGGCGCGGGCGCCTTGACCGCGCTCGGCGCTTTCGGCTTTGCCGTCTTCAGCCAGGCTGCCACAGGCGCGAGCGTTTCACGCCCGACGATCTGCATCTCGCAGCGCCCGTGCCCGCGACGACGCTTGGCACCGAGGCGTTCGACCAGCCGCAACCCGGCCAGCAGGAGAGCGGAGGCGGTGGCGCGGAACTCACCGTCGAGCGTGTCGTGAAGTACCACACGGGCTTCGAGGACCATGCCAGCGCGCGTCATCTCCTCGAAGCGCAGGAACTTCTCCATAGCGCGCCCGCTGGTGGGATCGAGCGCTACGCCGGGCTTGACAAAGGTCAGCGCCTCGCGCAGCGCCGCCTTGTCCAGATCCTTGCCGACGAGCCGCTGGCGCAGCGGTCCCTCCAGGCGTGCGGCGCTGACCTGAAGCAGGGAGCGCATCGGAGCGTCGCCGCCATGCCCCTCCGCGGCGGGCCGCAGGGCACCGAAGATCCGCTCGACCCACCTGGCCCACTCGCCTTCGCGGCCACCGTCGAGTGCCCACGCGGCGCGCTCGCAGCCATCGCGCCACATCCCGTTGAGCGTCTTGGCGGGGATGAACGGGATGCCGTCGGGATCGCGCCACACGAGCCGATCAATGTGCCCGGCCCGTCCGGCGCCGATGCCGACATGCCAGTCGCTCAGCATGCGGACGCAGAGCGTCTGCTCGCCCGATGGCAGCACGAACTGCTCCTTGCTCATGCCAGGTCCTCCTGTGTGGGCAGCCAGAACCCATCGATCTCGATCGCGTCCACCAGCGCCGTGACATGGCAGGCCTGACCATCGTCGCCAGGCTCCGGCCAGAACAGCGAGGCGTGTTCTCGGTCGGTGTTCGCCACGTCAGCGGCCAGCTCACGCAAGCCGTGTTCGTGGTAGCGGTCCCAAGCGACGCACAGGCGCGCGTCCGCCTCGGCGCGGGTCTGGAAGACGGCTTCTCGAAGATCGTGAGTGAGGCTGGTGGGGAGCTTACGTCGCTCGTCGTCGTCGGTTGCTCTGAGCGCGAGCACACGTTGTGCGAGTCGAGCCAGCGTGCGGCGGCCTGCCCATTGCTGCGCCGCCTCCGGCAGCTTCCCCCACGCCTTCGGCGCCGTCACGATGACGGGGCGACACCAGGGCAACACGTTGCTGTCGATGGCCTGCATCCGATCGCGGATCTCCTTGAGGTTGGCTCCGCTGGCGTCGTTGAGCACGTGGTAGTCCAGCGACGAGACCGCTGCGGGGTGGCCGTGCTCTCCGACCATCTTCGCCTTGACCGTCTTGGCGGACTTCAGCAACGCCTCAGCCAGATGGTAGGCCGCGTAGAACGGGAAGTGCGGTTTGACGATCGCGATCCCGGCGCAGGTCGACAGGCGGGATGTGTGGAATGCCTTCTGGGTCAGTTCGGGCACGACCTTGTCCAGTGGCGATGGCTGCGGGAGGGAGGTCTGCTCCTCGAACCGGCGCAGGAAGGCCACGGCGAAGGCCATGGCGTTTCGACCGGCGCAAAGGATCGTCAGATCGTCTCCACCGAGCACGATCGGGATGATCGGCACCGCATCCGAGCTGCGCCCGGCGCCACGTGCCGAGCGCTCGAGGACTTCGGGGAAGACATCGGCGAGGGCCAGGTTGAACGCCTCCTCCGTGCAGACGTCCAGCGCGCAGGAGAACAGGCGGAGCTGGTCACAGTAGCAGCGCCAATGTTCGGCCTCATGGGTGTCCGTGTGCTGGTGGAAGCTCAAGAAGATCTGTCCGAGGCCGTTGCCATCGGCGTGGATGACGGCCAATCGATCGGCGCTCTCGAAGTGCTTCTCCAGATCTTCGATGCTCGTTGCACGGATGCGCGGGTTGATGTGCTGCATGCGCTTGAAGGCCGCGGTCTGCAGCGCGGGCTCGCGCTTGGACAAGGCCACACGGGAGAGCGCGACCAACCGCTTGTGGGTCCCTTCCCCCTCGATGCGCCAGCCCATGGCTGGCAGCCCGCTGGTCTTGCAGTCGGCGACGAAGGGCAGGCGCTGAAAACGGCTCTGGGGTCCAGGCACGGTTGAGCGCAGCGCCTCCAGGGTCGAGTGCGCGCGTTGGACGGCCTTGTGGATGGGTTCAGTGTCTTGCCGAAAAGGCACCACCACCCCTCGCACGTCCAGGCCCGGTGCCTCGATCAGCGCTCGCTTCGTGACGTGTGCGACGATGTTCCCGGCCACATCCTCCGCGCTCACCAGCACGTACGCCTTGCCCGAGGAGGCCACGATGACCTCTGCCTTGCTGCCGTCAGTGATGGGAGGGTTCTGCTTCGGATCGAGCAGCCAGGTGCGGAGTGCCGCTGCCGTGCGCTTCGTCCAGTCTTCCCATGCGGGAGGGTCTACTTTCCGTGCGGAACACGCGGCGTCCACCACGAACCACGTGCCCGCCCGCCACGTCCACTCCGAGGCGCCGACGTTCTCCCGCAGCTTGTTGGTGGAGAAGATGTAGTGTTGGTTACCCGAGGTCTCGATCAGGACGAGGTACACGATGTCTCCGGGGAGCAAGGACCGCCTTGATACCGTGCGGAATGGGCAATCAAGGGTGGATGAATCGGCGATGCATGCGAGTGAATACCATGCTTCACGCAGACCGTTATGTCAACCGAGAAGATTGCCTCCACACGATGGGGCTCGTGTGTGGCCAGCGGCACGAGACTGGCGGCTAGAGGGCCACCTCGACAAGGCGCTCGTGGTTGTAGGTGATCCACCCATTGTCCATGCGGTGTCGGGTGTAGCCGATGCGCGCACCGGCGTGGCGTGCAGCCTGGAGGACGAGGACCGACATCTCGATGGTGCCGGGCGTGATGTCCGCCGCAGCGCATCACGGGCGGCGGCTGCGGTGGCAGGACTGCTGTCCATGGTCTTGTTCTTGGACGGGGTGGACTTGGGGATCGGCCGTTGCGTCAGGGTCAGTTCCCGCCTCGGCGTCCTGTTGTGAGGAGTCTGGTGTGGACGAAAACAACGGGAGATGGAGCCGCTGACGCACCTCAGCCACTTTGAAGTTGAGATCTACCTCGACAACTTTGCTTCCTGCTTCCAAGACAGGCCTGCCGTTCTCGTCGCGCTCCTTCGGCAATACATAGGTGAGACGTCGGCCGGGCACCGCGCCGAGGAGCACCATAGCCGCAGTGCACGCCGCCGTACCCCCGGTGTAGTCGAAGGCGACCTGACCTTCGTCGAGGCTGTACTGTTCGCGTACATTGTCAAGGGCTTCCTGCAATTTCTTGACAATCACGTTTGGATTGTCGATGTCTTCAGGTTTGACGCAGATGGCATGGACATGGTCTGCCGTGATCTTGAACTCAAGCGCAACACGAATAATGCTTTCGTAGGCTGCGGTCCCCTTCGTGTCGGTCGTGTGAACCACCATGACGTGCTGAAGGTCTTTACTTTGCCCGTGGTGTTTGATCAGCGTCCTGGCCAATTCGGTACCACGGTCCCCGGGGCTTGCCGCCAGGCACAGTCCCGCCGCGGGCGCCGCGGATTCCCCCGTGATGTTGAGGATGCGTTGGTCCAGGTCACGCTTCCAGAGCGACAGTGTGAACCACGCTGCTGCGAGCATCACGATCCCAACGACGAGGAGGACTGGGATGGCCCAGTGACCAGGCGCCAATCCGATGAGCTGAATGATGGCTTCACCGCAAAACGCGATTCCGAGGGTAGCAAGCAGAAAAGCGAACGGGAATTTACCGGAGAAGATGTCGGAGAATCTCATGATGTCAGCGCGTCGTTGTGAGGTGGTGGGGTCGTATGGTGGCAGGTGCTGGCCTTGTCCACGAGATCGTTACCTGAACATGTAACAGTGGTTCAGGTGAGCAGTGGCTGAACGCAGGGCCACGCGATGAATACGGCATCGATTCAGTGTCGGACCCCGGCCATGACTGACCACACGTCCAGGTGACCAGTTTGTGGACAAGGCCCAGGTGCTCTGCGGCTGGTGCCATAGGCGTGCCCTGTATGGGCAAGGGTGAACGACCGAGAGCATCTCACTCCCTCCAGAAAAACGACTCCACCAACCCCTCATCCTCCGGAAACGCCAGCAGCAGCCGCGGATACAGAAGATTATATGCCCGCCTCGCGACCTCGTGCGCCTCTCGCCGCTCGCTCGCCGCCCTGTTCTCGTCGAGGTAGAGGGTCTCGCGGGCGGCGGTGGCGGCGGTGAGCTGCTCGGAGAGCTCCCGCAGGGGGGTGGCTTGGGGGCGGAGGGACGCGAAGGCGTCGTCGGTCTCGAGGAGCTGGATGATGGAGGTGACGAAGCGGGTCTGGGTGTCGCCACCGACGGGGCGGGTGGCCTCGCTGGGGGCGATGGGGAAGAGGCGGGTGTAGCGGGGGTCGCGGGCGTTGCCCTGGACGAGGGCGCGGGCTTCGCGGCCGAGCTGGATGATGGTGGTGTCGATGCGCTCGTCGATCCAGGTGATCTCGGCGGTGGCGGCGACGCGGGCGGTGCGGGCGTTGTCGAGGGCGTCGTCGGCGGAGGCGAGAGCCGTGCGGGCGGCCTGGAGGTCGGGGGCGAAGGGTGCGGTCTCGGGGCGGGAGGCCAGGCGAATGATGGCGAAGCGCAGAGCACGCAGGGCAACGGCAGGGCTCTGGGCATCGGTGAGCTTTTGCATGGGCGCTCCTGAACGTCTGGGGTCCAACCGAAGGGGCGGCGATCATGTGGGCACAGCTACGGGAGACGTTATACCCATTGGGGAACAAGGTCACAAGGATTGTCTGCACATCGCCGAACGATGAGCGATGTCTGGTGGTGCTGAAGGTGGCGTCGAGACGTCTCCAGAGGCCCGCTGCGGGTCTGAAGGTGGGGTCCAGAAACTTCTGGAGGCAGGTCTGGGGGCTGATGGTGCCATCGAGACGTCTCCGGCGGTGAGTCGGGGGCCTGAGAGTGGGTTCCAGAGACATCTGGAGGACGGTTGTGGGGCTGAAGGTGAGGTCCAGAAGCTTCTGGAGGTGTGTCGAGACCCTGGAGGGGCGATCGGGTGCGGGAGAGGTGTCAGCAGGGGCGGGATGAGACGCTCGTAGAGGGCAGCGGATGAGCCAACCCCCTTGCCCCGGAGGCACCGATGAGCAGCAAGCGCCACTCCGTCACCCGACACGCGACGACCGGTTGGACCCTGGACGGGGCCGCGCCGTTCGACGCGAAGACGCGGATCTTCATCGACACGTGCAGCCTGATGCAGGAGGGGATCGGGGTGTTCCTTGATGGGTTGAGGCCGTTGCTTCGGCGGCATGGGCTGAAGCTGATCGCGCCGGTGGGGGTGGTGAGGGAGCTGAACCGGCTGGGCGAGGATGGGGAGCGGCGGGAGGCGGCGCAGCGGGGGGTGGATGCGTTGAGGCGGCTGGAGGCCGAGGGGCTGGTGGACGTGCGGGGTGAGGCGTCTGATCCCTTCCCGGACAACCTGTTCCAGAGCCTGTTCACGCGGTATCGGACGCGGTATCGGCTGTTTCTGGTGACGGAGGACCGCGGCCTGGTCAGTGACATCCTGCGGCTCAACGAGGCGGCGTCGGTGGCGCGGATCGTGGGTGTCCACGCGGTGTCGGTCACGAGGGAGGGGGTGCGGCCGTGGGTGCTGAACAGCGGGGCGGCGGACCGGACCCGGCCTGGCGCGGGCGAGGCATCGAGCCAGGCGGCGAAGCGTCGCAGGGAGGGAGTGGCGGCGGAGCCGGCCTTCAAGGTCGTCGATCGCGCCCGGCCGGTGGACGCGCGCCCGGCCTTCACGGGGCCGGCGCCGGAGCTCGGGGCGACGCTGACGGACGGACGGGGGAGGCGGCACACGCTCGAGGCAGAGCTCGGGTCAGGCGGGGAGGGCCGGGTCTGGGCGACGGACACGGGGCTGGCGTGCAAGGTCTATGCGCCGGGGCGGCTGACGCGTGGGCAGGTCGACAAGCTGCGGTTGATGGTGAGCCGGCCTGTGGATCACCCGGCGATCTGCTGGCCGACGCAGCTCGTGCAGGACGCGCAGGGGGAGGTGGTCGGCTATGTGATGCGGAGGGTGGCGGGGGTGCCGTTGCAGCTGTCGGTGTGCATGCCGCAGATCCTCGAGACGCGCATGGCGTCGTGGGACCGGGGGAGGTTGGCGGAGCTGGCGTCGGGGGTGCTGCGGGCGATCGAGGTGTTGCACGGGCACAACGTGCTGCTGGGCGACATCAACCCGCGCAACGTGCTGATGCGGGACGCGCGCCACATCTTTGTGGTCGACTGCGACAGCTTTCAACTCGAGGGCTACGCGTGCCCGGTGGGCACGCCCGCCTTCTTGCCGCCGCACCTGCACGGGGTGGAGCTGCGGGCGCAGCTCAGGAGCCTGGAGGACGAGCTGTTCGCGGTGGCGACGCTGATGTTCGTGATCGTGATGGCGGGCAAGCTGCCGTATGCGCACACGGGTGGCGGGGAGCTGGCGGAGAACGTGCGCAAGCAGCACTTCCCGTATCCGCTCGGGGAGCGGGGGAGCCGGAACGTGCCGCCGGGGGTGTGGCAGTATATGTGGTCCCACCTGCCGTATTACCTCAAGGAGGGCTTTCATCGGGTCTTCGACCGGGGGGAGCGGGTGTCGGTGGCGGAGTGGCAGCTGTCGATGGTGCGCTACCGGAACGACGTGGGCAAGGGCTACGTGACCGCGGAGGTCTTCCCGAAGACCTTCAAGCAGCTCCCGCGGGAGCAAGCGGAGGCGCAGGGTGCGGTGTGGATGAGCTGCCCGGACTGCGGCGAGGGCTTCGGGGCGTTCGAGCCGTGGCAGCGGCGGTGTTCGACGTGCCACGCCAGGGCGCGTCAGGCGCCGTTGGAGCGGTGCATCGTGCCGCCGCCGGTGTTGCCGCCGCCGATGGTGTTGCCTCTTGCCGCTCCGTCGGGGCCGTCGACGGCGCCGCGTCCCGTCACCGGGGGCACCGCGGTGACTCGCCGCCCGGTGGCGGCGAGGCGCATCGTGCGTCCGGCGCCGTCTCCGCCGGCGGTGGTGACGCCCCCTGGGGCCGTGGTGGCCGCCGCGCCCCCACCGCAGGTCCCGACGCTGTCGCTGTGGGAGCAGATCGTTCGATTTTTCACCTGAGACGGTCAGCAACCTGCCCTCGCCTCGCTCTTGATCACAGGCGTACACGACCTCGGCCCAGGGAGCCCACCATGACCGCCCCGACCCTGACCCTCGACGACCTCATCATCAATCACACGCCCCGCGTCCCGGTGGCGATCTGCCTCGACGTGAGCGGCTCGATGGCGGGTCAGCCGATCGCGGAGCTGGCGCAGGGCGTTCACACGCTCTTCGCCGAGCTCTACGACAATGCGCTGGCGCGGGCGTCGGCCGACGTGGCGGTGGTGACCTTCGGCGCGAGGATCGACAAGATCGTCGACTTTGGTCCCGTCCAGCGCAAGCCCTTCGTGCAGATGTTGGCCGACGGCCTGACGCCCATGGGCACCACCGTCAACTACGCGCTCGACCTGCTCGAGGCGCGCAAGCAGGACTACAAGGCGGCTGGCGTGAGCTACTACCAGCCCTGGCTGATCCTGATGACCGACGGCGCCCCGACGGACGACATCACCGCAGCCGTGCGCCGCACGGCCGCGATGGCGTCCGCCCACAAGCTCCTGGTGATCCCGGTCGGCGTGGGTCAGGCCGCGGACCTCGGCGTGCTGTCGCGCTTCTCCCCGCAGCAGCGTCCCCTTCGCCTCAGGGGCCTGGCGTTCACGCCGTTCTTCCGGTGGTTGAGCGCCAGCATCGAGCGCGTCTCCAACAGCACCGTGGGGACGGAGTTCCGTCCGTTCGACGCGAGCAACGCCAGGGCCTCGTGGGCCCTGTGACTGGAGCACCCCCTGATGGATACGCCCGTTATCGCCCGTTGGCTCGCCCACGCGGTAGAGGCCGCCGGCACCTCCCACCTCGAGCGCGGCACCCCCTGCCAGGACGCCGCGCTCGCCGCCGCCGGCCCCCGCGCCGCCGTCGCCGTGCTCTGCGACGGCGCGGGCTCGGCGCCTCTCTCCCACGAGGGCGCCCGGGCGGTCTCGACGGCCCTGCGCGCCTGGCTACCGGTCCACCACCGTCGCCTCTGCGCCCTTCCGCTGCCGGACGCCCGCGCCGCGATCACCCTCGAGGCCCAGCGCGCCCTGCTCGAGCGGGCGGCGGCCCTTGGGGTCGAGGTGCGCGCGCTGGCGTGCACCCTGGCGTTCGCCTCGGTGGACGGCGACTCGGCGCTCGTCGGCAACCTCGGCGACGGCGTCGTGGGCGGGCTGTCGGGTGGCGAGAGCACCACGCTGCTGGGTCCGATGCGCGGCGAGTTCGCCAACGAGACGGTCTTCGTGACCAGCCGCCACGCCGCCGAGCACCTTCAGCTCGCTCAGCTCCCTGCCGCCACCGTCGACGGCTTCGCGCTGATGAGCGACGGCGCCGCATTTTCCCTGGTTGACGCCCGCACTGGCCACCTCGCCCGCGCCCTCCACCACCTCGCCGCCTGGTGCGCGACCCTTCAGCCATCGGACGTTGCGGATGCGCTCTCGACCTCCCTCGTCCCCCTCCTGCGCTCTCGAACCCGCGACGACGTCTCCGTCGCCCTCCTCTGCCACGTTCGACTCGACCTCGACACCCTGCTCACCCGTCCTCGGCGCCTTCAGCAGGCCGTCCTGGGGGTCGGCAGCGCCCTCGGCCTCCGCAACCGCCTCCGGGTGCTCGCCGCGCGCCTCGCGCAGCCCGAGGCCAGCGCGCGCCGCGTGGGCATCGAGGTCGGACTCAGCACCAGGGCGGCGCGGGGGCATCTGGATGCGCTGGCGTCCTTGATCGTTCCGGTGGGCGACCGAGCCTCGGACGTTGGAGGTCAGCAGCCCACGGTCCGCGCATCGGCTTGACGGGGCCTCCGGGCGACCTGTCGGATCGTCCGCCTGGGGTCGGCGATGCCTGTGTTCACCATCCGAGACACTCGCTTCGTTCGCGCACTTCCGCTACTCTGCGTTCCGACAGACGTGAAAGGCCATCCGGTGGCGCTGGGCGGGCCGGGCCATGGGCAACACCTCTCCACCATCGATGGGGACTGGGGCATGGGACACGCGACACACTTCCTGGAGCGGCTCGAGCGGCTGGCGGTGCCGGAGGTGGAGCTTGCGCTGGGGCTATACCGGGACACGCCGCTGCTGCGCTACGTGCTGGACAGCTGCAACCTGCCCGAGGGTGCGGAGAAGGTGGCGCTCGCGCTGCGGGAGCAGCAGGAGGGTCCGCACCTGATCGTCACGCGGGAGGGCCGCTTTGTGACGTGTCTGGGAGCGGGGATGAGCACCGGGGAGCTGCCCGTGGTTCGGCGAGGACAGCTGGACGCGCTGAGCGCGCGTGGGGATGGGGTGAGGGAGCGGATCGCGGAGGCCGATGCGCTGGCTGGCGGCGCGCACAAGACCGCGGGGCTGCTTGGCCTTCTGTTCACCGAGGGCATGGGGCTGAGCCGGGAGCAGTTCCGGGCCATCTCGGTGTGGCAGCCCATGCTGCAGATTGAGCTGCTTGTGCTCCTGCTCGAGACCTACGAGTCGCTCGCGACGCTTCAGGATGTCGCGGCACACCGCAAGGTGCGCCGCCACCGCGAGCGCAACCGGGACATCGTCGACAAGCTCGGCAAGGTGACCTGGGCGATGGCGTACTTGACGCTGCTGGTGGGCATGGGGCCGCGCTCGTTCTTCGAGGAGCTGTCGACGAGGGCCGTGCGGACGTGGCCCGTCGTGGCGTGGCAGTGCTATCGGCTGGGCATGAACCGGCCCGCGCTGATGGCGACCTGGACGGTGGGTAAGGCGGGCAAGTCGGTGTTGCCCGACTTCAAGGCGGCTTACCGGGAGGCGTCCCTGGCGGATCAGTTCCTCTCGGCGTCCATGGGGCTGGCGGCCATCGGGCTGCGACACCAGGGCCTGCGGGCCGAGGTGCTCAAGGCCTTGCGGGGATTGCCCCACCCGGAGCCGGTGGACTCGTCGAGGCAGGTTCAGGCGGCGTTTCGAGACGTCCTCGTCAATGTGCTCGACTACCCCGAGTACGGCGTCAAGATGTGCGAAGCGGTCGGGGGCAGCGCGTACGCGATCCTGGCCGAGGGGCTACCCGAGGGCCATGCGTTGCGCCACCTCGACCCCATGGCCGTTCCTGGCCCGCTCGCGTGTGCCGCGGCCACCTACGCCGGCCGCGACTTCCACAGCCAGACCACGGACAAGCTCGTCCTGGCCTACGCCCTGCCCTGGCTCGCCTCCATCGAGGCCGAGGAGCTCTTCCTGCCGGAGCCCCTCACGGCCGACCTTCGATACCAGGTCACCAAGCAGTACATGGCCAACAGCATCCTGGACAACCACCTCAAGCACGACAGGACGGGGCCCAAGCCGGTCAGGCGCGAGCAGCCCCCCGGACGCAACGCGCCCTGCCCGTGCGGCAGCGGGGGCAAGTACAAGCGGTGCTGTGGCGTGGAGTGAGCGCCGCCAGGGTCGGCGCTCCATCATATCGCCTGCCGGATCCGCTCCCGACCTCGCGGTCAGGGGAGGGGATGAGGGTGATCGGCAATGAAAAGTCCTTAGATTTCAAGGCAGTGGCACACGGGCGTCAAGCCGAACAATGGCGGAGCCCGTGCTGGCCGGCGCTATCGGTCTTGGCAGCCAGACGTCAGTCGTCGGATCATGGAGAGCAGCGCGGTGGTGGTGCATGCGGCGTTGCTGGACCTGGAGCCGATGCGTGCGCTGCTCGAGTCCTGCTACAGCCCCAACCACCACGGCCAGCCTCGACGTGATCCCATCCTGATGCTCCGATGCCTCTTCGTCGGAGCCTTCTGTGGCATCCCGGCCATCAACCGATGGGTCGCACACCTCAAGACCCATGCCGAGCTTCGGGTCATCTGCGGCCTCGCACCGCAGGAGAAGCCGCCCGGCGTCGGGACCTTCTACGGCTTCATCGACCGCATCTTCGACGGGCCGTGGCGTTCACCCCGCCA
>Ga0210033_1003013_pt1 | contig 13947 bp, 9 predicted proteins | sample CryGeymeta201501_FD_185465 | JGI IMG/M metagenome (GOLD analysis project Ga0210033, IMG submission 185465) | Groundwater microbial communities from Crystal Geyser aquifers in Utah, USA - Crystal Geyser metaG 2015-01 (SPAdes) (version 2) | ecosystem: Environmental > Aquatic > Deep subsurface >... | reverse complement strand
CATCGGTGGCATCGACGAAGTCAGCGTGGTCGGGGCCGCGCAAGCGCTGGCCCCCCACGGCGAATTGGGGTCGATTGCCAGGTCGACGTCCGGACGTGGGGTGCAGGACTTGTCCTGCACCGACAGCACTGCCCACATCCTCGACTCCACTCTTGGACGTGGGGTGCAGGACTTGTCCTGCACCGACCGCATCGGTGGCATCGGTGGCATCGGTGGCATCGACGAAGTCAGCGTGGTCGGGGCCGCGCAAGCGCTGGCCCCCCACGGCGAATTGGGGTCGATTGCCAGGTCGACGTCCGGACGTGGGGTGCAGGACTTGTCCTGCACCGACAGCACTGCCCACATCCTCGACTCCACTCTTGGACGTGGGGTGCAGGACTTGTCCTGCACCGACCGCATCGGTGGCATCGGTGGCATCGGTGGCATCGACGAAGTCAGCGTGGTCGGGGCCGCGCAAGCGCTGGCCCCCCACGGCGAATTGGGGTCGATTGCCAGGTCGACGTCCGGACGTGGGGTGCAGGACTTGTCCTGCACCGACAGCGTCGGTGGCATCGGTGGCATCGGTGGCATCGGTGGCATCGACGAAGTCAGCGTGGTCGGGGCCGCGCAAGCGCTGACCCCCCACGGCGAATCGGGGTCAACTGGCAGGTCGACGAAGTCATCGGTGAATTGGGGTCGATTGGCAGGTCGACGTCCGGACGTGGGGTGCAGGACTTGTCCTGCACCGACCGCGCTGCCCACATCGTCGACTCCACTCTCGAGCGTTGCTGTACTCGTCGATCTCGTCGACGACCAGGGTGCGCATGGCGTCGAGTCTGGCGCGAACTCCCGGCAACCAAAGGCCTCGTGCCTCACGCCACCCCCAGATCAGCTCATTCGTGATGGATTCATTCCTCGGGGCAAGCGTGGTATGTTTGCGACAACGCTGGGGGGCGTGAACAGGCCGGCCCCCGTGCGTGCACATGCCCGACAAGGAGACCGACTCTGATTCGTATCGCGAGCTCTTCGAGCGCTCGGCGGACGCGATCTTGATCATCGACGGCGAGCACTTCATCGACTGCAACAAGTCGGCCGTGCGCATGCTGCGGGGGGAGAGTCGCGCGCAGGTGCTGCAGATGCATCCCTCCGAGTTGAGTCCTCCGGCCCAACCGGATGGCCGCGAATCGCGCGAAAAGGCCAACGAGATGATGGCCACGGCGATGCGCGTAGGGAATCATCGCTTCGAGTGGGTCCACCGCCGCGTCGACGGAACGGACTTCCCGGTCGAGGTGCTCCTGACCATGGTCCCGCGAGGAGAAGGTCATCGACTGCACGTGGTCTGGCGCGACATCTCGAATCGTCGCCGACTCGAGGAGGAGCTTCGCCACACCCAGAAGATGGAGGCCATCGGCAAGCTCGCGGGCGGCATCGCTCACGACTTCAACAACCTCCTGGTCGCGATCCTGGGGCACGCCGAGCTGCTCTCCTACGATCTCGAGGGTCAGCCGGATCTACTCGCGCGCATCGGCGAGATCCGCAACGCGGGGGATCGAGCCGCCGACCTCGTGCGCCAGCTGATGCTCTTCAGCCGCAAGGGCACACAGACCAAGACCGTGTTCGATCTCGGCGACCTGCTGCTCGAATCGCAGAAGTTGCTCGAACGCGTCATCGGCGAGGACGTCCAGCTCACGATCGCGATCGAGTCTCCCGGGCTGCGCATCGAAGCCGACTCCACGCAGATCCAGCAGGTCGTGATGAACCTCGCGAGCAACGCGCGCGACGCCATGCCCGGAGGCGGTCACCTCAGCCTGCGCCTGCGACGCACGGAGCGAGGTGGCGACGAGATCGGCGGCAACGAGATCGGGCCGGGCGCTTACGCGGAGTTCAGCGTCTCCGACACCGGCGAGGGCATGGACGAGGAGACGGCGCTGCGCGCCTTCGACCCCTTCTTCACCACCAAGGAGGTCGGCCGCGGCACGGGCCTGGGGCTGGCCACCGTGCACGGGGTCGTGGATCGCGCGGGCGGACGGGTGAGCGTCTACAGCGCGCTGGGCGCGGGCACGACGTTCAAGATCCTGCTGCCCCTGGTAGGCGCGCCCCTGTCCGCCTTGGTCGCAAAGAATGTGACGCCGCTGGTCGGAGGCAACGAGACGCTGTTGGTCGTCGAAGACGAGGGCGCCGTGTCGGCCCTCGTGATCGATGCGCTCGAGGCCTCGGGCTATCGAGTGCTCGTGGCACGCGACGGCAGTGAAGGTCTGGCCGTCTTCGCCCAGCATCGCGGCGAGATCGCGCTCGTGCTCAGCGACGTGATCATGCCGCGCCTCGGAGGGCCCGAGTTCCTGCGCCAGCTGGTCGAGCGAGGGGACCATCCGCGCGCGCTGCTGATGAGCGGCTACACGGGTGACGCCCTCACGCGCAGTGGCGGATTGCCGGCGGGCGTCGCCTTGCTCGAGAAGCCCTTCGCGCCGAGCGAGCTCTTGCGGCGCGTGCGCGCCTTGCTCGACAGCTGAAGCCGCGGAAGCAGGCGGTCGCGTCACGCCGCACGCGGAAGCCGTCGCGGCCGATGTGCACTCGGGTGACGCGTGGCCTAGCGTGATGAGGACCTCCTCGACGTAGGGCGGGGTCGTCCCTGATCATTGATCACAAGTGCGATCGTAGGCCGCGACCGTGCCCGTATCCGTGCCCCAATCCGCGACCGTGCCCGTGGCCCGCGACCGTGCCCGTATCCGGGGCCCACGTCAGTGATCCCTGTCCACGTCGCTGCGGTGGGCGGTGAGCATGCCGATCGCCCACGACGCATCGTAGGGCGGGGGCTTGTCCGGACGAGCCCCCGCCCTACGGGTATGCAGGGAAACGGCGAGCCATGACGGCGACGGCGACGAATGCCGACCGTCACTCTGGCGACGTCCCTAGGCTGGGCTGCTATGCTGTGCCCGTGCCGCGCTCCTCCGTCGTCTCCCGCATCGCCCATGACGTGATGCAGCATTCGCCGAGCCTGATGCCGCCGCCCATGGGGCAGGGGAGCGTCGGCAAGGCGGAGGCCGCGCACAAGCCTCCATGGTGGCAGACGCTCGCCAAGGATTTCAGCCGCCGGCCGGAGCCTTTCCAGCTCGCGCTGGGTGACGCTCTCAGCGTGCGCGCCTCCGCCGCGAGTGACGTGGTGGCCCGCACCGCGGCGGCCTCGCTCTTGGCCAGCCTCGCCGTGCCCCTGGGCTATCACCCGTGGCGCCTGCGTCAGGCCCTGGCGGACCTCGAGGTCTACGGCGAGATCGTCTCGAGCGGCGACCCCTCACGTTTCTTCCGCGCGCCGGAGCGCCCCGCGCGGGTTCACGCACGTACCTCGCGCACCTTTCCAGATTTTCGCCCCGTCGGCGGCCTGCGCGAGATCCTCACCTTCGACAGCCCCTTCATGCCCATCGCGGCGTCGCAGCATCGCGACTACCTGAAGCATCGGCACAACCGGCAGGCCCACGCGCGCTACTTCCGACACGGCGACGGTCCACGTCCGACGATCATCGCCATCCACGGCTTCAGCGCCGACCTCTACCTGGTCAACGAGTGGCTCTTCGCGCTGCCCTGGTTCTACCACATGGGCTGCGACGTCCTGCTCTTCACGCTGCCCTTTCATGGTCCGCGCCGCATGAACGGCAGCCTCTTCTCCGGGCACGGCTACTTCGCGGGTGGGCCCTCGCGCATCAACGAGGCCGTGGCCCAGTCCGTGCTGGATCTGCGCGTGTTGATCGACTGGCTCGAGCGCGAGCGCGGCGTCACCGACGTGGGCGTGACCGGCGTCAGCCTGGGTGGCTTCACCGCGGCGGCCCTGGCCTGCTCAGAGCCTCGGCTGAAGTTCGCGATCCCCAACGTACCGGTGGTCTCCCTCGCGGACCTGGTGCTGGAGTGGGAGCCCATCGGGACCCTGGTGCGGACGGTGCTGAAGGCCACGAAGCGCGACGTCCGGGACCTGCGCGAGCTGCTCGCCGTGAGCTGCCCCCTGACCTGGGCGCCCCAGCTCCCGCCCGAGCGCCTGATGATCGTCGCTGGCGTGGGCGACAGGCTCGCGCCGCCGAAGCACTCGCGCATCCTCTGGGACCATTGGAATCGCTGCCGGATCCATTGGTTCCCGGGCAGCCACCTCCTGCATCTGGATCGCGGCGCCTACCTCAAGGAGATCGCCCGCTTCCTCGGTGGGATCGGCTTCCTGCCGCCTCGGGATTGAAGCGCACGACGCGTAAGCCCATTGCCGGTAGACTGGCCGCCTCATGCGTGCACCTGCTTCCCATCTCGCCGCCTCGCGCGTCGTCTCGCTCCTCCTCGCCCTCGGCCTTGCCGCCTGCTCGGGTGGGGGTCTCCCCGACGGCCTGGGTTCGCCCACACCGGCCGAAGGCGGGCCACGCATCGTCTGGGATCTGAGCGCCGACCCCCTGCCCGAGCTGCCCTTGCCCAACGACGTGGCGACCTGGCCGGACACCACCTCACCCACGGGCCTGCGCATCAACGTCAGCATGGTCGCGCCCACGCAGTTCGAACGCGACACGCGACGACACTTCGACGAACTCGACGGCTGGGGCACCTTCAGCTCGGTCAGCGTCTCCTTCGACGCGCCCATCGACGCCCAGGATCTGTACGACCGTCAGGGCGGGAGCAGCCACTTCAGCGCGGCCGACTGGCCGAACCACGGCGTCTACGTGATCGACCTCGACACGGGCCTGCCCGTGCCCTTGGACGTGAACGGCGGCAACTTCCAGTACGTCCTCGACAACCCCAACCAGTACTTCGAGAACGATCCGCACGCGGGCGAGTCGAACCTGATCCTCGAGACACGCGAAGAGGACAGCAACGGCAACGGCCTGCTCGATCCCGGCGAGGACGCGGACTTCGACGGCGTGCTCGACCACCCCAACACCTTCGATCACCTGGCCTCGGCCGTCCCCTCCGAGCAGGTCGACGACACGCTCTGGTTCTACGAGCGCGAGACCAACACCCTGCTCCTGCGGCCGATCATCCCGCTTCAGGGTCGGCACCACTACGCCGTGGTGGTGACCGAGCGCGTGAAGGGCGAGGACGAATTGCCCGTGCGCTCACCCTTCGACGCTCGGCACCACGTGGCGCAGCGCGACGCCCTGGCCGCGCTGCCCAACATCTTCCACGACCGCCCCGACCTCTACGGCAGCCTGGCGACGGACGGCTGGGACGGAGTCGCCTTCGCCTGGAAGTTCACGACCCAGTCGACCACCAACGACCTCGACGCCTTGCGCGAGGGGATCTACGGCGAGGGCCCGCTGGGCTGGCTGCACGACGAGTTCCCGACCGACTACGCGCCCGCGCCCATGCAGGGCGGACGTCCCTCGGACGGCTGCGCGGATCCCGGCGCCCACGTGTACATCGCGAGCTCGGAGCAGTTCATCCGCGCCCTCGACACCGTCGCGCGCACGGCGCTTGGCCTCGACCCGCAGCAGGCGGACGTCGTGCGCAACAGCTACGGCAACCTCGACCACGTGGTGGTCGCCTATTTCGACACCCCCTACCTGCTCGGCGACCCCTACCCGGGTCCCGGCACCACGAACATCCGCGAGACCTTCGAGATGGACGCCGCCAAGGGCACGGCCCGCGTGGTCCATCAGACCATCACGTTGCTGGCCTTCGTGCCCAAGGAGTCGGCCACGCAGGCGCAGCCCTTCCCGGTGGCCTTCTACGTCCACGGCCACGGCAGCAACGCCGCCGAGCCGCTGCCCTTCGCGGGCTTCATGATCGAGCACGGCGTCACGGCCGTGATGATCAACGCCGAGAACCACGGGCTCGCGCTGCCCTCGGGCACCGACATCATCGTGAAGAGCTTCTTCGCCAACGAGTGCCTGACGCCGACCTTCGACGCCATCGCCACCGGGCGCTCGCACGACATCGACGGCGACGGCGAAGGCGACAGCGGCGGCGACTTCTGGACCGCCTACGTCTTCCACACCCGCGACGTCGTGCGGCAGACGGCCCTCGATCACATGCGGACCATGGAGGTCCTCCGCTCCTGGGACGGACGCCTGGCCAACCCCGTCACCTTCGAGCACGGACCCGCCGACCACCCGCTGGTCTTCGACGGAACCGTGCCCGGTCAGGGGCCCATGGTGGCCGGTGACTTCGACGGCAACGGCCGGCCCGACTTCGGCGGACCCGACGGGCGCTACTTCTTCACCGGCGGCTCTCTGGGCGGGATCATCAGCGGCGTGATGGCTGGCGCCGAGCCCGCGATCGCGGCCTCCGCGCCCATCGTGGGCGCGGGCGGGTTGACGGACGTCGGCGTGCGCACGGTGAACGGCTCCGTGCTGCCCGCGATGCACCTGCGCATGATGGGGCCATTCGTGATGAGCCAGCCCAAGGCGGCGCGCGGTGAGAACGACACCTCCTGTGCGGACGGCGAGAACAGCCTGTACTGGCTCTCCGACAACGTCGCGAGCTCGTCGCGCACCGAGATGGCGTGCGTCAGCGACGAAGACATGGCCGCCGACTCCGTGATGGTCGTGCGTAATTTGGTCAACGGCGAGGTGTCATGCGGTGGAGCCGTCGGCGGAGAGGTCGGACGCTTCCGCGCGCCGATCGCGAGCGACGCCGGCGACTTGATCCAGGTCGAGTTCTATCGCGGCGCGGCCATGGACATGGACTACGCCGACTGCCACTTCCGCTCGGGTCCGCGCGGGCCGGATCGACAGGTCACGACCTGGGAGGTCGGCAACGGCCACGGCACGCCGAACCTGTGCCGCAACTGCGCGAAGTACCAGCAGCACACCTGGAACATCGGAGATGCGCTGGTCGCGCCGGCCGAGGGCTTCGGCCTGCGTCGCCAATCGCCTGACCTGCGGCGCTTGCTCTTCCTGGCGCAGGTGGGCCTCGAGCCGGGCGATCCCATCAACTACGCGCGGCGCGTGTTCCTCGATCCGGTGCAGCACGCGGACGTCACGCCCCATCCCGTGAACCTCTTGGTCGTGAACTCCATCGGTGACCCGAACGTGCCCGTCTCCACCGGCAACGCCTACGCGCGCGCAGCGGGGCTCCTGCCCTTCATGCCGGCGGACGCGCCCGACGACTTCGTCGACTTCCGCGCCCCCGCGAGCTTCGCCGGACGCTATCCGGACGCCGCGAGCCCCAACGACGTCTTGATCCAGCACCACGTGCTCGAAGGCGTGGACCGCATGGGCCGCAACCCAATCCCCGGCGGACCCACGGACTACCTCTTCGACGCCGACGACATGTCCGAGGGGCGCCAGCGCTTCACGGCGGACGGCAACCACCAGCAGACCGATCCCATGGGCGAGTCGTGGCAAGCGCCGCGTCTGGATCCGCCTCTGCGCTGGGTACGCTCGAGCCGGGCGGCGAGTTCGGCCGCGGACGACGTCTGGACCCCGGAGGTCGGCGGCGCTGTCAGCGGGCTGTTGAACAACTACGCCATCCCGGACGGCGTCCACGGCTTCGACGAGATCGTGTACTCGCCCGAGGTGCCCTGGGACACGTCCCAGTTCGTGATCAACCTGGTCGCGCGCTACGGCGCCACCGGGGGCACTGATCTTCGCTACTACACGGACCCGGTCGGCTACACCTGCCTCGAGGACTCGTCCTGCGCTTTCCTGGGGGGCGCATCGACGCCCTGACCACTTCGAGGATATCCGCGAGCGCGGGTGTGCCCGAGTGTGCCGTGCGCTTTGCGCCACGGCGTGAAGTCGCGGACACACAGGTCGCGTGTCACAACCGGCCGCGGAGTCGGTTTTTGCACGTGATCCCGTGTTTCACGCAGCTTGCGAGGGTTGGCACCCTCCGTGCAGTACACCGCTGCACCCAAGGAGAGTCGCCATGAGAGCTCGCAGCACCGCCATCGCCATCGCCACCATCACCGGCCTCGTCAGCTTCGGATTCACGTCCACGAGCGCCCAGGCCCAGACGGTGATCGTGAACGGCAGCATCGTCGCACCGGCTCCCCAAGCGCCGGCTCCCCAAGCGCCGACCGCGACCGCCGCCGAGGCCTTGCCCGCGCCGCGCCCCGGCTGCGTGATGGTGCTGCAGAACGGTCAGCAGACGGAATGCCCGGTGATCGTGATCCAGGCGGATCAGGCGCCCGAGGCTCAGCCGCAGCCCCAGGCCGCGCCCGCGCCGCAGCCCCAGGCCTACGCCGTGGGCTATGCGCAGTACGCGCCGCCGCAGAATCGCCGACTTCGCCGGCACCGCATCCCCTACACGCTCGGCATGGACGTGCCCGAGGGTGCCAGCATCGTCTCGCATCGACGCAAGGCGCTGCTCATCCCGGGTATCGCCATCTTCGCCGCCCACTACCTCTCGATCGTCTTCGTGGGACTCTCGGCCGAAGGCTCCTACAGCTTCGACCGGCGGAACTACATCCCCGTCCTCGGGCCGCTGCTCACGCTGGACAACGCCGACTACCACGCAGGACGCTCGATCCGCATCTACGACAGCATCGCGCAGGGCGTCGGCCTGGTGCTCTTCCTCGCCGGCATGCACAGGAGGACCTACTTGGAGTGGCGCGGCGACGCGGGCTATCAGCGCACCTTCGCGATGGCACCCAGCGCCAGCCCGGACGGCGCCGGCCTGAACGCCCAGCTCCGATTCTAGGCGACCGGCTCTCGTGAATCTTCCCGTCCCCGTCGGCCCGCGTAGCTGATGGGGACGAGTCGTATCCGGGGCCGGCTTCGAGGCCGTCGCGGTCGGCATCGGACACGTCCGACGCCCCACGGCACACCTGGGTCAGGCGAGGCTGTGCCACAGCGTGCCAGATTTCTCGATTCGCCCGGCCTGACGCACGCGATGCGTGTGGACACCCGGTGAATTCTCGAGTGAATTCAACGGGCGATGGGATGGCCCGGAGATTGCTTTGCATTCGGGCTCCCCATTTTCTCGGAGCGGCCATGCGTTCAATTCTCCTACTCTCCTGCGCCTTCGCGCTCGCCCTGTTGGCGTCCCCTCGACCCGCCTCCGCTTGCGGCGGCTTCTTCTGTGGTCAGCAGCCCGTCGACCAATCCGCCGAACGCATCCTGTTCGCGGTGAACGACGACGGCTCCGTGACCATGGTCACGCAGATCACCTACATGGGGAAGGACGACGACTTCGCCTGGATCCTGCCGCTGCCCGCGGTGCCGGTGGAGGGTTCGCTCGCGACCTTCCCGCAGGCCGCGTTGACCTCCCTCGACGCCAACACGGGCCCGCAGATCCAGCCTCCCTTCGCCTGCGCCGTCGCGGACGCGGGCTACGGTCCGCCCTCGGCGACGCCCGGAACCGGCGGCGGCGTCATCGTGGACCTGCGCGCCGTGGTCGGCCCCTACGATGTGGCCGTCGTGGAGTCGACGGATCCGTCTCTGCTCGTGACCTGGCTGCGCGACAACAGCTACCGCGTGACGGAGGCGATGGTGCCCTACATCGAGCGCTACACCGCAGAGGGCATGAAGTTCCTCGCGCTCCGGCTGCAGCCCGACGCGGACGTCAGCGACATCGCGCCCTTCGCCATGACGCTCCCGAGCGGATCGCCCGGCGTGCCGCTGCGCATGACCGCCATCGCCGCCGAGCCGGAGATGGGCGTGGTCGTCTTCATCCTCGGCGACCAGCGCTATCAGCCCGCCAACTGGCCGGACCTGACCATCGATCCCGCGGACATCGAGTTCGACTACACGACCTATCGCAGCAACTGGACGAGCCTCGTGGCGCGTGCGGTCGACGACGCCGGCGGTCAGGGCTTCGTCACCGAGATGGCCGGCCCCACGGCGCCGATGGCGGATCTCGCGCGAGGTCAGACGCCCACGGATCCGGATCAGATCGCGGCACGCGAGGCGCTGCTCACGCTCTTCGACGCGCACCCCTACATCACGCGCATGTACACGCGCCTCTCCGCCGAAGAGATGACGAGCGATCCGATGTTCCGGCGCTCGAGCGGCGGCGACGTGGAGCGCTTCATCGCCATCCCGAGTGACGGCACGCCGAGCTGCGGCTTCGGCGACCCCGGTCTCACCCCGCCCTCGCCCTGCGCCTTCGCGGCCTGCGGTGCGGGCGGCCTGTGCCGTGAGGCGACCACCGACGCGGGCGTCCTCGCGGGCTGCGCATGCATCCCCGGCGCCACGGCGCGCACGACCCTGAGCCCCGACGGACGCGCGCAGGTCTCGTGTCAGGACGAGCGCATGAGCTTCCTGAACCCGGGCGACCGTCCGCTCCCGACCGAACCGCCGCTACCCGATCCCTGCGTGGGCGTGGACTGCGGCGCCGGACGCTGCACCCCCATCAACATGACGCCAACCTGCGAGTGCGTGCAGGGCATGGTCGCCGTGGGCAGCATCGACGCGGCCACGGGCGCTCGCTCGACGAACTGCATCGCGCCGGACGCCCCCGTGCCCGGCAGCTTCTACAACCTGCGTCTGCCGAACCGACCCGCGAGCCTGCCCGCCGGACAGATCGTAACCGTGCCGGACGCGAACTCGGGCTGCTCGGTGACGACTTCTGGCTCGGCCGCGCCCTATGGCATGCTCGGCCTGGTCGGACTGGCGCTGCTCTTCGTGCGTCGTCGCCGAGGCTGAGGACCATGCGAATCCGCTTCGCCCTATCCCTCTTGCTCACGCTCTTCGGTTTCGCCTGCATCTCGGGCGGACCGACCCCCGAAGGCGTGCTCGAGCTGGGAACGGGCGAGGCTGAGTTCGTGCCTCTGGCGGACGGACAGGACGTGGACCTGACCGCGGGCGCGCAAGGCGGTCACCACCTCTGGCTGAGCATTCGCACCGAGGGCCTCTCCTCCGGTCGCTGCGATCTGCACGTGGGCGTGTGGCCCGAGGACGACCCCGGCGCGCAGCAGAACAGCTGGGTCGGCGTGCGCGTGAACCCCGCGGTAGATGGAGCGCCCGGCACGCTCGAGTACATCGGCTGGCCGGGCCTGATCGCGAACCCGGAGTGCTTCGTCGAGCGACGGGTGCACTTCCAGGTGGAGCTGACCGACGAGCGCGGCGTCCACGCCATGGACGAGCGCGTGGTCGTGCCCCATTCGCCCGACCTCGGACCCTGCGTCACGCCCTGAGATCGCGCGGGCGCTTTGCTGCCGTCTTCTAAGCTCGGCTGGTATGCTGCCGAGGTGGCGGAAATAGGCGTCATCGTCAATCCACGTGCCAAGAAGAACCGGCGACGACCGGGGCGCATCGCGCGGCTGTGCAGGCGGCTCGAAGGGGTCGGTGCGGTGGCGCTCACGTCCTCGGTGGACGAGATCCGCCCGGCCGTGGCGCAGATGCTCCGCGAGGGCGCGCGCGTGCTGGTCTCGGACGGTGGCGACGGGGCGCTCCATCAGGTGCTGCACGCCCTCGACGAGCTGGGCGCCGCGGACGACGTACTGGTCATGCCCACGGGCGGCGGCACCATCGACTTCGTGGCGCACAAGGTCGGCGTCCGTCGCAGCGCCGAGCAGTTGGTGGAACAGCTCGTGCCCTACGCGATCCGTGGCGAGGTGCCGCCCCACGTGGCCCTGCCGAGCTTGCTCATCGACGGCGTTCGCGTGGACGGCCGGCGCTTTCGTCGGCGCGGCTTCGCCCTCGCCGCCGGTGGCATCGGGCAGCGCTTCTTCGAGGCCTACTACCAGGAGCCGGAGTCGGGCACGCGCGCCATCCTGCGCGTGGTGCGTCGAGGCGCGTCCGGGCAGCTCGCCCGCGCGACCCATGCGCCCTTCAGCGAACGACGGGCCTACGCCGAGCGCCTCTTCCGACCCACCCAGGCGCGCGTGACCATCGACAATGAAGTGCTCTCGGCGACTCGCCACGGCGCGCTGCACGCCGGCGCCTTCGACATCGTGCTCGGTCCCTTCCGCGTCTTCCCCTTCGCGCGCGAGCCCGGCGCCATGCACTTGCAGGCAGGTGAGCTCAGCGCCTGGGACGTGCTGAGCAACATCCCGCGCCTGACCAGCGGCTCCAAGATCCGCGCCGACGGCCTGGTCGAGACGCGCGGCCAGCACATGAGCGTGGAGGCTCTGGGCGACGAGAACCTCGACCCCGTGATCGACGGCGAGCTCTACTTCGGCCTGGTGTCGCTCGAGGTCCGCCTCGGCGATCCCGTGCGCATCGCCCGCCCCTAACCTCCTCTAGTCCTCCGCGCGCCAGTTCTAGGTGAGGCCCGGCTCGAGCTTCCACGGATCCGCGAAGAGCTCGCGCATCAGCTTGGCGAGGGTGCCCGCCTGAAAGCCGTCGATGAAGCGGTGATCGAGGGTGACGGTGAGCGTGACCATCTTGCGCGCGACGATGCGATCATCGCGCACCACGGCGCGCTCGCGAATGGCGCCGATCATCATGTAGAGCGGCACGCGCGCGAAGGGCGTCGGCGGCACGTAGGCCTCGTCGACGCCGAGCATGCCGAGGCTGGTCACGATCGCCGCACCAAAGGGGAAGGGCGAGACGCCCAGCGCCGGGATGCTCATGCCGAGTGCGCCCGAGAGCCAGCCCGTGAACCAGACCAGTGGCCGCAGGATCCATGTGGGCAAGGCGCGCAGCACGGGTTTGCTCTTCTCGAAGTCGCTGTCCTTGCCGGCGCGCAGCATCAGCGCGCGCTCGCGCAACAAGGCCGACACCTCGCTGACCTTCTTGTCGGTGATGGCGTCGACCTTGACCTTGGCCAGGTCCTTGCCGTCGTCGAGCGCCACCAGGAAAGCGAGCGCCACCGTGTCGTGGGGGATGAAGCGACCCATCGAGATGCGCCCGTTCAGTCCCTGCTCCGCCGCCAACACCTCGCCCAGCGCGCGCCCGACGAAATGGGTCAGCGTGGCCTTCTCGCCCGTCTTCTCGCGCACGGCGTCGAGGAAGCGCAGCACCTCTTCGACATCGAGCTCGAGCTTTCCGTAGATGTTGCCTTCGCGCGGGCTCGCCCAGGAAGCGATGGCGAGTTTCCGCCGAATGCTCATCTTGGCCATCGCCGCCGATTGTCCCTGAAGCCGACCGCAAATGCACGGCAGTTCCGCGGGGATCGGCGCTAAAGCTGAATCAAATCGCGTGACGCACGTCTGAGGCAGTGATTGCCAATGCGCGTCGCTCGGGAGATCATCGCGCCATGAAGACGTTCCTACCCATCCTCGCAGCCCTGGCGCTCGTCCTGTCCACGACCCCGGCCCAGGCCCGCCGTTGCGCCGGAGTGACCTACCCGGACCACGTGACCGTGAGCGGCACCCAGCTGACCCTGAATGGGCTCGGCATCCGCGAAGCGACCGTGTTCAACGCGGACGTCTACGTCGCCGCGCTCTACCTCGAGGCGGCCAGCCGCGACGGCAACGCCATCAGCGACTCGGAGACGAAGAAGCGCCTCGTGCTGCACTTCGTCCGCGACGTCGACGGCTCGGACATCCAGGACGCCTGGACCGAGGGCTTCGAGCATCAGGGCCACTCCTCGTCCTTTAGCGCCGAGATCCGCCGCCTCAACGGCTGGATGAGCGACATGGCGGATGGCGACGTCATGACCTTCACCTACGAACCCGGCACCGGACTCACGGTCAGCGTGCGCGGTCAGCGCAAGGGCACCATCGCAGGCGCGGAGTTCGCCCACGCCTTCTTCCGCATCTGGCTCGGCTCCCACCCGCCGAATGGTGGGTTGAAGGTCGGTCTTCTCGGCGGCCACTGCGGCTGATCCTGTGGGCCCAGCCGGGGCCGATCAGCGGCTTACCTCCTCGCGACCTCGGTCGCGGTACGAGGGTACCGCTCGGTCGGCCGCTGTGGGGGCGCTCGCTGCTCGACCCCGTCTGAACCCACAGGCGGGTTGGACGCGGGTCTTGCCTCGGCCGCTAGCGCGAGATGCACGACCCAGAGCGCCGTAGACAGGATGGAACGACTGGCTCCTGTCGCGACGTCTGTGGCGCCCGGTGAGAGCGGCCACCCTGATGTTCGTCAGGAACCAGGAACCGTGGGTTAGCGCCGAGGCGGCAGAGCCCCATACGAAGGAGCCAGTCGTGAACGAAGACATCATGGGGCTGGGCTT
>Ga0210033_1003012_pt1 | contig 13947 bp, 7 predicted proteins | sample CryGeymeta201501_FD_185465 | JGI IMG/M metagenome (GOLD analysis project Ga0210033, IMG submission 185465) | Groundwater microbial communities from Crystal Geyser aquifers in Utah, USA - Crystal Geyser metaG 2015-01 (SPAdes) (version 2) | ecosystem: Environmental > Aquatic > Deep subsurface >... | reverse complement strand
AGGGTTGGAGGGGGAGTCGGAGGCAGGTCCAGAGTCCCACCTTCAAGCCGAGATCACTACAGCGAATTAGTCCAACTCATGCTGACGTTGTTCTCTGGCCCGAGCCCGACACTGTTCAGTCGTGAACGTATGGGCAGCGGCCTGTAGGTTGGAGGGTGCAGCGGAGGGCAGAGCGGTCCCTGGAGCCCTCCGCTGTCCCGCGAGGGCCCTGTCGAGACAGGGGTTGTGTAGCTGGAGGCCGCGCTATGCGGCCTCGGCCCGTTCCATGGCGACGACCTCCCGAGCGTCGCGGAGCTTGTTGATGTGGTCGATGAGGTCGGCGAGGTTGCTGGGCCCCTTGGCGCCGAACTCATTGATGCGCCAAGCGTGGGCGTGTCGAGACAGGGCCCAGGCGAAGGTCCAGATGGCCAGGTGAGACTCTCGGCGATAGGGCCGTTCGCCGATGCGACCCTTGAGGTGGGCGTTCATGCGCTCTGCCACGGTGCGCTGGTTGTACAGCTCCTTGAACCGCTCGCTGTCGCGGGGGATCAGCGGACTCAGACGGCCGTTCTTCTGCAGGTCGACGTGGACCATCGGGCCCATCTTGCTGGTGGGATCGCACAGACTGCCCAGCGGACAACGTTCTACGTCCACCTTTCGCACCACCTTTCCGTCCTCACGGCCCGCGTACTTGGCGGGACAGTTGAACATGACCGCAGCGCCGTTGGGGCTCTTGCCGTGGCGGGTCATCGGGATGCCGCCCTTGCACAGGGGCACGCCGTCCTCGTTGAAGGTCTGGTCGCCGTCGCTGTGGAGGGGCTTGGCGTTGGGGTGCAGCGGGATGATGGGCGTGGCGCCGAGCGTGGAGACCAGGTGGTACATCGGCGCGGCGTCAAAGCCCAGGTCCATGATCACGTGGTTGAGCCGAAGCGAGGACCCGCTGAACATCGCGTCGAGCATCTCCAGCAACACAGGGGCCAGGACCGAGTCGTGGAAGTTGGCCGGGCTGGTCTGAAGGGCCAGCGGGAGCTCCACGCCCTGATAGGTCGTGCTGGCCAGCATCAGCTTGTGGCCGAACATCCAGCGCCTGCGGTAGTGGCCCCAGGTCCACTGGGCCGTGGGATCACTATAAAGGATACCCTGGTCGTGGCCGCAGGGGGCGCGGCGAGGACAACCGCAGGCCTTGCGGCCCCTGCCGCGCGCCGAGGAGTCCACCAGGGAGCCGTCGATGGCCGTCGACACCCGGCCCTTCGGCCCCAGAAGACCGCGCAGACCGCTGGGGCAGACCACCGCGGCGCCGAGCATGACGTTGAGTCGGGCCGCCAGCGTGGCCTGAGGCCCCTGGCCAGCCGCCCGACGCGCCAGGACGTACTTGACCTCCAGCCCCACCGGCTCGACGTCCGCCTCCTTGCACGCCTCCTCCATCGCCTCCTTGCGGCTCTTGCGCTCCTCCTTGAGCTTGCGGGCGAAGCGGCCGCGATTGTTCCTCTTCGACGAGCGCGGTTCGGGTCGAGCGTCGGGGTCGTAGGGCCCAGCCTGGATGCGGGCGAGGAAGTCGTAGTAGGTCGTCACGCCCGGCAGGTGTCCAGGCTCCCACCCGGCGATGATGGCCAGCAAGGGATGGAGGTTGAGGTGGTGGTCGAGCTCGTGAGGGTTGGCCCAGTCCAACGCCACCCCCAGCACCAAAGAGCGCAGCATGCTCGGCGGGTCCTTCGGAGCCTTCGGGGCGACCTTGCCCTGCGACAGGCTCGCATAGTACCTCGCCAGCTCCTCAACGACCGGATCCAGATCCAGCTCCGCCAGCTCCAGCGCCACCTCCAACCACTCCGCCGGAACCTCGCCCACGTGCCCAGACTTGTTCAGTGCTTCCAGTTGCTCGACAACTCCCGCCAGATAGCTATCATGACTCATGTTGAAGTCCTTCCTTCAACACGGGCATGGACCTCGACTCCCGCCAGCACGGAATCCGACGGGAGTCGAGGGACCCAGCCCGCTCGATTGAACGAGGCCTTCGGGTGCCAGCTTTCTTGAATCACATCAGGGGGTTGGGGTATTCCGACAGGACTCTCCCGAGCGCCACCATCACCATCATCATCCATCGCGTGCGCATGATCATCCTCGTGTCATTGTACCAGCACCGCCGGTCTGGAGGTGGCCCGTTGATGTGCTCGTATCGTAGGTTTCAGGCTCCCGTCAAGCTATGATCGAGATCATGTCAAGGGTCAAGCCGTTGGAATCAACGTGTTTCTTCGGCCGCCACCTCGCGACGGGCCGCCCACGCCACCATCCATGGAGCTCGCCATGCCACACCTCCTTCACCCCTGGCTCACCCGCGTGCTCCACGACCTTGATCCGATGGGGTGCACGCGGAGCGCACCGCTCGATGAGTACAGCCGTGAGGCTGCGCTCATCCTGGAGCAGGCGCAGGTCTGTGGGGACGTCGAGGCGCTTCATCGCGCGATCCACGGCGTGTTCGTGAGGCAGTTCTCGGCGGCGATGGCGGGGGAGCCTGCGCGGTTCGATCGGCTGGCGGCGATCGTGTGGGGCAGGCTCCATCCGGGGGCGCGGGTGGAGCCGGAGGGCTGAGAAGCCGTTGAGAAAATATATGCCGTGTTTCCTTGTATCTTCTAGACCGCCGTGCATCTCAGTGGGCGTCGCAACGCAGGGTCTTCTGCGAGCTATCGCTCACAGAACCCTCTGCGCTGCGACGCCCACTGAGATGCAGGCTGGGGTGGTCCCATGCGGGTTTTCTGCTCGGTCATGGCCCTCTGGGCCCACTCCCTCACATCAAACGCCGCCTGGAACCAGAATCTACGTCGGATCCATCGGCATCTATTTTCTCAACGGCTTCTGAAGCGCCGGACCGCCGCCCCGGTGAGGGGCGGAGATCTCGAGCCTACTGAGGGCCGCAGCGGAGCTGGATGTTCAGCTTGCCGCCGCTGTTGTAGAGCTTGACACCCAGGACCGGGGAGTCGCCGCAAGTCGCCTCCGAGTCGGACACGTTGACGAAGTTGAAGGCGGCCCCGCTGCTGTTGTTGGTGGTCCGCGTGGTCCCGGTCACCAACACGGTGTCGGCGCTGAACACCTTGCCGGACAGGGTGCCGCTGCTCTCGAGGCGGACCGGGTTGGAGGCGTTGGACGCGCCCTTGAGGTAGAGGTCGCCGTCGCCCACGACCGTGTTCACGTTGGTGATGTCCCTGCTCGTCGCCGTCGCGCTGCTCATGTTCAGATTCCCGCCGACGCTCGTGCCGCCGCGCAGGTCGGAGTAGCCGGCGGTCACGGTGAGGTCGGACGGGATGGTGACGCCGCCGCCCGAGTCGATCGTGACGGAGGTGCCTCCGGCCGCCCCGGTGAGCAGGAGGGACGCGTCGCCGCTGATCTGATCGACGTTCGCGATGCGGCGATTGGTGGCGCTGGTGGCGTCCATCCGCAAGCCGCCGTCGATCCGCAGGGGGCTGTCGATGAAGACGCCCGTGGCGGCACCGGCGCTCGGGTTGAGCACGAACTCATCGCTGGTCCAGATCGCCAGCCGGTCGTCGCCCGAGCCCAGCCGGAGGGTCGACCCATCGACGTCGAGATCGCCGGTCGCCTGCAGAGCGCTGTCGACCTGCACGCCGCCCTCGAAGTCACCGGCGAAGTTCAGGACCAGGCTGTCCCCGGTGGCGCTGTGGACCATGGCGCGGTTCTGCGTTCGGGAGCCCTGGGGACGACCGTCGTTGGTGCCGAGCCGGAAGTCGGTGCCGTACATCGTCAGGCTGCTCTGGACGTTGACCACGTCGGTGACCAGGCCGCTCGGCGGGACGATGTCGTTGGTCTTGAACTGGGTTCCGTGCCCGGCCCACGCGGCGAACGGGACGGCCTCGATGGCCTGGCGTCCGCCGAGGGCGGTGCCGTCGACGTCCATGCCGAGGTAGAGCTTCTCGCCGTCGAGGATGACGGCGTCGAGGCCCTGGACGGCGCCGAGGCCCACGGAGAACCGCCCGCCGTGCACCTGGACCGTCTGCGTCTCCGACCACAGCTCGCAGTTGGTGCAGGTGGGGCCGCCGTAGAGGTGGAAGGAGAGGTTGTACTCTCCATCGACGGCGCCGTTGTTGAGCATGAGGAAGCCGTCGTAGGGGATGAGGAGCGGGCCGTCGGCGACGTCGGCGGTGCGGCGGTTGTTGTCGGCCTGGGCGATGAGGCCGGCGCCGAGGAAGACGCCGAGCACCATGCCGACGAGGGAGCCGGTGACGGCGCCCCAGAAGGCGCGTCGGTCGCGGGAGGGGCGAAGGCTCTGAGGTTGATCGTTCATCGCGTGTTCCTTGCGCAGAGTGATTGTCGTGAATCTGTCGTTGTTGTCGTAAATCGTGTTCAGACCTAGAACGCGCTCCAGCAGTTGCTCACGGCCGGGTCGCAGGCGGGCTCCTCGAGGAGCTGCCGCCGCACCGGCACGAGGCGGACCTTGCCCTCCATGCTCCAGGTGCTGGTCGGCCCCTCGCTCCTGAGCGCCGGGTCGTTCCCCTGCACCGGCACCGTCGCGGTCACCTCGCCGCACGCCCAGAAGCCGAGGCGGCCGCCCTCGAAGTTGATTGAGGGGTCGGGCTGGTGGAGCTGGCAGTAGCCCCAGTCGGGGTCACAGCCGTACAGGGCGCGGGTGGCGTCGTCGTAGGCGAGGCCGGGCCCGCCGGTGTGGAGGGCCGTGCCGACGCCCGCAGCGAGCGCTCGCTCGGGGCAGGCCACCTCGCAGTTGGCGCCGCCGTAGAAGGTGTTGCAGCTGCAGATCAGCTTGCCGAAGTCGCCCGCGTTGCCCGCGGCGAAGACCGCCATGGGGTTGGCCTCGTAGCCGGGGCAGAGCACCTTGTAGCCGCCGTCGCTGCCCTGCCAGTAGGACTCGTCGACGCAGCCGCGCAGGTAGGTGGGCCGCACGGAGGAGCCGGCGCCATCGGCGAGGAAGCGAGCGGCGACAAAGCCGACCTGATCGGGGTTGGTGGCGGAGCGGAGGGTGGGCGTGCAGCTGATGGTCGGGCTCTCGGGCTGGAGCGGCGCCACGCGGGCCGACTCGGCGCACGACGGATCGGCGCTGCCCTCGCACGAGCTGGCCTGGCAGGTGTTGAACGCCCACGCCGTGCCCTCACCGGGGCCGTCGTAGATCTGGCCGCGGTCCAGCTCCCAGGCCTGCGCCGGGGCCGCCTTGAGCACGACGCACTGGAACTGGCTGTGATGGTTCATCCCGCGCCAGGGCTGGTCGCGCAGGTCACCGCTGAGCTGGCACAGGTCGTGGTCCTCGACGCGATCGGCGTCGGCGTCGGCATACAGGGCTCCGACGGCCGGGTTGGGCAGGGGGCAGGTGCCCGTGGCGTCGTCGCAGCTCCACGCGGCGAAGTCCATCCCCGACAGCGACGCGGCCGCGGCGTCGAAGGTGCCGCGGCGGTTGCGTGTGCAGCCGCGCCAGTAGTCGCCGCCCGACAAGTAGGACACGGGGAAGGCGTCGTCGCACCGCGAGCGCTCCTCGATCACGTACCGGCCGGGCAGGCCTGCCGAGGAGGCCGCGCGATAGTGGCCGCGGTGCAGCTCGGTGAAGTACGCCAGGCTCTGGAACACGAAGTCGGCGTCGCTCGTGAAGGTCAGGCCGTTGATGCGGTTGCGCGTCAGCGGCTGGTCCTCCGACACGTCGTCCCGACCGTTCTGGTTGAAGTCCCCGGTCAGCCCGACGCAGGCGCGGGTGAGCGGGTTGAGCTCGGCCGCGTGCAGCTTGCGCCCGGCGGCGCCGTAGGTGGGGAACTGGGTGTCGTCGACCTGGATGCGCCGGTCGTTGTCGAGCACGTCGGGCTCGAACAGGGCGATCACGGTGACGTCCTGACCGCAGGGCGGCTCAGCCCCGTCTTCGTAGTCGACGAGGTTCCCGTTGCACAGCGAGACGGGATGCTCCTGACCGTACTCGTTGCGCAGGATGAACCGGTCGACCTTGCGCAGCTCGCAGCGGAAGTTGGCCGCTGTGGCCGGCTCGGCGATGGAGACGGTCTCGAACGCGGTCCGGTTGAGCCAGCCGTCCTGATCCTCGTCGCACCTCTCCGGCGTGTTCGAGCCGCCGAGGGGGTAGTAGTAGCCGGGCAGGGTCTCGCAGATGCAGCTCCCGTCGGCGGTGGTGAGCGGCCACAGGCGCGTCGACTCACCCTCGGCGTCCCCGCACGAGATCGGGCACGTGATGCACTGCCCGCCCGGCGAGCTCGCCTCGCCGGCCGCGCAGGTCGGTGTGTGGCACCGCGCGCCAGCGCCGTTGTACTGGTAGTCGCAGTAGACGTCGGAGGCGCAGGCGCAGGCCCCGTCCACGGTCTCGGGCCAGACGCCCTCCGCCCCGCAGTCCAGCGCGCAGGCCATGCAGCTGCCGGAGCCCTCATCATAGGCCTGATTGGCCCCGCACTGGCGCGCCGCGCAGGCAGGCGGGCCGCCTATTTGTGGATAATAGCAAAATTCTAACTCTCCGCAGATCCCGTCGCCGCACAGGGCGGAGGGCAGACAGGCGTTGCCCGTCGAGTCGAGCTCGGTGCCGCTCAGGCAGGCGCCGCACATCGCGCCTTCGGCCAGCGTGACGCACTCCTGCAACCGTCCCGTGCAGACGTCGAGGATGCTGTCCAGCGCCTCGGGCACGCAGTTGGCCTGCGGATTGGCCACGCACGAGGTGCCGCTGGCGGCATAGCCCGGCTGGCAGGCCCCGCAGGTGGCGTCCACGTCCTCGGCGTTCGGGTCGCAGTCGCGGTGGTCGGTCGCGCAGGTCGGCGACAGGGCCTCGCAGGTCAACACGCAGACCGCTCCGGTGGTCGTCTCGACGCAGGTCTTGCCCTCGCTCGCGCAGTCGCTTCGGATGTCGATGGTGCCGGCGCGGCCATCGCAGCTCGGGCGCGTGGCGTCGACGCAGGCCGCGCCGTCCCAGACAAAGCCGTCCTCACAGGTCTCCGGCACGCAGATCGGATCGCCGGCCAACGCGTCGTCGCAGACCTGGTGGAGCAGGCAGAGGTCGATGCACGTCAGCGGCGCCCGGCACACATGCGTGTCTGGATCGCACGCCAGCTCCGGCGCGCAGTCGAGGTTCGTCTCGCATCCGCAGGTCGCCGGGCGATCGGTGTCGGGGCAGGCGGCGCAAGCCTCGTCGAGGCAGTAGAGGTCCGCCTCGCACGTCCCGTCACCCGCGCAGGGACATCCCGCCACGTCCGGGTTGCAGGTCCTGCACAGCGCCGTGTCGGCGCAGTAGTCCCCGTCGGCGCACGTCGTCCCGTCGGTGCACGGGCAACCGGTCATGCCCGCCGGACAGGGGTCGGCCGCGCACATGCCCTGGTCGGTGCACACGAGCCCGTCGTCACAGCTCTCGCCCGCACCGCAGGTGCAGCCATCGGAGCCCGGAGTGCAGGGCGCGCAGCGGTCGCCCGCGCAGGCCAGCCCGGCGTCGCACGTCCCGTTCATCAGGCAGGTGCAGCCCTCCGAACCGCGCGCGCAGTCCACACACACTGCGTCGAGGCACTCGCCCATGGCGCACGCGCCCCCATCGCAGCCACATCCGATGCTGCCCGCGCTGCACGCCCCGCACCGGCCCGCCTCGCACGTCCCCCGCGACTCGCCGTACGTGCTGTCCGACGCGCACTCGGCGTCCGTGGCGCAGTCCACACACGCCCCCGCGACGCACCGCTGACCGCCGCCGCCAGGGGCTTCGTCGCAGTCCGCCGAGGACGCGCACACCTCCCGGTTGTTACTGCCGTTGTTCGAGCCGGTCGTGCCGTTGTTCGTGCCGGCGTTGTTCGACGGGCCGCCCGGCGGCGCCTCGTCATCGCATGCGGCCGACGTCAGCGCCAACCCGATCAGCACGCCGAAGGCGGCCACCCACGAACAGGACGAACGCCAGAGCTGCGGCTGTGGCGACGAGGGACTGGAGAGCTGAGCCATGATGTTGCGGACCGGGTTGCTCGTTTCCGTAGTTCTACCGCACGGCCGTCCATCACGTTGATCCCCTCTCGATGCGGGGCGAGCGGGGTGGGGGATGGCGGGGCGCCGCGGTGGCGTGGAGGCGGCTTGTTGCCTGCTATCGAGAAACGTAGCAGAACGCCGTGAGGCAAACAACCCCGTGGCAGCGGGCTTGCCGCCCTGGATGGTCGTGTGGCGCACGCGTTCGAACAGGGTTCGAAGGGGCCGGGTGGGGGATCGTGCCCGTGTGGGCGACGAACCGTGTTCTGAAAAGGGGCGGCCGGGCTAAACCCTTCGAATGTGCATTCGAAGGCAAGGTGGCCATGATCGCCCAACCGACGGGCGTCCTCGACCGCCGACCTTCGAGCTGGCTGTTGACTGGCTCGCGCCGCGAGGCGCGGTCGTCGCCCGTCAGGCTACAGCGCCATCACCTTGCTCAAGATCTCCTTCATGACCTCGTTGGTCCCGCCGCCGATGCCGAGCAGCTTGGTGTCTCGCCAGGCGCGGCTGACGTGCATCTCGTCGGTGTAGCCCATGCCGCCATGCAGATGGAGGCACTGGTCGGCGACGCGCAGGGCGACCTGGGCGGCCATGAGCTTGGCCATGGAGACCTCACGCTGGCTGGGCGCGCCGCGGCCGAACAGGTCGGCGGCGTGGTAGGTGAGGCGCCGGGTGGCCTCGAGCTCCGTCTCCATGTCCACGATCTTGTGCCGGGTGACCTGGAAGCCGGTCAGCGGCTTGCCGAAGGCGCGGCGCTCCTGGCAGTACTTGACCGTGTTGTCGAGCACGAGCTGCGCGCCGGCGGTGCCCGAGGCGGCCCCCACGAGCCGCTCACCCTGGAAGTTCTGCATGATGTAGTAGAACCCGGCGCCCTCGTGGCCGAGCAGGTAGCGCTTGGGGATGCGGCAGTCCTCGAAGAACAGCTCGGCGGTGTCCGAGCAGTGGTTGCCGACCTTGGCGATCTTGCGGCTGACGGCGAAGCCCGGCGTGTTGGTGGGGAACAGGAACAGGGAGATTCCGCCGTACCGGTCCTCCATGTTGGTCCGGGCCGCCAGGGTGATGAAGTCGGCCCGCGACCCGTTGGTGATCCACATCTTGGAGCCGTTGATGACGTAGTCGTCGCCATCCTTCTTCGCGAACGTGCGGATGCCCGCCACGTCCGACCCGGCCCCGGACTCGCTCACCCCGAGGGCGGCGATCTTCTCGCCCGTGATCGCCGGGGCGAGGAACTCCTGCTTCTGCTCCGCGGTCCCGATCTCGTTGATGATCGGCGTGGCCATGTCGGACTGGACCAGCAGCGCCATGGACAGGCCCGCCATCAGCGAGCGCGGGAGTTCTTCGGCCCACACCATCGTGTGCCAGATGTCACCCGCCGAGCCGCCCACGTCCTCCGGATAGCGCACGCCCAGGAAGCCCATCTTGCCCACCTCCGTGAACACCTCCCGCGGGAACAGCCGGGCGGCCTCCCACGCGTCGGCGTGCGGCGTGAGGTTGGCCTCGATCCACTTGCGCAGCTGCGCCCGGAAGATGTGGTGCTCCTCGGTGAACCAGTGCGTGTTCTTGTAGTGGTAGTTCGGATCCTGCATGGGACGCTCCGGGTGGCGCTGGCGGCGCTCGCCGCCGTGAGTTCGGGCCTGTCGGGCGCGGTGGCGACGGGGCTCGCTTGTGAGTGACTGCTTACATGACCGCCGGTAATGTAGAGCACGGGCGGCGGACGGCGCAAGGGGAAAACCGGAGAGGGCAGGCGTCGACGGCTCCGCAGCGACACCGGACGGTTGTTTGCTCCCCCGATCGGAAGGTGTCGGTTGATTCGGGGAGGCTCCCCCGCCGCCGCAACCGCGCAGCAAAGCTGCGCGGGCGGCGTCGACCCCTCGCAAGCGAGAGGTGATCGGGCCCTCTTCCTCCCTGGGGCATGGGTTCACGTCTCGAGGCAGGTTCGAGATATCGGGACACATGGCAGCCGGGACGGACGATGCCGTGAGTCATGATTTTGAATAGAGATCTTAAAGATTTACATGATCTGACCGTCAGGGGGCCTGGGGTCCCGGCCATGCCGCCAGTCGTGAACCCGAAACCGTGGGTAGTCAGAGAGCCCGATCACCCCTCGTTCACGAGGGGTCGACGCTGCCCGCGCAGCTTTGCTGCGCGGTTGCAGCGGCGGGGGAGCCTCCTCGAATCACCACGCCCCCACCGTTCGAGCAGCGCCCACCCCCCTCGCGACCGAGCCCCCCAGAACTTGCCCGCTCCGGGCCGCTCTGGTAGCGTCGGCGGTAGCGGACAGGACCGACTATCGCTGAGCTGGAGACTCCGTCATGGCCTCGTGGACCATCGTCGACACCGACAAGTTGCGGCAGATTGATCTGTTCTCGGAGCTGTCCGAGAGGGCGTTGGTGGAGCTGGCGGCCATCACGTACACGCGGGAGTATCCGCGTGGGGACAAGGTCATGGCCGACGGGTCGGTGGGGCAGTCGATGTACCTCATCATGAAGGGGGAGGTGCGGATCTCGAAGAACATCCCGGGGCTGGGGGAGGAGGCGTTGGCGATCCTGCGGGATGGGTCGTACTTCGGGGAGATGGGGTTGTTGGAGGGGGCGGAGGCGAGCGCGGACGTGTGGGCGTCGCGGTCGTGTGTGCTGGCGGTGATCGATCGGCAGGACCTGCTTCAGCTCATGGAGCGGGAGAAGGACGTGAGCATCGAGCTGCTGTGGAACTTCGTGCGGACCCTGTCGAACCGGCTGCGGGACGCCAACAGCAAGGTGACGTTCCTGGCGGCGGCGGGGAAGTTCTGATGGGGGGTCGGCGAGTGGTGCGGCGTGATCGCACGGGGCATGGCGGTGGCGGGTCGGTCCGCGCGCGTGAGGTCAGCCGGGTCGACGCACGTCGTCGGGGCCGAGCTCCGGCGCGCATTTGGACATTGCCTTGCGACGGCTCGGACCGTCTACTATACTCCGCCCTCGCAGCCCGCAGCCGTGGGGATGCCTTGCTGGAAGCAGCGGTCGTGGAGCCCATGTCATACGTGAAGATGAGGTCGTCAATGATGAATGGAATCAGTCAGCGTGTTGCGGAGCTCCGTCGGGGCAGCGCGACGCTTCGGGCGGGCATGGGTCTGGCCATGGCCTTGATGTTGTTCGGGATCTTCGGGGTCGGGTGCTCGGGGGACGACGCGGGCAGCAGCGGCGCGGGGTGTCGGCTGGACGCCGAGTGCGGGCGCGGCCAGATCTGTGAGGGCGGCAGCTGCACGACCCAGGCGTGCATCACCACGTCGGACTGTGGTGAGAACCGGGCCTGCTTGTCGGTGGGCTCGTGCGGCACGCTCGAGTGCTTCACGGACGACGACTGCGTGGCGGCCGGTCTCGGCAGCGTGTGTCAGGACGACGCCTGCTTCGACGGTCAGTCGTGCGGCAGCCGCACCGATTGCCCGGCCGGTCAGGTCTGCAACGCGCTCAGCGGCATCTGCGGTGCGCCGCGGGCGAGCTGTGGCAACAACGAGGACTGCCCGGTGGGCAAGTCCTGCGACACGGCCACCGAGCGCTGCGTGGACGGGGCCAACAACGGCACGAACAACGGCACGAATAACGGCACGAACAACGCCAACAACGGCAACAATGGCAACAACGGCAATGGCGCGGCGGCGTGTACGCCGTGCGCGGACTCGGCCGAGTGCGGCGGCGCCTCGGACGAGTGCACGATCCTCGGCGACGGGGAGACCTACTGCACGGTTTCTTGCGCGACGACGGCGGACTGTGGCCCGGGCTTCGAGTGCGACCGCGCCACCAGCCGCGCGCCGCTGCAGTGCCTGCCCATCGCCAACCGCTGCGACGGCTGCCTGCGTCCGGACCAGGCGTGCCCGGCCCCCCAGATCTGCAACCTCGACACGCTGTCCTGCACCACCCCCCGGTCCAACTGTGAGGCCTGCGCCGACGACGCCGAGTGCGCCGGGGGCGGTCGCTGCTACAGCGACGGACAGATCCAGGTGTGCGGCGCCCCGTGCACGACGGCCGCCGACTGTGGGGCCGACTACACCTGCGAGGACGAGCGCGGCGCGCAGGTCTGCAAGACGACCAACGCCTGCAACACGAACACGGGTAACTGCCAGAACGCGCCGGCCTGCGGCGGCGATCTGCCGGTGCTGAACGAGCAGTTCTGCCAGTGCGTCGAGTGCGCGACCAACAGCGACTGCGATGCCGGCGCCGGTCAGGTGTGCTCCTCGACGGGCCGCTGCCTGATCGCGTCCCAGACGTGCCAGAACGGCGCCGACTGCGCCGCGCCGACCCAGTTCTGCCAGGGCGGCTACTGCGTGCAGTGCTTCTCGGACATGGACTGCTCGACGGCCGCCGGTGAGCGGTGTATCCGCGGGGCGTGCCAGACCTGCATGTGCGACCCCGGCTTCCGGTGCGATCCGCGCGGCAACTGCGTCGAGGACATCCCCACGGGCGGCAACTGCACCTCGGCGGCCGACTGCCAGACGGTGGACTTCCTCGGCCAGCCGATCCAGGGCATGTGCAGCCCGAACGGCGCCTGCTACACCCCCGGCACCTGCGGCGCCGGGGACACCTTCAACAGCCAGTGCACCTCGCCGACCACCTGCGAGGTCGACACCTTCATCGGGCTGTTCTACTCCTGCACCGGGTGCACCCCGAACGGCGGCGAGTGCCGTCCTGGCGAGCGCTGCGGCATCCTCGGCGGCAACTGCTGCGACGCGGCCAGCCCGCTGTGCTTCTGAGCCGTTGACGGGGGAGGTGGCCGCGGCGCCGGTATAAGTGGACTGAACAGGTCCACTTTTGCTACGCTCCTCATCGAGACCTGCCGCTCCAGCCCCGAACCCTCGTCGCGGAGCCCCCTTGAGCACAGCAGCCGCCGCAAGCAGCGCCCGCAGCAAAGTCCCCGACGACATCGTCGAGCTCCTGAAGGACGACCCGATCTTCGGTGGCCTCTCCGCCGCCGACCGCGCGCGGGTGTTCGGGATCGGCGAGGTGGTGCGGAAGGGGCCGATGGAGGGTCTGCTGCCGGAGATGGATGCGGAGAGCGGGCGGAGGTCGGCGCCGACGCCCATCGTCTACATCATCGAGGGCGAGGCGAAGGTTCACGGCGAGCTTCACGGCGTCGATCAGGTGCTCAACTGGGTGCGTCGGCGCGAGTTCTTCTACCACCGCAGCTACACGGACGAGGAGCGGGAGAAGCTGGAGCTGTCGTCGTTGAGCCCGGTGGTGGCGCTGCAGTTCGCGCCGCGGGAGCTCGACGAGCTGCTGTCGTCGAATCCGGCGCTCAAGCTGGGGTTCACCGAGCAGCTGAAGGTCGCCGCGGAGCGGCGGGAGCGCCACTTCGCCGACCCGGCGCGGGCGCGGGTGTCGAGCTTCGTGATCGAGGAGCGGCTGACGCCGACCAACCGGGTCAAGATCCTGCGGCACGACCTGTGCGTGGAGTGCGACGCCTGCTACGAGGGTTGTGCGAACCGGCACGGGGTCAGCCGCCTGTGGCCCACCGATCGGCGCCTGGGCGTGGTGTCGATCCCGGCCAACTGCCACAACTGCCACTACCCCACCTGCGAGCCGGCCTGCAAGTTCGACGTCCTGAAGTACGACGCCGACGAGCCGGAGCTGCGGGTGAGCCACGACTGCGTGGGCTGCCAGCAGTGCGCCAAGAACTGCTCGTACGGGTCGATCACGATGGTCCCGTTCGACATGATCGACCTGGCCTACCTGGCCGAGCGCAAGGAGGACGCCCGCGGCGGCCGCATGTACTCGGTCAAGTGCGACAACTGCGCGGGCTTCGCCGATCTGGCCTGCGTCTCGGCCTGCCCGACCGGGGCGCTGTTCCAGGTCGAGGGCGCGGCCCTGATGGACCTGCTCTACGACCTCAACGCCGAGGGCACGGACAAGAAGGTGCTCAACGGGCTCAACCCCGAGCCCCGGCCCGTGGTGCGGATCCTGGCCGTGGTGGGCTTCATCCTGTTCACGGCGCTGACAAGCTGGGAGGTCCTCGGGCGGTACTTCTGGCCCGACCTGACCATGGTCGAGGGCCTGTTCAAGCTGGGCG
>Ga0210033_1003009_pt1 | contig 13951 bp, 19 predicted proteins | sample CryGeymeta201501_FD_185465 | JGI IMG/M metagenome (GOLD analysis project Ga0210033, IMG submission 185465) | Groundwater microbial communities from Crystal Geyser aquifers in Utah, USA - Crystal Geyser metaG 2015-01 (SPAdes) (version 2) | ecosystem: Environmental > Aquatic > Deep subsurface >... | reverse complement strand
TAGGCGGCAACATGCTCGGTACTGCGCTGGCGGTGCTGGCCGCCCGCGGTGAAAAGCCGGTGGCCAGTGCCACCTTCCTGACTTCGATGCTCGACTTTGCCGACACCGGCGTGCTGGACGTGTTCATTGACGAAAACTTTGTCAAATACCGCGAACAAGAAATGGGCAAGGGCGGGCTGATGAAGGGCAACGACATGGGTTCCACCTTTGCCTTCTTGCGCCCGAATGACCTGGTCTGGAACTACGTGGTGGGCAACTACCTTAAAGGCGAAACGCCGCCGCCCTTTGACCTGCTGTACTGGAACAGCGACAGCACCAACCTGCCCGGACCGTTCTACGCCTGGTATCTGCGCAATACGTACCTGGAAAACAACCTCACCAAACCGGGCAAGGTGACGGTTTGCGGCCAAAAAATTGATTTGGGCAAGGTGGACATTCCCGCCTACATCTACGGCTCGCGCGAAGACCATATCGTGCCCATTGGCGGCGCTTATGCCACCACGCAATACCTGCCCGGCAAGAAGCGTTTTGTCATGGGGGCCTCCGGCCACATTGCCGGGGTGATCAACCCACCCGCCAAGGGCAAGCGCAGCCACTGGATTCGCGCCGACGGCAAGTTTCCCAAAACACACGCCCAGTGGCTCGAAGGCGCCACCGAATACCCGGGCAGCTGGTGGACCGACTGGTCCAACTGGCTGGCCGAACAGGCGGGCAAGCAGGTTGCTGCCCCCAAGGCTTACGGCAAGGGCAAGTTCAAGGCCATTGAGCCCGCGCCCGGGCGCTATGTATTGGCCAAGGCCTAAACTCGTTGCGCTTTTTTGAATTTTTTAGTTTTTTAACCGGACCCTGAGGAGTCATCATGGAAGACATCGTTATCGTTTCAGCCGCTCGCACCGCCATCGGCAAATTTGGCGGCGGCTTGTCCACCGTCAGCGCACCTACGCTGGGCAGCATCGTCATCAAAGAGGCCTTGGCACGCGCCAAGCTTGATCCGGCGCAGGTCGGTGAAGTCATCATGGGACAGGTGCTGGCTGCGGGTTCGGGTCAAAACCCGGCGCGCCAGTCGCTGCTCAAGGCTGGTATTCCACAAGACGTGCCCGCACTGACCATCAATACGGTGTGCGGATCGGGTCTCAAGGCTGTCATGTTGGCGGCGCAGTCTGTGGCTTTTGGCGACAGCGAAATTGTGGTTGCCGGTGGCCAGGAAAACATGAGCCTGGCACCCCACGTGCTGCCGGGCAGCCGTGGCGGTATGCGCATGGGCGACTGGAAGCTGATCGACACCATGATCGTTGATGGCCTGTGGGATGTCTATAACAACTACCACATGGGCATCACCGCCGAAAACGTTGCCAAGCAATTTGGCATCACGCGCGAGATGCAAGACGCGATGGCGCTGGCCAGCCAGCAAAAGGCGGCGGCAGCACAAGACGCAGGCCGCTTCAAGGACGAAATTGTGCCGGTGTCCATCGCGCAGAAAAAGGGCGACCCGCTGCTGATTACTGCGGACGAGTTCATCAACCGCAAGACCAACGCCGACGCGCTGGCCGGGTTGCGCCCGGCGTTTGACAAGGCCGGTACTGTCACAGCAGGCAATGCCTCGGGTATCAACGACGGCGCGGCAGCGGTGGTGGTGATGACAGCCAAAAAGGCCGCAGCGTTGGGTTTGACGCCGCTGGCACGTATTGCCGGGTTTGGCATGAGCGGTGTTGACCCAGCCATCATGGGCATGGGCCCGGTGAACGCCAGCCGCAAGGCGTTGGCGCGCGCGGGTTGGTCGGTGGGCGACATCGACCTGTTTGAACTCAATGAAGCTTTCTGCGCACAAGCCTGTGCCGTTAACAATGAGTTGGGCACCGACCCGTCCAAGGTCAATGTCAACGGCGGTGCAACCGCGTTGGGCCACCCGATTGGCGCGTCTGGCTGCCGTATTCTGGTGACGCTGTTGCACGAGATGGCACGCCGCGGCGCCAAGAAAGGTCTGGCCTCGCTGTGCATCGGTGGCGGCATGGGTGCCGCGCTGGTGGTGGAGCGCTAAGCGACACACCCAAAAATCATGCATCGCTGGGTATCCGCTGGACGAATTATTTTCAGCGGGTTTCCTCGTTGACATTGGTATTTACCAGAGTGGCACGCCCGCTGCAAGCGGCTATAGTGCCCATTTATTCAAAGATAATTTGAGGAGAACACATCATGAGTCAAAAAGTAGCCTACGTCACCGGCGGCATGGGCGGCATCGGTACCGCCATTTGCCAGCGCCTGCATAAAGAAGGCTACAAGGTGATTGCAGGTTGTGGCCCAACGCGTGACCACGTCAAGTGGCTGGCCGAGCAGGCAGCGCTGGGGTACACCTTTTACGCGTCGGCCGGCAACGTGGGCGACTGGGATTCCACCGTGGCCGCGTTTACCAAGGCTAAGGCTGAGCATGGCAGCATCGACGTGCTGGTCAATAACGCCGGCATCACGCGCGACCGCATGTTTATCAAGATGAGCCGTGAAGATTGGGACGCGGTGATCGACACCAACCTCAATTCGATGTTCAACGTCACCAAGCAGGTGGTAGGTGACATGGTTGAAAAAGGCTGGGGCCGCATCATCAATATCAGCAGCGTGAACGGTGCCAAGGGTCAGGCGGGTCAAACCAACTACTCGGCTGCCAAGGCTGGTATGCACGGTTTCAGCATGGCGCTGGCGCAAGAACTGGCCAGCAAGGGCGTCACCGTCAACACCGTGAGCCCCGGCTATATTGGTACCGATATGGTCAAAGCGATTCGCCAAGAAGTGCTCGACAAGATCATTGGCACGGTGCCGGTCAAGCGTTTGGGCGAACCCTCTGAAATTGCTTCCATCATTGCATGGCTGTGCTCTATTGAAGGGGGCTACGCCACCGGTGCAGAATTCGCGGTCAATGGCGGCTTGCACATGAGCTGATAACCATGCGCTGCTTGCCCCCTGCCAAAATTTGCCATGCCGTACTGGCTTTATCGGCTCTGACCAGTGCAGTGGCCCTGGCACAACCGGTGCTGGGCATCACCACCCAGGGCAATACAGGCGGGCTGGTTGTACCCAGCGCAGATGTGCTGTCGGTGGGTAGCGTGGCGCTAAGCTATGGCAATTACCAGGATCCGGCGCTGGGCGCATTGCGCCCGGTGCACCAAAACGCCACGCTGGGCGTTGGTTTGCTGCCCGGGCTGGAGTTTTTTGGCCGCTTTGCTGAATACACCATGCCTAATCCGGGCAGCATTATTGTCAACGGCACGCGCGACATTTCGGCCAACCTCAAATACCAGTTGCCGCTGTTTGCCCCGGGCCTGCCCAAGATTGCGCTGGGCGTGAACGATCTGAGTGGGGGCGCAGTGTTCTTTCAGTCGGCGTACGCCGTGGCCACGCAAGACTATGGGCCGCTGGGGCTGTCGCTGGGGTTCGCCAAGGGCAAAAACATTCTGGGCGGGGGCGGCAACAAGGTGTTTGACGGCACTTTTGGCGCGCTCAATTTCCGTTTTGCCGAGCACTGGTCAGCGTTGGCCGAGCTGCAGTCAAGCCAGCGCCACCTGGGGGTGCGCTGGATGTCCAGTGCGATCCCGGCACTGGCCTATGCCCGGGTGGTGGCGCAGGCGCAGCGCGACAGTGACAGTTTCAACAACCTGGGTGCGCAGGGTGGCGGTAACAGTTTTAATCTGTCACTGATCATGCCGTTTGGCAACAAAGAAGTGCGCGACGAGCGTTACCAGCCGGTAGAAGCGCTGATCATGCCCGCTGTAGCGGCCACGGACCCTGCCGACGCAGCACTGCCAGCGCCACGTGTGGCCGCGCTCGACGCCATTGCGGCCCAACTGATTGACCTGGGCTTGGAGCGCGTGCGTGTGGGCGCGGTGGGTACTGCCGTGGTCATCGAATATGAAAACCACCGTTACGCACACAACGACGCAGACGCGCTGGGCCTGGTGCTGGGTGTAGGGGCTGAACTGGCTGGGCCAGGGGCCACGCGCATCCATGCGGTGGCGGTAGAAAACGCCTTGCCGATGTATGAAACAGCGGTGGAAGTGGCCGAGTATCGGCAGTTTTTGCGCACTGGACTGGGTGGTGCGGTGAGCGACAGCCTGCGCTGGTCGCCCGCGCCCACTTACGCTGCGGGTGCGGTGCAGTGGGCGCAAGCGCGCCCCGGCCCGGCGGCGCGCGTGCGTGTCACGCTGCGGCCCGAACTGCGCACCACCATCGGCACCGAAATCGGCGCGTTGGACCACGCGCTGGCGGCCAACCTGCAAGCGGTGGTGCCGCTGTGGAGCGGCGGCCAGGTGTTGGCCACGGGTATGGCCCCGGTGGGTAATTCCCCCAACATGGACGACACCGGCCTGTTTGGGGTGTTCAAGCCGCGCAGCGGGTTGAAAACGCTGGCGTTGCAGCAGACTGTCAAGCTGGGCGACCAGTGGCTGAACCGGGTGAGCGTGGGCCGCTTTCAGTATGAAGCCAATGGCGCCGAGATCGACTCGGTGCTGCAAGCTCCTTGGGCCGACGGCGAATGGCATGCGCGTGGCGCTTGGTACGACCGCATTCCGGGGTCGCTGGTGTGGGCCGACCGGGCAAGCTCCATCAGTTACCGCCACGCGCTGGCCCCGGCGATGTTTGTGGAGCTGGGCGCGCACCAGTTTACCGACGGCTCGCGTGGCCCCAGCGTTGAGTGGACGCGCTGGTACGGCGACGTGGGTGTGCAATTGTTTTACCGCAAAGGCGGCAGTACGCGCTTTGCCGGTTTTGAGCTGACTTTTCCGCTCACGCCGCGCCAGGGCATGAAGCCGGGCACAGGATTCTTTGGCGGCACTGGCCACCACCCGCAAGCCGTGCGCACCCGACTCACCGATGCTGCCTCACCAGGCAACTACATCACGCCGGGGGCAGTTGTACCGCTGCGCCTGGAGCTGGGGCTGGATGAAACACACCGCAACGCGGGGCGCGTGTCACAGGCCTATTGGCTGAGCCAGATCAATCGCATGCGCGAAGCGTTTTACACCTATGCTGCCAGCGGTGTGCTGGCGCAGGGTGCGGCAAATCGGTAGAGGCCGATGGCGGGGGCGTGCGTAGGTGGGCCATCCTTATCCCTCGCCTTGAAGGTCATGCCATGTTTTGTATCGTTTTGCGCAAGAGGTTGGTGCAAACAACAGTGAGGTGAAAATTTTTTGACGCTATCTGAAAAGATGTGTTAAATTGCAAATGTGTTTTTTCATCCACGTCATTTAAGGGGATTTCAATGCTAGCGACTTCTTTCATTCATGCCACCAGCACCAAGCTGGCTTTAGCTTCCGTTTTTGCCGCTTCATTGGTGGCGTGCGGTGGGAGCGACTATGTGCCGCCTGCACCGGTTGTTGCAACTACCAATGCGGTGGTCGCTATTGATCCAACGGCTTCAGCAGCGACACAAGCAACTCAAAAGACCGCATTGGCAGCGGTGGCTGTCGCCGCCACTGCGACGGCACCTGTTTCTATTACAGCAGCACAAGCAGCAACGGCGACTGTTACTGGTGCAGCAGCAGCCTTCACAGCTCCTGTGACGCTGGCATTCACGACAAAAGACGCTACCGCAGCGGCAACGGTAGATACTGGTGTATCTCTTGCTTCTGGAACCCAAACAGCTACAGGGGATAATACATTCGGCTCCTGCACGATCAAGGTTAAGACGGTTACTGGTGCTGGACCATTTGCAGTTAACATGCAAATTGTCTGGCCGTTCTGCCAGTTTACACTTCCAACCCAAAACGTGGTAGTTGGATCAACGACGCTGGCTCCAGTGTTTCAATTTGGACAAACTTCTTTAACTTCGAATTCAATTACAACCACGGTCAAGATTCCGGTCACGATCAGTTCAACGGGTTCTGTTACTGCTAATGGTGTAAATACGGGTAGCACCGTTTCAACACAATCCAGCACCGGTGCCACTGGCGCCTAAAGAAAAAGGGGTTCTTGCCCCAGTCTTGGTTGCTCCCAAAAAAGCAGCCCGGTTCGCCGTGGCGGCTTTTTTGTATAATGGAATAAGGGGACGCTACCCTTTTTGGAAATAATGGCGGCAACGCAAAATGCTGGCGTTACCACTTGTGACCTTTGTCGTACGTCCATGGGGAGACAGTCCTCGGCGTCAAACAGGCACTGTCCACGTACGGCGCGGCGACTGGGTCAGGCGCATGCGGTTTTGGGAGCAAAGCACACGCGGGGTTGATGCATCAGCACGCCCGCTTTTGTCGGCGCGCGCATATGTCCCCAAAGCCCGGTCACCTGACCCAATCACCACGCCTCAAGGCTTTCGGAACTGCATGGGGACAAAAGCAAAATACCTGAATTTTTACTATTTTCATAGCTTGCCGCGCATGATGGATAAGGGCTACAGCCAGTTTTGCTTCAAAGTCAATGAAACCGGACCTCAGTCGCCCTGCCGGGCGGCGAGGTCTTGCGGATTACCGCACGCACTTTGAATCTGACCGGTACAAAAGTTTCAGCCTGCTGAGCGCACGATGGCGGTGTCACTTTGCAGCGCGACGGGCTGGCGCAGGATCATGAATATGCTCTGGGCATGGGTGGTTCGGTAAATTGCTTCAAGCCCGGCGGAGCTCCTGGTTCTGCTGACTACATCAGGCGCTGACGGCGCGGTACAGCATGTAGGCCGCTAGCAGGTACAGGATGCTGGCAAACACGCGCTTGAGTTTTTTCACTGGCAACTTGTGCGCTACCGACGCACCCAGCGGCGCAGTCAGCACGCTGCAACTGGCGATCACGGCCAAACCGGGCAGCCAGATGTAGCCAAAAGAGTAAGGTGGCAGGTCGGCCAGGTGTTGCCCCCCCAGGATGTAACCGGCCGCGTTGGCCAATGCAATGGGAAAGCCTAGCGCAGCAGAGGTGGCCACCGCGTTGTGAATGGCCACGTTGCACCAGGTCATGAACGGCACACTGATGAAACCTCCCCCAGCACCCACCATTCCGGACAAAAACCCGATGACCGAACCCGCACCCACCAGCCCGGCGGTACCGGGGATGGTGCGCGAAGGCGCCGGCTTTTTGTCCAGAAACATCTGGGTGGCGGAAAAACTGACGAACCCGGCAAAAAACAGCGCCAACACCGACCCTTTGAGCAGGGCAAAGACGCCCAGGCTGGCCAGCGCCGCCCCCAGCACAATGCCCGGCGCCAGCCCGCGCACCAGGTCCCAGCGGATGGCACCTGATTTGTGGTGCGCGCGTACGCTGGACACTGACGTGAACACGATGGTGGCCATGGACGTGGCAATGGCCATCTTGATCGACAGTTCATTGGCCACGCCCCGGTGCGACAGAATGGCGGTGATGAAAGGCACCATGATCATGCCCCCGCCAATGCCCAGCAGACCGGCCAGAAAGCCGGTGGCCAGACCCAGCAGGGCGAGTTCAACAATCAGGGAGGGTTCAAAGGACATGGAGTAAGGAAAAGGTGTCTGCCGTGGCACCAGACCGGCATCCTGAACCGTGAATAAGGTAACAGCCTGCAGCCCGCATGAATAAAAGGTTTTAGGTTCCAGGTTGTACATAATTGTGCAATTGTATTTCAGTTTGTGCAAAATATAGGTTAAGGTTGCGCAAGGTTTTAGTCGTAAGATGCGCCCATGGCAAGCATCACACAGTACCGAGGCAAGACCTGGCGCGTCATTATCCGCCGTGTTGGGTTCAAAGCCCAAAGCAAAACCTTTGACAGAAAAAAGGATGCTGAAATATGGGCTGCTGAGACTGAATCAAAAATGGGTGTCAGTCAGTACGATGCGCTGCAACTCAAACAAGCTGCCGTGACGACCGTCGGGGACGTGTTTAAACGATACCTGGCCGAAGTTGGCACTGGGATGAAAGGCAGGAATGCGGTCAACATTTTGGATCGCCTGATACGTGACGCGGCATTTATGCGATTGCGCTTTGATCGCATTGCGCCAAGTGACATTCGAGATTGGCGTGACGCACGGGCGCTGCAAGTCAAGCATTCAAGCGTCCATAGGGAACTAAACACCATCAGCGCTGTTTTCAGCCACGCCATCAAAGAGTGGGGTATGGCCATGGCAGCTAACCCATGCCATGCGGTGAGCCGATTCAAAGGCGCAGACAAGCCGCGCAATAAGGTGTGGACTGATGCCGATATTCAAAAATTCCTGAAGGCTTCAAATTGGGAGGAGGGTGTTCGCCCGGTCATAGGGCGTGACTACGTGGGGTGGGCGCTATTGTTGGCAGTTGAAACCGCCATGCGCATGGGTGAGCTGTGCAGGCCAACAGTGGCCGACTTCTACCCTGATTTGAAATTTGTTCACCTATCAGACACAAAAAACGGTGATATGCGCAACGTCCCACTATCAATTAAGGCGCTGGCCATCATCACGTTTTTGTGCAAAGGTAAAAAGCCTGATGACAAGATCATCCCAATCAATGCCAACACGCTGGGTGAATACATGCTTGATGTGCGCCGGGCTTGTGGCCTGGAACATCTGCATGGGCATGATGCCCGACATACTGCCGCTACAGCCATGAGTAAGAAGCTGCCAAACGTGCTGGAGCTTGCGGCTGTCACGGGGCATCGTTCTTTGAAAAGTTTAAACCGTTACTACCATCCCGTGCCTGCGGATTTGGCGGACAAGCTAGGGTAGAACATTTATTGCACACGACAGAGGAAATGACTACCTGTCCTTTCCTGCTTTGCATGGTTGTCCTATCAACGAAGCCGCTAAGTTCTTGCGGAAACCTCCACTTGCCGCACCTCCCACAAGGTTTTTGCTTTAGCCCTGCTTTACTTTGCACATCTGCCCACTCATGCCAATCAAGGTAACCAGTTGGCGCTTGGTCACCAGGTTTGAAGTCGCCACCAACAGTTATCACACAACCGTTAAAAAATACATCAGGCATTGTCATCATCCTCCAAAACGGCTCCGTCATGACCTTGCCACTTGTTGCAAATACCGTTTGGACGAACGGTAAAGCCGCCAAGGTTGCAATGGTGGTTGTAAACCTTAGCCTGGCTGTTATTTGTCATCCGGTAAAAGGTTGCAACATAGTGGTGGCACAACATGCAGCGAGGCGTACTATTTTCATAGCCCCACGACTTTTTTAAGATGCCAAGCCTACTCATGCGACCACGCTCGACGGTCTGCCGCGCTTCTTTGCAGGTTCTGGCTTTGCTGGCATGAAACTTTCCAACCAGTCAATCACCACGGATTCAAAAAACATGGGCTTGCGCAGGCCAGGAATGTTCGCCCGTGGCGGCAAAGTTTCTGGCTTTGCTGTCACATCATTTTTGAGTGTTTTTAGGGACTTGCCCAATATGGGTACAAGGTACTCAATCCCTACAAGTTTTGGTGGTTCTCTCATTTTTTCATCCCGAAACATTTAAAAAGTTCGCTGACAACATCGGGCTTTTCAGCCTGCCCGCTTGCACTTTGATTGATGTCGGACGAACCAATAACATCAATGGCGACCATGGTTGCTTGAACGTATTTTTTTGCGTACTCGCGCATATCACCAGACGTGTACAAGCTGCGTCCATCAACAATGGTTGGCGTTGGTAGTGGTGGTGGTTTGATCATTTTTTCACCTTTGTTTCCACAGCACTAATTAGTGCGTCATGTGCCTTAGCCCCAATATCAAATAACGTATGGAGGCCTTTACTTTGCTCTTCGGGTTGTAGATACACGACGCGGAATTTACTTGTAGCAAAGTCACCGATATATATCGAGGCAAGGCGGTTTGACCACCCAGGCCCACTTGCATAAGTTGGCACAACAGCAAGAACTTTCTCTGTTTTTGATAGCGTGATCATTTGAGCGCCTGTTTTAATATTGCTATGGCTTGTTCGACAAATTCAAGCTTATTTTTAATCATTTTGTCGAATGCATTAGCATTTCTCCTTTGATTCGTTTCAGTTTCATTCTCCAAAAAGTCCTCCACGTTCTTGATGCTTGTGTCCGGTGAAGGCTCTGGGTTCCCACTTCGAGGCTTACTCCGTTGAAGCGACAAAATGGTTTTGGTTTTAAATTGTGTCGCAAGAGCGATTGGGCAATGCGTTGGTATGTGCCACGGTCAGTTCCCCGCATGATTGGCTCCTTTTGAAGATGCACAAGCAGCTAGCAATTCCCGCGCATTTAGGCACTTCTCTCTTGTGTGTTCTAGCGTGATCATTTGAGTGCCTGCCTTAGCGCTGCTATAGCTTGTTCAACAAATTCAGGCTTACGTCCAATCATTTTGTCGAATGCATCTAGCCCCAGTTGGGCAGCCGCTTGAAGCTTATTAATTTGTGGCGCTTGGCAAACAAGACACGGTTCACCGTCCATCTTTGCTTTCCATCCGCAGACTTCGCAAAGCTCCATTGCTTGCTGATCGTATTTGCAAACATTCTCAAAAAAGCAAATCAAATTTTTCGTTTCCGATTCAGTTAGCCTAGGCCAGCACAGCAGGCTTGACGCAAGCACTTCGCGCATATCAAAGTCGTTAAGTGGTTTTGCAGGCGTTGGTGGATGCGCATAAAGAGGCGTACCAACAGCAAGCGTTTGCTTATCAATTGCACCTACAAGGTGCTTGTGTCCAGTAAAAGAGTCAGTCTCTTGATACACATAGCCCACAGGCTTTGCACTCAAACCACTGTCTTTGCAAAGTTCAATCGCTTCGTCCCCGGATGGTTCAATATACGAACCAAAAGCTGTTTCTAAATTTTTGTTCATACTACTAACTTCCTGATAGCCCTAACACAAGATTTATTCTTTTTATGCCAGAATTCTTGAAAGCCAGGGTTAGATGGGCTTAAGTAATGGTTCCAGATGACACCCTCTGAATACTTTGACGCTGACCAGTAAAAGCCTTCTGGACTGATCGTGTCGCTGATATTGGCTCCAATTAGCGCCATTTCAAACCGGTTTGGAAGTCTCGCACCGTCGCCAAGACCTGCAGCCCAGGCCATTCCATCCTTCCAGGTCATTCTCTTTTCTGGTGGCATATCGTCCAGAAGCACGATATGGCCGTCTGGCTCACCGTAAAATCCACGGGCAATACCCGCATAAATGCCATTTTGTTCTGGCCAATGTTGGCCGATTTTTGGGGTTGTTGCTTGGTATGGCTTCATTGCTTTTCTCCGTTTCGCCTAAACAGCGGCACGTTATGCCTGGTTGTCTCAAACGCGCTTACTTCTACAAGCTCGTTTTTTTCATCTATCCACGCCCAGAGATACGGCGTGGACTCATTTTCAAGCTGCTGGCAGATACGAGCAGTATCAACCACCATGCTCCTAAACTCCGGCTTGGGGATACCTTCATAAAACTCCCAGCGGATTGTGTTTTCTTCAATAGCCATCACCTCTGCTGCAGATTGGGCTTGCTCTAGTGCACCCCATAAATCAACAGCTTCTTTTGGCGTTGGGTCGTGGCTGAAAAATTGCTGAACTGAAAATATCTTCCACTTGTTATTCATGGCCTTGCCCTTCGCCTCGCGCTAATAAGTGCTCACAGTCCTCTGTTATAAAAATAACCGTAGCTATTGCTGCGACTACAAAAACAAATGAAAGGGAAACCAAAAGAATGCAGTCAATTAGCTCCATCTTTTTCTCCTTCCCTTGCCAAACGAAACGCATCAATTGCACTCCTTCTCTCTGTTGTTGTCATAACAGTCAAGAGTGACTTTCGCGCAGCGCTTGCAGCTTGGTCTGGCGGATACAGCGCCACCGGCGCAAGCATCTCCGTGTTGATGTGCCATAAATGCCCATACGCCAGGCTTATCGCTTCTTTAAGCATCTTGATCTCTTGCAACATATCTGGTTGCGATTCAAGCAAATGGCGGGTGGCTTCATGCTGGTCAGACCGGGGGAGGGTGATGGTCACAGTTCACCTCCAGACTCTGCCCAGCACGCGGCCTTATTCGCCAGAAAGAATGCCTCAGCACACGTCAACCGGCTGGACCTGACAAACAAATCCCCGTCTTCGTCGTACCCGATGATCAACACGTCTTGCAGGTGCTTAATCTTGGCATCCACCAGCGCCGATTCCAGCGCTTGCTCTGCGGTCATGGTGGTGGTTGGCGGCAGTCGGATAAGGTTTGTCATGCTGGCGTCCTATCTGGAAAATCAAGCGCCTTCATCGCGCTGACCACCCGGTTAAAAAATTTCTCATCGTCGGGGTCAACAAAGCGCCCGGATGCGGTGCTGTTGTCCTTGATCTCGGATGCGTACATAGCCAGCAGCGTGATTGCTTCACCACGGGCACTCAGGCCGGGTTCGCTAACCGGCTTGTCGCTGGCACTCATTTGTGCGTGTTCTACCGCGTTGCGCATGGCTACGCCTTGCCCGGCCTCGATCGTCACGCGCATGTCGGTGCCACGAAACAGCACCGGTACCCGTATCTCACCGCTGCTGGGCATGTCGTTTTCTGCGTATACCTTGCGCATGCCCGCCACAATGTCTGATGTAGCCTGATACAGCCGACGCATAGCTGTGGCGGTGTTTTGTTTTTTGGTTTTCATGCCGCCACCCCTGCGCCCGTTTCACCTGGTCAAGCCTCACCATCTGGGCGTTTTCCATCAGCTGCGGGCTGCTGCCGCGACTTCGCTCAGGGCGATGCTCATCTTGTGCTCAAAGTTGCCGCCGTCGAGTTCAGAGATGAAATCGGGCACGTCGGTTGCGGCGCTGGTGGATTGAATGCGATTGCTCATAGTGATTTCCTTTTGGTGGTTGTGAAAATGGTTAGCGAAATGGTGCAGCCCAAGCGGTCGGCTTGTAGGTGGGCTGCTTGGTTGGGTTGGGGTTGCTCATGCGGCTACTCCTTGGGAAACTTGCTGGATATGACGCACCAGAGCGGCGCACATGCGGGGGAAGTCGTTCTCGTGAAAAAGTTTGGACGCTTTGTCGGTAGCGGCGGGCTCAAAGCCCAACCGGCGCATGAAGTCAGCGGTCAAGTTGAAGCCCAGCCGCTCGCAGATTTGGCCCAGGCGCAGGGTGGGCGGGCTCAATGGGCTGGTTGTTTCTGATGTGTCTTCAGTTTGCGCAATTTCGCAAACTGGCGCTTGCTTCATGGTGGCTACGGGTGGTTGTCCGCTGGCGTTATGCATCATTCTTGATGCGTCAATTTTTGCCATGTAGTCCTGCTCCCGTGCCTTGGCTATGACTTCGTCAATGGCACGTTTTGCATCTGCGTCGGCCTGGGCTTGTGCGTGCGCTTCAGCTCTGGCTTTGGCTGTCGCTGCGGCAATCTCTGCATCAGCGCGGGCGCGTTCGGTGGCTTGGGCTTTGGCGCGCTCCTGCTCGGCAATTTGGGCGCGCTCGGCCTCAACGCGGGCGGCTTCTTTGGCCATGTGTTCAGAAATTCGGTTCTTGACGGACATGGCCACGAACTCAGGCTCTTTGAGAACAAGCGTTGCCACGTCTGAAAACAGAAAACCAAAATCAGCTTGATCATTGATAGCTCGCAGGTTCAGGGTGATCTTGTCGGCCAGCTCATTGGCTGCAATCTTGGTTCGGGCCAGCTCCGCACTTATGGCGTCAGCCATGCTTTTCACGCTGCGCTTGCCTTTGATGACCCCAGCAAAGTCGTGTGCCACTTGCGGCATCAGGGCGCGGCCAATGCGCTGGTTCAGTGTGGCGATGTGGTCATCCAAGGCGTTGCGTCCGTCCAGCACAGCCTCGGCGCGGATGGTGTCTTTGCGGCTGCTCACCAGCTTGTCCAGCTCTAGGCGGGTGGTGCGTGCCTCGGCTGATATATCGTCAATGGTGCGAAACAGGTCGTCGATGCTGGCGGTCTGGCTCAGGGCGTGCTGTTTTGCGGCTGCCAGGCGCGATTCAATGTCTTTGCACCAGGCGACAGTCTTCTCGGCGTCGGCAAACTGTGCATCCGTCACCAGCTCGCGGTTGATGCCAGCAAACACGGCCAGAGCGTGAGCCTTGTATTCGGCTAAATTGCTTGCTGTCACCATGCCGGTGACCTCGATG
>Ga0210033_1003008_pt1 | contig 13953 bp, 10 predicted proteins | sample CryGeymeta201501_FD_185465 | JGI IMG/M metagenome (GOLD analysis project Ga0210033, IMG submission 185465) | Groundwater microbial communities from Crystal Geyser aquifers in Utah, USA - Crystal Geyser metaG 2015-01 (SPAdes) (version 2) | ecosystem: Environmental > Aquatic > Deep subsurface >... | reverse complement strand
CTAAGGTGTGCTGCGGTACGGTTAATTTTTACTATGTTTATGATAGTTGCTTACCCTTTATTTATATGGGCTACAGGCTACATGGTTGTGATGACCTCATAGCGACGGAACAAAAATGCCACCCGCTCGGCATCGGTCTGCCAGTTTTTCTTGCCGCCATCCAGCGCATAAGCCGCGTCCACGGCGGCATCCAGCGCCCGGTGCGCTTTGAGCAAGGCGGCTGGCATGGGCGGGTTGTAGAGGTCGGCCAGCGAGGCGCCGGCCTCGGCGGCGCGTGCATCCAACACCACTTGTGCTGCGTTTTCTATAGCTGCTTGTGCTTTATTTATAAGGGCTATAGCCTTATTTTTCATATAGTTTTGGTTCACACATGGCCAGGGGTAGTTGTTGTAAACAATCTGGTTGGTGTAGCGGTAGTCGCTTTTGATGCGCCCGCACACGTGGCTAACCCAGGCCATGTGCATGCGTGAGGTCAGCACGCCAAATTCATACAACCCGGCATTGGGAATGCACAGGTTGGCATCGCCCACAATCACCTCGGGCGGCATGAAGCCGATCGGGATGATGCGCCGCCGCTCAGATGAATGGCGTGGAATCAAAATGTAGCGCCCGGCTGGCTGGCGAATCTCGCCAAACAAATGCGGCTGCTCGGCCAGGGCGCGCGTGGCCGGGCGCGTGCTGGCGCTGCGGTGTTGCGCCACCCGGCGCACCCGCTTCATCACCTCGGGCATGGCCTTGAGCTGGGCAGCGGGGCAGTCCACCAGCCACAGGCACCAGCGCTCCAGGTTGTTGATGAATTCGTCGGCACCCAAAAAGCGCCGAATCCACGGGGCAGCTTGGGGTTCTTTGGCCAAGAGCTCATCGCGCTCTTGGCTTGAGAGCAGCAAATGGCCGCCATCATTGGGCATGGAGCCAAAAACAATCTCGGGCACTTGGCAGATGGGCACGCGGCGCTTGTCCATCACCAAGTCAGCAGCTTCAACCAAATAGGGGTTGATGTTGCTCACATCCGCGATCACCGGCTCACTTTGCACCGTGTCGTAATCCGCCAGTGGCGCACGTTTGGGCTTGTCCACACCAAAGCCAATGATCACGCAGTGCACCGCCGCTTTGCCTGGCGCGTCGTTGCTCCACTGAAACGTGCGGTGGGCAAACTGGATGTGCATGCCCATGTGCAGCATCCAGCTCCAAAGAGGTGCCACCTGCTCACCCTGGGTGATGCTGTTGGTTGAGACAAAACCGCAGCGCACTTTGCGCCGTGCCAGCGTCTCAGCCCGATCCACATCGGCAAACAGGCCGTCAAAACCACCGGCCGAACCGGCAAACTTCACGTCTTTGAACTTTTTGCGGTCACGGCTGGCGGCGGCGGCAATGCCGGCAAAGCTGTCGGGCGCGGTGGTGAGGTAGCGCGCGGCCTTGATGTACCAGCCTGCCACGTAGTCCAGCACGCCTGCGCCTTTCATGTCGGTGCAGACGGTTTCCATGTCTTCTTTTTGTTCGACCGACTGGTGCTGTTTGCCGACAAACGGCGGGTTGCCCAGGATGTAGTTGAGCTGTGTCGGTGGCACAAAATCAGCCCAGTCGATGCGCAGGGCGTTGCCGTGACGGATGTGGGCGCTGCGCTTCAGGGGCACCCGCAGCATGGGTTCGCCAAACTCGGTGCCGGCTTCGACGTTCATTTGGTGGTCGGTCAGCCACATGGCGACTTGCGCCACTTGGGCCGGAAATTCCTCGTATTCAATGCCGTAAAACTGATCGACATCGACTTTCAAAAAATCAAACACATGGCCAATGCGGCTGCCAAAGTGGGACGCTGCACGCATCACCTCCAGCTCCAGTTTGCGCAGTTCGCGGTAGGCCACCACCAGAAAATTGCCGCAGCCGCAAGCTGGGTCCAGAAATGTCAGGCTTTGCAGCTTTTTGTGAAAGGTGAACAGACGGTTGGCGTCGCCTTTGATTTTTTCAAATTCGACGCGCAGTTCATCCAGAAACAGGGGTTGGATCAGCTTGAGGATGTTGGTCTCACTGGTGTAATGCGCGCCCAGTTCCCGGCGGCGCTCGGCGGCGTCCAGCTCGATCACGCGCTGGAACATGGCGCCAAAAATGGCTGGCGAGATGTTGCCCCAGTTGCGCTGGCACAGGGTGATGAGATGGGCGCGCATGGCCGCTGTAAAGGCAGGCGGGTCGATGCGCTCTTCAAACAGGCGACCATTCACATAGGGAAACAGCGCAAACTGCTCGGCCAGCGAGGTTTGGCGCTGGGCGGGGTCTTTGTTAAGGGTGACAAACAGGGTGTCAAGCACAGCACCCACATTGGAGCCGTCCGGCGCGGTGTGGAAATCAATCAGGTCATGAAAACTGTCTTTGGGCTGAAAAATGCCGGTGTCGTCGGCAAACAGGCAAAACAGCAGCCGCACCAGAAACACTTCAAGGTCGTGACCACCATAGCCGTCTTTCTTGAGCGCGTCATGCAGCTCGCCCAAGGCATCCACCGCCACGCGGTTAATGGCTTCCTCTGAACGAATGGTCTGCTTGCGATACCCGGCAATGAAGTAGAACAGCCGCAGGTTTTGCGCCAGTTCCGGCAGGGTGAAGCGGTGCACCTTGTCGTCGTCAAGGTCATGCAACTCAAACTGCCAAAAATCGCACAGCAGGATGTAGCGCGGTTCTTCATCGGGTTTGAGGCCCGGAAAATAATCTTTGGCTTGTTGAAAGGCTTTGACCAAGTCCTTGCCACGGCTTTTGTGCTCGATCAGCAGCGTGCCTTTCCAAAGCAGGTCGATGTAGCCGTCTTTGTCATCGATTTTTTTGACGCGTTGCTCAAACGTGGCCACCTTGCGGCGCTTGATGCCAAACACCTCAAAAAACTCGTCCCAAAAGCTTTTGGCGTCCGCCTCTTCGCGCTCCACATGTTGCCAGTCGTTGGCAAAAGCACGGGCACGGTTGGCGATTTCTTTCCAGTCAAGTGGCATGATGAATCGTTGCTAAAGGGGAAAGACGATCTAAACGCCCGGTGGCACGGTTCTGGTCAAATAGTTATGAAACAGCGGCACGGTGAACGCCGTATCACCATGAACTGGGCTCCAAACGATGCCTTTCGAGATCAAACTGCTTCTGACGGGGCCAAACGAATTGGCTTTTTTGTTCATGTGTTGGGCAATGTCGCCAGATCGGTGCGGTCCGGCACCCAGTTCGGCCATGGCTCTGAGATAGCGCTTTTCTGCCGGGGTGGTGCGCTCAAGCCGAACCCGGAAAAAGCTTTCATCAAGCGCGGCCACGGTGAGCTGCGATGCTTTCTCAACATCGTCTGCCGTGATGGGGCTGGACTGCGCAATGTCCCAGGCGTGTTTACCCCATTCCTGCAGAAAGTACGGATAGCCCTGGGTGTAAGAAATGATGTGCTCCACCGCTGCATCGTCGTAATCCACGTTCAGATTTTTAGCCGGTTTGCGGATGGCCGCCTCTGCTGCGGGTCGATCCAGCTTGTCGACAATGGGGTAATCAAACAGGCGCTCAGCATAGGATTTGGCTTCGCCAGCCAGACTGAGCAACTGGGGCAGGCCTGCACCCACTACTGTGATTGGCAATTTCATTTGCGTGCAGCGGTGCAGGGCAGAAATCAGTGCCGCGAATTCAAGCGGTTTGATGTATTGCAGCTCGTCAATAAAAATGACCAGGACGGTTTTTGCCGCCTTGGCTGCGTGACCCACCTCGACAAACAGCGCCGTCAAGTCACTCTCCAAATCACCGTTGTCAGCCAGTCCGCGCTCGGACTCAAAGTCAATGCCCACCTCTATGTCCTGGAACTTGAACTTGAGCACCTTGGCAAAACCAGCCAATGCCCGCAATGATTTTTGGGCAAATTCCTTGGCTGATTCAATTTGACTCAGCCTCAGCAACGCTAGTCGCAAGGCAGGCGCCAATAACGCCGGCAGAGAGCGATTTTCTGGTGCTTCGATGCGAATCGTGTGAATGCCCGATGCTTCCGCGTCGCTGCGCATCTGGTCAAGTAGCACCGTTTTGCCAACACCACGCAGGCCGACCATGAGCACGCTTTTCGCGGTGTTGCCTATGCGAAGTCGCTCAATGCAGACACGAACCTTTTCGCGCAAAGCATCTCGTCCTGCCAGTTCGGGCGGAGGCGTACCAGCGCCGGGGGTATAGGGGTTGCGTATGGGATCCATATGTAATGAGTTTATCTAAATTATCATTTTTTGATAAATCAAATAAAAAATATATAAACCTGTTTGAATTTCAATTCACCCCAAATGTTTCCCCACCAGCCCAGTCAGCGCAAACATGCCCACACTGGGCTGACCCAGCACCGCCAGCAATTTGTCGTCGGCGTTGATCGTGCGTTTGTCCTTGGGGTCTTGCAGGTTGTGGGCTTTGATGTACTCCCACAACTTCTTGATGGCCTGTGGCCGCGAGACGGGTTCTGCACCAATCACCGCCGCCAAGGCAGCGCTGGGGGTGGTGCCCGCCGTGCCCGCTGCGGGTGCTTTGCGCGGCGCTTTGGACGCAGCTGCCTTGGCCACCCGCTTGACTGGCGCTTTGGCAACTTTTAAGGCTTTTGAGGCTGTAGCCCCCGTGGATGTTGCGCTAGCAGCTCCTGATTTTGTAGCAAATGCGGCTTTGGCCAAGGGCGTAGCAGCGGTCTTGCGTGGCGGAAATTTGCTCGGTGCAAACTCAAAGTTGACCTTGCCCGCCTCGGCATCCCAGGCCAGCATGGCTTTGAAGGCGCGCCGGGTGCGCATCGACACAAACTTGTCCAGCAAGTCGGTCTTGCCGGTGGCCAGCAGCTTGACCATTTGCGCGCGCTCAATCGGTTGCTGCAGGATGATCTGGCCGGTTTTGAAGTCGCAGCTCGGCGTGGGCTGGGCCAGCGTGGGCACGGATTTGTCACACACGTAGTTCTTGCCGTGCTCAAACACCCTGCCGCCTGCGGCAACTGCGGTGCCAGCGCCGCACTTGGGGCAAGCGCCCAAGGATTCCTGAGCCGAGAAGTCGATCAGTTCACCGGTTTCCTCGCCCTTCTTGTCGTCGCCAAAGTCAAATTCGAGCTTGTAGTTGTTGGCTTCCTCGTCAAACTTGATGACCATTTCGGCGCTGAACGGCCAGCCGGCTTTGGAGCGGAAACCGTCGAGTGGGCCAATTTTTTTGTCGCGCAAAAACTGCTCCACTTCGGCCAGCTCAAAGGTGCGGCCAGCAGGTGTTTTGCCAAATGAGAAGCCGCAGCCATCGCTTTTTCCATCCAGGCCAACGCAGGCATAGCGGCGGTAGTTTTCCTTCACCACACCACCGCAATTCGGGCACGGTGCGGCCAGGGTGGCATAGTCACCGGGCACGGTGTCGTGGCTGTATTCCTTGGCTTTTTTCACCATGCGCTCGGTCATGGTGGCAATCTCGGCCATGAAGGCTGCACGTTTGAGCTTGCCGTGCTCCATCTGGTTGAGCTTGTATTCCCACTCGCCGGTGAGCTCCGCTTTGGTGAGCTCCTGTACATCCAGGCCACGCAACAGCGTCATCAGCTGGAATGCCTTGGCGGTGGGGATCAGCTCGCGGCCCTCGCGGTGCATGTATTTCTCGGCGATCAAACCTTCAATGATGGATGCGCGGGTGGCGGGCGTGCCCAGGCCTTTTTCTTGCATGGCTTCGCGCAATTCGTCGTCTTCCACGGTTTTGCCCGCGCCTTCCATGGCCCCGAGCAGGGTGGCTTCTGAATAGCGGGCGGGTGGGCGAGTTTTGAGGCCCTTGGGGTCTACCGACTCGGTCTTGACCTTTTCGCCCGGCTGCACCGGCACCAGGTTTTGCCCTTTGTCGCCGTCTTTGCCGCCCTCGACTTCTTGGGCGGCTTCTTTGCCGTAAATGGCCAGCCAGCCCGGTTTGACCAGCACCTTGCCTTCGGTCTTGAAACTGGCCCCCGCGCTGCCCACTTCGTGTGGTTCGCTGCCCCCCGAGGGAGCCGTGCCTTGCTTGGGGCGGCTCGGCGCTGCTGCGGTGGTGGCTACATGCGTGATACGGGTCGTCACCTGGTATTCGGCGCTGGGGAAAAACACCGCCATGAAGCGGCGCACCACCAGGTCATAAATTTTTTGCTCTGCTTCTGAGAGCCCGCTGGGCGCTTGCAGTGTGGGGATGATGGCAAAGTGGTCACTGATTTTGCTGTTATCAAAAATACGCTTGGAGGGGCGAATGTAGTTGCCGTTGAGCGCCGTCAGGGCGTGCGGAGCCAGATGCCTCATGCCAGAGTCGGCCAGCATCTCGAAGGTTTGCTTGACCACCGGTACATAGTCTTCGGGCAGCGCACGCGCGTCAGTACGCGGGTAGGTCAGGGCCTTGTGACGCTCGTACAGGCTTTGCGCAATCGACAACGTGGCCTTGGCGGAAAAGCCGAACTTGCCGTTGGCCTCGCGCTGCAAGCTGGTCAGGTCAAACAACAGCGGGCTGGCTTGAGTGGTGGGTTTGCTTTCTTCGGTGACGGTCGCCAACTGGCCGCGCACGGCATCTGCAATGGCGCGTGCCTCGGACTCGCTCCACACCCGGTCGGCCTTTTTCTCGGCATCGTCTGCGTCTTTTTTGTGCGCCGGGTTGAACCACTTGGCCAGGTAGTCTCCTGCTTGCGCGGCAAAAGTCGCATGAATTTCCCAGTAGTCGCGGCTGACAAACTTGCGGATCAGCTCCTCGCGCTCCACCACCACGCTCAAGGTGGGGGTTTGCACCCGGCCCACCGTGGTCAAAAAGAAACCACCGTCACGCGAGTTGAAGGCCGTCATGGCACGCGTGCCGTTGATGCCCACCAGCCAGTCGGCCTCAGAGCGGCAACGCGCAGCATCGGCCAGCGGCAGCATTTGTTCATTGGAGCGCAGCGCGCCAAAGCCATCACGAATGGCCTGCGGGGTCATGCTTTGCAACCACAGGCGCTGCACCGGTTTGCCCAGCGGTTTGGCACCACCGGCGTACTGCTCGATCAGGCGAAAAATCAACTCGCCCTCACGCCCGGCATCGCAGGCGTTGATGAGCTGGCCCACGTCTTTGCGCTTGGCCAGTTTCACCACCGCGTTCAGGCGTGTCTTGGTTTTGTCCACGGGCTTGAGGTCAAAGTGCGGCGGGATCACCGGCAGGTGGGCAAAGCTCCACTTGCCACGCTTCACGTCAAAGGCTTCGGGGGCCTGGATTTCCAGCAGGTGGCCCACCGCGCTGGTAACCACATGGGTGTCGTTCTCAAAATGCTCGTCGTGTTTGTCGAACTTGCCCGACAGGGGTGTCAGGGCGCGCACGATGTCTTGGGCCACGGAGGGCTTTTCGGCAATGACCAAGGTTTTACCTATAACTGTGTGATTCATCTGACTACAATCCCGGTTCTCGCGCCCGCACACGGGCGCATACATGTGGGTACGCACACGCGCACCCCTACGAGTTCACGATACCAAATTTTTACCGTGCTCATGAATAAGCCCGCCAAATCTGCCCAAACCAAACCCACGCGACGCATTCAGGTGCGCCAATCAGGCATCCACGGCAAGGGGGTCTATGCGCTGCAAGACATTGCTGAGGGCGAGACCATCATTGAGTATGTGGGTGAGGTCATCAGCTGGCAAGAAGCCCAGGCACGGCATCCGCACGACCTGTCCAACCCCAACCACACGTTTTACTTTCACATCGATGAAAGCCGGGTGATTGACGCGCTGCACGGCGGCAATTCGTCGCGCTGGATCAACCATTCGTGCGACGGCAATTGCGCGGCCGAAGAAGACAAGGGCCGGGTGTTCATCAAGGCACGGCGCAACATTTTGGCGGGTGAAGAGCTGCACTACGACTACGGCCTGATGCTCGATGAGCGCTACACCCCCAAGCTCAAGGCCGAGTACCCCTGCTGGTGTGGCTCCCCAAAATGCCGCGGCACGCTGCTGGCTCCTAAACGCAAAAGCCGCTGAATCCCATGCTGAGCCCCGTGCGCTGGCCCTGTGAAGCGATTTGGCAAGCGCTGGAGCCGCTGCTGCCTGGCTTCACCGTCGAGGTGCTGCCAGAAGTCGACTCCACCAACTCCGAGCTGATGCGCCGCGCCCGCGCCGGACAAACCGATCCGGTGCTGCTGGTGACAGAACGCCAAACGGCCGGCCGCGGGCGCCTGGGCCGCCAATGGGTCAGTGGCAGCGCAGCACACGCAGTGGCCAGCGTGGGGGATCAAGGTTTCACCGCCGGGCCGCCCCAAGGTGAAACAGCCCCCCCGGGGGGCAGCGCAGCACACGCAGTGGCAAGCGTGGGGGCCATCCCTTCATTGACTTTTTCCTTGGGTTTAAACCTGGCGCCCACCGACTGGTCTGGCTTGTCGCTGGCGGTGGGTTTGAGCGTGGCGCAAAGCTTGCACCCAGACCTGGTGCTGAAGTGGCCCAACGACCTGTGGTGGCATGACCGCAAGCTGGCCGGCATTCTGATCGAAACCGCCAACTGCGCCGCGACCAGCGCCAGCCGTTACGTTGTGATTGGCATAGGCATCAACCTGCTGGCTCCGCAATCTACCGGCTTGTCCACCGCCCCGGCAGGTTTGGAAGAGCTAATGCCAGGCGTGGATGCTTCGCAGGCACTCTTGCAAATTGCAGCCCCCTTGGTGCACACGGTTCAAACTTTTGAGGCACGCGGCTTTGCGCCCTTTGTAAGCGCCTTCAATCAGCGTGATGCGCTGGCCCAGGTCGCGGTGACGCTCAGTGATGGGGTGCAGGGCGTGGCCCAAGGTGTGGACGCCACCGGGGCGCTGCTGGTGGCTACCCCCAAGGGCGTGCAGCGCGTGACCAGTGCCGAGGTCAGTGTGCGCCTGCAAGAGGGACCACGTTATGACCAGCTTTAAGCGGGGTTTGTGATGCTGCGCCTGTGGGTACTGCTGTTGTTGCTGCTCAATGGGGTCTACTTCGCCTGGGGGCAAGGCTGGTTGATGGTGTATGGTTTTGGCCCCACCACGCAGCGTGAACCGCAACGCCTGGCGCGGCAAATTCAGCCTGAGGCGGTGCGCACCATCAGCGAACGCGAGGCCGCCCAAACCCTGCATGCTGAACAATCTGCTGCCCCTGCCAAACCCAAGCTGTGCCTGCTGACACCAGTATTGGATGAAAAGCAGGCGCAAGCCGTTCGCGCCGTGCTGCTGCCTTCCTGGCCCACCACGTCGTGGACGCTGGAAGCCGCAACGCAGACTGAACGCTGGCTGGTTTATATGGGCAAGTACACCAACCCGGCAGAGCTTGAAAAAAAACGCAGCCAGCTCGACGACATAAAAATTGCCTATGAGACCTTGCCCAATATCTCTCCCCTGGCTCCAGGCTTGTCGCTTGGTGTTTTTGAGACCCAGGCCAAGGCCACAACGGCCCTGGCCACTTTGGTTCAGCGTGGGGTGCGCACCGCCAAAGTGCTGCAAGAGCGCCCGGCCCTACAGGGCCTGCGCTTGCGCCTGCCCGCACTGGATGACAGCTTGCTGGCGCAGTTACCACCCGTGCGTGCTGCCTTGGGTGAGCAGGCGTTGGCTCCATGCCCTGCTGAGTAATTCCATTCAGGCTGGATCTGGCAGCCCGGCATCGGTGGCGTTGAAACGCACCACAAAGCACGCGCCGGGCGGCACATGACCAGGGCGGTTGTCTTCCAGACTCACTTGGGCATGGTGTTGCTGGGCAATTTCCATCACGATCGGCAGGCCCAGCCCCGAGCCATCGGCTTCGGTGCCCAGAGCCCGGTAAAACGGCTGAAAAATCAGTTCACGCTCGTGCTCGGGTACACCTGGGCCAGAGTCTTCCACCTGCAGCACCAGGGTTCGGCCAAAGGGGTCGGTCAACACCCGTGCGGTGATGATGCCTGGTGCTTCCAGGCTCGACGGGGTGTAGTTGATGGCGTTGTCCACCAGGTTACGCACCATGTCCTTGAGCAAGGTGGCATTGCCCAGCACGGTGCAGCCTGGTGTGCCTGGCTGAGTGCCTTCATAACCCAGATCAATGTGTTTATCCAGCGCCCGGGGTACCGAGTCGCGCACCACGCTCATGGTGAGCTCGGCCAGGTCGCACAAGGTGCGCGGCATGGCCGAGCCACTGCTCTCGGCACGTGCCAGGGCCAGCAGCTGGTTCACGCTGTGGGTGGCACGGATGCTGGCGCGGCCAATCTGACGCAGCGACTGTTTCAGGTCTTCGGCACTGGCCCCTTCGCGTTGGGCCAGGTCAGCCTGCATGCGCAAGCCTGCCAGCGGAGTTTTGAGCTGGTGCGCCGCATCGGCCAGAAAACGTTTTTGCGTAGCAATCGAGTCCGTCAGCCTCAGCAGCAAATCATTCACCGACTCCACCAGCGGGGTCACTTCAGTGGGCACGGCACGTGCGTCAATCGGGCTCAGGTCATCGGGCTTGCGGGCGCGGATGCGTTCTTCGAGCTGGTTCAGGGGCTTGATAGCCTGCACCAGCGCCAGCCACACCAGCAGCACGGCCAGCGGCAAGATCACAAACTGCGGCAGCATCACGCCTTTGACAATTTCGGTGGCCAGCACCGAGCGCTTCTCCAGAGTTTCTGCCACCTGCACCAGCGCCGGCGTGTTGCCGACCTCAGGCAAGCTGACCCACAGGTAGGCGACCTTGACATCAAAGCCCTTGATGACATCGTCCCGAATGCGTACCTCGTCAACCATTAATTTTTCATCCAAAGGGGGCGCAGGCAAGGCGCGCTCACCGCTCAAGAACTCCCCTTTGGGGCCAATTACCTGGTAGTACACCGAGTCGGAATCGTCGGCACGCAAAAGCTCTCGTGCGGGTCGTGGCAGGGAAAAAGTGGCATGGCTTTGGCGCACGGCAATCAGCTGCGCCATGGCGCGCACGTTGTATTCCAGCGCCCGGTCAAACGGCTTGCCGGCAATGCCTTGCGCCACCAACCAGGTCAACACCAGACTCACCGGCCACAGCAACAACAGCGGCGTGAGCATCCAGTCCAGAATTTCGCCAAACAGCGAGCGCTGTTCGCGGTGGAACACGTTCACCCTGGGATCTTCTCCAGGCAATAACCCAGCCCACGCACGGTGGCGATGCGGATCGGGCCTTTTTCAATTTTCTTGCGCAGGCGGTGGATGTAGACCTCAATGGCGTTGTTGCTCACCTCTTCGCCCCACTCACACAGCCGCTCCACCAGCTGGTCTTTGCTGACCAGGCGGCCAGCGCGCTGCAACAGCACTTCCAGCAGGCCCAGTTCGCGCGCTGACAGCTCCACCATCACACCATCAATGGTGGCCACACGGCCGCCCTGGTCATACACCAGCGGGCCGTGCTTGATGGTGCTGCTGGCCGCACCCATGCCACGGCGGCTCAGGGCCCGCACACGCGCCTCAAGCTCTTGCAGGCTAAACGGTTTGGCCATGTAGTCGTCGGCACCGTAGTCCAGACCCTTGACGCGCTCTTCCACGCTGTCGGCCGCAGTGAGGATCATCACCGGCAGGGACGAGCCCCGGGCACGCAGGCGTTTGAGCACCTCAAGACCATGCATTTTGGGTAGCCCCAGATCCAGTATCAGCAAATCGAATTCGCTGTTGGTCATCAAGGCGGCATCGGCCTCGGTGCCACTGGCCACATGATCCACCGCGGCACCGGAACTGCGCAGGGTGCGCAGCAAACCATCGGCCAGCACCTGGTCGTCTTCGGCTATCAATATTCGCATATTTGTCTCCTTTATGGGGTCAGTCGGATGGGTGTCACGCCGCAGGCACTTTTTTTTCAACATTCTAGGCGGCATAGGCCTCCAGCCCGAGAGCCATGACGGTGGCCACTTCAGACCCCACAGCCATCTCCACTTCAAGCTGCGCCTGGGTCACGGCCTCTTGAAAGGCTTGCAACCAGCTCGTGCCCGCCGCCGTGAACACCACGCGGCAGGCGCGGGCATCGCGCGGGTCGGCTTGGCGCTGCACCAAGCCCCAGGCCTCGCATTGGTCCACCAGCTTGCCCATGGCTTGTTTGCTGACACCAGCACACGCAGCCAAATCGGTCAGACGTGAACCCTCCAACGCCAGATGCCGGGTGATGTGGATGTGTGATGCCGTCAGTTTGCCGCGCCCGGCCAGGTTGGCCAAGGCCAACGGCATGCGGTCATTGGCCGCCATCAGAGCCAGCACGCGGGCATCAAACCGGCGGCAAGCCAGATCTAACCAGTGTCCCAGATGTGCTTGCCGCCAGCCGCTTGTCAAAAAAGGGGAAGTCATGCGCTAAATAGTAAATCAAATTGACTAAAAATCATCACTTTTTGCTTCAAGCTTGTGATTAAACTACTGTTCAAGCATCCAGTCTGTTGTTAAAAACAGAGCATGCAAGCATCAAGTTAAGCCCATCAACCTCAGGAGAAGCCCCATGGACGCACCCGTTAAAGCCCCCACCCCGATCAACGCCGAAAAAGCCAAAGCCCTGCAAGTGGCGCTGGCGCAAATTGAAAAACAATTTGGCAAAGGCACCATCATGCGCCTGGGCGAAGGCGAAGTCATTGAAGACATCCAGGTGGTCTCCACCGGCTCGCTCGGGCTGGACATTGCCCTGGGCGTGGGTGGCCTGCCGCGCGGTCGGGTGGTTGAAATCTACGGCCCGGAGTCAAGCGGCAAAACCACGCTGACGCTGCAAGTGATCGCCGAAATGCAAAAAACCGGCGGCCAATGCGCCTTTGTCGATGCCGAACATGCGCTGGACATCCAATATGCGCAAAACCTGGGTGTCAATTTGCAAGACCTGCTGATCAGCCAGCCCGACACCGGCGAGCAGGCGCTGGAAATTGTCGACAGCCTGGTGCGCTCCGGCGCGGTCGATCTGATTGTGGTCGACTCGGTGGCGGCACTGACCCCCAAAGCCGAGTTGGAAGGCGAAATGGGCGACAGCCTGCCGGGCTTGCAAGCCCGCCTGATGAGCCAGGCGCTGCGCAAGCTCACCGCGCACATCAAAAAGACCAACTGCATGGTGATTTTCATCAACCAGATCCGCATGAAGATTGGCGTGATGTTTGGCAGCCCAGAGACCACTACCGGCGGCAATGCGCTGAAGTTTTACGCCTCGGTGCGGCTGGACATTCGCCGCACCGGCACGATCAAAAAGGGTGATGAGTCCATCGGCAACGAAACCAAAGTGAAAGTGGTCAAGAACAAAGTGGCTCCACCCTTCAAAACCGCCGAATTCGACATCATGTTTGGCCAGGGCATCAGCCGAGAGGGTGAGGTCATCGACATGGGGGTCAATGCCAACATCGTGGACAAATCTGGTGCCTGGTACGCCTACAACGGTGAAAAAATTGGCCAGGGCCGCGACAACACGCGTGAGTTTTTGAAAGAAAACCCGGATTTGGCGCGTGAGATCGAAAACAAGGTGCGCGCCTCACTGGGCATTGCCTTGATGGCGGGCTCTGAAGTGCCTGAAGTGGCAACCAAGCCTACAAGCAAAAAAGCCGCCTAGCCCTTATAAATAAAGCGCAGTAAGCTATCAAAAAAATATCAATCTAGTGCGCAATATTCCATGGCGTTTGACCAACCCTCCCTCAAAGGCCGTGCTTTACGGCTGCTGAGCACGCGTGAACACTCGCGTGCTGAGCTGGAACGCAAGCTGCAGCGCTTTGAAGAAGAGCCCGGCAGTCTGGCCGCGGCGCTGGATGACTTGCAAGCCAAGGGGTTCATCAGCGAACAGCGGGTGGTGGAGTCGGTGCTGAATCGACGCGCCGCCAAGCTCGGTAGCGGGCGCATCCGCCAGGAACTGCAAGCCAAGGGGCTTGACCCGGAACGGGTGGCAGAGGCGGTGGCCGCGTTGCGCAACACCGAGCTGGCGCGGGCTCAATCCGTGTGGCACAAGAAGTTTGGCAGTGCGCCTTTGGATGCGACCGAGGCCATGCGTCAGGCGCGCTTTTTGGCGGCGCGCGGTTTTGGCGGCGAGGTGATCCGCCGCGTGCTCAAGGGCGGCGCGGTCGAGCTGCCGGATG
>Ga0210033_1003001_pt1 | contig 13970 bp, 10 predicted proteins | sample CryGeymeta201501_FD_185465 | JGI IMG/M metagenome (GOLD analysis project Ga0210033, IMG submission 185465) | Groundwater microbial communities from Crystal Geyser aquifers in Utah, USA - Crystal Geyser metaG 2015-01 (SPAdes) (version 2) | ecosystem: Environmental > Aquatic > Deep subsurface >... | reverse complement strand
CGTTCCGTGACGCGGTCCCGAGCATGAGAGCGGCCTTCGCCCGCGCACGCGAGCGAGGCATGGATCTGCGCTCGCTCCACGTGCCCCACTGCCTGTTGGGCGACGACGCCGACCGCGCCTTCGAGCCCGCGCGCGAGCGAGTGCGGGTGGTGACCCCCGATTCGACCTTCGATCTGAGCGAGAGCCGCCTGACGCCCAACACGCACGTGCCGGCATGCGAGGGCTGCCCACGACGCGCCGACTGCAGCGGCGTCCGCCCCGACTACCTCGAGGTCTACGGGGATTCGGAGATCGCGGAGGTGCGTGGCGCGGCGTCGAGCGTGGCGCCGACGCGTCTCAGGGTCGTTGAGTGAGCCCCCGACTGTCACAGCCACGCGGCCCCCTTTGACAAGCTGACCTCTCTTGCCAAATACTGAAACCCGAACGGCTGTCATCATGCATCCAAACAAGCACACACACACACACACACACTCTCTCTCTCTCTGTCTTTTTCTGCGTGCTCGCAGCTTGTGACACGAGCCGCAGCGAAGATGTAGGTGGCGCGCAGGCCGCGATCGTCGCCGGCACCCGGGACGCAATACCGCCGCCGGCCTATCCCATGGTCGTGCGCGTGCGTACGGATCAGCAATGTTCGGGTACGCTCATCACTCGGAACCATGTATTGACTGCGGCACACTGTGTGGAGAGTCAACGAACCGGGTTCGTGGAGTTTGACGTGTCGTCTCCGGTCACAGGCAGCATGATTCAACGCAGAATTCCGATCGCACAGTGTCATATGGATCCGGCGCACACCGTGGGCCGAGCCGCCTTCCTGCGCGAGTCATTGCGTGACACCCGGCCCCTGGACGTGATCGCGGCTTCGCTGGCTGATCAGTGCGGAGTCCTCGATGTAAATCGTGCGCAAATTATCGACCATCTGGCAGTGCTACAGCTGGCGCGACCGATTCCGCCGTCGGCCGTGGCTGAGAATGCAGGCATCGTCGCGGGCGAGGTGTTCGTGGATCCCGCGCACATTCTGGATCCGCTCGACACCCGCGTGACCATCCCCAATCTCGTCGCGGTTGGCTATGGGGAGAACTTCGTGGATCCGAGCGCTGCTTCGGTCCGGAGGTTCATCCCGGTCGACAGCGTGCACTCCACAACAGACGTGCCAGACCCATTCCTCCCCGATCTGCCCCTCGGTTTCATCTTCACCATCACGTCGCGCGGCATCCTGGCCCCTGGCGACGAGGGCGGGCCGCTCTTCGTGAATGGGCTGCCCGGCTTCGCCATTCTCGGCGTTGCTGAAGGGGGTGTGCCCGTCGATCCGGCTTTCCCGGTGCCGCCTGTCCCAGAGCCCGGCGGCAGCGTTTGGATTGGCGCGGGTAGCTATGCTCCCTATCGGGATTGGGCGCAGTCCACATTCGATCTGGATGGAGACCGGCGCGTCGACAGCGCCTGTGGTGCGCTGAGGCGCGGCATCAATTCGGACGTGGATGAGTTCAACGACCCCGACGGTGATGGCTACATCAACGGCGAAGACAGCTGCCCAGACACCTGCAACCCCTGCCAGCTCACTACGGACCGTGACATGGACGGCGTGATGGACGATTGCGACGCCTGCCCGCTCGATGCGGAGATCGACGGCTTCCGAGGCCACGTCCTACCCGACAGCGACGGTGACCAAATCCCCGACGCCTGCGACTGCCAGCCCGGGATCATCAACAGGGTGTTTGGCGATGATCCCGATGGTGACTTGGTCATCACCGGCGAACCGGGTCCGGGTAGCTGCGACAACTGCCCAGATGTCTTCAATCCGGATCAGATCAACAGTGACACCGACTCGCGGGGCGACGCCTGCGACGCCTGCCCGGAAGCCGCGAGCGATGCGCCCGTAGACGCGGACGAAGACATGGTGGACGACGCCTGCGACAACTGTGTGGGCGTGCCAAACCACTTGCAGGAGAACTGCAACTTCGAGGCGGAACAGGCCGCAGGCGAGCCCATGCGCGGCGACCTATGCGACGACACACCTTGCGCAGAAACGACGCTAGGCACCTCCGAGCGCGACGGCAGCCTGCCAAGCGGACGGCCCGCCACCCTGCTGCGCATGGACCGGGTGCTGGTGGAAGGACGCTCCACCCGAGCGCAGACGGCCCGCACTGGCTTTCGTTTCTGCCGCTGCTCCGGCGCCGCGGCGGATGACATAGCCACGCGAAATGCCTGTCAGAGGCGTCAGATGGACGGCACGGGTCTCTGCGCCATCGGCGACACCGGAAGCTATGACATGCTTGAGGAAGATCCGGTCGTTCCCTGGCGCCAGACGATCATGCAGTACCCTGTGGGCCTCCCCACCTTCGACTCCGAGCCACGCCTCGAGGCGGTCATTGATTACCACCGACCGCTCGAAGGCAGATTCGAGCCCAATCTGCTCGCAACCTGGGATCTGGAGGAGGACCAGGGGCGCTGGATCACGGTCTTCTCCGAGCCCTTCGAGCCGGACGTCGAGCTCCCTGGTGTGCTCTGGACGCATACGCCGGGCCCCCGCAGCGGTGCGGACTTCCCGGATCCGATCGAAGCTCTGACCAGCCACTACTGGTCCGGCGGCGTCGCTGCGCCCATGGAGGTTCCCACGCTGTTCCCCTGCCTGCGCTACGTCGGCCCATACCTCTCTAACGTTGGCTGCCCCTTCTGCGCGCCTGCCTTCCCCGCGCCCTTCCTGGCCCTTCCTGGCCTGCCTGGCTTGGGCTGCGGCGCGCCCTTCGAGCCACCTGTGATCGCCATTCCAGACCTACCCTTCGATCTGGGTCCGCTGCTGCCAGTCGACCCCGCCATCTTCGAGCGCGCGGACCTGCGTTGGCTCACACCGAGTGAGCCCGTCGAGTGGTTGCCGGAAGGAGGCACGCGTCTCTTGGCCCTCGACGCTCAGCTCACTCCCGCCTTGCGCGTGGTCGACACGGGACAAGGCCTGGGCTTGTTTGGGGGTCAGGGCGGACAGGGCTGCCCAAACCCGAACGGCTGCGACACGACGGACTTCCCGCAAGCATTCACCGCCAGCGCTGCCAGCCCGAGCACGCTTGCCTCCGCATCTGACCCCAGCCCCGCCGTGCTGGTGCTCTCCGCCCGCCAGGAGACCTTCTGGGAAGTCCGAGGCGACGCTGACACACGCATCGGTCTCGTCATCGCGCATGCCCTCGACCCGGATCAACTCTATCACGTCGATCACCTAGCCCTCGGTCACGTCCTCGCAGCCACCTACCGCGCGCAGGACGAGGCCCTCTACGTGCTGGACGAGGTGACCGGCGGACGGGGCTGGCGCCGTCGCAGTGAGGCGCGCCTCGTGCGTATCTCCACCGACGGTGCCGGCGTGCTCGAGGTGCTGGCGCGCTGGCCGCGCTTGTCGTGGAACACGCGTTACGCGCTGCTCGCTGCGCCGGGCGAGGCGCTGTGGTTGGTGGCCTCCCCCGAGCCTGGCCACGGCCCCGCGCTGCACGTGGTGCTGCGGCTTCAGGCCCATCACACGCCACATGCTCGGCCTACGCGCTGGCGCCCGAGCGGTCTGACGCTCGGCTTCGGCACGCTCGCGGAGGTGCAGCCGCGTCTGGACGCGCGCGGGCTCTCGCTGATTGTCGAGCGGCGCGGTGAGCAGGAGGCCGTCGGCTACGCGCAGGGCGATCTCCATGGCGCGCGGGCTGGGGACTTGCGTCGATGCTTCTGAGAGCACCACTCGCGCTGGTCTTGGCCGCGCTCACGGCTTGCAGCTTGGCGCACAGCACGCCAAGCGACGCCGCGCCGGATGCGCGGGCCGACGCACGCGTAGATGCGGCGGGCGACGCACGGAGCGACGCGCGACGTGACACGGGCATCGATACGCGGCTCGACGCGAGAGTCGATGCGCGAGCTGACGCTGGCGCGGGCCTCGACGCGGACTGGCTCGGTTGCGATCCCGGTTGGACACCGATGCCGGGTGTGGATGCCGATCTCACGCTCTACTATGCGACCAACCCTTCGTGCCTGTTGCGCATCACCTGGGAGAGCTGTGGAGCTGGATGTCAGCGTCTGGTGGACGACCCTCGCTTCCAGCGTGCTATCGACGATGGTTGGGCTGACAATGACCACGATATCTTCACGCTAGTAGAAGGCAACGCACGGCTGCCGACCTTGGACGCCGCCATCATGAACGTTGTAGCTAGCGCGAATCGGGAAGTCTTCGGTGCTTGGCGAGGCAGCGCATCTGGAGATCACACTAAGATTGCTGGCGTGGGTTCTGTCGGTGGAGCCGATGGCTGGGTGGGCTTGGAGATGCGTGCGCATCGCGTGACGCCCGAGGGCAACTTTGCGACCTACGACGAGCAGCTCTACCACGCGCCTCTGAACGCATTGAACGGACCATTGGACCCGGTGCTGCGCCTGGCGCCGCCTGTCGTGTCGGTCGCCGATATTCCGCAGTTCGTGGTCGCGTCCGACACCACGTTGGCCTCCGAGGTGCAGCCTCGCGGGCAGGTGCTGGTGGTGGAGCACGGCGTCGCACACTGGCTCGGAGGTCGCGGCAGCGCGACGCCGGCGAATCCACAGCGCCCGATCGTCGTGGGTCACGACGTGTACTGGATGGACTTCTTCGAATCCTATCCCGGGGTGCGTCTGGCGCACGGCACCTGGAGCACCGAGTCGGAGGTCTTCTACGACATGCCCGGTGTGGACTTGGTCGGCTTCGCGACCGACGGTCACGACTTCGCCTGGGTGCAGGGCTACGACTACGGCGAGGGCGGCTACAGCCACATGGAGCTGTGGACCGCGCCTTACACCAACGACAAGAACGCGCTCGTGCCCCGGAGGGTCGTCGACTTCGAGCACAATGCTCGGGGTGAGCTCGGGGCAGGTACCTACGTGACTGGCTATTTCTCGGGTTCGACCTACGTCATCCGGTTGTACGCCCTCGCTGATGGATCGAAGCGAGAGTGGCGCGTGCCTGACGGGTGGGCCATCGACGGCGGCGCTCTTTGGGTGACCGCGGACGAGGTCGCCTTTCCCGGACGCATGGCCATTCGCGGTCAGCGCACTGTCATTCGCCTGTCCATCGCCGACACCTTTACCCTCGTGCCATGACGCAAGTGACTTCCGTGCGTCTGGACGCGCGCGGGCTCTCGCTTACCGTGGAGCGGCGCGGTCAGCAACAGGCCATCGCTTACGCGCAGGGCGATCTCCATGGCGCGCGGGCTGGGGATTTGCGTCGATGCTTCTGAGAGCACCACTCGCGGCTGACCCGCTGAGCAAGGCCGCCCAGCGCCAGCACCCTCACTGCCTCGGGAGCAGACCCAGCGAGAGCTCGCCCGGCTGCGGTGGGCCCGCTGCCCGCAGCTGTGCTCTTCGCGCATCGGTGAAGAGGGCCGCGATGGCTCGTTGAATGCGCACGACGCCTGGGGGAAGTGGCTCTTCGACGCGGATTCTGTGCACGCGAGCGCCCAGGCGCAGCCCGAGCGAGAGATGGTCGCCATCTTGAATGGTCGTCGGGCCGGGCTCCGGCGGCAGCGAGAAGAAATCGGCGCTGTCGATGGCCTGGCGCACTGCGTTCACTTCGACGTCCGTGAGCGGAACGCTGATCGCGTGCACGGTTCCCGTGCTGCCCGAGATCTCCTGAGCAACCCAGTTGAAGCGGCCGTCGTCGGCGACGGAGATCTCGTCGCGGAACATGGCTCCGGACCCTCGACGCCACTCGAGCCGGAAGTGCGGCGCGGGAGTGCCATCCGCCGCGACCGGAGTCGGCGCGGGAGTTGGCGCTGCAGGCGTCGGCGCTGCGACGGGATTCGGAGCCTCGTCCGTCACGGGCTCTTGTGGCGGCTCGGCGGCGGCGGGGGGCACGCTCGCGCTGGGTGCCGATGTGCAGGAAGCGAGGACGAACAAGAGCGGGAGAGCGGAGCGGCGCATCGCAGGACCCTACCATCTTCCCGTGGCCGCACGCCGGCTGCGAGCCGGACGCTCAGCGAATCCGCATCTCCGGTTCGATCGTGCGCACGAGAGACTCCGCCGTGACCAGCCACTCGGGCTCGGGCACGTCCTCGAGGTTGTAGAAGCCGCCGCAGAAGCAGGCGTGGGGACAGCTCTCGCACACCTCCTTCTTCTCGCGTCGCTCCGCCAGGTAGTTGGCCAGGTTCACGGTCTCGTTGTTCACGAAGATCATGTGACGCGCGAGCTTGCCCAGATCGCCCTCGAGGTGCGCGTCGTAGCCGGGGAGAAAGCACCAGGGCAGGTTGATCACGTTCACCTTCATGCGCGACTTCCAGGCGTCGATCACCTCGCGTGTGACGGCGGCCGCCTCGGCCGTGTCGGGGGCGTGCAGCTTCGTGGCGCGTCCGAAGGGCGTCAGGAACTGGATGTTCAGCCAGCGCAGGCCGAGGTCGTAGGCCAGCTGCGCGACCTCCGGGAGCGTGCGGAAGTTCCCCTTGGTGAGCGTGATGTTCATGCCGATCTCGACGCCCTTGGGCGCGTACTTCAGGCAGTTCTCGATGCCCTTCACGCTCTGCTCGAAGGCCTCGGGCACGCCGACCTGCGACGCGTGGATCTTCTTGTTCGGGCCGTGGATGCTGAAGAGCAGCGTGGTCAGGCCCGAGCGCACGAGCTTCTCGGCGAAGTCCTCGTACACCGCGAGCCGCCCGTTGGTGGTGACGTTGATGCGCTCGTAGCCGATGCGCCGCGCGTGCTTGATCAGCGGGACGAGCTCCGGGTTCAAGGTCGGCTCGCCGCCGTCGAAGTCGACCATGGTCACGCCGTGCTTGCGGTACTTGTCGAGGAATTCGCGCTGCCGCTCGGGATGACCGTCGACCTGGGTGCGCGTCCCGACCGCACAGAAAGTGCAGTGATTGTTGCAGATGTAGGTCACGTTCATGATCAGCTTCTGGGGCCCGGCGCTCTCGCGCAGGCGGTGCTGGAACGTGTCCATGAAGACTTCGAGCTGCTCGGGCGGCAACGAGCCCGCGGACTCGGGCACCTTCTGGAAGGCGGGGCCCCAATCCTGAACCACCGGCAAGCTGCGTCCCTCGGCCAGGCGCGTCCCGGGCAGCGGCGTGGCGTACTGCACGGCGGGCCAGGCGCCGTGCTCGTCCCAGAGCTCGAGCGCGAATTCGAGCGTCTCGTTGATCTCCTTCGCGGTCTCGCCCGGCAGGCCGATCATGAAGTGGATCATCAGCTCCACACCCGCGGCCTTGGCGTTCTTCGCCGCCTCGCGGATGCGATCGAGGTCCATGCGCTTGTCGACGATCTCTTCCATCACGCGCACGGAGCCGCTCTCGGCGCTCACGCTGACCATGTTCACGCGCCCGCGCATACGCTCGAGGTGGCGCAGCTCGAGGTAGTCGGCGCGCAGGCCGTTGGGCACGTCGAAGCGAAGATCGAGCTCTTCGATGCGGTCGAGGAAGGCGTCGAAGTGCCGGTCGCTGACGTTCAAGAGCTCGTCCAGAACCTCCACGCGCGTGACGCCGAGCTCGGCGAGCTTGCCCAGCTGCTCCGCCAGGTGCGCTTCGCTCAGCCGCCTCTGGGTCTTGGCCTCGCCCGGTGCGCGATCCGGGTTCGAGCTGCAGTGGATGCAGCGGTAGGGGCAGCCGCGCGAGGTGACCATGGGCAGGGTTCGCCCGTCCACGGGGAAGGCCCAGGGCCCTCGTCCGAGGTTCGCCACCACGCGCGAGAGGAAGGCGTCGTGGGCCGCGAGGTCCACGCGCTCCCAGGCCGGAGCGGGCAGCTCGTCGAGGCGCTCGGGCCGCTGGCCGACGTGCACACCTGAGGGGCGAGCGCCGGCCTCGAGCGCTTTCAGCAGCGCCGGCAAGGTGACCTCGCCCTCGTATTTCACGTAAGCGTGGGCCTCGGGGTAGGCCGCGAGGATGTCCTCGCCCGGGGCCTCCACGTAGTGCTGGCCCGACTGGTAGAGGTCCGCGAGCAGGAGGCTGGCCTCCGGATGCTGGGCGCGCAGGCCCGCGAGTGTGGCGCTCAGAACGTCGTCGCGATGGGGCGGTCGATGAAAGGGCGTGTAGGCCACGATCATGGCGTCGAAGTCGCCCTCACAGCGCGCGAGGACTTCGTCCAGGCCGGCGCCGAGCAGGAGCCGACCGTCGGGGCGCTCCTCCAGACTCGAGCCCGGGAGCGCGTAGGCATCGACCAGGTCCACCTCGAATCCGGCGCCCGTCAGCACGGAAGTGAGCTGCACGGCCCCCAGATCCGTGAAGTAGGGGTAGTCTATGTAGTCGCGCGCCACCGAGACGGAAGGGTGGATTACGAGGATTTTCGTTGCGCCCATTCGGGCAGCATACCTTGCCCGACCTAGATCCGGTATGCTGCGCCGATGTTGGACGAACAAACGCGGGCCTTGGGCCAGGCCGCGGGTCGACAGGACGACTCCTTGCTCGAAGCGCACGAAGGTGCCGCACACCAGAAGCGAAACTGGGTGCGGCTCACCTACGACTGCAACGACAACTGCACGTTCTGTCTCGACTCGGACACTCACGATGGCGAGATCCGGAGCCCCGAGGAGATCAAGCGGCAGATCTTGGACGGCAAGAAGAAGGGCGCGGAGCGGCTGATCCTCTCGGGCGGCGAGCCCACGATCCACCCGCGCTTCGTCGACTTCGTGCGCCTCGGCGCGCTGGCGGGCTACGACCGCGTCCAGACCGTCACGAACGGCCGCATGTTCCGCTATCGCCCGTTCCTCACGGCGGCCATCGACGCGGGGCTCGGTGAGATCACCTTCTCGATCCACGGTCCCAACGCCAAGGTCCACGACGCCTTGGTCGGTGTGAAGGGCGCCTTCGAGCAGGAGATCGAGGGCTTGCAGAACGCCCTCGACGACGGGCGCGTGATCATCAACATCGACGTGTGCGTGAACCGCGGCAACGTGAAGCACCTCGACGCCTTGATCGAGAAGTTCGTCGGCATGGGCGTGCGCGAGTACGACCTCTTGCACGTCATCCCCTTTGGGCGCGCCTACACGGAAGGCCGCGACACGCTCTTCTACGATCTCGACAAGAGCCGCGAGCACCTGGTGCGCGCGTTCGAGTGGTCGAAGAAGCCCGACATGCACATCTGGCTGAACCGTTTCCCGGTTCGGCACCTCGAGGGCTACGAGTCGCTGATCCAGGATCCGCACAAGCTCGAGGACGAAATCCGCGGTCGCAAGGAGGAGTTCGCCTCCTGGATCGATCAGGGCGTGTCGCTCGATTGCCGCGAGCCCACCCGCTGCGGTTACTGCTACCTCGAGGAGGTCTGTGACACCTTCGAGGGCATGCTCGAGACGGTTCAGGCGCCCAAGGACGTGGCGGCCGTGCGCTTCGCGACCGAATGGGACGCGCACCAGAAGCCGGTCTTCGGCGGTGATCCGGCCAGCGCCCGGCGCTCACGTGACGCCGCCGCGTCTGGCGACAAGATGCGCCTTCCTCTGCTCGGTCAGCCCGGCGCTCCCCGTGAGTATCGACAGCGCGACGAGCTCGCGCGCGTCAGCGGCGCGTCCACGGTCGTCCTCGTGGCGCCGGATCCAGAGCACGCGGGCGCGGCTGTAGCGGCCTTCGACGCACAATCCGAGGTCGCCCTCGAGCTCTTGTCCTACGCCGATCTCGGGCGCGCCCTCGCCAGCGCGGACGCCCTGCGTGGCAAGCGCGTGGTGTCCTGTCTCGCGACGGATCCCGAGCAAGCCGAAGCGCTGCTCGCCATGGACGCCGACTTCGAAGTCATCGTGCAGCTCAACCAGTCCACACGGCAGTGGCTGCTCGATCGGAAGGACGCGCGCCGCTTGGCTTTGCGGCAACCGTGTTGGGAGAAGGTCACCGAGTCTCGCGACAACGACGTCGACCTGCGGGCATTCTTCGCCGAGTTCTCGCACGAGGTTCCGGTCGAGGGTGTCCCTGCCTGCGTCCTGGGACGACTGCCGCGCGAACCCGGCAAGGTGCTCGATCTCGCGATGCTGGCCGAAGACGGTCGCCCCGAGCCCTTCCGCTACATCGCCCGCTACATCGAGCGGCACTACCGCGCGCTCTCCCTTCGCTGCGAGGGCTGCGTACATCGTGAGGGCTGCGAGGGCCTACACGTCAACTACGTGCGCGCCCATGGCTTCTCGGCCATGGAGCCTGTCGTGAGCGCGGAAGCGGCGGCCGAGTAGGGCGCCTCGGTCTGCGCGGCTCCGTCGGACGCGGACCGCGATCTCAGCGCGGTCGGACGCGGACCGCGATCTCAGCGCGACTCTTCTTCCTGCGAGCTCCCGTTCAGGGCGCGCTCGAGCGCCTCGAGGCGTCGTTCCAGGCGCGGCATGAGGCGCCGCTCGACCGCGTAGACCACGCGGTTCGCGGTCAGGCCGACGATGAGATCGACGATGCGTTTCTCGTCGAAGTCGCCCCCCGCGCCCCCGCGTGCGTGCTCGTGGCACCGTCCACACCTGTGCGCGTCGGGCCCACGATCGTCGTAGCCCCGGTCGTCGTGCTCGTGCATGTCGTGCCGGTGGTCGTCGTGCTCGTGCATGTCGTGCCGGTGGTCGTCGTGCTCGTGCATGTCGTGCCGGTGGTCGTCGTGCTCGTGCATGTCGTGCCGGTGACCGTCGCGACGAGGCTCATCGCATCGGCCTCTCCCGTGCGAGCGCTGCCGCTGCGGGCCCGCGGTGCGCTCGGCGTGGCGCGCCTCCAGCCGGGCGAGGCGTTCGAAGATCTCGTACATCGGGCCGTGCGCCATGGCGCCTCCTTTGGATGCCCGGAGCATACGCGCACTTTCGCCCTTTGGGCCTCAAGAGGTGTCCAGAAATCACCTGGACCGGATGTAGCGACTGGGGCTTGTTGACGTAGAGCCGCCCGAGGTCGGTGTCGCCGGAGGCGCAGCAGCTCGGGTGATCAAGGCGGCCATGGCACGGGTTGGCGTGGCGACGCTCGTGGTGAAGAAGAGGGCTCCTCGACAAAATCTGTGGGCACTTCCAGGCTCCGGCGGGCCGGAAACTGCGTCGAAGTCCGCTCCGCGTGGGTCTTCCAGCCTCCGAGCTTTCTGGGGGTGACACCCAAAGCGGTCGTCTGGGCTGTGGGCGGGCCCTCGATTTCGGGCATCCTACCCGCCGGCCGAGACCGGCGCCCGGCGCACCGCGTGTGGCGGGTCGGCCGCACGATTCCGCACAGCGAGCGGCGTGACGGGCGCCGCACCGAGAGGGTCCCGGTCACCAAGCTGCGCGTCGCGCTGCCCGCAGCCGCACTGCCGACCGGGCACGATCCGTGCATTTTCACCCACACATTCTGGCGTGGAGCCAAATGATCAGGGTTCCCCTTGAACGGTTACCGTCCGCGCGCCCCGACACCAGCCACAAATCGCCCTGGGCGTACCCAAGCGCCTGCTGTTGGTTGTTGCGCTCCACGACAAGGGACAGCCCTCGCCCGTCGTCGCGAGCCGGCGACGATCTCATCACGGCACAGACGTGAAAGCGTCCGCCATGGACAGGCGGATGACGGTGCTCTGGCCGAGGTCGCTGTTGCGGGTTTGCCGGCGTGGCACTGCCGGGTCCGCCGAGCCAGTGGGCCACGCCGTGTTCCACCACCAAGACCTGTCCGCGGGGCTGCACTTCCGAGGCCCAGGTGGTGTCCGAAGCTACGACAAATTGTGGAATGTCGCTCGTGGACACGATGGGCGGGGCCAAGCGCAACACCGGATCGAGGGGACGTGTCAGCGCGCCCAACGGGGCGTGGTACAGGCGCTCGTCGTACGTCGCGAAGTTGCCGTCGGGAGTGGCTCGGTGCGCGCGCATCTCGAAGCCAGTCCAACCCTCGCCGCCGCCCACGAATCCCACCCGGGCAATTCGAGTCCGATCCGAAGGCGCGGAACCTCGCCATGCACCAAAGACTTCCGCTTCGGCGCTGGCCAAAATCACGATCACTGGGGCGTCTACTGTGGGTATTCGACGGTTCGCTTCCACCACGGTAAACAGATGCCGGTCCGCGTCGCTCCAGCCGTTGTCGATCGCGCGTTCAACGCGTGGATTGTCAACCAAGCGCTGGCAGCCCACACCGCAGCTCTGCCAGGCGATGGGCAGCAGACACTCCGGGTTCGTGGCGTAGTAGACCGTCAAGTCTGGATCGAGGGCCGGCATCGGCGTCCAGCCGGGGTCGCAACCCAGCCAGTTGCTGTCCAGACCGGCGTCGACTCGGGCGTCGCGAGCGGCATCGGTGCGCGCGTCACGGTTCGCATCCGTCCCCGTGTCACGGGCAGCGTCTCGGCCCGAATCCCGGCCCGAATCGGTAGCCGCATCGGGCCCTGGATGGGACGCGCCGCAACCGCAACCAGCGAGCCAGGTGCAGAGGACCAGTAGCGTGGATGTCTTCAGAAGCACCGTCCCGCGTCCCACTCGTGTCCGTGCGGTCGTCGGGGAAAGCGCCGCCAATGGACGTCCGGGTGGTCCGACACCGGCCACAGATCGCCGTGGGTGTAACCCACGGTCTGCTCCTGTCCGTCGCGCTCCACCACGAGCGAGAGCCCGCGCCTGTCCGCGCGAGGTTGCACCGGCGCCAGAGTCCCATCCCCGATCGTCCAGGCCGCGACTCGCCAACGAGGCGCCTCACCGTCGCGGTCGTCGTCATCATGGCCTACGGGTCCGGGTTCCAGGCGGACGATGACGTGCATGGAGCGGCCGGCGCCAGGCTCGGCCGAAGCCGCCAGCCACAAGGCATCGTCCGTTGCGGCGACCAGCGCGTAGCGCGCGTTGTGCGAGAACCGTGGCCAAGTCGCCAGGGTCTCCATCGACGGCGTACCGCTCACGCCGATGCGCAATAGCCGAGCCTCGCCATGGGCGCGCCAGCCGCGGCCACGGATCCGCTCGTCCAGCACGTAGACGGCGTCGTCCTGCGCTCGATAGGTCGCCGCCAGGACGTGGCCCAGCGGCAAGGGCTGGATGCAGTAGGGCAATGTCGGACTGAGTCGCTGCGTCATCAAGAACGCGACTGGCGCGGGGTCAGCGTCGGGTCCTGCATCGCGGCCCGGGTCTGCGCTGGCGCTGCCATGGACGGTCCACAAGGTCTCGCGGCGCGCGGAGAGCACCAACACAGGTGTGTCGCCTGCCCTCGTGGGTGTGGCGCCGAGAGTGAGCGGGGCATCCTGGAGCTGGGGAGGTGGCACGATCTCGCAGCCGTTGGGATTGGTGCAAATCGGTGGCGGCTGCACGTTGCCGGCCAAGCCCAGGCCCTGGCCGGTCTCCACGAGGCGCACGGTCATCTCTTGCTGCGAGTCTACCGCAAGCAGGCGAGTCCCGCCTTCGGGCAGCCACTCCACGGGCTCGCTCGAGGCCAGCCAGGTCAAGTCCGGCCGTGCTAGGACCTCGGGATCGACCGGCAAGAGTGGTCCCAGATCGAAGGGCAGATCGGGGATGGCCAGCACGGGCGGCTGGAAGGGTGCGCCACAGCGGAGACCGGCAAGGCCTGGCAAGGTCAGGAAGGGCGCGGGGAAGGACGGCGCGCAGAAAGGACAGGCGGCGTTCGAGAGCCAGGGGCCGACGTAGCGCAGACACGGGAAGGGTGCAGGGGCCTCTCTCGGCGCGGCGATCACGCCGGACCAGTAGTGGCTGGCCAATCGCTCGACCGCACCTGGGAAGTTCGCGCCGCTTCGCGGTCCAGGCGTGTGTATCCAGAGCACGCCGGGCAGCTCGGGCGCGGCGGTGGCACCGGAGCCGAAGACCGTTTCCCAGCGCAGGCGGTCCGCCTCCCGGTCCCACTCGGCGGACAGATCCGAGAGGAACCTGCCCTCCATGGGTCGACGGTAGTCGATCAAGGCTTCGAGGCGTGTCCCTGTGTCGTAGGTGGGGATGCCGTCGGGGTAGCGCATGCTGCTCAGGCGCCAGTGAATCGTGGGGTCTTCCACTTGTTACCGCTCGAGCTGGCTGATGGGGAGTTGCTCGGGCTGTGTGATGGAGAGTCTCGGGTGATTCGCGCGGGCTGAATGATGGCGATGGGGTGGGACGGCACCGGCCGCGCGGGCGAGGGGTCGCGCGCACGGCCGAT
>Ga0210033_1002994_pt1 | contig 13986 bp, 9 predicted proteins | sample CryGeymeta201501_FD_185465 | JGI IMG/M metagenome (GOLD analysis project Ga0210033, IMG submission 185465) | Groundwater microbial communities from Crystal Geyser aquifers in Utah, USA - Crystal Geyser metaG 2015-01 (SPAdes) (version 2) | ecosystem: Environmental > Aquatic > Deep subsurface >... | reverse complement strand
CTTGTCCTTGCCGGCCTTCCGCACAACGCGCTCACCCAGCCACAGCATGCGACGCAAGCCCAAGATAGCTGGAGTCGCATGCGGCGGCGGCGGCTACCTCCGCCGCTACGTAGTAACTGAAAGGGCGACTGAACTACGCCTCCACCTCGCACACCCTCATCACCTCATTCCCCCGCGGATCAATCACCTTCACCGCCACGCACTCATGCTTCCCCGCCGCAAACGGCAACGACACGGTGCCGCTGAACGCTTCGAAGGCGTCTTCCTCCAACACGTCCTTCAACGCCCGCGCCAACTTGTCCCACGCGGTGCGGTCCGGGAAGAAGGCTTGGGTGATGCAGAACGTTCGGCCGTCGTAGTCGGTGTCCACGAACCACGCGGCTACCTTGTCGGCGCCGGTCGGGGTGATGCTGTTGTCCACCTCACCCTTGTGAAGGGACCCTCAAGTGGCACAATCTAGCTCGGCGTTGGAATTGGCACGGCTCTCGGCCTGCCTATCTGGTTGGCCTGCCTCTGGGTGACACCGTGCCAGGCAGTGGTCCGGCACCCCATCGGCCGTGCATCGCAACGCCAGGGCCGGTCCACGATTCGAACAAGCTAACGGGGCGCGTTCGCCCTCCCGCCCCCTCCAGCTTCATGATCTGCTCCGCCACCATCCACCGGTACACGTCCGTCTCCCGTGGCTCCCAGAGGTTGTCGTGTTTGTACTTGGGCTGGACGCGGACTTGGTTCCAGACGTATTCGAGCACCTTCTGCGCTTCGGCGGCGGCTTTGGCTGCTTTGCCACCGCGTTTGCGGGCTTTGGCGATTGCTTGCTGGCAGGTGTAGACGTAGCGGTAGTCGTCGTAGCCTTCGCGGTAGGCTTCCCACAGGGCGCCGGGGATCGGGCGGCCGTTGTCTTCGGTGCGGTTGAAGAAGTCGGAGGCGGAGCCGTCGAGGTAGTTCCAGGGGTTGCCGATGTTGGCGCGGTAGATCCAGGGGATGAGCGTGGTGAAGCCTGATCGCCAGAAGCCGAAGCCGTAGGTCATGCGGGCGCCGTTGACGGGGGTGTGGTCGTTCTCGCCGTTGACGTGGTTGGGGTAGCACCAGTAGTCCACCTTGCGGGCGGCCTTGTCCTTCAGAATCTCGTCGCGCAGGGGAAGGAAGGGCTGGGTGCACCACACGTCGATGTAGGGCTTGAGCGGGGCGAAGCCTTCGAGGGTGGGGTCGGCGGTGACGTAGGTTTTGACGCCCGCCGCCTGGACCGCCTTGAGGGTCTCGATCATGAAGGCGATGGCGCCGGGCGCGGTGCTGGGCTCGTCAACCGGATAGTAGAGGAAGTCGGGCCAGCCGCGCTTCTGGCGCTCGGCTTCGATGACCTGGCACATGCGGGTCAGCTCCTGGCCGTACTCGGGCGGCGGCGCTTCGGCGTCGCTGATGTGCGAGCCCAGGTCCTTGCCCAGGTACTTGCGGAAGATCCCGCCGGCGTTGACGCCTAGCACGAACGGGCCCTTCAGTCCGTATCGCTTCCAGGTGTCCACCTTCTGCTGCATCAGGTCAAAGTTGAGCTCGAAGCGCCCCGGCTCGCCCGGCTTCTCCGGCGCTGCCCAGAGGTCGGTGGTGATGTTCCGGGTCCCGTGGGCGATCAGGTCCTGCATCTCCCACTCGGACTTCTGCAGGTAGTAGGCTTTGCTGGTCTCGTCCTTGGCGCTGGCCCAGGCGCCGAGCGGATCGCGGTAGTAGATGCCGTAGAGCTTGGTTGGGTCCTCCTGCAGCTTGATCGGCAGGACGCGGAACCGAATGGGCAGCGTCGCCGCCGGCGCGCCTTTGGGGGTGAAGGTGACGGTGCCCGTGTACGCGCCCGCGGCGGCCGTCGCCGGCACGTGGACCGTCAGCCAGTAGCGGGTGTTCTCGTTGGCAGGCAGCGGCTCGGCCGAGTCCAGCGGCATCAGCGGGTCGGGCACGCGGCGGTACGCGCCCAGCACGGTGTAGTTGAGCCGCGCCTTCATGTAACGGACGCGGCGGAGGTCCACTGCGCTGGCGGGGATGCTGCCCTTGGCGCCCTTGAGGGCGCTCACCGTCACCGTTGCGCCGGCCAACTCGCGGAAGGGGTAGACGATGAAGTTGAGCGGCTCGTACTCGCCGGGCGTGGCGAAGGCGCGCAGCGTGGGGTTGATCTCGGGCGCCAGGGGCACGGTGTCGGGGTAGACGACTTCGGCCCAGTGCCGCTGGTGGACGAGGTAGCCGCGCTGCTTGTCGGCGTCGGCGACGGGCGGCCACGGAGCCGAGTCCACCGGCTGGGCGAGCTTCCACTGGGCGGCTTCCTCGGGCGGCATATCGTCGATGATCTGCCGGAGCGGCGTGAGCACCTCGGCCTGAATGCGCGCCTCGTCGGCCTCCTGCCACAACACCACGCCGCACACGGCGAACAGGCTGCGCGGGGCGAACTGCAACCGGGCTTCGCCACCGGTGGCGTCCACGTCTGCGAACACATGCCGGAACTGGCAGGACTCCTCGAACTGCACGCGCTCGGCGACTGCACCGGTGGTCACGTCGAAGTCGAAGTACTGGCTGCGGTACGGGTAGCTCAGCCCGCAGAGCACCCACGCCTTGTACTTGCCCGGCGCCACCTTGGCGACGAACTCCGCCGGTTGGTCGCTGACGACGGCGTCTTCCGACAGCGGGCAAGTCCAGCAGGGCGGCGGGGTCTTGCCGCGGCGGCTGTCTCCGTATTCGGTGAAGGCTTTGTCGCGGATGTCGAGCTTCGCTCCGGCGACCCAGCCGAAGGCCGCCCCGCCCTCGAAGAGCGCCTTGGGCGTGACGCGCGTGAAGCCCTCCTGCAGACCGGACGCGTCGTCACCGAAGTCGAACCGGTAGTCGGCGGCCAAAGCGGCGGTGGCGCAGAGGCTGAGGGCGATGAGAACGAGCGTTGCGAATGAGCGGCTGTGGGTGTGCATTAGCGCGATCCCTCCTGCCAGGGGCTGGGGACAACCTTCAGGGAGAAGGGCGGCGGCCCGCCGCCCGTACACTGCAGGGCCAACTGGTAGTCGCCCGGCGCCAACCCCTTGGCGGGCAGCGTCAGGCCGACGCGCGACCTGCCTCGCGCCGCCTGCAACCGGCCCTGAGCAGACGGCTTCCCGGCCTTCGACAGGACCCAGATCACCTCCGCCATCTCTCCCGCTTTGACGCCCATCAGGTCCACGTCCAACAGCAGGTACTTGGCGTCGGCGAAGACGGCCCCCTCCGCCAGATTGCTCGCCGTCAGCGTCGGCGCGACGTAGCGGGCCAGCGAAATCCCGTCGATCCAAAAGTCCAGCTTGTCGCCGTCGCGGTAGTTGGCCTCCGCGATGTGGAACTGGAACCCCGTCCGCGGGTTCAGTGAGGGCAGCGCGCTCAGGGGGAGGCGGAAGTCCACCCACTGCCCCAGCTTCAGCTCAGGGAGCGAGCGGCTGTAGTCGGCCTTCGACGCGGTGCTGTAGATGCCCAGACCCATGGGTGTCGCCGGCAAGCTATCGCGCGAGCTTTCCGCGTAGACGGAGAAGTCGAAGTAATCCCACGCCGACCAGTCGTGCAGCTCTGCCGGCAGCTTCCGGTTCATGCGCGGCCAGCCGACGGGGTACTTGATCTCGCCGGTCTTCCAGTCGACGTCGATGTGCATGAGCAGCGCGGTGTCGCCGCGCTTGGCGTGCTTCGCATCGGCGGACACCGTGCACTCGGCGGGTGACCACGCGGCGGCATCAGCCTCAGTGCCGTCGTCCAGAACGAGGCGCTCGAGGTTGCCCTCCCGCACGGGTTGGGGCAGGGGAGGAGGCTCGGCGGCGAGAACGGCGACAGGGACAATGAGCAAAGCCAGGCACAGCAGGCAACGCATGACTGCCTCCTTGGGTGAGAGGATGGATGGTGAGTTCGGCGCTGGAGTGAGATCACCTGCCGGGCGAGGCGACCCGCAGCGGCCTTCCGGGTGCGCGGTCAGATCTCCTTCAGCAACGCCCTCAGCCGCAACTCCGGCAGGCCCTGTTCCCATTGCCGGATGATCTCCCCCGCTGCGGCTTCCGCCATCACTGCTCCGACTGCGCCGGGGTGCACGAGCTTGAGCTGCTCGGCCAGCTCGGCGGCCCACTTCTGGTACCGGGTTGCCGCTTCCTGTTCGTCCGGCATCGTCGCCAGCAGTGCAGCGACCTGCTGCTGCTTCTGCGCCAGCGGCCAGTTGGCGGTGCTGGGATCGGCGAAGGAGAGGGCGGTCAGTTCCCGCAACAGCCCCTCGGCGCGTTGCCGCAGGGCCGCTGTCGCTACTGCGTTCTTCGTGCCGCTGTAGTCGAAGAACACGAAGCGGAAGTCGCGCGACTGCGGCTTGAGGTCCATCGTGGTGTCGATGCCGTAGCCGCCGACGGTGAAGCTGACCTTGTCGGCCTGAGCGCCCGGCCACAGCACCGAGCACGGGCCGACGCCGGTACGCGAGGGCGACACTTGGCCGGCGTCGAAGAGGCGGTCGTAGTACAGCAGCCACCACTCCTTGCTCGGGTCCAGCTCCGCGTGCTCGCCCTGCGCAACCTTCCGCACCGGTGTCAGCACGTGCCGGTCCGAGTTGTTGACGAACGCGGACGGATAGCACCGCACAGCTACGCGCACGCTGGCGATCTCCGCCTTCGGCTCCAGCAGCGCCTGGCAGTACAGGGCGTCGTTGCCGGCGAGCGTAACGAAGCGAATGCGGATGACGGACAGGGGCGTATCGAAGGTGAAGTCCACATAACCGCGGTTGCCGCCGCCGCGGCCGACGAGGGAGTGGAGGGGCGTGGTGCCGATGGTCTGGCCGTTGAGCTGCAGGTCGAAAAAGCCGCCGCCATACCAGTTGCAGTCGGCGGGCTGGGGCATGCCAATGTAGCCCTCGCCGGGGATGGCGACGCCGGGGCGCTTGTCATCGTGGGCGATGACATAGCGCAGCCCGTAGTCCTTGACGCCGGTGTCCATGGAGACCGTGTGCATGGTGCGCTGCAAACCGACAATGTGGGCCGGCGCACCCGGCCCGGCGACAGAGGTCTGCGCGCCGTGGTCGGTGACGAGAACCTGCGCGGGTGGCTCTTGGGCGCAGGCTGACGCCAAGATCCCAACTGTGGCGCACATGGTCATCAGGTACCGCATGGTCGGTCGCCTCCGTTGGGCTTGAGCTCGTTCTGCTACGGGATTCCCTCTTGGGCTACTTGACGCTGAACTGCGCAGTCGTGGTCTTGCCGGTGTACAGGTCGGTCGCGTCGACGGTCCACGTCCCCTTCGGGTCGTTGAACGCCACTGGCACATTCACCGTCGCGCCCTGCTTGTCCGCGACCGCCACCGAGTCGACCCAATCGGCCGCTGCTCCATCCGGCGGCTTCACTTGCACCTTCACCGCTTGTTGGCCCTGCGGCAGCGACGAGCTGATGGTCAAGCGCAGTAGCCCGCCGGGGGCGACCGACGGCGCGGCGCTCAACGCCACCGGCTTGAGCGGCTGCGGCGAAAGGGCGAGGAACAGGGCCCGGTGGGGAGTGACCTCCAGGCTGAACGCCTGGTGCTTGCCGAGGTCCTTGTGGTTCTTGAGGTCGTATGCGTACCGGGCCTCTGGCAGGTTCAGCCTCGCAGGTTCGGCCTGTCCCGCGTGACGGAAGACCGAGAGGATCTCCACCAGGCCGTTCATCCAGCGCGTGATCTCGACGTTGCGCAAGCGCTGGCCCTGCGCGTCCACAAGCTGCGTCGCCGGCTGCACCTTGCCCCGCGCCAGCAGCGAGCGGACGACTGTCGCCGCTGTCTCCGGGGCGCCTTCACCGCTGAGCGAGGGGTAAGACGACATCGCCAGGTTGAGCAGGACTGCCTGCCCCTTGCCAAACTGGTGGGTCAAGAGGAGCGGAGCCTGACCGGCCACGCCCGCTGCCGAGGCGGCGGCAGCCTGCACCCCGCCATCGACCCGCACCTTCGGGAGGGCCAGCGCCTCCACCTTGCCGTCGGCCGGCGGGTTGAGCTGTCCGTCAACCGTCAGCGCGTCCTCGAAGCCCGTTCGCTTGATGCCGAAGACATCGTCGAGTTGCCCCGCCGCCAGCGGCTTGACGCGCCCGTCGTAGATCGCGGGGCGGACGTCGGCAATGAGCAGACCGCCCGCCTGCACGAACTGCCGGAACAGGTCCGCCTCCTGCGCGCTCATCGCCTGTGCCATGGGCAGCAGAATGACGTTGAGCTTGCTCAGGTCCACCTCACCAAGTCTCATCTGCCGGTCCGTGAAGTAGGAGAAGTTGTAGCCCAGCTCACGCAGCGCCGCATGGAACGCGGTGTGGTTGCTCTCGTAGTTGCCGAAGGACGGCGAGGTCTGCACCTTGGCGGCATAGGCCGAGGGCTGCGAGTACAGGATGCCGATCCCATCGGTCTGCATCTCTGACTGCAACAGGAGATCTCCGAGCCCGTCCCGCACGATCTGCGTGTCGCGCAGGATCTCCTTGACCGCGGGATACGGATCGAGGTTGGGCGACAGCCAGCCGTGGAACCGGCCGGTGACCTCCCAGCGCCACCACCACACGGCGTCGCAGCCGCGGGTGACCATCCGCCAGTACTTTTCCAGCAGCGGGTCAGCGTCTTTGGTGTAGCCCATCCAGTTGGCGCGGGGGAAGTCGCGCGGGGCGATGGAGCGCAGCACCTCGTCGGCGGTGCCGGAATACGGCGACCAGAACGTGTTGTGGCGAACAAAGCCGTCCAGATCGTCGGCGTTGCCGAAGGCACCCGCGCCCTCGAAGCCGCACCGGCTTTCCGGGTCAATGCGGCGGAACCCCTTGCCGAAGCGCTCGCACAGCTTGCAGAAGTTGTACGACTGGTACGCCTGGCGGTCGAACCAGCGCGGGAAGTTGCCGGCCCGCAGCGCCTCGGCTTCCTCATTGTCGTCGGGCTTGCTCAATTGCACCTCGTCGAAGCTGGCGTAGTCGCTGCCCCACGAGGCGTTGAGCGCGGCGACGTCCTTGTACTGCTCCCGCAGGTAGGTGCGGTACGCCTCCAAGCAGGAGGGGCTCAGGCACGAGCCGCGCACCGCGATCTCGTCGCCCAGCGAGTAGGCGAACACCCCGTGCTGGCGCGAGGGCAGGTGGTTGTCGACGATCTTGTCCACGTGCGCCTGGATTGCCGCCTCGTCATTCCAGCAGACGGGCTTCATGACGCCCTGCTCGTCCTTGGCGGCTGCGACGTGCGTTGTGTAGGGGATCCAGGCCATGTCGTAAACGGCGAACAACGGAGCCGGGGCGCTGCTCCCGCTTAGGTGCACGGTCACACCGCTGCGGGCGAGGCTCTCTTCGGCCACGGGCGCCAGGTTCCCGGCGGGGGTGTCCCACATAACGAAGTTGAACTGGCCGCGGTGGCGCTTGACCACGCGAGCGAACTGCCAGACAGAGGCAACCTCCTGCGCGCCGTCCAGTAGCGTCGCGCGCACCTCCAGTAGCATCGGGAACCACGTCTGGACGTCGAAGGTGAAGGAACCCTCGGCGGAGGTGGGCTTGATGAGTTGCCGGCAGATCTCACGGTCGCGGCGGTCGAGCAAGCTGACCACCAAGCGCTCGTCGGCCCCAGGCGGACCCGATAGCGCGACTGCTCCGGCCAGCTTGCCGCCGATCTCGGCCCACTCCTCGGCAAGCTTGACTTCGTCCACCTTGCGTTGGCTGGTGACCGTGAACGGGACGCTGGCGAACGAGACGACCGCCTTGCCGTCGCGAGCGACGAGATCGAGGTAATAGCTGCCCGCACGGAGGAGCGGGACGCCCAACTCAACGGTGCCCGCGGGCTTGGTGAGGGGCTGTTTGGTGACGGTAATCGTGGTCCCGTCGTCGCGGCGCACGGTCACCTCGGCGACCGTGTTGGCGGCGGCGCCCTGCCATCCGAGGGTCGCGGCGGTCCCCGGCAACGTGGCCCGCGCCAGCTCCGGGCTCTTCCGGGTCAGTGTCAGGCCGAGCTTCGGCTCCTTGTGCGCCGCCCACAGGAGTGCCTTGCCCACCCGCATGTCCCACTCGTCATAGGCGACTTCCCAGCCTGGCTGGAACGCGATGGCCGGCCGCCCGGGCAGGCGTACCCCGCGGCCGTCCTTCACGGTGAATGCCGACGCACCGGTCACGTCGGCCAGGAACGCGGGCAGCGCCTTGAGCTGGTTCTTGCCCTTGAGCACGCGCTTGTCATCGGTGCCCATCAGGACCAGACCGGCGCCCTCCGTGACCGCTTTGATCAGCGGGTACTGCTGCTCAACAGGCACCTTGTCCAGCGACACGTCCAGGAACACGAAGGCATCCCACTTCTGAGTCAGCAGCCGCGCCAGGCGACGAATGCCGAGCTCGCCTCCGTGCCAGGCATCAATGGAAGTGTCCACGAGGCGCCCCCAGAAGACCATCTGCGGGTCGAGGTCGAACCGCTGCTTGAGCTCGATGACTTCCCGCGCACTGGTGCCGCGGCCGTTCACGAAGAACAGCGCCCGTGTCTTGCCGAGGGCGTACGGCGTGGCCCAAGCTGTGTGGGGCGTGACGAGATCGGAGTTGACGTTGTGGTCAACTTCGAGCTCGGCCATGTCCTGCGCGAGACAAAGCGACGCCGTCAGCAGAAGCGAGGCGAACGGCAACGTGACGTGTTTCACGAGGAGCCTCCTGCTCTCTCCGGAGCGCGGCAGCCCCGAGCGGCGCCGGCAGTCCCAGCACGGCGTCCGGTTGCGTTACTTGCGTCAGCGACGCGCTAACAGGCTCACTCAGAGATACTCGTTCAGCAGGTTTTCCAGCAGCTCCTGGCGGCCGCTCTGGACGGCGGGTTCGCCGTGCTTCAGCGTGTAGGCTTCCAGCTCTTCGAAGCCGACTTCGCCGCGCTCGATCCGGGCGCCGACGCCTTCCTCCCAGCCGCAATAGCGCTGCTTGAGGAGCGCGTCGAACTTGCCGTCTTCGGTGATCTTCGCGGCGATCTTCAGCCCGCGCGCGAAGGCGTCCATGCCGCCGATGTGGGCGTGGAAGAGGTCTTCCAGGTCGATGGATTGGCGGCGGACCTTGGCGTCGAAGTTCAGCCCGCCGGTAGTGAAGCCGCCCATCTTCAGCACGGTCAGCATCGCGAGGGTCGTGTCGTAGAGGTTGGTCGGGAACTGGTCGGTGTCCCAGCCGATGAGGAGATCGCCCCGGTTAGCGTCGATGGAGCCGAGCATTCCATTGGCCGCCGCCACCATCAGGTCGTGCTGGAAGTCGTGCGCGGCCAATGTGGCGTGGTTGGCCTCGACGTTGAGCTTGATCTCCTTGTCCAGGCCGTGCTGGACGAGGAAGCCGATGACGGTGGCGGCGTCGAAGTCGTACTGGTGCTTGGTCGGCTCTTTGGGCTTCGGCTCGATGTAGAGCTGACCGTCGAACCGGATCTTCTGCTTGTAGTCCACCGCCATCTGCAGGAACCGCGCCAGGTGATCCAGCTCGCGTTTGAGGTCGGTGTTGAGCAGCGTGTCGTAGCCCTCGCGTCCGCCCCAGAAAACGTAGCCGGCGCCGCCGAGCCGCTGGGTGACCTCCATCGCTTTCTTTACTTGGCTGGCCGCGTAGGCGAAGACGGCAGGCGACGGATTGGTCGACGCCCCAGCCATGAAGCGCCGGTGCGAGAAGGCGTTGGTGGTGCCCCACAGCAGCTTCATGCCGGTGTCCTGCTGCAACTGCTCGGCGAGGTCGACGATCTTGTCAAGCCGCTTGTTGGTCTCCGCCAGGTTGTCGGCTTCGGGGGCGATGTCGCGATCGTGGAAGCACCAGAGGCCGACGCCCAGCTTGGTGAAAAACTCGAAGGCGGCGCGGAGGCAGGCTTCCGCCGCCTCCATCGGGCGTTCCGGTTCGTCCCACGGGCGGATCAGCGTCCCCGGCCCGAACGGGTCGGAACCGGTGCCCTTGAATGTGTGCCAGTAGCAGACGGCAAAGCGCAGGTGGTCGGCCATCGTCTTCCCGGCGACGACCTCCTCGGCGTTGTAGTGCTTGAAGGCAAGGGGGTTGTCGGAGCACCCTCCCTCGAACGCGATCTTGCCGATACCGGGGAAGTACTCTCTCATGGGTGATCACTCTCCTTACGGGGCTGCGCTGCGCCAAAGCAGCAGGCGGCTTCACAGGTCTCTGGGTTCTCCGGGCCTGGGGCCGTTTCCTTCTGCGCTCGTGACTACATAGGGACAAGGTACCGACAGGATTCACAGGATGGACAGGATGAGGCGGGCTGGTCAAGGGCCTTTGCGCTGCTCAGCATGGGCCCTACACGCACGATTGTTCATATGAGTCGGCTTGGTGGAAACGGGGGGGGCGGCGTCGGCCCGCCGTTGCATCCTGTCAATCCTGTGCATCCCGTCCGCCTACGTGCCGCGCCCCTACTCCACCACCAACTGCACGTCGTCAAACCAGGCCGTCCCCGGTCCTTTCAGGAACGCCCGGACCCAGAGCTGCATCGTGCCGGGAGGGACAGACAGCCCCGTGCTCACCTTCGTCCAGTCGGTATCGCCCTGCGGCTTCTGCGTCTGGAGGGAGCTGACCTCGGCAAGGAGCCGGGGAAGTGCGTGCATCGGGCCGTCGAAGCACTGAACCAGGAAGCCGACCTCTCCCTCAACGCTCTGCGTCTTCACCCAGCCCTCAAGGCGAACCCGCCGGCCGATGGGCGCGGGAGCAACCATTTGTCCCCAGTGGTTCAGCTCGCGGTTCATCCAGTCGCGGTTCATGATCCGAGCGGCCGCTTTGCCCGAGTGGAAGATCATCGCGTCTCGGGTCAGTTCCACCTTGTTGCCCTGGCTCTGTGGCGTGTACGGAATCCAGTGGGTGAGCAGACCGGGGTGTTGCTCCTCGAACCCGCCGTTGAGCAACGCGTCGCCGCCCGGAGCAATCTGCAGCGACGCCAACGGCAGCGAACCCTCGGCCGCCGTCACGGCCACGTCGTCGAACCACACCTTACCCGCTCCCGTCAACCCCAGCCGCACCCACATCATCGTGGTTGTCGGCGGCACGAAGAGGCGCACTGCGTGGCGTTCCCAGTCGCCCGTGCCACGGATCTTCTCACGGTCAGCGGTCGAAGCCCACCCGACCGTCTTCTTCGCCGCGCCGTCCCAGCACTGCAGCGCCAACTGCGCCGAGTAGCGAACGTCTTCCGGCTTCACCCAAGCCGAAAGCTCCGCCCACTTCCCCTTCGGGAACTCCTCCAGGTGCTGCGTCCAGTTGTGGAACGCCCACACCTTGCCGGCCGTATCGGCGACAGAGACCGAGCCCTCACCAGACCGCTTCACCTGGCGATCCAGCGCCAGTGCCACCGTGGCCGCCTGGTCCTCGGGGAACACCTTCTGCCAGACCGCCGCGCCAGTCTCGAAGCCGGGGTCCTGCAGGTAGTTGCGCGGCGGCGCCGCCTCCTCCGCGACTGCACAGCAGCAAAACGCGATGAGCAGAATCGCGGAGTTCGCGAACTCTGCGATTCCACTATGGGCGTGGAGGGCGGGTATCGGGTGTCGCGTGTCAAGTGTCATGTGTCACGTATTGCGTGCCAAGTGTCAGGTGTCATGTGCCGGGCGGGAAGGTCTCCTCGGGCGTGGTGGTCGGCCGCTGCGCGAGCGGGCACGCAAACCCGTTGCCGCCATGGACCTGTTGGAGCGTTTCTGCGGACACTGGCTCGCAACGGGTCCTGGCGGCAACGGGGGGCAACGGAACGATCTATACCCAGCGCTTGGCTATTGCGGCTTGCCTCCGCCTGCCTCGCCTTCCATCGGCGGGCGCTGGCGTCCTCCACGGCCCATTCCCTGGCGGGCCGGTCCGCCGCGTTCGGGTTCGGGCAGGTCCTTCTGCTTCAGGATCTCCAAGGTATTCACGTCCAACTGGAAGACGGTGTTGCCTCGGACCACGAACAGGTACTTCTCAGTGGCAGTGACGACGAGGCTCCCCGGCGGGCCCCCGCGCATCCCCATGAACGGGCCGCCCATCATCCCAAGGCCGCCCCCCAAGCCCGGACCGCCGCCATCTGGCGGCCCACCTTGCTCGCCGGGCTGAGCGAGGGCCACCGCGATGGCGGCACCCACGACGAGCATCGTGCCGAACAACAACCTATTGCGCTTCATGGCTATGCTCCTTTGCTCTCTGACTGCTACCGCCCCGCCTCCGGTCGCTCGGGCTGGCTGTTCTCTCTGGTCGGCGCGCACACCGTTAGGTGCGCCGACGCCGGCATTCCCCCTTCGTCGTTCAGTCGGTGCTGACGCGGCAGAGGGATCGATGTGACCGCCGGAGCGGATTCCCGCTGTTGTCCGGTAGGGCTCCTCACGCCGGGGTTCCTGCCGTGAAGTGGCTCAGGTGGCGCCGAAGTTACACCTTCCGCAACTGGTCGAGGATTCCCTCGTAGACGTCGAAGTGCTCCCCCTCCCGCTCCTCTGGCTCGATCTTCTTGAGCCACAGGGCGCGGTCCTTGCGGTAGCCGCTGAGCACGCGCCGGCTGACGCCGAGGTTGTTGGGGTCGGGACCATGCCAGATCACGCGGTTGTCCTGCAGATACACGTAGCCGTCGTGGTACTGCCCGACCAGTTCGTCCCGATGGTCGCGATAGTAGAGCGCTTGCTCGCAGGTGGTTCGCCGCCAACTGGCGACGGTCTCAAATGAGTCGGGCTCGTCTGAATCGAACTCGGCCAGCGGCGGGGCTACCTCTGACTGGAAGTCGACCTCACTCACGTCCACTGTGCCGAACCCGGCCTCCGCCGCCACCCGCAGGGCGTTTCGGTCACGCTTGAACGGCGGCGTGGGCCAGTCCGCCGCCGGGTCGTGTCCCATCAGGTGCGCGGCGCAGGCATCGGTGGCGATGACTTGGTCGCCCGCAATGAGCGCGTCGCACACACGACCCTCGCCGCCCCACTCCCGGCGTGACTGGCCGGTGAGCGCGTCGATGATGTTGAGGCACGGCTGCACGATCAGGCCCAGGTCGGGCAGCACATGCGACAGGCGGATCAGGTGATGGAAGTACTGGCGTGGTCGGCCGGCCGGCGTGAGCGGCGTCAGCCCGAACAGGTTCTTCAAGCAGAGCGTCAACCCCATGAACGCATGTGACTTCATCTTCGCCACCGACACCACGGCGTCGGTCTCCCGGAAGCACTCGTGCAGCAGGTAGCGGGAGAACATCACGCCGCCGCCTGGCACGTCGTAGGTCGCGTGGGGTGGGTCGTTGCACTCCAGGTACTCGACGCCGAACTCGTCCAGCAGCGGCACGAAGTAGACATCGGCGCCGACGCCATCGGGCTTCGGCAGGTAGGTTGTGTCGGCCACCACCAACCGCGCCTTCGTGCGCTCGCGAAGCAGCCGCAGTGTCGCCCGCATCACGGCATCGTCTACCAGCTCCCGCCTCCGCCCGGCGTGGAGCGCGATCCTGTCCGGCGGCCACACCATGTTGGTCTTGATCACCACCAAGTCGGCGCTGACGAGCTTGTCCCACGAGCGGGACAAGGGCGCCGTGAGGCGCTGCAGCGTTTGGCAAACCTCTTCGTCGGTGGCGCGATGGTCGCAGCGGGCGGCACGGACGGCAAACTGCTTCGGTGAATGCGTCATTCGGTGACTTGGTGACCTCTCGCGGTACCCAGGCGGTTTGGGCGCCGATTGAGCGAAGGGCCTCAGTGTACCCTCCGTGTGGGCGCGGCAGAAGGTGCTGGCGTTGGCCCCTCCATTCCTCAGTCGGGGCGGCCCTCCGGAACCACCCGCGGAGGTCTCCGGCGGGTGGGCTACCTGTCCCTGCGCACTCGCTTTCTGCCCGGAGATTCTGCCGGGTCCCCGGAGTTGTCGCCGACTTGCGCGTTGACGGCGCTCTCCGGCTCATGGGCTTCGGTGCGCGCCCGTTGACGACGCGAACTGACTGTGCTAAGGTTGCCTTGCCGACGCGGACAACATGCTCGGCACGTAACTACTCACCTTGTGGCTACGGGGGCTGGGGGAGGGGCAGGAGGGGAGTGCCTGGGGTGAGGAGGCTGGTGAGCACACCGAGCGCGTCTTCGCCTCGCTTCGCGGCCGTCTCGATCACCGTCGC
>Ga0210033_1002986_pt1 | contig 14010 bp, 12 predicted proteins | sample CryGeymeta201501_FD_185465 | JGI IMG/M metagenome (GOLD analysis project Ga0210033, IMG submission 185465) | Groundwater microbial communities from Crystal Geyser aquifers in Utah, USA - Crystal Geyser metaG 2015-01 (SPAdes) (version 2) | ecosystem: Environmental > Aquatic > Deep subsurface >... | reverse complement strand
GAACGCTCCGAGCTCCATCTTCCCAAGCACATCCCAGAGCACGCGAGCCGGATGCGACGGCTCCAGCGCATCCTCGGGAAACTCGAACCGCATCTCTCCCTGCCTCCGGCGCGGCTCCTCGATTCGAGGCTTGCCTCTGCTGCTCACCTTGCCGCTGCCGTCAGGTCCAGGCGCATCCTCGAATAGCCGAAGTGTTCTTCATGCCTGCCATAGATCACACACAGATCCTCCTGTCGATCCCCTTTCTGTAAGTGATCGATTTGATCCAGGATTCTCTTCTTCATCACGAGCGTCGCCACGCCAACCCGTGCCATGGCCGCCTTGATCACCCGAGCTGCTGCGCCTCTGGCCACACCGACCTCGCGCGGCTCTACGTCAACAAGCCCCAGCCGCCACATCCGGTCCAGGTGATTTCTGGACACCTCTTGAGTCGTCGCAGCTCGAATCCGTCCTCCCGCGCGGTGCCGATCCAGCTCCTGTCTGGAAAGAGATCGAACAGCCCCCGGCGTGCCCTGGTGTGCGTCGCCAGCACATCGCGGACTTCCTTCGGCGTAAGCGCCGTGTGAATCGTGAGCTCGCGGGAGTGCAAGAGGCGCAGCAGAGGACTGATCCTCGCCAGGGTACGCTATGCGCGAGCACCGCGTCTCAGCGCAGCACGTCGGCGCGGGCGTCGAGGCAGTGTTGGGAGCCGGCCGTGAACGCACGACAGACCGCGGGCCGCACGGCGTGTACCTCGCAGCGTACCGCCACGCCGAGCTCGCCCTCGAGCGCCACGCAGCGGACGCCGCCAGGGCGATCGCGGGTCGCGAGCTCACCGTCGATGATCTGCAGCCGAAAGCGCTCCGGCAACGCCAGCGCCTCTTCGTCCGTGACCTCGGGGTAGCTAAGCCAGTCGGTGTTGGGCGCGCAACACGCGCCGCACTGCTGGCAATGGCTGTCGCTGATGCGGTGGGTGCTCGTCACGCGGGAGGTGTAGCACCGCCCGGCTCGCGCGCCTCCGGCGGGCTATCGAGCGAGGCGATGGACGTAGGCGTCCGTGCCGACGGAGCTGCATCCCAGGAACGAGCCCACCACGAACACGTCACCGCGCGGGCCCACGGCGACGCCTGTCGCGGAGTCCGAGGTCGAGGTGCCCCAACGCCGCGTCCAGATCACGGCGCCCTCGCGGTCGTAGGCGCGAACGTAGAGGTAGCCTTCCCCTCCGCGGCGGGCCCCACCCACGTGTCGGTACCGCCGTAGGAGATCGGGGAAGACCTCGAGACCGATGCAGGTGAGAGCCAGTACGATCTCGCTGCCGGAAGACTACGTCGACCTCCTCCGAGCTTTCGTCACAAGCCCACGCTCATCGAATTGCTGATTACCACGTTGGTGCAGTCGGCGACCGTGGTGCAGCTGCGGTCGAAGGCTGGGAACCCGGAGACGCCCGCATCGTCGATCGGGCCCGAATCGAGCATGGAGGCGTCCGACCCCGCGTCCAATCCCAGGGTCGCGTCGACGCCCCCATCGGTGCCCGCGCCAGCGTCATCGCCACACGCGGAAACCACCAACACGAACAGACAAAGAAAGGCTGAAGTACGGGCGGAAGGTAGCACCGCAGTCGCCCGCGAGCCCGGTGCGTCGCCCCACGGCCCCCCCACGGCCCTCTTCATCTCGCTGAAGTCGCCGCGTCCGGCTTGCGCGAGCGCGTCCCCACACCCCCAAGTGACGAAAGTGACGAGGAGCGTCCCTGCTGGCCCTGGCCTGCCGCGCGTCGTACCTTGCGCCTCCCCGCGGCTCGGCCGCGCTCGAGGTTCGATGATCGACAAGAAGCTGCGCTTTTACTCCTACAACGTGAATGGTCTGCGCGCGTGCGCGAAGAAGGGCTTTGGCGAGTGGCTGAAGTCGAGCCGCGCGGATCTGGTCGGTGTGCAGGAGCTACGCGCCAAGCCGGAGCAGCTGGACGAGGAGGTGCGCAAGCCGTCGCGCTGGCACACGCACTTCGTGCCGGCGGAGCGCCCCGGCTACAGCGGCGTCGCGCTCTACTCGCGCCAGAAGCCGGACGAGGTCGACTCCTCCCTGGGCCACGATCGCTTCGACAGCGAAGGCCGGCTCGTGTTCGCGCGCTTCGGGGAGCTGTTGGTCGTGAACGGCTACTTCCCCAACGGCTCGGGCAAAGATCGCGACAACTCGCGCGTGCCCTACAAGCTCGACTTCTATCGCGCCCTCTTCGACAAGCTCGAGACGGAGCGCGCTCGCGGCGGACGCATCCTGGTGATGGGCGACTTCAACACCGCGCATGAAGCGCGCGATCTGGCGCGTCCCAAGCAGAACGAGCAGACGAGCGGCTTCTTGCCCGAGGAGCGCGAGGAGCTCGGTCGCTGGCTCGGGCACGGCTGGACCGACACCTTCCGCCACTTCGAGCCGGGCGAAGGCCACTACTCCTGGTGGAGCCAACGCTTCGGTGTGCGCGCCAAGAACATCGGCTGGCGCATCGACTACATCCTCGCCTCGCCGGGAGCGATGGAGTACGTGCGCGGCGCGCGCATCCACCCGCAGGTGATGTGCTCCGACCACTGCCCCATCAGCGTCGATCTCGACCCGGCGATCCGCGCTTGAAACTCCACGGACTCACATCGGGCCTCGCGCCCGCTCAGCTCCAAGCGCTCGAGCGCCTCTACCAGCGTGAGGTGCCCTTCGATGCGCTGACCACGCCCGAGCTCAGTCGCACTCTGGCCGAGGCGACGGCGCGCACCGGCCGACAGGTGGGCGTGCTGGTGGATCGCGACGGACGCGTGAACCACGTGATCGTCGGCGACGCGACGCACCTCGACTTGCCTGACGTGGGCCGCCTGCGCGCGGCGGGTGGACGTCTGCGCGGGCTGCGTCTCCTGCACACGCATCTGCACAACGAGCCGCTGACGCGCGACGACATCGTCGACCTCACGCTGCTGCGTCTCGATCTGGTGGCGGCCTTCTGCCTCGCGCCCAACGGGCTGTTCCGGCAGGTCTACTACGCCCACAACGTGCCCCTCGATCCCAACGGCGAGGGCCAGCCCTACGCCGTGTACGGGCCGATCTCGCACGACCAGCTGGACGTGAACCCGAAGCGCCTGGTCGAGGCGCTGGAGCAGGAGTTCACGCGCGCGGCCAAGGCGCGCAAGACGAAGGCCAAGGACGGACGCGCCATGCTCGTGCATGTGTGCGACAAGCGCGGCGCCGCCAAGGCGGAGGACTCCCTGCGCGAGCTGTCCGAGCTGGCGCGCACGGCCGGCGTGGAGGTCGCGGACCGCGTGCTGCAGGTGCGCGATCGTGTCGACCCCAAGTTCGTGCTCGGCCGCGGCAAGCTCGAAGAGGTCGTGATCCGCGCCATGCAGCTCGACGTGGAGGTGCTGATCTTCGACACCAACCTGTCGGGCGCGCAGGCAGCGGCCATCGCCAACATGACCGATCTGAAGGTCCTCGATCGCACGCAGCTGATCCTCGACATCTTCGCGCAGCGTGCGGAGAGCCGCGACGGCAAGCTCTCGGTGGAGCTGGCGCAGACGAAGTACCTCTTGCCGCGCCTGGGCACGAAGGACGACGCGCTCTCGCGTTTGAGCGGAGGCATTGGCGGACGAGGACCCGGCGAGACCAAGATCGAAGTGGGCAAGCGGCGCGCGAACGATCGCATCACGCAGCTCAAGCGCGAGCTCGACAAGCTGGCGGGGCAGCGCAAGCAGCGCCGGCAACGACGACAGAAGAGCCGCGCACCGATCGTGGCGCTGGTGGGCTACACCAACGCCGGCAAGAGCACGCTGTTGAACCAGCTCACCGGCAGCACGGTGCTGGCCGAGGACGCCCTCTTCGCCACCCTCGACACGCGCTCACGGCGGCTCTACCTGCCGAGCGGACGTGAGGCCGTGATCACCGACACCGTGGGCTTCATCCGCGAGCTGCCCAAGGATCTCTTCGACGCCTTCCGCGCCACCTTCGAAGAAGCCGAGGACGCCGACCTGCTCCTGCACTGCGTGGACGCGTCCGATCCCTGCTACGTCGATCAGCTCCAGACCAGCGAGGAGCTCTTGCTCGAACTGAAGCTCGAGCACATCCAGCGACTGATCGTGTTCACCAAGGCGGACCGCCTGGAAGAGAGTCGCGCCGACGCGCTCGCCGCCGCCCACGACGGAGTCGCGCTCAACGCCCTCGACGCCGCCTGTCGCGCGCCGCTGATCGCGCGCATCGACGCCATGCTCCCGCGCTGACTAGCGATAGGCCCCGCGCTGAAAGCAAGCGTCGTGGTGCGGCGCCTGGAGATCGCATGTCCACCTCCGGCCGTGCCGGGTGGATGAGGTCGAGTTCCTGGTCCGCGACACGATACGCACTTTTGACGCGCTTCCAGATCACCCGAAAGATCGACGCCAACTCGATCCCTGAGCCGCCCGCACTCGCCTCCACCGGCCCGCCTTACACGTGCGGCGCGCCCGCGCGGAGAGGCCACGAGGTCTGCTAACCTCGACGTCGCTGGGGGCGCCGCGACGACGCTCCTCGTGAGGTGTTCATGCGCAGCTTGATGGTGATGGGAATCCTGGGGATGTGCCTCGGCTGTGGTGGCGGAGGCGGCGCGACCGACTCGGGCGCGGACGCGGGCGTGGACGCGACGACGGACGCTGCGACGGACAGCGCCATCGATGCCGCTCCCGACGTGGACGCGGGCCCGGCCTGTTCCCCAGCCACGGGCGACGAACCCGCCGCCGGACGCTGGGCGCTCTCGCTCTTCCACTTCAACATCCAGTACGTCGCGGGCGGCTTGCGTGGCTTCATGCCCGGACGCCTCGAGAGTCACTTCGACTTCGACGAAGCGCAGACGGAGGATCTGATCATCCGCGAGAGTTTCCTGCCCTTGCTCGACATCCTCGAGGCGCACCCCACCTTCCAGCTCTCGATCGAGATGCAGGGGCGCATGATCGAGATCCTGGGCGAGCGCTTCCCGGCCGATCTCGCGCGCACCAAGGCGCTGGTCGACTCGCGCCAACTGGAGCTCATCGCGCTGCACTACAGCGACGAGCTCGTGGTGGCGTATCCCAAGCATCACCTCGAGCGTTCCCTCGCCATGACGCGCGCGGCGGCGGCGGACGCGGGTCTCACGCTCAGCACCAGCGTCTTCACACAGGAGGGCTTCTTCGGCGAAGGCGTGCTCGACGTGATGCGCGAGAATGGCCTGGGCACGGCGCTCGTCGGCCACAACCTGGTCGAGTATCAGCGCGCGAGTCTGGGCTCGCCTGCCGCCTTCGATCGCGAGGGCACACCCGTGCTGATGCCGAGCCGGGGCGCGCTTTCGACCTCGGGCGCCGATCTACGCTGGACCTACTTCGACGACGGCGAGCTCTTGGCCGTGGGCGCGGCGCCGTACGTAGGCGACTTCTTCGTGCGCAATCAAAGCCTGATCGACGCCTACGTGGCGCGCCTCTCGTGTCTGGAGGGCGAAGGTTTTCACATCGGCCGCATCGACGACTACGTGGCCGCGCTCGACACGGCGAGCGTGACGCGCGCACCCCTGGGCGAGATCCTCGACGGCGACTGGCAGCCGGACGACACGGACAACGTGCTGCGCTGGATGGGCGCCCTCGGCAACTTCCACGTCGACCACGACGACGATGTGCTCGCGGGCAACCACCGCGCGGGCTTCCTCGTGGACGCCGCCGAGACGCTCTTCGCCAACGCCGGCGCGTCTGCGCTCTCCGAGGGTCGCGCGCGCCTCGACGCCGCTTGGCGCGAGCTGATGTTCGCCGAGGTCAGCGACTCCACAGGCTGGAACCCCTGGCAAGGCGAGGTCGACTACTCCCTGAACCACGCCGCCGAGGCGCGGCGCATGGCGGGCGAGGTCATCCACGATCAGCTCCTGGCGCTGGGTTGGGCCGCGGCCGACGTCGACCCTGCCGCGGGTACGGCCAGCGAGACCAGCGACCCCTCTCCCGTGATGCTCAGCCCCGTCACCACGCCGCCCGTGGCCGTGACCGTCGACGCGCCCGACCGCATGGTGACCACCACCTGGGCGCAGCGCCCGGACGGTGTCTACGTGCTCGACATCACGCTCTCGGCGCCCACGCCCGTGCCCGCGCGCCGCGACGGCGCACCCATGACGATCACCTTCCCGAGCACCAGCGGCCGCATCCGCTACACGCCCGCCATGACCGAGCGCGTGACCGACCTGCCCTTCAGCGACTTCGCCTTCGACCACATCTACTTGCCCGCGCAGAACGGCCTGTTCGGCGTCGACGGCGGCTTCATGATCATGGACGAGGCCGTGTCCCACCTGGCCGTCGGCTTCTTCGCCGCGGGCGGCGTGAAGATCTACGACGAGACCCTCGCCGACGACGCGCCCACGCATTTGCGCTTGCTCTTCACCGACGGCGCCGCCACCGCCGCCCTGGCCCTGGCCGACGCCACCAACGTGCAGCGCCCGCTCGTCGTGTGCGCCGCCGACGCCAGCTGCGGCCTTCCCACGCGCTGACCCAGCACGAAATTGGGGCATCCAGCTTCACCGTGGGGCGCCCGCCATCACGGTGGGGCACCCATTCACCTACGTGGGGCGCCCAACTTCATCGTGGGGCACCCATTCACCTACGTGGGGCGCCCAACTTCATCGTGGGGCACCCATTCACCTACGTGGGGCGCCCAACTTCATCGTGGGGCACCCATTCACCTACGTGGGGCGCCCAACTTCATCGTGGGGCACCCATTCACCTACGTGGGGCGCCCAACTTCATCGTCCGGCACCCAACTTCACCGTGGGGCACCCATTCACGTACGTGGGGCGCGAGGACTTGTCCCGCGCCGCGCGCAGCTCGCCCGTCGACGCAACCCGGCTCGCGCAAGCGCTTCGCCCCACGGCGACAGGGGATCACTCGCCCAGCGACGCTGGACGCCCAGCTTCACCGTGCGGCACCCAGCTTCACCGTCCGGCACCCAACTTCACCGTGGGGCACCCATTCACGTACGTGGGGCGCGAGGACTTGTCCCGCGCCGCGCGCAGCTCGCCCGTCGACGCAACCCGGCTCGCGCAAGCGCTTCGTTCCACGGCGAGCGGGGATCACTCGCCCAGCGACGCTGAACGCCCAACTTCACCGTGGTGCACCCAGCTTCACCGTGGTGCACCCATTCACGTACGTGGGGCGCGAGGACTTGTCCCGCGCCGCGCCCAGCTCGCACGTCGACGCAACCCGCCGCGCGCAGCTCGCCCGTCGACGCAACCCGGCTCGCGCAAGCGCTTCGTTCCACGGCGAGCGGGGATCACTCGCCCAGCGACGCTGGACGCCTAGAAGTGCTTGACAGGGCTCCCGGGGTTGAACCGCCATTCGCCTCGGCGCTGGGCGTCTGACCCACGAGCCGTGTGTGCCTTCACGGCACGTTCATCACGTTAGGGCGTCTGAGGGCGGAAGCTACGTCCGACGGCGTGCCGCGGCGTGGATGTCGTGGCGACCAGCGGTACACTCCCCCATCGACGATGAATCCATTCATGGCCCGGTGCGTCTCCCTCGCATGCGTATTCGGGCGAGACGCGTGACCTCGAGCACGGCGGCCTTCGGGTTCGCCCTGCTCGCGCTGCTGACGCTGACGACGCGAGCCGAGGCGCAGTCGCGTCCAGCGTTCTTTGACCAGCCCTCCGAGCTGCGCGAGATCGGCGAGGCGGCGGGCCCGGACGAGCACATGCCCGTGGTGGTCTTCCTGGCGCCCACGGGCGGCACCTCGCCGTGGATCTTCGAGCGCATTCACGAGGCTGTGCCCTTCGCGCACTACCTCGCGGTGTTGCCGCCGGGACAGCCCGAGCGGTCGGACTACCTGCCGCACTTCAACGACTTCGTGAGCTGGATGGAGCAGCGCGTGATGACCGATCTGGCGCAAGCGCGCAGCACCTTCGTCATCGACGACGAGCGCATCTACCTCGCGGGCTTCTCCCTCGGCGGTGACACGAGCTGGGCGCTGCTGGCGCGCGACCCCGAGATCTTCCGAGGCGCGGTGGTGATGGGCAGCCGGTCGAGCGCGCGCCTGCGCACGGGCAAGCTCGCGGCCATGCGCGCTCATCACGTGCGCGTGGCCTTTGCCATCGGCGCGCAGGACCATGCCAACCGCGTGAGCGGGATTCGCCGCAGCCATCAGGTCATGGTCGACGGCCACATCCCCACGCGCCTCGACATCTACCCCGGCGAGCACGTGCCTCCCCCCGATCCGGAGATGCTCGCGGCGCTCTTCCGCTTCGTGATGTCCGACACCTCCACGGCCAGCCCGGCCGCGACTCCACAGGTCGAGCCGGCGGCAGAGGCTCGTCCGACTCCACACCGTCGGCGGCCTCACCGGGCTCGTCGGGTGCATCGGCGGCGACGGCCGCGGCGCGCACCGTAGCGCGGCCATGAGCGGCTGGACACGCGCGCGACTTCAAACGTAGAAGGTCGACTGTGTTCGCGCGCATTTCACTGCTGGCGCTGCTGGCGCTGCCGACTGGCCTGAGCGCGAGCGACTCGATCGCGGTCGGCGATCACGCGCGCTACCTGGGCGCCGAGCTGAGCGACGAGGTCGCCGTCGGTGGCGCGCAGGAGCTTTCGCTCTTCTTCCACGCGGACGAAGGCGTGCCGGCGGGCGCGCACATCTTCCTGCACGTACAGTCCCAGTCCCCGGAGGGCGCGTGTCGCGTCCTGCGCGACGCGCCCTTCGAGCCCAACGCCGAGGGCGACGTCGAGCAGCACTTCGCGCTGACCCTGCCCGAGGTGGAGGCTTGTGGCCCGCAAGCCATGGACGTGTACACGGGGATCTTCGTGCCGGGCAGCGGAGAGCGCCTGCCCCTGGTGGGCATGGCCACGGTCGACGACCGCATCCACGCCGCGAGCTTCGACATCGTCGCGGGTACGCCGAGCCACGAGCGCGTCAGCGTCGCGCCCAGTGACATGCGCCGGGCGCGCGTGCTCGGACTGATGCGTCCCTGGCGCGGCTGGCTGCTCGGCCTCCTGCTCTCGGTCGCCGTGATGCTCTTCCTGCGACGTCGTTGGCGCCAGGCGGCCGAAGACGACGACGCGGATGCCGCCGACGCCGAGCCCGCAGCCACGCCGAAGCATTGGTGGTGGCCCGAAGGTCGCGGCGCGCGTCTGTGGGCGCTGGTGCCGATGCTCGTGGCCGTCGCGGTCTTGATCGTCAGCGTGGCCATCACGCTCGATTTCGTGAAGGACGACGCCTACATCACCTTCCGCTACGCGCACAACCTGGTGACCGGGCACAGCCTGGTGTTCAACGTCGGCGAGCACGTGGAGGGCACGACCACCTTCCTGTGGACCTTCGTGATGGCGCCCTTCGAGGCCATGGGCCTCGACCTCTTCCAGGTGACGGAGCTCCTCGGGCCGACGCTGTGCATCGGCACCCTCTTCGCGATGGCCTCGATCTTCGTGCACACCTACGGCGTGCACAAGGACATGGCCCACGCCTGGCCCGCGCTCTGGCTCGCGACCTCGAGCACGGCGGGCCTGTGGGCGACGAGCGGCATGGAGGGCCCGCTGGGCATGATGCTGCCCGTGGTCGCCGTGTGGATGACCTTCGAGGCGCTGGAGCGCAAGAGCGAGCGGCTGGCTCTGGGCGCCGGCGTGGTCATGGCTCTGGGCTGCCTGACGCGACCGGAGATCCACCTGATCGGCGTGATCCTCGGCGTCTATCTGATCGGCCGCGCCATCAAGGCGAGGAAGCTCGATCCGCTCACGGCCTACTGGTTCGTCGGGCTGCTCGGGCTGACCGCGCCCGTGCACATCTTCCGCTACAGCTACTACGGCGGGCTGTTGCCCAACACCTACTACGTGAAGACGAGCAAGAGCACGCTGGTGCTCGTCGCCGGTCTGCACACGCTGCACGAGATGTTCCGCTTCAACGGCCTCGGCGCTGTCGTGCTGCTGGCGCCCTTCTCCTTCGTGGACCGCAAGCGCACGGCACTCAAAGCCGTGATGGCCGCGATCGTCCTCGGCTTCATGGCCTTCGTGGTCAAGGTCGGCGCGGACGAGATGCGTTGGCATCGACTCTTCCTGCCCGCCCTGCCCTTCCTGCTGCTCCTGGGCATGATGGGCCTGCGCAACCTCGCGGTCATGGTCGGCGCGCGCTGGCGACAGCGCCTCCGGGTCGCGCAGGTCGCCGTCGTCGTCGCCACCGCGCTCTTGCTCGTGGCCATGGGCGTGAACCTCGGCTTCAGCTATCGCTCGACCGGCGGCTTCAACGGCTGGGGCGAGCTGTCGGGCACCTACCACCCGGACATGGGCAAGTTCCTCACGCGCCACGAGCGACCCGGCGCGCTCGTCGCCTTCCAGGACATGGGCTCCACGCCCTACCACGCGCCCGATCTCTCCTTCCTCGACTTCTTTGGCCTCGTCGATCGCACGGTCGCCCACGCGCGCTACGCCTACGGACTGCACGCCTTCGCGGCGACGGAAGCCTTCCGCAATCAGCCCGCCTTCGACGCGGACATGCGCGCGTACTTCTATCGACGCAATCCGGAGTGGGCGATCCTCACCTCCTACATCAGCGATCGCGACGCCGCCGCCGTGAGCGAGCGCTTCGCCCGCGATCCGACGCCGCGCGCCCTGGGCAACGCCGTCTCCGCGAACGCCTATCAGTTCCACATCTACGATCCGCGCTTCCGCGATCGCTACGTCCACATCCGCACCTGGCCTCGCTCGGCCAGCTACTACCTCTCGCTCTTCCGGCGCCGCGATCTCTTCGCGCAGACGCCGGGCGAGGTCGTGCTCGACGCGCCACCCGCGAACCTCTCCGGCGTGACGGCCACGTTCGACCATGGCCTTCAGCTGCTCGGCAGCTTGGTGCAGCCGACGGCGCGCGAGAAGCAGGAGTTCTTCGTCACGACCTGGTGGCGCGCGGCCGGTCCCGCCGAAGCCGACACGCACTTCTTCCTGCACGTCGAGGACGGCGAGCGGCGCGTGCCCTACGACCACATCCCCGGCGACTGGATGTACCCCGCGGACCGCTGGCGCGCGGGCGACATCATCGAGAACCGCGTGCTGGTGCAGATCCCCGTGGGCGTGCCGGCGGGCGAGTACACCGTCTACCTCGGCATCTACAACCCGAGCACGGGCGTGCGCTGGCCCATCGTCGAGGGCGACGACATGGGCGACTCACGCCTGCGCCTCGGCTCGGCGCAGATCGAGCCCCTGCGTCCCTTCCTCGATCCCATGATCGTGTCCACGCGCATCGAAGAGCAGCGCCACCACCCCGAGCGCATCATCGCCCACCATCGCCGCCCGGGTCAGTGAGGGCGCGGGGCGGGCTTGGCGAGCGTCGGACGACGCCCTAGAGAACTGCGGTAACGTCAGGTCCTCGCACGCGTAGGCCTGGACACGACGGAGGTGTCTGGATGTCCCGCTCCTTCGCGCTCTTCGCCAGCGTGCTCTTTGCTCTCGTCGCCTGCGCGGGCGAGTCGGGTTTCGCCCAATCGTCGCGCACGCCGAGCACGCACGCCGCGACGCCTCCGCCGACAGGGCAGGCCGTTGCCACGTTCGCGGGCGGCTGCTTCTGGTGCATGGAGTCGTCCCTCGAGGCCGTCCCTGGCGTGCGCGACGTGCTCTCGGGCTACACCGGCGGGCAGCTCGCGGGGCCGAGCTACGAGGAGGTGTCCTCGGGCAGGACGCACCACATGGAGTCCGTGCGCGTGATCTACGACCCACAGCAGATCGACTACGCGCACCTGCTCGACGTGTTCTGGCACAACGTCGACCCCACCCAGAACGATGGGCAGTTCTGCGATCGCGGCAGCCAGTACCGAACCGCCATCTTCGTGGCCAACGCCGAAGAGCGACGCCTGGCCGAAGCGAGCAAGGCGCGCATCCAGCACGAGCTCGGCCACCCCGTGGTCACGGAGATCCGCGACGCTGGCCCCTTCTGGATCGCCGAGGACTACCACCAGAACTACTACCGCACGAACCCCGACCCCTATCACCGCTATCGCCTGGGCTGCGGTCGAGACGCTCGCCTCGACCAGCTCTGGGGCGCCCACGCCGGACACTGAAGGCCGAGGACTTCTTGCGCAAGATTCTCTTCACCACCCTCGCCGTCTCGCTCCTCGTATCCGGCGCCGTGATGATCGCCTGCGGTCCCGGGGCGGACGCCCAGAGCACCGGCGGTCGTCACGCAGGCGCGCAGGATCCAGGCGCCGAGCCTCCGACGCGCGATCGTCCCGAGCGCTGGGTCGATCCGCTCATCGGCGAAACGATTCACTTCACCGACGCCCAATGGCGCACACGGCTGACACCGCTCGAGTTCGACGTGCTGCGCGAGCAAGGCACGGAGCGCGCCTTCACCGGCGTCTACGCCGACAATCATCGCCACGGCGTCTACCGCTGCGCGGGCTGCGGGGCGCCGCTCTTCTCGTCCGACCACAAGTTCGAGTCGGGCACGGGTTGGCCGAGCTTCACGCGCGCCATCGCCGCGGGCCGCGTCGCCACGACCCAGGACAGCACCCTCGGCATGGTGCGCACGGAGGTCCACTGCGCGCGCTGCGGCGGCCACCTCGGACACATCTTCCCGGACGGTCCACCGCCCACGGGCCAGCGCTACTGCATCGACTCGGCGTCCCTCGACTTCGACGCGCGCTAGTCGTCGAGCGCTTCGTCTTCTTCGGGCGCGCCCTCTTCGACGCCGAGGGTCCAGATCTCACGCCCGGTCTTGAGCGTCTTCTTTTCGATGCGCATCGCGCCCGCGTCTTCGGACTCGGCCATGGAGGCGAGCTCGGCCACGTCCTCCTCCGTGCCGTCGCAATAACCCATGGGCCGGCTGTTGCCTGGCACCATCAGCTGCACCTTGAAGTCCCCCCGGTCCCAGTGGGTCGCGGTCTCGTTGCTGTAGGGATGAATCATTGGTTCTTTCGGATGAGGGTCGCGAGACCCTGGGGATCGGGCACGCCCTTGATGACGATCTCGATGTCGGATTGGGCGGCGCTCGAGAGCTCCAGGGTGCCGACCTTCAGCATGCGCTCGAACGCGCCCTGCACCACCTGGATGTTGCGGATGTCCGAGTGGCGCACCTCGCTCGTCTGCTTGGACAGGATGCCCGTGCGCAGGATGGTGCGCTGCGTGGTCACCACGAGCTGCGTCGAGCGACAGCGCAGCCACTCCACCAGGTACCAGATCAAGCCCACCACCACGAGACAGAGCACACCCACCATCAGGTGCATGAACGGGTTGTTGCCGAAGATGCCGGGCGTGACCTCGATCAGCGTCTCCTCCTCGCCTCCCGAGCCCAGCTCCTTCACGGGGTAGCCGCAGTGCGGGCAGGCCTTGGCCTTGTCCGACACCTGGCCACTGCACTCCGGACACGCGATCAGCATGGGCTCCTCCTGGAAGCTCGGACGCGGTCAGTGAACGCTGACCGCGACCTTGGGAGACGCCTGCCCGAAGACGTCGATGAAGAAGACCTCGGCGGCCAGGCCTCGACCCAGGATGCCGCCGGGCCGGACAGGCTGACAGCGACCCGGGGAGGCGACAGCACGGCGGCGGCGGCGCTCGCGAAGCGAACACTGCGGTGCAGATCCCCGAGCGAGAAACGCAGCGGGCCGCGCGGACGGGCCGCGGGTGTCACCGCCATCCAACCGGGAGCCAGGGTCACGCGCGCCGCGCTCACCGGATGGCCCGCACGCTGGAGGAGCACGGCGTCGGCGTCGAGAAGCCGAGGTCGTTCGGGCCGACGGGGAGTGTCCGTCTGGCCGACCTGCGGATAGATCAGCGCCCCGCCATGCGACGGGATTTGCGCGGTCGCCGCAGCCGCGAAGGCCGGGAGGAATCGCTGGATGGTCGCGCACGCGCCGGCCGAAACTGGCTCGGGGTGCATCCACAGGCCCGCACAGAGCAGGAGGCTGAAGGCGGCCGCCGCGAGGCTGTGAGGTGTTCGAAGCACTGGTAGACCCCCTACCCAGCCGGGCATGCGACAGCACGAGGCCGTCTGGGTAGGGAGCCCCCGTTCGAACCGTGCGTGCGGTTTTCCCGCACACGGCTCACCGATGACCTCTCGGATCGCTGC
>Ga0210033_1002985_pt1 | contig 14014 bp, 12 predicted proteins | sample CryGeymeta201501_FD_185465 | JGI IMG/M metagenome (GOLD analysis project Ga0210033, IMG submission 185465) | Groundwater microbial communities from Crystal Geyser aquifers in Utah, USA - Crystal Geyser metaG 2015-01 (SPAdes) (version 2) | ecosystem: Environmental > Aquatic > Deep subsurface >... | reverse complement strand
TTTTTCCAGTACAGGAACTACCAATGGTGGTATTGTTGTTTCTGGAAGTTTAACAAGTATTATTGACTAAATCATAAAATATTAGCAAAAGAGTTGTATATTTGTAGGTATGAAAAGGAAAACATTAAGAACAGTGAGTAATGAGACACTATCATATCTACGCAAACAAAGTATAGCAGCTTTGCGAACAGGCAAGAGTCAGCAAGAAGTAAGCGAATTATTTGGAGTTGGGTTAAGCACCTTACGAGCTTGGGTAAAAGAATATAAAGAAAAAGGTAGTAAGAGCTTTATTTTGAAGAAGCGAGGCGTAAAACAAGGCAGTGGAGGGTTAAGCTCCAAACAAGTATCACAAATAAAGCAGTTGATGACAGATAAGTTACCCGACCAGTTAAAACTACCGTTTACCTTGTGGACAAGGCAAGCCGTACAACAATTAATAGAAAAGAAGTTTGGTATAAAGAAATCCATAGCCCAAATAGGGAGATATTTAAAACAATGGGGCTTTAGTGTTCAAAAACCTATTTATAAGGCTTATGAACAAGACCCTAAAGAAGTAAAGAGATGGAAAGAAGAAGAATATCCTAAAATAAAACAACAGGCAAAGCAAGAGAAAGCAGTAGTTTATTTTGGAGATGAAACAGGAATGAGAAGCGACCATACAGCGGGGAAGAGTTATGCTAAAAAAGGGAAAACACCAGTGATAAAAAAAACAGGCAAACGATTTAATGTAAATATGATATCAGCAGTAAGTACACAAGGCTCGAAACGGTTTATGCTCTATAAAGGCAAATTTAATTCTGATAGATTTATTTTATTCTTAAAACAACTTATAAAAAATGCACCACAAAAGATATATCTTGTTTTAGATAATTACGCAGTGCATAAAACAAAAAAAGTAACACAATGGGTAGAACGCCATAAAGATAAACTTGCTTTGTTCTTCCTACCCAAGTATAGCCCCGAGCTAAACCCTGATGAGTTGCTTAATCAAGATTTAAAAACAAATGTTGTAGGTAAGCTCAGAGCTTCTAACCCTGATGAATTAAGGAGTAATGTAGTGAATCACTTAAAAAAAATGGACAAACAAAAAATTATTAGCTTCTTCAAACATCAACATACACTATATGCTGCTTAATTATAAATCTGATATTTTATGAACTCATCAATAGTATTGAATGGATTGGGAAAAAAGTAACAGGTCAACATACTGGAGCAATAAACATCAAAGAAGGTTCGCTACAAGTTGTTGATGGCATTATTAAAACAGGTAAAGTAGTAATTGACATGAATAGTATTACCAACACTGACATGGAAGGTGAATGGTCACAAAAATTGTTAGACCATTTGAATTCTGCCGATTTTTTTGATGTAAAGAATCATTCAGCTTCCACTTTAGAAATTAACTCAGTAAAAAACATTGAGGGCAACAAATATATCGTTAATGGTAATTTAACCATTAAAGGAATTAGTAAACCCATTGAATTTCCAGCAACTATTGAAGTTAAAGATGGGAAATTAGCTGCTTTTGCTGAGGTAAAAATAGATAGAACCCTATATGACATCAAATATGGGTCAGGTAAATTTTTTGAAGGATTGGGTGATAAAATGATAGATGATGAGTTTATTGTGAAATTTAAAATTGCTGCAGAGTAGTAATTATTTAATAGCGTATAATTCTTTAGAAATCCAAACAAATTGTTTGGATTTTTTTAATAAATTTGTTTTTAATATGCAACCTCTATTAATTAAGTGTCGTCTTAGTATTATTATTTTTAATTATTTCCATAAAAAACAACTTAAATTATATATTATGAAAAATCTATTTCTAACTTTAGTTTTAATCTCTTTTTCCACTTTTTTGTTTTCACAAAATGTGGGAATAAATACAACTGGGGCAGTTCCAAATGCCTCTGCAGCATTGGACATCGATTACCCAAATAAAGGACTTTTAGTTCCGAGAGTAGCGTTATTAAACACAACAGATGTTGTTACAATACCTGCTCCAGCAACAAGTTTGTTAGTTTATAACACCAATGCTGCTATGACTGGCGGTGCTCTTGGTTATTGGTATTGGGATGGTGCTGCTTGGATACAAGCTCTAGGACCACAAGGACCTGCTGGTGCAGTTGGGCCACAAGGACCAATCGGACCTGCTGGACCACAAGGACCTGCTGGACCGCAAGGACCTATAGGATTAACTGGGGCAACAGGAGCAACAGGTCCACAAGGACCGATAGGATTAACTGGAGCAACTGGGGCAACAGGCCCACAAGGACCAATCGGGTTAACTGGACCTGCTGGTGCTGTCGGGCCACAAGGACCAATTGGATTAACTGGACCCGCAGGAGCAGTTGGACCTGCTGGACCACAAGGTATTCAGGGAATTCAAGGACCTGTTGGACCCATGGGGCCAAGTTGGACGTTAACTACGCCAACATTTAATGCAAATGGAACTGTTACAGTTAATGGAACTGCCGGTTCTGGTGGACCTGTTACTTCCACTGCAGCAGCATGGTTAACTACAGGTAACACAGCTGCTGCTGCCGACCGTATAGGAACTAATAATGCAATAGATTTTAGAATGTACACCAGTGGTTTAGAAAGAATGACTATTGAAGCTAATGGATATATTGGATTAAACGGAGTAACTGCTCCCGTTTGTCCTGTAAACTTTGTAGCTGGTAATAGTGGTGGAATATTTTTAAATCAATATGATCATACTGGAACTACTGATGCTATGGCACGTTTCCAACATACTTCTACTGGTAATGGAAGTAGAGTATTCTTAGGGGTTACAAATTATTCTGCCTCAGCTTTTGCCGCCTCAGCTGTTATAGGGCTTAGCTTAAATGCTACAACTACTGGGTCTGGGGGTATTGGTGTTACTGGGAGTGCAAATAATGAAAGCGGTACTGGAGTTGAAGCTACTTTGTTTTTCGCTGGTGCTTATTCAGGTTGGGCATTATATACAAGTGCAGATGTATTTACCCCAGGAGGTGTTTGGACAGCTTCTGATAAAAAATTTAAAAAAGAAATTAAACCTATTGGCGAAGCTTTAGGATTAATTTCTCGCCTTGATCCTGTTTCTTATTACTTTGATACAGATAAGTATCCAGAGATTGGCTTTGATGAAAATAGATTAACATATGGCTTTATTGCACAAGATTTAGAAAAAGTTATACCAGAATTGGTAAAGGACAAAACTATAGTCCTTAATGCAAATACGGAAAAAACAAGTGGTATTTCTTCTGAACGTAAAACGGAAACTATGAAGGTGGTAAATTATACTTTAATGGTGCCTATTCTTACTCAAGCAATAAAAGAACAACAAGTAATTATTGAAAAATTAGAAAAAAGAATAGAAGCTTTAGAAAACAAATAATTTTTAATTCATCTTTTTTAATCATTATTTGAACCTAAACTATACAAAATGAAAACATTCAAACATAACTATTGGAACAGCGTAACTCTCTTTGTTTTGCTTGTTTCGTGTTGTTCTTTTGTCCAAGCACAAAATACGTTGATTTTAAACGGTGGCATTACTGTATTGAATGGTGGTGTTGCAGGAACCCCTGTTTATTTGGTCGTAAATGAATCAAATACTGCTGGAATTACACGTTTAAGTGGACACATTCATTCCGAAAACCAATACAATTTTGTGAAATGGATAGCTGGTACAGGAACAGGAAACTACATTTTTCCATTTGGAGTTGCAGGAAATTCTGCCGAGTACATTCCTTTTACTTTCAACAAAACAACAGCTGTATCAAGTAATATAGAAACTTCAACTTGGTTTACCGATGTCCCTAACTTTCCTAGGCCCGCTGCTACCAATGTTGGTCCTGTAACCAATATGTTCAATTTTGCTGATTCTGTTCAATATGCAATAGACCGTTTTTGGGATATTCAAGCAACGACTACCGCAGATTTAACATTTTCATACAGAGGAATTGAAAACACAACCAATAACCCAACTGGAAATGTAAGGACTCAACATTGGAATGGAACAGCTTGGGATGCCCCAGTTACTCCTGGTACGCCAGGAGTTGTAGCAGGAATTGGTTCTGCTGGTCCTTTTGTAGGGCAAACTACTTTTTCACCATGGGTGTTATCTGTAATCCCTATTTGTGAACAAGATACGATTACCTACAATGGTCCTTTTTGTAATGATTTAACAACACCACAAAACGTAACTCATACGGGTATTTTTACTGGTGTTTTCACATCATCACCAGCAGGATTATCCATTGATCCAAATACAGGAGCAATTAATCCAAGTTTGAGTACAGCTGCAACATATACGGTAACATTTACAGTGGACGCAACGCCAACGTGTCCTCAAATGATAGCAACAACAACTGTAACTATAACAGCACTTGATGACGCTTCTTTTACCTATTCACCAACAACTTTTTGTTTGACAGGTTCAAACCCTACACCAACTATTACTGGTGTTGCAGGTGGAACATTTACAATGTCTGCACCAGGTGTAATAAATGGAACCACAGGTGAAATTGATTTAGCCACAAGTGGTTTAGGTTCTTTTATGGTTTATTATAATACCACAAGTGCAGGTAATCCTTGTCCAGGATTAGATTCAGTTCAAGTAACGATAACTGCAGCACCAAGTGCTAGCTTTAGTTATGATGCAGCTCAATATTGTCAGGATGCTGTTAATCCAATTTTAACTTTTGGACTAGGAGCAAGTGGTGGTGTTTTCTCAACAAACCCAGCGACAGGATTAAGTATTAATACTTCAACAGGAGCAATTGATTTATCATCCAGTTCATCAGGTATTTACACTGTTTATAATACGATTGTTGCTTCTGGCGGTTGTGCTGCTGCTATTGATTCGACTACAATTGAAGTTCTGCAAGTAGATTCAGCATTATTTACTTATTCGCCAACTACATTTTGTATCACAGGAACAAATCCATTACCAACCTTATCTGGAACGCTTGGCGGAACATTTACAATGTCTGCACCAGGTGTAATAAATGGAACCACGGGTGAAATTGATTTAGCCACAAGTGGATTAGGAACTTTTACTGTCTATTACAATACAATAGCAGCAGGAAATCCTTGCCCTTCATTAGATTCTTTAGTGGTGAATATAGTGAATGCTCCAGGAGCCACTTTTACTTATACTAATTCACCTTATTGCCAAGGAGACACCAACGAATTACCTGTGTTTGGAGCAGGGAATTTTGCAGGAACATTTTCAGCAACACCAGCTGGTATCATCTTTATAAGTACAACTACAGGCGAGTTAGATTTAACAACTAGTTCAGCAGGAACTTATACGATTTACAACAACATTGCAGCATCAGGCGGCTGTGCAGCAGCACTTGATTCATTCCAAATAACTATTAATCCTACTTATTTAATACCTCAAACAGCTCAAATTTGTCAAGGAGATAGTATTTTGTTAGGAGGTGCTTACCAAACAAGTAGTGGTGTTTATACCGATAATTTAACCACAACAAACGGTTGTGATAGTATTATTTCAACTACACTTACTGTTGATCCAACCATTACAATACCTGTTAATGCTGCGATATGCCAAGGAGATAGCATTTTGTTAGGAGGTGCATTTCAAACAGCAGCAGGAACATATTATGATACTTATACTACATCGTTAGGTTGTGATAGTATCATAGAAACAACTTTAACAGTAAACCCTTTAGGAAGTATTACTGTAAATCCTGTAGTGCCAGTTTGCTTTGATTCACCAATAATTTTAACTGCAACAGGCAGCGGAAATGGGGTTATCACTTGGTATAGCGATGCTGCTGGAACTATTGTTGTAGGAACAGGTAGTCCACTTTCAATTAATTCCACAAGCATAGGAACATTTACTTTTTATGCAAATGAAGCCGGAACTTGTTCTTCGGGAATGGATTCCGTTGTAGTAGTTGTTGGTGGTGTTATTGCTGGTTTTAATGCTACGCCAACAACTGGACCTATTCCATTAAGCGTTTTCTTTGATAATACTAGTTCAACTGGTGCTGGAATAACTTATTGGTGGGATTTTGGCAATGGAGATACAAGTACAGTGTTTGAGCCATCAACTATTTATACCAACATTGGAGGATACACAGTAACATTAATTGTTACAGACGGCTTTTGTTTTGACACAACATCTATCACGATAGATGCTTTTGGTGAATCAGTAATTCTTATTCCTAATGTATTTACCCCTAATGTTGATGGCTCTAATGATGTATTTACAGTTGATGGAGTTAATTTAGAATCAGTTGATTGTGTTATTTTCAATAGATGGGGGCAAAAAATGTACTCATGGAATAATGTAAATGGCTTCTGGGACGGAAGAACTACTTCTGGCTCCGAATGTCCTGATGGAACTTATTTTTATATCATTAATGCCTTAGGACAAGATGGTGTTGAATATTTTAAGAAAGGTGCATTTAGCTTAATACGGTAAATAGATACCGATACTAAAAAACCCCATCCGTCAGCTGACGGATGGGGTTTTTTGTTGAGGTTCCGAGCGGATTCGAACCGTTGTAGATGCTTTTGCAGAGCATTGCCTAACCACTCGGCCACGGAACCTTTTGTTAGGATTGCAAAGCTAATAATAATTTTAATACTTTTATTGAAAATTTAGAACATGATTGTAGATTTAAGAAGTGACACAGTTACAGTGCCAACATTAGCCATGAAAGAAGCCATGTTTAATGCAATTGTTGGTGACGATGTTTTCGGTGATGATGAAACGGTAAATAAATTGGAAGCATTAGGGGCTGCTATTTTTGGAAAGGAGGCTGCGGTTTATTGTCCTTCTGGAACGATGACTAATCAAATTGCTATTAAAATTAACTCAAACCCTCCTGGTGAAATTATTTGTGACGAGCTTTCTCATGTTTACAAATATGAAGGGGGTGGTATTGGTTTTAATTCAGGTTTAGCCTCAAAATTATTAAAAGGAACTAATGGAAGATTAACTGCACGGCAAATTGAAGTAGCCATTAATCCTGATGATGTGCATTTTCCAGAAACTCAATTGGTAAGTTTAGAAAATACGTGTAATAAAGGAGGCGGAACTATTTACAAATTAGAAGAAATTAAAAAAATCAGAACACTATGCACTAATAAAGGATTAAAACTCCATTTAGATGGTGCTCGGATTTTTAACGCCATTGTAGAAAAAAATTATACTGCATTAGATATAGGATCTCAATTTGATACCTTGTCGGTATGTCTTTCCAAAGGATTAGGAGCTCCTGTTGGCTCTCTATTATTAGGAACAACTGAAGCTATAAAAAAAGCACGACGAATACGAAAAATATTTGGAGGAGGAATGCGTCAATCAGGATATTTGGCTGCGGCAGGAATTTATGCATTAGAAAACAACATTCAACGGTTAAAAGAAGACCATCAACGAGCAAAACAATTGGGTGCTACACTTCAAAGCGTATCTTTTGTAAAAGAAGTATTGCCTGTTTACACCAACATTGTTGTTTTTGAAATTATTGATACCATCGATTACCAAAGTATCATCAAAAAATTAGCAGAAAAAAATGTAAAAGTGGTGGCATTTGGTCCTCAGCAAATACGAATGGTAACGCACTTAAATTTTACTGATGATATGCTTACCGAAACCATATCCATTCTTAAAAATTTAGCCATAAACTAATCAAATTCTTTAGTTTCTAAATTCTATTTTTGCAAAATGATTCAAATAAAAGACACTGTAATTTCAGAATTGTTATTAGAACGGAAATTCGTTTGCAACTTGAACGCTTGTTTAGGGGCGTGTTGTATTGAGGGTGATGCAGGAGCACCGCTAGAAGATGAAGAGTTGGCTGAATTGGAAAAGGTGTTTCCGATAGTTAAAGAATACCTTTCCGAAAAGGCAATTAAAGCACTCGAAGAAGATCTTTATGTAATTGATGACGATGGTGAGTTTGTTACTCAGTTGGTGGATGGAGGAGAATGTGCGTATGTTGTTTTTGATGAAAAAGGAGGAACAAAATGTGCCATAGAAATGGCGTACAATGATGGAAAAACAAAATTTAAAAAACCAATTTCTTGTCATTTATTTCCTGTTCGTTTAACTAAATACAAAGATTTTACTGCTGTAAATTATGCGTATTGGAATATTTGTGATGATGCTTGCGTTCTTGGAGAAAAATTAGGAGTTAAAACCTATCAATTTTTAAAAGAACCACTCCTTAGAAAATTTGGTGAAGAATGGTTTAAAGAGCTAGAGTTGGTTGACGAACATTTGAAATAAAAGTCGTTTTTAAGATTCCATAATAATTTATTACTTTTATTTCTTTTAATTAATCATTTTCTTAAATGAAACGGTTTAGATTTTTTCTTTTGGTAGTTATTTTTTCTATTTTTTCTATAGCTATTTCTGGTCAAAACAAAACGATAACATTAAATACAAAGGAGTTTAGTCCTGCCGATAAAGCTGAATTAGACAAAGCAGAAGAAATGTATTTAGAAGCTAATTATTTAGCTGCTTTGCCCATTTATCAGCAATTAAATGTATCATTTCCAGAAGAGTATTACATCATGTATCGTTTAGGAATGTGTTACTTAAAAAAGCAAGATGCTTACGAAAAAGCTGTTCAATATTTAAAACCAGTTGCAGAAAATCGACCAAACTCCGCAGATGTAAAATTTTATTTAGGAGTGGCTTATCATTTAACGTATCAATTTGATGAAGCGATTACCCTATTTAATGAATATTTAGCACAAGATATCATTAAAAGTCAACGACCAGTTACGGAGCAGTTTATCCAATATTGTAAAAATGCAAAAGAGTTGGTTGCAAACCCATTAGATGTTTCCATTACTAACATTGGAGCGCCTATTAATACTGAAGCTGCCGAATATGTTCCAGTAGTTTCCTCTGATGAACAGGTACTAGTTTTTACGTATATGGGAAGAAAATCAAAAGGAGGTTTTGAAGATGTTTTTAGTTCAGAAAAAAAATGGTGAATGGGCAGCCCCCACTCCTTTAGGCGAAAATATTAATGGATTTGACCACGACGCTTGTATTGCACTCTCACCTGATGGGCAAACTCTGTTTATTTATAAAGATACTCGAGATAAAAAAGGTGAAATTTATTATAGCACCATTAATGGTCGCGATTGGGATACTCCAAAACCTCTTTTAGGCGAGGTTAATACAGCTCATTGGGAAGGTAGTGCTTCTATTTCTGCTGATGGAAAAACTTTATTTTTTACCAGTGATAAACCTGCTGGTTTAGGAGGAAGAGACATTTATAAAGCAACATTGATTAATGATAGCATTTGGGGGAATATAGAAAACCTTGGTCCAACCATCAATACGCCTTATAATGATGATGCTCCATTTTTCCACCCCGATGGAAGAACACTTGTTTTTAGTTCGGAAGGGCATAATAGTATGGGGGGATATGATATTTTTCATTCACAACTACAAAAAGACGGAACATGGTCAACACCGATAAATATAGGTTTTCCGATAAATAGTCCTGATAGAGATACCTATTACGTATTATCTGCTGATGGAAAAACAGGCTATTTTTCATCTGGAAGACCAGGTGGAAATGGCTTGCAAGATATTTATACTGCAATACCTGGATTAGAAGGATACAAGCCAACAATAGCCCTATTAAAAGGAAAGATAACATTAGATAATGTTCCTGCTGAAGCAGAAATAATTATTACTTACAAAAATAATAATACAACGCACAGTAAATTGGGATCCAATTCTAGTACTGGTGAGTATTTAACAACGCTACCAGTTAGTAAAGAATATGAGATTGCCTACCAATTAAAAAACATTAATTTTTCTTTATTAAAAGGCGATTCAATAATATTTGAAACAATAGCTATTGCAGATGTTGACACTTTTGTGGAGGTAAACATTAATGTACCTTTTTATACCAAAGAATTTATGAAAACTATTCCTGTGGTTATAGACACGATTCCAGTAGTTGATGTGGTAATTGATTATGGAAATAAACAATTGGAGGGATTAATTTTTAAAGTACAAATAGCTGCCTATAATTTTCCGAAAAACTATAAATATGCCCGATTAAAAGGCTTGGGAAATGTTGAAAAAAACATATTGGATGATAAAATCACTCGTTTTACAATTGGAGGAGAATTTAAAACCTTAAATGAGGCAAATATTCATAGGGATAAAGTGGTTGCAAAAGGTCAGGACGATGCATTTGTTACTGCTATTTATAAAGGGAAAAGAGTTTATTTGCAACAACTTATCGACGAAGGAATTCTTAAATAATGAAAATTAAAGAGAGTTCTAAAAATTATCCTATAACTTCCCCTCTAGTAAGAGGAGTTAGGGGTGTGTTAGTTAAAAACACAAATTGCAGAATTCCTTTTAAGGAATTATTATTTTCATTTCTAATAGTAACACTATTTAAACCTGCGTTTTCACAAACTGATAATGTTACTTACAGCAAGGAGATTAAGGAGTTTCAAAAAGAGTTAAATGCTGAATTTGCCGATAAGGAAAAGTCCTGTTTGCTTCCAAAAGATAGAAGGAAATTTAAAGGATTGGATTATTTTCCAATCAATGAGAATTTTAGAGTAGTTGCAAAATTGATAAGAACGGAAAATGAAGTTCCTTTTAAAATGAAAACCACAACGGATAGATTGCCCATTTATCAAAAATATGGAGAAATTCATTTTACTTTAGATGGAAAACAATTGGAATTAAGCCTTTACCAAAACCTACAATTGTCCGAGAAAGAAGAGTATAAAGATTACTTATTTTTAGCTTTTACCGATTTAACCAATGGAAATGAATCTTATGGTGGTGGGCGATTTATGGATTTAAAAATTCCTGAGGGAGATACCATCATCATTGATTTTAATAAATCCTACAACCCACTTTGTGCTTATAACCATTCTTATTCTTGTCCAATTCCTCCCAAAGAGAATTTTTTAGACCTAGCAATTAAAGCTGGAGTAATGGCATTTCAAGAGCATTGAGTTTTTTTGAGTAAAACTATCTCTTCTCGATACTTTTTACAATTGCGACCGCTTGTTTTGACCAAATAATTCTGAGATTGTACATCAAGTATTTTTTGTACCACATTTAGTTTAACTGCTTGTATATTCATTTCTTGGTTTTTCTTAAAATTTGTAAACCAAAGTTAACGTTTTTTTGTTTGTTTTGTTCTGTTTGGGGTTAATTTTTAGAATCTCCCCTAAAACAAATCTTTTAATTCAATTTCTAAAACTTCACAAATTTTAACCAACGATTTTAAGGTGGGGTTGGAACTTTTCCTTAATAAAAACTATTAACAATTCAGAGTAAAATATCAATTTATTGGTATCTTTCGGATTCAATTTTTGACTTTAAAAACTAGATAAACTAAATGGCATTTTTTCAAAATTCGGTACTAAACAAACATCTGAAAACACTTGACGAAAATGCTGTTAACAAAGCGTATGAGTTATTTACAACGTATTTTCATAATCCTACCATACAGCAAAATATACGTGATGCCAAAGAAGAACAATTTCAAGAAGGTTTTTTACGTGAACTCTTTGTTTCTATTTTAGGATTTACGCTAAATCCACATCCAAATTTTAATTTAACTACCGAACTTAAAAACGAAAAAGGAGCAAAAAAAGCCGATGGTGCTATTTTGCAAAACAATGGGTTGAAACCCCTTGTTCTTGCTGTAATAGAACTTAAAGGAACAGACACCAAAGATTTAGATAAAATAAATGTTCAGGCATTTAATTACAAAAACAACCAAACGGGTTGTGTGTATGTGATTACTTCCAATTTTGAAAAACTACGTTTCTTTATTCATAACTCGGTTGAACATTTAGAGTTTAACCTTTTTACCTTAACTAAAACTGAATTTCAGTTGCTTTGGTTGTGTTTACATGCCGATAATTTATTGAAAGGACTACCACTAAAAATTAAAGAAGAAAGTTTATTAGAAGAAGAAAAAATTACCAAACAATTGTATAAAGATTACGCTACTTTCAGAAATGAGTTGTGGCAAAACATGGTAAAAAATAGCACCGATAAAGATAAGCTGTTACTGTTTAAGAAAACTCAAAAACTGCTCGACCGTTATTTATTTATCTTTTTTGCCGAAGATAGTGGTTTGTTGCCTCCCAATTCTATTTCTCGCATTGTAACACGTTGGGAAGTATTGAAACAAGAAGATGCCTACAAACCTCTGTACGACATTTTTAAACAGTATTTCAGTTACATTGATAAAGGACGAAAAGGACAAAAAACGGTTGACGATATTTTTGCTTACAACGGTGGTTTGTTTTTGCCCGATGAAGTGTTAGACAACATTGTGTTGGATGATGAAATGTTGCATCCAAACGTAATGAAACTAACCAACTACGATTTTCAAAGTGAAGTTGATGTAAACATACTCGGGCATATTTTTGAAAACTCACTCAACGAAATTGAACACATTACAGCCGAAATTGAAGGGCAAGAACTAGATAAAAGCAAAAGTAAACGTAAAAAAGACGGTGTTTTTTACACGCCAAAATACATTACTAAATACATTGTAGAAAATACCATTGGTAAACTTTGCGAAGAAAAGAAAACCGAATTAGGTATTGTTTGTCTCGTCCTAAAATAGGTTTACACAAAAAAGTGTAAAAAATGGACAAAAAAGGATTAGAAAAAGAGGCGATAATAGCCGAATATTTAACAGGAGAAATCAGTTATAGAAAAATAGGAGAAAAATACGGTATTGATTTTAGATTAATACATTCGTGGGTTACAAAATTTCAAGGAAAACCGATGAGAAAAAAGCCTAAAAAGGAGTTGCTGCCTCAAGCAAAAGAGGAACAATTACCCAAAGAAGTAAAGCAACTACAAGCTGCACTACGCAAGGCAGAACTGCACAATAAACTACTTAATGCAATTATAGATATAGCCGAAGAGCAGCTAAAGATTGATATTAGAAAAAAGTCTGGTGCCAAGCGGTAGAAACAGTAGAACAAAGTGAGCCTCGTTGTGTTAACGAGCTTTGTTTACTTCTTGGTTATAGTAGGCAAGCCTACTATCAGGGCATAAAATTTAATCAACAACAAGCCTATCAATCGGAAATAATTATAGCGGAAGTATTGCGTTATCGCAAACATCAAAAACGAATAGGAACTCGTAAACTACTAGAAGAAATGAACCTATTTTTGGTTCAACATCGTTTTAAAATAGGTAGAGATACTATGTTTAAGCTATTGGCTGATAATAATTTATTGGTTAAGAAAAGAAAACGTAGAGGATGTATTACAACCCTTTCTCGGCATCGGTTTAAGAAGTACCCAAACATTATTAGTGGGTTCATTCCAACAGCACCAAACCAACTGTGGGTATGCGATATCACCTATATTCATTTAGCTGATGGCTTTGCTTATTTAAGTTTGATTACTGATGCTTACAGCCATAAAATAGTAGGATTTTATTTGAGTAAAGATTTATCTGTAAAAGGTCCTTTAGCAGCTCTGAAAATGGCTATTAAAGACAATCCTACTATTACCAACCTAATCCACCACAGCGATAGAGGTGTGCAATATTGTTCTGATGAATACACTAAACTTCTACTAAAAAATAACATTAAAATTAGTATGACCGAAAATGGAGATCCTCTTGAAAATGCTATTGCCGAAAGAGTAAATGGTATCTTAAAACAAGAACTTTTAGAAGAAGTTTTTCCTTGTTTTGAAGTAGCACAAAAAGCCGTTGCTATTGCTTGTAGCACCTATAATCATTTAAGACCTCACGGCAGTATTGATAACCTTAAACCATTCAATGCTCATATGCAGAATGGATTATTGAAAAAACGATGGAAAAATTATTATTCACTAAAAAAACAAAAGGAGGTAATGATGATTTAGGTTTTTTTAGGCATAATTCAGAATAGGTAATAGAAAAATCCGCCTCAAAGTGTAAACTCTAAGACGGATTATTACCTTATCTGACCAGAATATTCCTGGCGAGTTGCTCCTCAGCATTGCTCGTTTCTGCTTCTTCTGG
>Ga0210033_1002983_pt1 | contig 14027 bp, 13 predicted proteins | sample CryGeymeta201501_FD_185465 | JGI IMG/M metagenome (GOLD analysis project Ga0210033, IMG submission 185465) | Groundwater microbial communities from Crystal Geyser aquifers in Utah, USA - Crystal Geyser metaG 2015-01 (SPAdes) (version 2) | ecosystem: Environmental > Aquatic > Deep subsurface >... | reverse complement strand
GATGCCTCCCCCCGCATGCGCTAGCGCCCCCCCTCCCCGCGCCTTATGGGCGCGCGCGCCTCCGGCGCGATTCTCACCTCGATGCCATGCTGGTTCTCGACCGATTGGCCGAGTCCTGGGTCAAGTCTCTGGACGGCCTCGACTCTCGTTTCGGCCACTTGGCCGAGTCGCGGGCAGCGGGCGCGATGAGTCGCGCCCCTACGAGCGGTAGGGGCGCGATTCATCGCGCCCTCAGTGTGGCCGAACCGGGGGTCATGGCCGAAGAGCGGTCATTACGCCTGAGGTGACAGCTCGCCTCGGCCGTTGTTGCCGCGGCCGATCCCGCCGCGGCCGATCCCTCTGGCCCGTCGCCCTGGGAGGAGCTGCCGCCCCGCCCCGCCCCGCCCCGCCCCGTCGCGTCCGGGTGGGTGATAGGGCGAGGATCATGCAGCTGCTCCCCCTCGATCCCGTGGCCCTCGTGATCGCCACCGTCATTGCCGACCTGATCGTCGCCGGCGGCTGGGTGGTCATGCTCGTCGCGGCCGTGGTCTGGCTCCGCAAGCGCCAGGCGACCCTGCTCGCCCAGCTCCCACCCGACGCGGTGGAGGAGCCCGAGGGCCTGATCCGCTGGGCGCTGTACGTGGTCTCCTTCATCTTCTGGCCGGCCGCCCTGGCCATCGGCGCCTACTTCCTGGGCCGGCCGCAGACCGTCCGGGCCGGCGTCGTGTGCAGCTACCTGTTCCTGGCCTACGTCTCGGTCTCGGTCGTCGTCGCCATCGCGATCGTGACCGTCGGCGCTGCGCTGGCGCCGCGCTGGCTGGGCTGAGCGCAAGGCCGCCCCCGGCCGTGGCCCTGCTGCCCACCCTCGGTCAGGGCGGGCTCTGACCGCTGTCCATGTCGTCGCCGATGGTCAGGACGCCAGACGTCACGAGGGCCGAGCTGAAGGCGTCCCAGTAGATGACGTCCCACTCATCCCCCTCCAGGTCCCAGTCGTGGTTCAGGGCCATCAGCCACACCACGCCTGCTTCGTAGCCACAGGCGCTGGCCCAGTCATCGTCGCAGACGACCAGTCCATCGAGCGGGAGGTTGGGCATGCTGATGTCCGGACAGGGCACGTGGGACTGCTGGAGCCACAGGTGCGTCGCCTCGTGGACCAGCACCCATGAGTGATCCACGACGTGATCGTTGCGGGGGAAGTAGACGGTGCGTGTGCGCAGGTTGGCGCGGGAGTACGGCGTGTCGTCGGGGTCGGCTCCAAGACCAGCCCGGCTATCGACGACGTGACCATGTTGTGCGCCAGGGGGCCGACCCGTTCCTCCCCCGTGATCTCGCTGAGCCGCTCCAGCTCCGCGATCAGGGGCTCGCGCAGGTAGTGCCGGGACAACTCGTCGTCATGGCTGCGCGGCTCGTCGACCGTGCCCATCGGCCAGGACAGCAGGGCGTAGGCCCCGAACCAGGTCGCGAAGGACAGGCCGTCCGGCCATCCCGCGGGCCATCCGGCGTCAGGGTCCCACTCGACCCTGAGGTCGGCCAGCAAGGCCTGCTGACAGGCATCGGAGACCAGGAGCGTCCATGAGATCGTCGAGCCGTTGTCGCCCCAGACGGCGTCGTAGGGGTGGAATCCGTCGGGGCTCCCGCAGATCTCGCTGGTGGCGGTGAAGGAGTCCTGGTACCAGCCCTCAAGGGCCCACCGGGGAATGGGCTGGCCGCCCTGGCCGAAGGTCGGCCCCGCCGCCGGGCTGCAGCCGGAGGCCAGGGCCAGGGCCAACAGCGGTCTGCTGGCCGTCATCGGGGTGGTCCACCGATGCGGTAGACGCGGCCGACGTGGACCGGCCAGTCGGTGTGGGCAGCGGTCCGCATGATGTCGCCCAGGCCGGCCCCGCCGGTGGCGCTCCCTCCGGCGCCCTCCCAAGAGCCGGCGCGATCACCAAGCGCGACCACGAAGGTCTTCATGTTCATCATCTCCGCTGTTCCGGCACCCCGGTCCCCCGACAAGATGGGCGACCACAGCTGCCACGCACACCCCACGGCCACGCCGACACCGCACGCGAGCCGCTCGCAGCGCCCTCCCCTCTGCGCTACCCCTCAAACATGACGACCCTCCTCCTGCCGCTGTCGCTGGCCCTGTCCTCGCTGGCCCTGTCCTCGCTGGCCCTGTCCTCGCTGGCCCTCGCCGCGCCGGCCCGGGCCGAGGCCCCGCTCCCCACCATCGAGCTGGCCTGGCGTACGGGTCTCGGCAACCTGTCGGTCCAGCTTCCCCCCGGCGAGCACCTGGCCCCCGAGGCGCCGGCCACGGTCTGGCTGGAGCAGGGCGAGCTGCGGCTGGACTGGCAGGGCGACGGCGCGGCCCTGGCCCGCGGCGTCCACGTCGACCTGGTCCCCGGTGAGGTGGCGGCCGGCCTGAAGGCCTCGCTGTGCCAGGACGCAGGCACGAGCTGCCGCTGGGTCGAGCTGTCGGTCCACGGGCAGCTGGGGGGCGCCCACGGGCGGCTCCGGCTGGCGGGTGAGCCCGTGCTCGCGGACTCGAGCCCGGCGCATGCCGACCCGGCCCGGGACTTCGCCGCCGATCCCGACGCCGCCGTCGCCCAGGCCCAGGCCCAGGCCCGGGACAGCGGGGGCCGCGTGCTCGTGGACTTCGGCGCCGCCTGGTGCCCACCCTGCAACCTGATGGCCGCCCAGGTGCTGCACGACCCGGCCCACGCCGTCGATCTGCGGGGCTTCACCCTGGTCACCGTCGATGTCGACCGCCCCGACTCCTGGACCCTGAAGGACCGCTACCACGTGGGCGGCTACCCCACCCTGGTGGCCATCGACCCCGACGGCCACGAGCTGTCCCGGGTGGTCGGCTACGACAGCGAGGGCCCGCTGGTGGCCTGGTTGGAGGCCGTGCGAGGCGGGCTGGACGAGGGTGCCGCGGCGACCCCGACCACGCCGGCACAGGCGGCCGCTCGCGCCTGGGACCTGGCCCGCCAGGGCAAGGAGGATGAGGCCCGCGCTGCCCTGGCCCTGGCCCTGGTCGATCCCGGCCAGCTCGAGCAGCCGAGCCTGCGCCGGGCGCGGCTGGTGCTCTCCCCCTCGGCCGAGGACCTGCGCTGGCTGCTGGCCCACGACCTGGGCCGCCCCGAGGACGTCTCCGCCTGGCTCTTCTCGGGCCTCGATCTCGCCCAGGCCGATCCTGCCCTCGCCGACGCCGTCCGCAGCGCGATCGCCACCTTGCTGCCCCAGGCCTCGCCGGCCCAGGGGGCCGACCTGCTGTGGGCCCTGGCCCAGCTCGCCCCCGCCGGGCCCGAGCAGCAGGCCCTCTACGGCGCCGCCGCCGCGAGCCTGGGCCGGGTGATCACCGGGGACCTGCACCGCGACCGCGGCTACCTGGTCTTCCGGGCCGAGCTGCTGGCCGGGGCCGGCGACCTGCCGGCGGCCCTGGACCTGCTCCAGGCCGCGGTCGCCACCTGGCCCGACGACTTCACCTTCCACCACGCCCTGGCCGGCACCCTGCTGGAGGCCGGCCAGGCCGCTGCGGCCGAGGCGCCGGCTCGGGCCGCCCTGGCCTGCTCCTACGGTGACAACCGCCTGCGGGCCGCGGCCACCCTGGCCCGGGTGCTCCAGGCCCTGGACCGCCCGGGCGAGGCGCGGCAGGTGGTCGACACGGCGCTGGCCGAGGCCCACCGCCCCGAAGAGGGCCTGGACGTCCGCACCCCGCGCTACCTCGGGGCCCTGGAGAAGCTGCAGGCGACGCTGGCTCCCTGAGGGGCGTCCCCAGCAGGGCTGCTAGAGCTCGAAGCGCTGGTGCCGCTCGGCCGCGCCCGCGAAGGCCGAGATGTCCACGCCTTCGGGCACCGCCACGTGGTGCATGAGCGTGATCCGCGCCTTTACCGCCGCGGGCAGGCGCTCCAGCTCCTCGAAGTGGGTGTGGACCGTGTCGGGGAAGCGCGGCGAGAAGGTGCAGTCGTGGAAGAAGGAGACCAGGTCCGGGTCGGCTGCGGTCTCCTCGATCCAGTCGCGGCGGAAGACGGTGTCGGCGGACCAGACCGTGCGGCGCGGCCCCACCCGCAGCTCGACCCCGTAGGCCGGCTTGTCCCAGACCCCGTCGCGGACGTGGGGGACCTGGAAGTAGCGGAAGTGCACGCCGCCCACCTCGATCTCGTGGGCCTCTTCGGCCTCCAGCACGCCGGCCAGGCCGCCACCCTGGTGGCCGCCTTCGGGCCCGTTCATGCCGTCAAAGTAAGGCGCCAGCACGCCCTTCACGTCGACCAGGACGTCGGCGGGGGCGCAGATCCGGGTGGAGCGCCAGGTGGGTCCCTGCGGGCCGACGAAGAAGCGCTCGAGCAGCAGCGGGGCCAGCGAGGCGTGGTCGGCGTGCACGTGGGTGACCAGCACCGCCGCCAGGTCGTGGGCGCCCAGGCCCAGCTCCCGCATGCTCTGCAGCGCGGTCATGCCGCAGTCGAGCAGCACCAACCCCGCCGCCGTCTCGACAACGGCGTTGTTGTGGTAATTGACGCGCCAATCGCAGAAGGCGTCGCCCGAACCGAGGAAGGTGAGACGCACGCCAGAGCTTCACACGGCGGCCGCCCGGCGGACAGGGGCCTGTTCCCGAACCGTCACCTGCTGCCGCAGGCTCACAGCCTCAGTGGACCCAGTCCGACGGCCCCCGCGGCTCCGGCGGCCACCGGTATCCATCGGTCACAGGTGGCACGGGGTGCTGCCAGGGGCCCGGCTCCTCGGCCATGCCCATGGCGCGCGCGACGGCGTCCCGGGAGCGCTCCTCGGCGTCCATGCGATCCAGGCGCACCCGGGTGCGGCGCCGCACGCCCAGGCCACCGATCACGAGCACCACGGCGCCCACGGCCAGCAGGGTGGTCTGGCTGGTGAGGGGGCGCAGCCACAGGCCGCTGCTGGCCAGGCGGCCGCGCCAGGCCCGGTCGACCTGGTCCACGTACTGCCCCGTCGACTGGTGGACGGCCGCCCCGAAGCCGTCGCCGTGGGCCAGGGAGCGGACCAGGGTGGGGATCGTGGCCGGGCCGTAGGTGTTCTGGAGCCAGGCCACCAGGTCGGCGGACTGGGCGTAGGCCAGGCGCGCCCGGACCGGGTCGGCGGGGAAGCCAGTCGCCAGGTCCTCCATGGGCATCAGGCCGTGGCCCAGCAGGCCGGCGGCGAGCGCGTCGGTGGTCGCGGAGCTGTACTGCCGGGCGTAGACCTGGGCGACGCCCTCTTGCAGCCAGCGCGGCACCGGCCGGCCCTTGAAGGCGCGGCCCATCAAGACGTGTACCACCTCGTGGTCCAGCACGGTCTCCAGGGCTTCGGAGGCCCCGCGGCGGATGGTCGGGGTCCGCAGGAAGATGAGCCCCCGCAGGGGCCAGGCGGTGCCGTCGGCCCAGTCTGGCGAGGCGCCGGGCTGCATGGCCGCGAACTGCGCGTCGGTGTGGGCCAGGTACACGTCCATCACGCCGCCGCTGGGCACGTCCAGGCGGTCGGCGAAGGCCGGCACGCTGGTCGCCGCGTGGCGGGCGAGGAGCATGGCCACGCCGTGATCGTCGGGGTGGTGGTGGATCCGGACGTAGTCGCCGGTCACGGTGCCCCAGTCGGCGGGGACCTCGGGGCGGTCCGTGCCGTCCAGGGACCAGGGGTCGGCCACGGTGGCGTGGGCGCTGGGGCTGCCTGCCAGGGAGGGCGTGCTGGTGGCGCCCAGGCCGAAGCCCAGGCCGAGGATCACCAGCAGGATGCGGAGCAGAGCACGCACGTCGGCCACCAGGGAGCATGAACGCCGCGGGCGGCGCCCATGGGGGGACGAGGGACGCCGAGTGCGGCGCCCGTGGGGACAAGGTAGCGCTGCCTGGCCGCAGGGGAAGGGCGGCGGCGCCAGCGGATGCCGACATGTCTAAGGACGGTTGCCGGGGACGGAAAGGGGCGCTCGTCGGCGGCGAGGTCGCCGGAGAGGGCTGACGCGGCGCCCGTGGTCGCATAGGGCAGCGGCGTGCGCTGGTGGAAGGACCGGAACCTGCTGGCTGCCCTCGGGGTGGCCCTCGCCCTGCGGACCCTGCCCCTAGCGGTGTGGGGCCAGGAGTGGGCCTGCGTCCGCGATGAGTGCACCTACATCAAGCTGGCCAAGCGCATCGACCTGGGCCAGGGCATGACCACGTCGGCGGGCTGGTTGTGGGCGCCCGGCTACCCCTACCTGCTGGCCCTGCACCGCCAGCTCACCGGCTTCGCCGAGGCCATCAAGGGCACCCAGGCCGTTGCCAGCCTGGTCATCATCCTGCTGCTGTACCACCTGACCCGGCGGGCCACGGCCCTGTGGTCCACCGACGCGCGCCTGCAGCGCCGGGCGGGTCGCATCGCCGCCTGGCTCTACGCGGTGAGCCTGCCCCAGGCCTTCTTCTCGATGAGCATGTGGAGCGAGGTCATCTACTCGATGCTCCTCCTCGTCGCGCTGCTGGCCCTGCACCGGGCGGCGCCCCCCCGAGACCCGGGCGTGCCGGAAGAGGAGCGCCTGAGCCCCGGCGCCCGCAGCCTGCGCCACGACCTGGGCCTAGCCGCCGCCGTGGGGGCCATGGTGGGCGGCTGCGTGCTGTTCCGCGGCGTCGCCACCTACATGCTGCCCATCTTCGTCGTCGCCCTGCTCTGGCGTCGCCTGGTCCTGGGCCGGGCCTGGGCCCAGGCCGCCGTGGCCGTCGTCGCCGCCGTGCTCGTCGTGGCCCCCTACAGCGTGCACATCTCCCGAAAGTTCGACGCCACCATCATCACCGACCGCACCCTGGGCCAGATGATGTGGCTGGGGGACAACGACTTCCCGCCCATCACCTTCGACTACGGCGACGGCACCCTGTCCCGCCGGGCCTGGAACCGCGTGACCAGGCCCGGCCGCGCCAACTGCGCGCCGCGCTCCGACGCCATGGAGCGGGACCAGTGCGAGACCCAGGCCGGCGTCGCCTGGATCAAGGCCCACCCGGTCGACTTCATGGAGCGCATGCCGCTGCGGGTGGCCCAGCTCGTGACGCCGCACTCGCTGTTGACCCGCAACCTGCGCTGGGGGCGCTGGCGGGGCCTGCCCCAGTGGGTGGACGAGCTCATCGTGCTGGCGGGAGCGGCGGGCTCGATGCTGGTCATGTGGGTCGGCGCCCTGGGCCTGGCCGCGCGGGGCCGGCGCGCCCTGGGCGTCGTGGTCTCGGGGATCCTGCTGTACCACGTGGCCGCGATCAGCCTGCTCGCGGGTCTCTCCCGCTACCGCATCCCCCTGGAGCCCCTGCTCATGGTCTACGCCGCCCAGGTCCTGGCCTCGCCGCGCCTGGCCCTCGCGGTCCTGCCCCGTCGCCCCTGGCGGCTGGGGGTGGCCGTGCTCGCCCTCGGGCTCCTCGTGCCGCTGGTCCTGTGGTTCCTACCTGCGGGCTGGCCGGGGTGGCGGACGTGGTAGTCCTGGCGCTGCTCGCGGCCTGCACCCCCTCTCCCCGGCCCCTGCCGGCGGGGGATCCCAGCCGCCCCGACATCGTCCTGGTCAGCATCGACACGCTGCGGGCCGATCACCTCTCCAGCTACGGCTACACCCGGCCGACCAGCCCCTTCATCGACGAGCTGGCCGCCGCCGGCACGCGCTTCGACCAGGCCCGCAGCGCCAGCCCCTGGACCCTGCCGGCCCACACCACCATGATGACCGGCGAGCTGCCTTGGACCCACCGCGTGGTCGAGGACAGCCTGACCCTGGACCCCGCCACCCCGGTCCTGGCCCAGAGCCTGTCGGCGGCGGGCTACCGCACCGGGGGCTTCGTCTCGACCCTGTACGTCAGCCGCATGTTCGGCTTTGACCGTGGCTTCGACCACTTCGACGACTTCGGGATCCACACCGAGAAGGCCAACCTCAAGGGCCGGGTCACGGTGGACAAGGTCATCGACTCGGCCATGGACTGGTGGGCCGAGCAGCCGGCCGGCCAGCCGGTCTTCCTCTTCCTGCACACCTACGACGTCCACTACACCTACGACCCGCCGGCGCCCTACGCGACGCTCTTCGACCGGGCCCCCGACAAGCACGACCCCCACTACAAGAACTACTTCTTCTTCAAGAAGCACCCCCTGGCGCCCGCCGAGCTGGAGCACCAGCAGGCCCAGTACGACGAGGCCATCCGCTGGGTCGACGAGAACCTGCGGGGCCTGGACGAGCGGCTGCGCAAGAGCGGGCGCACCGTGCGCTGGGTGCTGACGTCCGACCACGGCGAGGAGCTGGGCGAGCGCGGCAGCTGGGGCCACGCCCACACCCTGTACGCCGAGCAGCTCCACGTGCCGCTGGTCATCACCGAGCGGCGGGCCGACGGCACCAGCAGCCTGCCCCAGGGCAAGGTCGTGACCGACACCGTGGGCACCCTGGACCTGGCCCCGACCATCGCCGCCTGGGTCCCCGGCGCTGGCCCCTTGCAGCCCGACGGCATCGACCTCAACCCCGCGCTGCACGGGACCCCCCTGCCCACCCGCTCCTGGCCCGCCTCGACCAGCCGCTTCGACACCAACCGGATCGGCCTGCTCGAAGACGGCCTGCGCCTGGAGTGGGACCTGGCCAGCGACCAGGCCGAGCTCTTCGTGGCCGCCGACGACCCGTCGGAGCTGCACGACGTCGCCGCTGAGCGCCCCGGGGACGTGGCCCGCCTGGAGGCCCGCCTGCAGGCCCTCGCCGGTCAGCCCTGGACCGCCCGCGTCGATGGCACCGTGCTCACCGACGGCAGCGCCCGCGTCCTGCTCGACGGCGTACACACCCGCCAGGGGGTCCTGGCCGGCCAGCGCTTCCAGGTGCTGCCGCTGGATGCCCCGGTCCAGTTCGCCCTGCCCGGTGCTGCGCCCGTGGGTCCGTGGCAGGCCGTCGGGGGCAGCCCGCCGGGTACCACCGACCCGCTGGGCTTCGACACCCGCGCCACGGGACCCCAGGGGGTGGTCATGGACGAGGCGACCCGAAAGGCCCTCGAAGCCCTCGGCTATGTGCAGGAAGCAGGCGAGGAGTAGCGCCGCCGCCGGATGTACCATGCTGCCGCGCCTGGAAGTCCGTGCTGTCCCTGTCCTCAGGTCGAGGGCAGAGGCGCTCGGACCGGCGCCGCGAGGAGCGTGGGATGGACTGGCTCAAGACCCGCTGGATGATCTGGCTGCCGATCCTGATCGTGATCGCCGTGCTCGTGACGCTCGGCCTGCTCTTCCCCGACAAGCTGCCCCCCTTCATCTATGCCCATTCCTGACCTGGCCAAGGCGGTCCTGCTCACGGTGGGCGGCCTGGCCCTGAGCCTGGTCGCCATCGAGGGCTGGGAGCGCCGCTACGCCTGGCCGGTCGATCCCTCCTGGTATGCCCTGTCCGACGACGGCAGCACGGTGCAGCTGCGCTGCCAGGGCTACGCGCCGGTGCGCTTCTCCCGCGCGCCGGCCCCGGGGGTGACGCGGATCCTCGCCCTGGGCGGCTCCACCACCTTCGGCTACCCCGAGCACCCGGTGGGCGAGGCGCCCCTGGACCACGCCGCCTTCGGCGTGATGGGCGCCGTGCAGGCCAGCCTGGACGCCGCCTACCCGGGTCGCTTCGAGCTGGTCGACCTCGGCGTCAACGGGGGCGCCTCCGAGGACACGCTGCGCCTGGGGCGCAAGGCCATGGCCTACGGCGCCGCCGCCGTCCTGGTCTATGACGGCCACAACGAGCTGATGAACCTGCCGGCCGACTTCCGGCCCTCCCTGTGGGGGCTCGCCGTGTACCGGCGGCTGATGCTGCTCGCCCCCCGCGTCAACACCGCCCCCGGCTTCGTGGGCCCCGCCGCCTACGGGGGGCCGGCCCAGTACGGCGCCGTCATCGCGCGCTTCCGCGCCAACCTCGACGAGCTGGTCGACCTGGCCCAGGACGCGGGACTGCCCGTGATCCTGTCCACCCAGACCAGCAACCTGGCGGGCTTCGATCCCGCCTGGAGCACCCAGGGCGACCCGGCGCTGCTGGCCAACCTGGGCGGGCGCGAGCCCCAGGCGCTGCGGGAGCTCTGGCAGGCCCAGCCCGGGGTCGCGGACCTGGCCTGGGCGGCGGGTCGGGCGCTGGATGGCGCAGACCGGGACCGGGCCGTGCACGACGCCGCGGACGCCGATGGCATGCCGATCCGCGCCACCCGGGACATCAACTCCACCATCCGCGAAGTAGCCGAGGAGCGCGGCCTGGTCCTGGTCGACGCCGAGGCCGCGGTGGGCGACGGCAGCCCCTACCCGGCAGAGGAAGTGGCAGCGGAGGAGGGCACCGTCGAGGAGGAAGGCGCCGCGAAGGAGGGCACCGTCGAGGAGGGCCCCTTCTACGACAGCCCCTTCTACGACAACCTGCACCCGCGTCCCCAGGCGGCCCGGCGGCTGGCCGGGGCGCTGGTCACGGGCCTGGCCCAGGCCGGCGTCGTGCCCACGGCCGTGCCGGGGGTCTCGCCAGCACTGGACCCGCTCCGGGCGGCTGAGGCCGAGCGCCGCACCGCCGCCTACTGGCTGCGCGAGGCCTGCATCCGGCGGCACGACCCGGCCTGGCGGCTGGCCCAGGCACAGGGGCACGCCGAGCGGGCGCTGGCCCTGGACCCCCAGGACGCCGAGGCCGTCGCGCTGCGGGCCCTGGCCCTCGCCCTGCCCACCGGCGCCCCGGTCCCGGTCGCCGACCCGACGCTGCGGGCCCACCTGGCCACCATCCACCCCGACCTCGCCCCGCTGCTGCGCCCCCTACCCTGAGCGCCGCGCTGGCTTGCAGGCCCGTCAGGGCTCGATCGCCGCCGCCATCTCCGCGTCCAGGTGAAGGGCCTGGGGCTCCGCCGCCGCCAGGAAGCCGTCCAGGGCGGCCTGGGCCTGGGTCCAGTCCAGGTGGCCCGCCTTGCCCGTCTTGGCCGTCAGGTCCTCCATCAGCGGGTCCCAGTCGGCCGGCGCCTGGATCTCCTCCAGCCCCGGGTAGCGCCCGTCGAGCACCTTCTTCCAGGGCCAGAAGGCGGCGCCCGCCAGGTTGGCCCCGGCGATGGCCTGCCGCAGATCGCCCACCTGGTCCGGCTGGTCCTCGCCGTACTCCCCGAGCCACACCGGCGTGTCATGGCAGCGGGCCAGCTCCGAGAAGCCGTCGGGCCGCTGCAGGGCCGCGCCGTCCAGCGCCGTGTAGAGGTGGGCCTCGTAGGCCATGTTCTCGTCGAGCCGCGTCGTGAAGGGCCGGAAGTCGCGGGCGTAGGACGTCCCCTCGACGATGATCAGCGTGTCCGGGTCCTCCTCCCGCACCGCCGCGATGATCCGGCCCAGCAGGTCCAGGTAGACGGCGTCGTCGGGGGGCTGGGGCTCGTTGAGCAGGTCGTAGCCGGCCACGGCCGGGTGGTCGGCGGAGCGGGCGGCCAGGGTGCGCCAGTCGGCCACCGTCTGGTCCTGGGCGTCGGTGTCGTCCCACAACAGGACCGGGTCGGGGTCGGCGGTGAACAGGTTCGCCTGGCCCCCCGGGGCGGCGTGCAGGTCCAGCACCACCCACAGGCCCTCGGCCTCGGCGGCGTCCAGCAGCCGATCCACCACCACCAGCCGGGCCGGATCCTCGACCACTGTGTGGTTCAGCGGCAGGCGCACGGCCACCATGCCCAGGTCCGCGATGGCCGCCAGGTCGGCCTGTGTCACCAGCTCCGCGTCGATGCGGCCCTGGAAGGTGGCCGCTGCCTGGGCCCCGTAGAGCTCGGTCAGCCGCAAGAGCATGTGGGACTCCGACTGGCGGTCCAGGTGCGTGAGTTGCAGCGTGCGCCCCCAGATCCACGCCTCCCACATCAGCCAGCCGCCCAGGTTCACGCCGTCCAGGTGGACCTCGCTGCCGTCAGGGGCCACCAGCCGCTGCCCGTCCTGGTGCAGCCGCGGGCTGCTCGGATCGGGCACCTGGCGCGGCAGCGGATCGGTGCAGGTGTAGATGGGCGGGCCGCAGGCGAGGAGCAGCAGGGAGAGCAGCGGCGCGAGGGAGGCACGGGTCATGCAACCAGCGTAGCTGCGGCTTGGGCCTCGCGCCCGGAGGAGCGTGGGACGGGCGACGTTCCCGTGAATCCGGGGCCCCTGCCCTCGACAGCGCCCGCGGCCCCGGTGAATGCTGCCGTTCCGACCCGGAGACCCCATGCGCCGCCTCGCCCTCGCCAGCTTCCTGCTCGCCCTCCCCCTCGGCTTGGCCTGCTCGGCCGACTGGAAGAACGGCGGCCGCGACCCCAACGGCCAGGACACGGACACCGACACCGACTCGGACACCGACACGGACTCGGACACGGACACGGACACTGGCTCTGATGGCGGCGGCGACACCGGCCCCGACGGGCTGGACACCGACGACGACGGGGACGGCTACACCGAGAACCAGGGTGACTGCGACGACAACAACCGCGACGTGCACCCCGGCGCCGAGGAGATCTGCAACGGCGGCGTCGACGACAACTGCGACGGCACCAGCGACGCCGACTGGGACACCGACGGGGACGGCACCAGCGACTGCCAGGACTTCTGCCCGGTCCAGGTCGACATCACGGCCGGAAGCGGCGGCGACGGCAGCTTCGCCCACCCCACCGACAGCGCCCAGGACGGCATCGACATCGCCGGCAGCACCGGCTGCCTGATGGTCGACGTGCACCCCGGCCGCTACCTGGAGACCGTCGACTTCCACGGCTACGACGTCGATGTGCGCGGCACCGACGGCCGGGACGCCAGCATCCTCGACGGCGCGGGCGCGGGCCCCGTCGTCACCATCGCCACCGGCGAGGGCAGCGGCGCCCAGCTGCGCAGCCTCACCGTCACCGGCGGCGTCGCCGCCCGGGGCGGCGGCATCTACGTCAACGGGGCCGACCCCACCCTGGACGACCTGGTCGTCACCGGCAACGCCGCCAGCGGCGGCACCAACCTGGGCGGCGGTGTCTACCTGTACGACAGCGCCGGCAGCCTGACCCACAGCACCGTCCAGGCCAACGATGCTGGCATGGGCGGCGCCGACGATGGCAACGACGGCGGCGGCGTCGCCGTGCTCTACGGCAGCCCCCTGGTCGTCGGCAACGAGCTGCTCGACAACACCGCCGGCGACGGCGGCGGCATCTGGGTGGCCCACGGCTCCGCTCGCATCGCCAACAACCTCATCGACGGCAACCGCGCGGCGGACGCCGGTCGCACCGACGACCTGGGCTACCTGGTCGGTGGCCAGGGCGGTGGGGCCGACTTCCAGACCGACACCGCCTCGGTCCTGTTCACGAACAACATCGTCACCAGCAACACCGCCAGCACCCACGGCGGCGGTGTCGCCATGATCGGCTTCTACACTGCCGGTGACGCCGCCAACCCCTCCATCGAGAACAACGTCGTCGCCTGGAACGCCGTGGACAGTGGTGACTACGGCGGCGGCATCGTCGTCTGGGGCCAGTCCTCCCCCGTCATCCGCAACAACGTCGTCTACGCCAACGCCGGCGTCGGGGTCTACCTCCAGTACGACATGAGCGCCTGGACCTACAACGACGTCGTCGGCAACGCAACCCAGTACAGTGGCGCCGTCTCCGACCCCACCGGCAGCTCCGGCAACCTCTCCGTCTCCCCCCGCTTCGTCACCGCCACCGACGACGGCGACCCCATGGACGACGACCTGCACCTGCGCAGCGACAGCACCCTCATCAACGCCGGCGACCCCGCCCGCGTCGACGTGGACGGCAGCCGCAGTGACATGGGGGCTTATGGCGGGGTGTATGGGGCGTGGTGAATATCACGCGCAGGATCGCGCCAAGCGTACTTGATCCTCGCTGATCCATCGGCCTCAGTTCGCCGCGGGGGCGCCGCCCGCCCGCTCCCCCCGCCCGTCGCGCCCCCGCGCTTCAGGCCACGGCCGACCCCTCAGCCCGTGCCAGCGGCCCGCGCGCCGACCGCTGCAGCGACTCCAGGATCTCAAGCGTGGCGGGGGTCATGACTTGCATTCCTGACTTCACGGCGAAGCCCAGACCTGTTTTTTTCTCGGTCTTGTGAGGACCTCGACCGGCATGTTCAGCAAGGCCAGGACCTCACGCACGTGGTTGGTGACGCCATGAATGATCCTGCGGACCACTATGTCCCCATCG
>Ga0210033_1002982_pt1 | contig 14030 bp, 9 predicted proteins | sample CryGeymeta201501_FD_185465 | JGI IMG/M metagenome (GOLD analysis project Ga0210033, IMG submission 185465) | Groundwater microbial communities from Crystal Geyser aquifers in Utah, USA - Crystal Geyser metaG 2015-01 (SPAdes) (version 2) | ecosystem: Environmental > Aquatic > Deep subsurface >... | reverse complement strand
GCAACCAATCCGCATTGGGGAGTTGATAAGATTCTATATTTCAGATCAATCGTCAGAGGGGTTATTCAAGAAAACTCTATTGATTTAGTAAATGGAGAGATAAAAGTGATCAGCAGTACCGGGGAAGTTTCGGGCAAGACAATAAAAGAGAGACTCGAACAAAGAAAACGGATTTATCAGATATTTCCATCCGGCGATGGTAAATATCAGATACTTTATTTCAGATACGGAGAAAAACTTGAATTATTAGAATTGGCTTCGGGCACAAAGCGGGAATTAAGAGCAGGTCCCAAGGGACAGCCATCCTGGTCCAAGGACAGTAAGAGAATCGATTACGTAACAGGGCAGATACCAGATCAGGTATTAATGATTTTTGATGTGAAAGAGAATACATACGAAGAAATCAATTTGGGCAGAGGACCAAACACCGGCTGTGGAGGAGAACCTTCTTGGAATGCAAATTCCTCTCGAATAGTTTATCCATGTGCGACTCCTTATGCAGAAAAGTCAGATTCGCGGCTCTATATTTTGGATCTTGAAACGAAAAAATCTTCGATGCTGATCAAAGGTGGCAGCCCTGATTGGCATTAAAGGAGTGTAAAAATGAAATTCGGATTGAGATTCTTACATGCTGTGGTTCTAATAATAGTTATTATTTTTGGATTATCATCTCTTGCGGAGTCACAGTCAATAACTAATGGTATTGATTACCTAATTTCTTCACAGAAACCAGACGGTTCATGGGAAGGGGATACATTTGGAGCTGAAAGTATACCCACTACTGTTGCAGTATTGGAGGCATTGAAGGCTTTGAATCAGACAGGTACTTCAAATTATACCTATGCTATTTCATGGCTTCAGAACCAATCTCTGGATACCACCGACTATCTCTCTGAGAGAATTTATGCCCTTTCAGTCGCGGGATCAGATAAAGATTTGCTTCTTTCATATCTTGATGATTTGGTAAGCGCATGGGGAGGATACGATGAGTATGGAGTAAATAATCTGGACACATCTTTAGCATTGCTTGCTCTCAAGAGAATCCACTACTCCGACCCAAATATAACCAGCCATGGACTGGGTTATCTCCTTTCCACTCAGAACTCTGATGGGGGTTGGGGATTCTACCTTGGAGACGAGAGTAATGTTTATATGACAGCGTTGGTTCTGAATATATTTTCACAATACAAATCAATTTACAATCTTCAAACCCAAATTAATAATGGGGTTACTTACCTGTTTTCAAAACAGAATCCAGATGGCGGGTTTGGTTCAAGTCCCTCTACGGTCTACGAGACAGCCTTGGCTTTTTTGGCACTGGTTGAGAGTGGTACTAATATTTCATCAGTAGCCCCTCAGGCGATCAATTATCTCACCACAACCCAACTTCCTAATGGTTCGTGGAATGATGATCCCTATTCAACGGCTTTGGCTCTTCGTGCGTTAGCTCATGTGAAGCCCAATCTTTCGATTACTCCTCCAGACATCACTTTCTCGAATTCCAATCCCAAAATCGGGGATACAATCACCATAACAGCTACAATCTATAATGAAGGCCCCGCTAATACCGATAATGTCGTAGTCCAATTCTATGATGGAGACCCATCCTCCGGAGGAACATTAATAGGGGAAACGGCGATCCCTGAAATCGCTGCTTTTGGCAGCACCCAGGTCAGCGTGAACTGGACTATTCCAACTGCCTCTCCCCGAAAGGTATTTGTAAAAATAGACTCCCAGAATTCAATCGATGAACTAGATGGAACGGACAACATGGCTTTTAGAAATCTCACTTCCTCTACCCTGCCTGATCTGACGCTTGGCTCCGCTGACATTACCTTTTCTTCTGATCCTGTGAGAATTGGAGATCCAGTAACCATCACAGTGACAGTGCGAAACAATGGACAGAGTGAAGCTCAGAATTTTCTGGTTTATGTCTATGCCGGAGACCCGGGTCAGGGCGGATTAAAGATCGCTGAGGCTACCTACAGCTATTTAGCTGGTGGCGGTACCAATTCTTTCCAGTTTATCTGGACTGTGGCTCAAGGAGTAGACCGGATAACGGTGAGAATTGATCCTTTAGGACAGGTGACTGAATCGAATGAGAACAACAATCAAGCTTATCGTCTGCTTGCTACTATTGCCCCTCCTGTAGAGGGAATCGATCTGGTGGCTGTGCCCAATAGCTTCTCTTTCTCTCCGGGTATAGGCCAGGTGGGTCAGCCTGTGGCGATCATGGCCTCAGTCTTTAATAATGGAACCCTTGGTGCAGCAGACATCAGCGTCGATTTCTTTGACCATGGTCCTTCAGGTTCTATCCAAAAGATTTCCAGCACTGTAATCCCTTCTCTTGGACCAGGCCAGAAACAGTCCATTTCATTCCAGTACTCCTCCTTCACAAAAGGGCCCCATACCATCTACATGGAGGTTGATCCTCAGAATCTTATTCAAGAAGCCAATGAGAATAACAATGAACTTTGTGCAGGGCTTACTATCATAGAAGGAACAATTGAAAACACCCTTGCTATTCCTCGAAATTTAATGGGGACTTCAACCAGGAATTCGATCACCATCCGGTGGGATGCAGTGACTCGGCATGAACTGGATGGATATTTCATTTATCGGGATGGGATCCAACAGAACACAATTCCTGTTCACCAAGAAAGCTTCACTGATTCCGGCCTTCCAAGTGGAACCCTTTATCATTACCAGGTGAGCTCAGTTGATATCTTTGGAATTGAGAGCGCCAAGTCCGAAATCCTTGCTATATCCACCACCATTAATGATGTTGATCTAAAAGTCGATTACAAGGACATAACGACCTCTCCAGAGGATGCAAGTGCTGGGCAAACGGTAACTATACGGGCACGGATTCATAATCTCGGGACTGACCCTGTATCCAACGCAACTATTAATATCTACACTTTAGAAGCTCCAATCAATACCATTAATATTCCTTCTATTCCGCCAGGAGGCGAGTATTTGGTTCAGACTACGTGGGTTGTGACCGACCCCAATGATTTTATCCATGTTGAAGCAGACCCGGACAATCTCCTTTTGGAAATGGACGAGTTTAACAACTTAGCGATTACCACCATCGTCAGGAACGTCCGATTCACACAATATAATCAAGTGGTGGGAACCTCTTACCGGGCCATGGGTGATCTTGACAATGACGGAGATCTGGACGTCTTTAATGCAAATGGGTCTTTGCTTCTGATTAATGATGGCACAGGAAATTTCACCTATCTTACGAATGACAAAACCGGTCTAAATTACGGCAGAGACTATAGTGGAGCCTTCGGGGACATCAATAATGACGGATATCTCGACATCTTCATCTGCAGTACCACAGGCGATAACCGGCTTTTTAGAAACAACGGAAATCTAACCTTCACCGACATTACTCAACAGGCAGGTCTTAAAGGCATTAATACTTACACAGTCAATGCTGCCTTCGGGGACTTGAATAATGATGGACATCTCGATCTATTTGTAGGGGCCTATGGGGGATCTCATTACATCTACTTAAATAATGGCGATGGAACATTCACAAGGATTCTCCCAAGCTTCTCAGAGGGCTATGAAAATGTGGAGTTAGGAGATATTGATGGGGATGGGGACTTGGATGTCGTGGTCTGTGCAGGAAATGCCGTCATCTACAAGAATGATGGGACAGGTCATTTCACAAGACATCAAGCCCTTCCAGGGAGTTCTTGGGATGTGGCTTTAGGGGATATGGATAACGATGGTTATTTAGATATCATCACCCTCAACCCTGGAAGGGTCTTTTACAATGACGGACAAGGAAACTTCTCTCTTTCTAATTCAGTTCTCCTTCCCAGAAGCGGGGTATATACCATAAGCTTAGCGGACTTTGATAATGACGGGGACCTCGATATCCTTTATTCCGACTATGGCTACCTAATCAGAAACGATGGAAACAGGAAATTCACAGATATCACCCCTCTCAATCAATTAAGCATGCCTTGGTATACGGTATTATTAGGCGATATCGACAACGATGGTGATATCGACATCGTCGGTGGGCAATATATTTATAAGAATCAGATGAATAATAATAACTATCTAATCTTCTCCCTCCGCGGAATTGAAAGCAACTATTACGGTATAGGGAGCAAGATCAGGGTCTATGAAGAGGGGCACTTAGGCGAAAAGACTTACCTCAAGGGATTTAGGCAGGTTCAGGCTGGCGGGCACGGATATGTGAGTATGGACTCAAGCGATGCTCACTTTGGGCTTAATTCGGACTATCTCTATGATATTCAGGTGGAATTTCCGGCCAGTGGTATTATCGTCAATAGGAGAAGCACTTCCACAGGCCGAAAGCTCATCCTGCCAGAATATGGGGATCTCTATGTCAATTCAGAGGGAATCACTTTTTCGCCTGAGGCTCCCGTGGATGGCGAAAATCTGATCGTGACTGCCGTGATCCACAATCCAACGACCATTGATGTGGATAATGTGGTGGTAGGATTCTATGATGGGAATCCCACGGCAGGAGGCATGGAGCTGGGCAGAGTGGAGTTGTCCTACGTTCCGGCAGAGGGCGAGAAGGCATTTCCAATTCAAATTGTCCTTTCTGAGGGGGCACATGAGATCTATGTTCTGATCGACCCTGATAACGTCCTTCGCGAAACCAACAAAGGGAATAACATCGCCTCCAGGACTGTCACTGTTCTTCCTCGTCTTGTTGATCAAGATCTCTCTATCAGTGCCTCAGATATTGGAATAAATCCGATGGCTCCGTGGGAGGGAGCTGAGGTAACCCTATCCGCTGTCGTCCATTCTTCGGGAACAAGAGATGTGCAAAATGTCCCTGTGGTCTTCTACGATGGAGATCCCGCTCAAGGAGGGATTTTAATTGGGGGAACAATAATTCCTACCATCCTCGCCAGCGGAGATGCCCAGACTCAGGTTCAATGGAACACGTTAGGAAAGTCGGGCCTTCATTATATTCAAGTCGTCGTAGACCCCCTAAACCTCATCAGTGAACTGAATGAGAGCAATAACTCCGCATTGATGGCTGTGGAGGTGACGGCTCCTGCAAAGCCAGACTTAGCCGTTACAACTTCAGACATCGTTTTTTCAAACCCAAATCCGAAGGAAGGGGATCTACTCACAATCAACGCAACAGTCCGGAACCTTGGGGCCGCAACAAGCACCGTGGAGGTTTTCCTCTATGATGGGGACCCATCTCAAGGAGGAATCGTCCTCTCTCAGAAAACGATCCCACAGGTTATCCCCTTAGGTGGAACGGCAGTGTTGAATTTTGATGTCAACACGGTCGGTCTTGCCGGAGGCCATAACTTCTTCGTCAGGATAGACCCGAATAACAGAATAGATGAGATGATAGAGTCCAATAACGTTGCATCGAATTCATTGGCCATCGTTTCATCGAACCTGAGCCTGAGCCTTTCCACAGACAAATCTGTCTACACAGCCAATGAGGGTGTCCAGATCACTGTAAACCTAAGTAACCTGATCAATTCGGACCGATCAGGAACGCTTGAAGTCAAAATTCTGGATGGAAATAACAATCTTGTAGCTGCTGTTAGTAGTCAAGCCCTTACCCTTGGGCCGAACGAGACCAGAACCCTTACTGATACATGGAATACCGGACAGACCCTCTCCGGTGGCTACAAAGTGGCCTGCCAATTTAGCGAAAGCGGAAATATGATATCGAGGGCCGAGGCCCCAATCACCATAGCCCCGGTCAAAAACATATCTTCAAGAGTAGCGGCTGATAAAATATCTTACAAAGCGAACCAGGTCGTCACCATTACTTCAACCATCACAAGCTTAAGCCCCAACTACATCTTCTCAAACCTCAATGCCAGAATAAAAATCGCCAATGGTCAGGGTGCCATTCTATTGACAGACTCAAAGACTATCCCCATCCTTACGCCCGGTCAGTTGACTAATCTCAAGACCTACTGGAATACATCTACAAATCCAGCAGGTATTTATACGGTCACCCTTGAAGTCCTCGAAGGGTTGATACTGCTGAGCGCATCCACAACAACCTTCGAAATTCTTGGATCCCAAGAGACAGGAGAAGGGCTAACAGGAACTCTCACAGCCCAACCCAATCCCGTGTATCAGGGTGGAAATGAAACCACGACCTATACCATAACAAACCAAGGCAACGAAGATGTTGCCAATCTCAATTTGAAGGTTTTGATTGTCAATCCAGAGAACCAGGAGATAAAACAGACTCTTGAAACAACAGCTAATCTTCCCATGGGTGTAACCTTAGCGAGCAATTTCGTCTTCTCAACCATACCTCTGGCGCCTCGAACTTACCTTGCTATTCTCCAGGTCTCCTCACCCACAATGACACAACCTAAAACCTTAGCGAGTTCGATCTTTGAGGTAAAGCCATCCATCGAAATAACCAAAACGATTCCCGACATAAAGACCCTTCTCATCTGGCTGAACTATCCTTGGGAGACTGGACAGGACTGCCCGAACAGAGCACTGATCGAGCAGGCATTAAATGAGGCAGGGGTGGCTTATCACATTGTCCTTAATAAGGGGGAGTTTGAGACAGAGTTAAGGAATCCCTCTTACACCGATTTCATGATCCTTGGAGACCATCATCCTATGGAAGACCATTTTGCCGAGGAGTTGAGGGAACAGGTATACTCTGGAAAAGGTTTGATCTCATCCCTCTTCAACAGGCAGAATCTTGATGAAGAAGTATTCGGGATCAAATTTACCGGGCATCTTTCAGGAGGGGACTATCCGATTGAGGTTCTCAACAGCGAAATCGGCACAGAGGGGACTCTCCAATCCCTTGGAAGGGCGTTAAGAATTGCAGCCCTTCATCCTGACGAAAATATTGGATGGATTGTGGAAGTAAAGAATAACGCCACGACCAAATATCCTGGTATTATAAAAAGGCAATATGGAAATGGGAAGGTTCTTTACTTTGCTTTTGACCTGGGTATGAGCGTTGCGAATTATGCTCCTTTCTCAACCTTAGTCAAGAACTCTCTAAATTATGTCCATAAGGCTCTGGATCCCGGAACGTTTCATCCGGGTCAGCTTATCCCTGTTGAGATAAAGCTCAAGAGTCTTGGGGGCGCCTTTGACTTGATCGTCACAGAGACGTATCCGATAGGGGTGGAGATTTACAATCCCTCCTCTGGACAGTGGGTCACAGATAACCCATGGCCGGTTAACCTGCACCTTGAACCCGATGAAACCAAGACTATCTTGTACTATGTCCTCATTCCCGACAGTGCGGGTACATATACTCTACAGACCGAAGTGGGATATATGGATAACGGGGCCTACAATTTCTACCAGAACCTTAGTACAGAGATTTTGGTCGAGACAAATACGGCTACCCTATTGAGCGACATCCTCGCTGCCTTGAGCGCACTGCCCGTTTCCGGACAAGAGAGGTCAAAGGTGGATAATGCCATCGGCTACATGAACAACGTGCAGAATAGGGCCATCGTGGTTCGGGGAGACCTGGAGAAGAATATTGACGACATATTACAGGCAATCGATTCACTTCTTGTGGTAGCCAGCGTTGACATCTCTGAAATCAGATTAATGATGGATGATCTTCTCAAGGTCTGGGAGGCAAGGTGGTATTTTTATGAGTAGCAAGTATTATCCTCCCCTTTGAGAGAGACTGTGTCGCAATCCCATTTTGCCACCCTTCTGAGCCAGGTCCTGAATTTATTTCAGATCACCGATTTCAGGGTCTCGTAAGTTTTTCGATTTCTTAGATGCTGAATCAAACCTGATCTTCATCAATCCTACGTTCATGGCATTCCGCTTCATACGCTAATTACTACACAGTCTCCAAGGGGAGAGTCGAAAAGACCCGACCACGGGGGAGGAGAGGGAGAATAGGAGTGTTTTTTGCGGTCTCAAAAGGGCTTGAATATTTGGTCGTTCTCTAATAAAATTGAAACATCGGGAGAAAACTATGACCGTCAATATTGATCCGATCTTAGTTGAACTTGGCCCCATTCGGGTGAGCTGGTATGGGTTAATGTATGTTTTCGGGTTCTTCGCCTCTTATCTCCTCGTCCGGTATCAAATGAAAAGAAAAGACTTTGGTGTTTCAAAACTGGACGTGGAAAATCTCTATTTTTATCTCATTCTCGGATTAATCATCGGCGCTCGTTTAGGATATGTTCTTTTTTATGATCTTAAGATGTATCTTGCCGATCCTTTTGAGATCTTTGCCATCTGGCACGGTGGCATGTCCTTTCACGGAGGGTTGATCGGCGTCCTCATCGTTGGAATTCTTTTTTCATGGAAGAATAAAAAGTCGTTCTGGAAAATTGGTGATCTCTTCATTGTCACCGCCCCCATTGGATTGGGTTTAGGGAGAATCGGCAATTTTATCAATGGAGAGCTTTATGGCCGAGTCACTCGAATCCCCTGGGGGATGATCTTTCCAAACGGAGGCCCCCATCCTCGGCATCCCTCTCAACTTTATGAAAGTGGTTTAGAAGGAGGCGTCCTTTTTTTGATCCTCTGGTTTCTCAAAGATAAAAAACTTCCCACCGGCGGGCTGTTGTCAGTTTTTCTTTCTCTTTATGGAATATTTCGCTTTTTTGTGGAGTTATTTAGGGAACCAGACTCACAGCTCGGATTTATCCTTGGTCCCTTCACCATGGGGCAGACACTTTCAGCCTTTATGATCGTTGGAGGAATTATTCTCTTTCTCTATTTGAGGAGGAGATAGAGGAAACCGGATGTCGTTTTTGAGACAGCGGATGTTACTTTTTCTTTTTGGTCGGTTTCACCGGAGCAATCATAGATTGAGGATCGAGCAGGCGTTTTAACTCCTCGCTTGGAAAAAGGCATTCCTCCTCTACTACCTTGCGAATTGTTTTATTCTGAACATAAGCTTTTTTAGCGATTCGGGCTGCTTCCTCATATCCGATTTTTGGTGTTAAAGCTGTAGCAAGGGCTAAGCTTTTTTCAACCATCTCTTCACAACGCTGACGATCTGCATTCAATCCCTGGATACATCTTTTCGAAAAGTTATTCACCGCATTACCGAGAAGATGAATGGATTGTAATAAGTTGTAGGCGATCAATGGCATCATCACATTGAGTTCAAAATTGCCGCTGAGCCCCGCCAGGGTGATGGTTGAGTCATTTCCAATAACTTGAGCGCCTACCTGAATGAGGGATTCAGGGATGACAGGATTGACTTTTCCAGGCATGATCGAAGAGCCGGGTTGAGTATCTTGGAGACGAATTTCCCCAATTCCACAACGAGGACCCGAACCCAGCCATCGGATGTCGTTAGCGATTTTAATCAGACCCGCAGCCACTGTTTTCAGAGTTCCACTCATTTCTACCAAAGCATCTTTGGCACCTTGAGCCTCAAAATGGTCAACAGCTTCAGAGAAACGATAGCCTATCTTTTTATTCATCATAGCGATGGCTTTCATGGCAAAAGAGGGATGAGTGTTGATCCCTGTTCCCACAGCCGTCCCTCCCAAGGGAAGTTCAGAGAGGGACTTCATCGCATTCTGAATTCTATGAATCCCCAATTCGACCTGACGGGCATACCCTCCAAATTCCTGACCCAGTCGAATCGGTGTGGCGTCTTGGAGATGAGTTCTTCCAATTTTAAGAATGGAATGGAATTCCTTTCCCTTGTCCTTTAGGGCGTCATGAAGATCTCTCATGGCCGGCAGGAGTTTTTCTTGCAGAAGGGCCACAGAAGCGATGTGGATGGCGGAAGGAAAGACATCATTACTTGATTGACCCAGATTCACATGGTCATTGGGATGGACAGGCCGATAGGCCCCTCTTTTGCTTCCCAAAATTTCATTGGCACGATTGGCAATCACCTCGTTGGCATTCATGTTGGTGGAAGTCCCAGAGCCGGTTTGAAAGATATCCACCACAAATTGTTCATCCCATCTTCCCTCCATCACTTCTTGAGAAGCCTGTTCGATGGCCCTGGCGATTTTCTTTTGCAGGAGACCCAATTCAAAATTCGTCTTTGCCGAAGCATATTTGATGAGTCCCAGGGCATAAAGCAATTCTCTTCCGAATCGCCAGCCACTGATGGGAAAATTTTCAATCGCCCTCTGCGTCTGGGCGCCATAGTAAACTTGTTTCGGAACCTTGACCGGACCCATGGAATCTCTTTCGATTCTATAGAGGTTTTTTGAAGGAATCATCATGCACCTCCTGTCTTTTTTCCATTCTATTGGAAAAGTGTTGAATGATCAATAATCTAATTTCCCCCCAGATATTATGGCAGCAATTCTCGGTGAGTTCACAAACTATTGAGATTCTTCCCCTTCACTTCGTTCAGGGTCAGAATGACAACTGGGGACTTTCGTAATGTCATTCTGAAGGAGCGACTGAAGAATCTCGCTGTATTTTCACCGAGAATTGCTGATATTATAGTTGATATTTTCTAATAAAGAAGAATAAAGAAGTAAGAAAGGAGATAAGTGATGCGTATCACAACAAAAGGTCAGGTCACCATCCCAATTGAAATTCGAGAAAAGGCGGGACTTCTTCCTAATACGGAAGTGGAGTTCCGAATTAAAGGAAATACTGTCACGCTGAAAAGAAAAAAAAGAGGGACATCCATAAATTTATAAGTTTCTTTCTGATGAAAGGAAACCCGGGGTATTGCAATCAAGCATTTCATAGTAGTTTAGGAGACTTCGGGGTCATCCATAAAGAAGTTGGCCATTTCCAAATGCGCCTGCCTGCCGATAGGGAGGGATTGCGGAGTTCGGAATGCGGATTGGGGGTTGAATAAAAGAAAGGATCAAAGAGTTATTGGGTTATGGAGTAATCAAGTCATCAGAAGAGATAGACAGAGGTTCAGTCTGGAAGTTCTTCTATCCGTTTCGAGATATTTGCTTGAATCGAATGAGACAGAGGATAATGAAAGGGGTGTTTCTCGAAACGATAACCACATGTGCCTCCGCAAAGAGCCACTTCATCGATGTCTCTTTGGTCTATTGGAAAACTTTTGCATATCTCCAAGCGGAATTTATTATAAATACGGCAAAGTCGTTGTCGCGTCAACATGGGGCAAACAAAAACGAAAGAGCAACATCGAGCGCATTGATGGCATTCCCCTTTTCGCAATGCCAGTTGTCTCTTTACATACCCCTTTCTGAAGTAAACAAGATAAAATCGTCTGAACTTGCCCATCAAATGGATCACGGAACGAGCTTCCTTAATAACTTAAACTGGTCGATGTTAGATTTATTTGAACAACACACTTTATAACCTATAACTAACCAAATAGCCATTGCCTACTTTATTTAAATGCCTGAAGCCCCAGTGTGAGGGCTACACTATTCGAAAGTGTCGTCCATCAAAAAGTTGGCCCTGCAAACAAAAGATCGCAAAGGGCATCCTCCTACGCAGTTCGTTCTGCTACGGAGGACAGGTAGCGCTTGCCTACAATAGATATTTTTGGCGGGCAGTCAAAGTTCAAAGAAAGACAGGTCATTGGGTCACTCATTAGTTATTGCGTGAGAATAGCAGAGAAAGATAATTCATAATGAAAAAAGGTGGACATTATGAGGCCTCGGGTTTGATCGAGGCTCAATTTGAACAGGGCTCCCGCGGTCGAGTGCTCAGAAATTTGTTAGGCATTAAAAGTAAGCGAGAGATGGATCAGGTCGAGGCACAAGAGCAGATGCGCACACTGGAGGTTACAGGTTAAGCTATCCTTCCTCCCCCATAACCGAGGGATTACAAAGGATTTAATATTTTGATTTTTGGATTGGGGGTGTTAAGATAAAAGAAAGATCATTTTGAAAAGAGGAGGTTTCCCTATGTCTTTCGTCGGAAGGCCCGCGCCGGATTTTGAACTCGAAGGTTATTTTAATGGGCAATTCAGTAAGTACAAATTATCAGACTACAGAAAGAGGTGGGCCATTCTCCTTTTTTATCCACTCGATTTCACCTTTGTCTGCCCTACTGAAGTGCTCAACTTCTCTGCGGCCGCTGAACAATTTTCCAAACTCAATTGTCAGATCTTCGGCATCTCGGTGGACTCCATTTATGTTCACAAAGCCTGGGTGGATACAAAAAGGGAGGACGGTGGCCTTGGAGGCAGCCTCAATTATCCATTGCTTTCCGACCTGAATAAGGTGACGGCACGGGATTACGGAATTCTGATGGAGGAGAAAGGGGTTGCCCTTCGAGGGCTTTTTCTCATCAGCCCTGAAGGGGTGGTCATGCATGCCACTATCAATAGCCTCTCCGTAGGTCGTTCCGTCACGGAGGCCATGCGGGTGCTGAAGGCCTTCCAATTCGTCAGCTCGCATGAAGGACAGGTCTGTCCTGCAGACTGGGAAGAGGGGAAAGATGCCATGACTGCAAATTCCGATGGGATGAAAAAATACCTTGCCAGCCATTAATTATAACGAATGATCCGAATGACACCCCCACCCTCACCTCGGTTGCGAGTCGTACCGACCTCCCCCCTTGAGGGGGAGGGGTGGGCGGGGGGAGGAGAAGCAGGATGGAACAGTTAGAGCAATGGTTTCGGCAAAAACAGGTCGAGAGAACGATTCAAGCATTGAAGAAGAATAATTTCGAAGCTCTTTATGTGCCGGATGCAAAGGTAGCACTTGAAGAGGTAATGAAGCGGATACCGGATGGGGCCACAGTAGGAGTGGGAGGGTCTGTCACCCTTGCCCAGATTGGGCTGTTGGATGCCTTAAAAAATCGGAAGATTCAACTCATCTGGCCTTTACAACAAGCCCGAAGCGATGAAGAACGGCTTGAATTGTTCCGCAAATCTTTTTCTTCTGATGTTTTTCTATCAAGCACCAATGCTGTGACAGAGGATGGAAGATTGTTCAATGTAGATGCCACAGGCAATCGGGTGGGTGCGATGTTCATCGGGCCTAAAAAGACGATCATCATCTGCGGGGTGAACAAGATCGTTAAGGATCTCGAAGCTGCAGAAAAGAGGGTGAGAGAGTGGACCGCTCCGCAGAATGCAAAGCGGCTGGGTAAAAAGACTCCCTGTGTTGAGACAGGAGTATGTTCAGATTGCAGTTCCCCGGACCGAATCTGTAATATCTATGTGACTCTTGCTAAAAAACCCGCCCGCACAGAAGTGATTGTTATCCTGGTAGGAGAGAATTTAGGAATCTGACCGACTATTGCGGATTTCGCCTGCCCGCCGAACAAGTTCTTTGGCAGGCGGGGAATTCGGATTGCGGCCTCCGGCTCAGAGGGCCCTCTGGCTCGGAGAGATTTCGGATTAAAAACTTTGGACTTTGAGCTTTCAGCTTTGAGCTTTATTTAAGACAATCCGTGCATCCACCGCAACGGCTCCTCTCTCAAGGACCTTCACAGGATTGATATCAATTCCTTCGATCTTAGGGAAATCCATCATCAACTGCGAGAGCCTGAGAAGATTTTCAACCAGCGCCCCAATATCCAGGGGCCGTTCTCCCCGAATGCCTTTGAGAATGCTTGCAGCCTTTAGTTCTGAAATCATTTCTTCTGCCTCAAGTCGATTAATCGGAGCCACCCGGAGAGAACTTTCCTTGAGAACCTCGACATAAATTCCCCCCAATCCAAAGAGGACCACCGGACCGAAAGAAGGATCGCGTTTGGCTCCCAAAATGACCTCTTTCCCATCTGAGATCATCTTCTGGACAAGCACCCCGGAAGGGATTCCTTTTACAAGTCTTTTCATCTTATCATAGGCTTTTTCTGCTTCTGGGAGATGACTGATATTGAGCATGACACCCCCGATATCAGATTTGTGAGAGATTTGAGGAGAGATAACCTTCAGGGCAGCAGGTCCTTCTATTTGATTCATCGCCTTTTCCAATTCTTCTTTTCGATAAACGACCCGGTAATCCGCCACTGGAATGCCATAGGCCTGGATAACATCGAAAGCCTCCGGGAGGAGAAGATCTCTTTCCTCTTTTTTCGATTTTTGAATGAGGCGCCTGACTCGGATGCGATCCACCGAATAAGAAGGAGGTTTCTCCTTTGAAATTTTTCGTTTCCGATAG
>Ga0210033_1002981_pt1 | contig 14038 bp, 14 predicted proteins | sample CryGeymeta201501_FD_185465 | JGI IMG/M metagenome (GOLD analysis project Ga0210033, IMG submission 185465) | Groundwater microbial communities from Crystal Geyser aquifers in Utah, USA - Crystal Geyser metaG 2015-01 (SPAdes) (version 2) | ecosystem: Environmental > Aquatic > Deep subsurface >... | reverse complement strand
CGCCGGGGTCACGCCGCGGGTTGCGGCCTGTGCCGTCATGTCGCTGATCTGGCCCGCGGCGGCGGTCAGCCCACGCAGCTTCAGCAGCGCCTGCACCTGCACGGCCAGCACGCCGCTGCGGTCATCAGGCAAAGCGGCACCATCGGGGGCCAGCATTTCGGCATTCAGGACGGCATGAACACGCAGGTTTCCGGGTGTCAGGCCGGCGGCATCACCTGCCAGCGCAAAGCCACGCGCCTCTCCCCAGCCGGATGGCAGGGCGGTGGTGATGATACAGGTTCGGGCGGTGATCATGCTGGTTTTCCTTGCAAAAGCCTGCGCTGCCACAGCGGCCGCGCCAGACGCCAAGGCCGCAAGCGCCAGCACGTGGCGGCGGCTCAGAACCATCTGCACCCCCCCAACAGCAAAGGGTGGTCTGTCAGGCATCAAAAGCTCCTTGCGGCGAATCCGTTCTGCCACCGATCATATCATGGCTGGCCGTCAACCCAAACCCGCGCCGCAGGCCGGCGGTGCCGGGGCCTGCACCAGCAGATCGAACACCTGTGCACCGATGGCCAGGTTGATCTGCGCCTCTGCACCGCCATCGACAGTTCCCGGGCGGTTTGTCTCAAACACGGATCGACCGCCGCAGACTGGGCGAAAAAGCAGGGCCACCTCCGGCACCAAAACTGGCGGCAGTAACCACGGGGCACTGCCGGAACCGGGGGGGTCGGCCCCGACTCAGTCCAGTTCGGCGCTATCCGCCAGCAGGCCCAGCAGGTGCTGGCCGTAGTCGTTCTTGGCATAGCGGGCCGCGATGGCCCGCAGGTCGCTACGGCTGATCCAGCCGTTGTGGAAGGCAATCTCTTCTGGGCTGCCGGTCTGCATGCCCTGACGTTTCTGCAGGGTGCGCACGAAGTTGGCGGCGTCCAGCAGGCTGCCATGGGTGCCGGTATCGAGCCAGGCAAAGCCGCGCCCCATGCGTTTGACCTCAAGCGCGCCTTCTTCGAGATACATTTCCAGCAGGGTAGTGATTTCCACCTCGCCGCGCACCGAGGGTTTGACTTGGCGCGCCCGTTCGCTGGCGCGGCCATCGAGGAAATACAGCCCCGTCACCGCATAATCCGAGGGCGGCACCTCGGGTTTCTCGATGATCTGGGTCACGCGGCCGGTCGCATCCATCGCCACCACGCCATAGCGTTCGGGGTCGGCCACGTGATAGCCGAAAATCGTGCCGCCCAGCTTGCGGGCATCGGCCTCGGCCAGCAGCTCGGCCAGACCGTGGCCGAAGAAGATGTTGTCGCCCAGCACCATGCACGACGGCGCTCCGGCCAGGAAATCCTCGGTCAGGGTATAGGCTTGCGCCAGCCCGCCGGGATAGGGTTGCACCACATAGCTCAGCGTGATGCCCCATTGGCTGCCATCGCCCAGCACCCGGCGGAACTGATCCTGATCCTGCGGCGTGGTGATGATGGCAATCTCGCGGATGCCGGTCAGCATCAGCACACTGAGCGGGTAATAGATCATCGGCTTGTCATAGATCGGCATCAGTTGCTTCGACACACCGATGGTGATCGGATAAAGCCGCGTGCCGGACCCGCCGGCCAGAATGATACCCTTGCGCCGGGTCATGATATGCTTCCTTTCAGATCTTGCAGAACATGCGTCAGGCTCAGGCGCCAATCGGGGCGGGCAATGCCGAAGGCCGTCTGCAGGCTGGTGCAATCCAGCCGCGAATTGGTCGGACGATGGGCTTTTTGCGGGTAATCGGCGCTGGCAATAGCGCGCACCGCGCAGGGCAGACCGGCCTGGGCAAAGATCTCGCGGGCAAAATCGGCCCAACTGACATCGGGGGCCCCGCTGAAATGGTAAAGGCCCGCAAGCTCGGGCCGGGTTTGCAGCCTGCGCGCCATCACCAGACAGGCGGCGGCAATATCGGCGGCGGCGGTCGGCCCGCCGATCTGGTCGGCCACCACGGCCAGCGACGGCTGCACCGCGCCAAGCCGCAGCATGGTTTTGACAAAATTCTTCCCCTGTGCGGAAAACACCCAGGAGGTGCGCAGAATGGCCGCGGTGCCGCCCGCCGCCTGCACCGCCCGCTCGCCCGCCAGCTTGGATCGCCCGTAAGCCCCCAGCGGGCCCACCGGGCTGTCGGGGCGCCATGGCGCGCTGCCGGTGCCATCAAAGACGTAATCGGTGGAGATATGCACGAAGGGAATATCCAGCGCCGCACAGGCCCGCGCCATGGCACCGGGGGCGGCGCCATTCACCACGGTGGCGGCGGCTTCCTCGTCTTCGGCCTGATCGACCGCCGTCCAGGCGGCGGCATTGATCACCGCGCGCGGTGCGTGGGTGCGGATCGCCCGGGCGCAGGCCTCGGGGTCGGCCAGATCGGCTTCGGCACGGTCCAGCGCCACAACGTCGGCCTGACGTTGCAATGCGCAGGCGACCTGCCCGGTCTTGCCAAAAACCAGAATCACGCCTTGACCCCCAGCCGCGCGCCCACCCCGGCCCGGTCCTGCAAGGCGCGCCACCAGGGTTCGTTGTCCAGATACCATTGCACCGTGCGCTCCAGCCCCTGATCCAGCGTGACCGAGGGCCGCCAGCCCAGTTCGCGGCGGATGCGGCTTGGGTCGATGGCATAGCGCGCATCATGGCCGGGCCGGTCGGTGACATGGTGGATCTGGTCGGCGTAGGGCGTGGCCTTGGGCCGTTTGGCATCGAGGATGGCGCAGATCTTGGTCACGATGTCGATGTTGCGCGCCTCGTTCTCGCCGCCGATGTTGTAGCTGCGGTGGTTGGCGCCCTTTTGCAAAACCGTCAGCAGCGCGTCGGCATGGTCTTCGACATAAAGCCAGTCGCGCACGTTCAGCCCGGCACCGTAAACCGGGATCGGCTGTCCCGCCAGCGCCCGCAAGATCACCACCGGGATCAGCTTTTCGGGGAAATGGTAGGGGCCGTAGTTGTTGGAGCAGTTGGTCAGCACATAGGGCAGGCCATAGGTTTCGCCCCAGGCCCGCACCAGATGGTCGCTGGCGGCTTTTGAGGCCGAATAGGGACTGTTGGGCGCATAGGGCGTGGTTTCTGTAAACTGCCCGGTCGGCCCCAGGGTGCCATAAACCTCGTCGGTCGAGATGTGGTGAAAGCGAAAGCTGTCGGGCTTGCCGCGCGCCAACCAATACGCCCGCGCCGCCTCCAGCAGCACAAAGGTGCCGCGCACATTGGTGTCGATGAAGGCACCGGGGCCGTCGATCGAGCGATCAACATGGGATTCGGCGGCCAGGTGCATCACCGCGTCGGGCTGATGGGTGGCAAGGATCCGCGCCATTGCCGCCGCGTCGCGGATGTCGGCGCGTTCGAAGGCATAGCCGGGGTGATGGGCCACGCTGGCCACATTTTCCAGGCAGGCGGCATAGGTCAGGCAATCGACGTTGACCACCTGATGTCCGTCGCGGATGGCCTGACGCACCACGGCCGAGCCAATGAAGCCGGCCCCGCCGGTGACAAGAATTTTCATCGTTCAACTCTCATGGGTAAAAGGGTTGGTCCAATTGGCCAGCCGGGGGGCGCTTGCGTCCTTGTCGGACAGCACGGCCTGCGCGGGGTCAATGCCCCAGTCGATAGCCAGATCGGGGTCGGCAAAATGCACCGTGCCGTCGCAGTCTGGCGCATAGACATCAGAGGCTTTGTAAAGCACCAGCGTATCGGGCGCCCGGGTCACGAAGCCATGCAGAAAGCCCTTGGGGATCAGCAGTTGTCGGCCGTTTTCCGCCGAAAGCTCGACCCCGACCCATTTGCCGAAATCGGGCGAGCCTGTCCGCACATCCACCGCCACATCCAGAATGGCCCCATGCCCCACCCGAACCAGCTTGTCCTGAGCATGCGGGGGTGCCTGATAGTGCAGGCCGCGCACCGTGCCCGCCGCCAGACTGAGCGACTGGTTGTCCTGCACGAAATCCAGCGCAAGCCCCAGCCGGGTCAAGGTAGCCCGGCTCCAGGATTCGCAGAAACTGCCGCGGGCATCGCGGAAAATCCTTGGTGTCAGAATCAGAACGCCCGCCAGCAAGGTTGGTTCGATTTCCAAGAAAAACGGCCTCGCTGCAACCAGAACAATGCTGCACCGCATACCAAGCTCTGCAGGTGAAGTCACGCACGGCCCGTGATAATTTTGCGCCCGCGTTGCCAGCCGGTCAGATCTTGCCCAGCACGGCGGCCAGCCACAGCGACAGACTGCCTTGCAGACCCTGGCGATAGAGCCCGATCCGCTTCAGCAGGCGCAGCCGCTGGATCATGCCGCCGTGGCGCAACTGTTCGAAATTGGCCAGAATCTGGCGGTTTTGCGGCGTCAACCGATGCGCCGAGGCGTTCAGGGCCTTGATGTTGACGCTGTTCCAGTGCCGGAACCGACCGTTCAGCAGCAGTTTCAGCCGCCGGTATTTGGCCGCCAACCCGTGGTTGGCCCCGATCAGATTGCCGCCATGCTGGCGATAGAGCAGCAGTGGCACCGGGTCGAACAGCACCCGGCCGCCGATGCCGGTAATGATCTGATAGATCCACCAGTCATGCGCCACCAGCCTGCGCGGCTCGATACTTGCGGGTCGCAGCACATCAAGCGCCGCACGGTTCAGCATCATGGTGTTGCCGCCGGCGATGTTCTGCACCAGGGCATGACAAAACCCCGGTGCCCGCAGCGGCAGCGACGACAGGCTGCGCTTGCCCAGCTGCGCGTCGCAGACCCAGGACCGGCCGCCGAACAGGGTGGGCAGGCCCGGGTCTTCAGCCGCCAGCGCCTGCGCGCCATGCGCCAGCTTTTCCGGCAGCCAGACATCGTCCTGATCCGAGATCGCCACCATGTCGATTTCGGGCGGCACTGCGCGCAACAGCTGCAGGAAGTTATGCGCCGCCCCTTGATGCGGGCCATTGATCAGGGTCAGCGGCAGCTCGGGGTGGCGGGCGGCAAAATCAGCCAGAATCGCCAGAGTTTCATCGCGCGAGCCGTCGTCGCTGACAATCAGCCGGGCGGCGGGCTGGGTCTGGGCCGCGTAGCTGTCAAGCTGTTCGCGCAGGTTGGGCGCACCGTTGAAGGTGGCCAGCAGGATCGCAATTGACGGGTTTTTGGGCGGAAAGGTCATTTTGCCGCGCTATAGCGCGCTTTGCCGGCCGGGGCCAGCGTTGAAACCGGTCATCCCTGCCCCCGCTTGCGCAGCCAGCCCAGAAAGGCCGCGTCGGCCGAGCGCAGCCTGGGCCGCCCGCTGCGCGCCCAAAGCCCCTGCCATTCGGCCACTAGCGCGTGAACATCCCAGCCCGGCCGCAGTGCGCGCGCCGCCGTCAGGGTGGCCTCGCGCAACAGCGGGCCTTCGCCGGGCAGCACTACCACCGCGCGCCGGGTGACGCAAAGAATGTCGCCGGGCTCCTCGGTCAGGCTGTAATCGGGCAGATGGTCGGTTTCGATCATGTCGCGCAGCATCTTGCGAAACACCCGCAGCGGGCTGGCCGAGCCCGATTTCTTGCACAGGGTGGCGACCGAGACCCGCCATTCCGGCTGGCGGCCGCAATGCTTGCGCGCCAATTCGTAGATACGCCGCTATAGTGGTTTGCGCAGGCGGAAACAATCGCGGCTCAGCGTCAGCACCGATTTTGACAGCACCGCCTGATAAAGCCAGTCCGACAGCGTGACCATGACCGACACCATCCGCCCGCCCCGGCTGCGTCGCACGATCTGCCAGGATTCGATCCGGCCGAAGCCGCTGGTGATCTCGGTCGGGCCGGTGGTGATATTGGTGGTGATGCGGGTGCCCGACAGCCGTTCAAAGGCGTCCCGCAGGCGCTGGTAGCCATCGCCCGAAGTTTCGCGGTTGGTGGCCACCAGCAGATCATGCGCGGTCAGATGCAGGGTGCGGCTGATGGCGCGCCCGGCATTCAGCGCGGCCATCAACTGACTGATGCAATAGATCAGGATATCCTTGTCGAACAGGGTGGCCAGCCCGCGCACCGAAGGCGTGACGGTGATGCCGACACCGTTATGGGCGTAAGTCAGCACCCGCAGATCGGGCTTTGTGGCCAGCGAGAACACCGGGTGTTCCATGCTGGCCATGTCATCCTTGGGCAGGGCATCCAGGATATCGCAGATGAAGAAATCGGCGGTCGGATACCGGTCCGGCAGCAGCGCCACCTTGCCCGGTGGTCTGCCCGTGCTGCCTGCACCGGATGGTTGCCCGTTGCCTGCCCTAACGGCCTGTGGGTCTGCCGGCCAAGATCGTGGCGGTGGCCAATTTCAACGGCGGGGTCGGCAAGACCAGCACCTGTGCGCATCTGGCGATGTCGGCGGCGCTGGATGGCTACAAGGTGCTGGTGATTGATCTCGACAGCCAGGGTTCGATGACCTCGATCTTTGGCGGTCGGGTGGCCGATGAATGGGGCACCGTGTTTCCGCTGCTGGCCCAGCATTTAGCCACGCATCTGCAAGCCGACAACCGGTTGCGGGCGGCGCGCGGCGAAACACCCGCGCCGCTGGACGAAACCCTGACCGAGGCGCTGAAACTGCGCGCTTGCAATCTGATCCGCAAGACCCACTGGCCCAACATCGACCTGATCGGGGCGCAGTTGAACCTGTACTGGGCCGAGTTCCAGATTCCGGTCTGGCGGATGCAGGGCCGGTCGTGGAAGCTGTGGGATGCGCTGAGCGACATGCTGACCGCCGATGGCGTGCTGGATGCCTATGACATCGTGTTTCTCGATACCCCGTCGGCGCTTGGCTATCTGACCATCAACGGGCTGGCGGCAGCGGATATCGTGCTGGTACCGCTGGGAGCCTCGTTTCTGGAGTTCGATTCCACGGGGCGGTTTTTCGACATGCTGCATTCCACCTTCCGCTCGATCGAGGCGGGCGAAAATATCGCCGCCCGCGCCCTGGGGCGCGACGAGCTGGCGTTCGAGTGGGATGCGGTGCGCACCGTGCTGACCCGGTTCGATGGCGCGCAGCAATCCGAGATGGCGGCGCTGATGCAGGCCTATCTGGGCCGCACCATGACCACGCAGCGCCAGGATTTCACCGCCCTGATCGGCCAGGCCGGCGAGCAGGTGAACGGCATCTACGAGGCCGATTACCGCGATTTCAACCGCGAAACCTATATCCGCGGCCGCGAAACCTTCGATGCCACCTACGCCGCGTTCAAGCGGCTGTTGCTGGGGGTGTGGCGGCGCGATGAACTGGCGGCGGTGAAATGACCCTGTTTCCGGTTTCATCAATAACAATATCAATTGCTTGCACCGTAAATGTTTCGCGCGCGAAACATTTTATCACCCCGGCTTTCGGGCTTGTCGCTGCGAGGAGCTGCAGCGGCTTTTCGCAGCGGCCAGCCGGGCGAAGCGGTCGAAGATCGGTTCATTTCTTAGCCTCTATCATGCGCTCAAGGATGATCTGCGCTTTGCGCAGGCGCTGCCCGAGCGGCTGGGGCTGACACTGGCGCGTGCCGTTGACAGCGATCCGGGCTTGGGCCCGCGGTTGGCCACAGCCTTGGCTGCCGCAGACCCGGCAAGTGCCGAGGCCGAGCAGACTGTGCTGGCGGCGGCGGTTTCAGGCAAGCAGGCCCGCCCCGGCGTGCCCGTGCCGGTGCCGGATCATGGGCCCGCCGCCGCGACGCCGAAGGGCGAAATCCGGCCCGGCATTTTTCTTGATGCGACAGTGCCGGGGCGGCTGGTATTGTCGGGGCCGGGCGTTGATGCCGGATTCGGGGACCGCCTGCTGATCTGGCTGCAAGGCTGAAGGCCGATTCAGCGCCGCATCCAGGCCGGTAGCGTGCCCATCATGATGTGTTCGTGATGTTCGATGGCGCGTTCGACCCGGGCGTAAAAGAAGATCCGGCCGTTTTCCAGCACCGCTCCCGATTGGCACAATTGCCGAAGCAAGCCCATCGAATGCGACACGATGATCGCCCCGCTGGTCTCCAGCCGCCGTTTCAGGATGGCCTCGCTTTTCGCCCGGAAGGCGGCATCGCCGACGGATGTGACCTCGTCGATCAGGTAGGTATCAAACTGGATTGCCATCGACACCCCGAACGCCAGCCGCGAGCGCATGCCCGAGGAATAGGTGCGCACCGGCAGATGGTAATGCTGGTCCAACCCGGCGAATTCACGCACGAATTCCACCATCTCGTCGGTATCGACCCCGTAGATGCGGGCCACGAACTTGGCATTCTGCGCCCCGGTCAGGTCGGGGTGGAAACTGCCGGCAAACCCGACCGGCCAGGAAATGCTGCCATCCGAGATGATCTGGCCTGAATCGGGGTTCATGGTGCCGGCGATCATCCGCAGCAGGCTCGATTTGCCCGCCCCATTGCGGCCCAGCAGGCCCACGCATTCGCCGCTGGGAAAGGTGAAACTCAGGTCACGGGCCACGGTTTTCGAAATGCCGTTCAGGGTATAGGTCTTGCACAGATTGCGCAGTTCGATCATCGAGGATCAGCGCCTGTCACGCACGCTGTAATAGATCAGCATCGCAATGCCCCAACCCGCCAGCAACAGCCCGATCACCAGCAGCGAGGTCTGAACCCGTTGTGGATACAGCGCTTCTTCGGCCAGCGTCGGGCGCACATGGGCCGCCAGATAGCGGCTTTGCCGCTGGGCCTGGGCCAGCGATTCGTCATAAGCGGTCAGGGCGGCAAGATAGGCCTTTTCGGCAAATTCGCGATCAACGCTGAGGCGCTCGAATTCGCCCACCAGCGCCGAATAATCATTTGTTGCCGTCTGGCCACCGCTGCCGACACCAAACTTTTCACGCTCCTGGTCGATCAACTGCTGGATCACGGCGATCCGTCTTTCGCTTTGATTGATGCGGGGGTCGCCGCCAACCATTGTGGTCTCGCGCAGCAGGTTCAACTCGATGATGGCGGCGGCGAGCTGTTGCTGCAGGGTATTGAGCAGGCCCATCTGGCCCTGAATGTCAGCGGTGGGATCGACGATCTGGGTGCGCGAGCGGAACTCGGTGACCGCGGTGCGCGCCACCTTCAGCCGCTCGATCGACTTGTCCAGTTCTTCCTTGGCATAGCGGGTGGTATCGGCCCGGGCGATGGCCGAGAGCTGGTTGATCATCAGCGAGGATTCGTCATAGATTTCCTGTGCCACCATCTGGGCATCATGCGGGTCGAAGGCGTGAACCCGCAACTCGATCAGCCCGGTGCCCCGGTCGTAGAAGATATTGACCATACCCTCCCAGTAGCTGACCAGGTCTTCGATCGACCCATCGGGGCTGAACGCGTAATAGGGGTCGAATGCGGGTTTGGAATAGATCTTGCGCAGGTCGCGCTTTTCATTGACCCGCGCCACAAGTTCCTGACTTTGAATGAACTGATAAAGGATGTCAGTGTCGGAAGAACTGGTGCCAGACAGGCTGGACAGCCCGCCCAGCAGGCCAAGCGCCGAACTGATGTCTTCCGATCGCACCGAAAAGCCGACGGTCGATGTGTACTGGTCGTCGGCAACGGCAAACAGATAGAAGATCGCCGTCACGGTCGGCACCACGACCACCGCCACGAAACTGGCCAGAATACCGTAATGGCGCAGGTGGGCGCGTGCTGTTCCCACGGCAAGCGGGGCCCGCAACACCGGTTTGGGCGGGGTGGCCTGGGGCACTGGTGGAGCGGCGTTGGTGATGGTGGTCTCGCTTGTTACAGGGCTGCCTGCGGGGGATGATATGGCTGCTTTACAGTTTCGGATGCAAGTGGTTTTGTGCCCCCGCAGGCTGGCGGAAATGTCCCTTGATGTCGTCAGGGCGGGTTGCCGCCGATGGGCCTGATGCGAAAAAGGCAGGGGTTTCCCTTGCGGTGATACCAAATGGCGGGCGGAATGGCGCAGATCACAAGCCTTGTTGCCAAGGGTGGTTTTCCCGGCTTGCGGGCCATCACCGCGTTGATCCTGCGCGAGATGGCCACCACCTATGGCCGCTCGCCGGGGGGGTATGTCTGGGCGATTGTCGAGCCGATTGCAGCCTTGGCACTGCTGTCGCTGTTTTTTTCCATTGCCTTCCGCAATCCGCCGCTGGGCGACAACTTCGCGCTGTTCTACGCCACGGGTTATCTGCCCTTCATGATGTACACGGATATCTCGATCAAGGTCGGTGCCTCGATCCGCTACTCGAAGCCGCTGCTGGCCTACCCGCGCGTGACCTATATCGACACCATTCTCAGCCGCTTTCTGCTGAATCTCCTGACGCATCTGGTGGTCTTTATCATCGTCATGGCCGGCATCATCCTGTTTTATGATCTCAACATTGCCCTGAACATGCCGGCCATCGCCCAGGCCTTCGGCATGGCGGCAGCGCTGGCTCTGGGGATCGGATCGTTGAACTGCTACCTGTCCAGCACGTTCCCGCTGTGGGAACGGGTCTGGAGCATCGTGAACCGCCCCCTGTTCCTCGTGTCGGGGGTGTTCTTCCTGGTTGACAACATGACCGAAACCTACCGCAATCTGCTGCTTCTGAACCCGCTGGCACACATGATTTCGCAGATGCGGGCCGGGTTCTACATGACCTATGATGCCAGGCTGGTCTCGCCGACCTATGTCTATGCGATTGCGATCGGCTGTCTGTTTTTCGGCTTGCTGCTGCTGAACCGCTATCACCGCGACATCCTGAACGAAGATGGCTGATCGGTTTGCCTCGGGCCGGTAGTATTGTTAAGGAGAACCGAATTTACGGTTCAGGGAACAAGATGTCATTTGAAACCCCAAGTCTCTTTGCCCGCGCCCTGCGCTTTTTGCGGGTGCTGATCCTCAAGCCGTCCGAGCGCGCCTACCTGCGGGCGGTGCGCAGAAGCGGGATGTTCGATGCGGTCTATTACCGCGGGGCCTACCCCGGCCTGAACGTGCTTTATCGCTGGATCCCGCTGCACCACTACATCGCCTTCGGCGAAAGCATGGGTTTCCGGCCCAACCCCGATTTCTCGCCCTTTGCCTATCTGCGCTACAACCCCGATGTGGCGGCGACCGGCATGCCGCCGTTTCTGCACTATGTCCGGGCCGGGCAAAGGGAAGCCCGCATCACCAAGGAACTGCCCGAAACCGTGGCGCTGCCCGATATCGACCTGCCGCTGCTGCGCTTTGACCCGGCCCGCAAGATCGCAGCCTATGCCGTTGTCGTGCATATCTATTACCCCGATCTCTGGCCCGAGTTTGCCGAGACCCTGCGCCAGATCACCGTGCCCCATGATCTTTATGTGACGATCACCTATCGCGGCAGCGAAAGCGCTGCGTTGGCCGCAGCGATCCGGGCCGAATTTCCTGGCGTCTGGCTGGTGGAGGTGCCCAACAAGGGCCGCGACATCCTGCCGTTCCTGACGCTGGTCAATGCCGGCGCGCTGGATGGCTATGCCGCGATCTGCAAGTTTCACACCAAGAAATCGCCGCACCGCCAGGATGGCGACATCTGGCGCCGGCACCTGATCGCCGGCATCCTGCCCGAACAGGGACTGGCGGAAAAGCTGGAGGCCTTCGTGGCCGACAAGGCGGCGGCGTTCTGGGTGGCCGACGGGCAGCATTATACCGGCACCGAGTGGTGGGGCTCGAACCTCGACACCACCCGCAACGTGCTGCAGCGGCTTGAGATTCGGGTGCGGCGCGATGCGCTGTCGTTCCCGGCGGGCTCGATCTACTGGATCAAGCCGCTGATGCTGGGCATGGTCAAAAGCCTGAACCTGACGGCGGATCTGTTCGATGTGGAATTGGCGCAGGTTGACGGCACGCTGGCGCATGCGCTGGAACGGGTGCTGGGCTTTCTGGCGGCGGCGGCCGAACAGAAGATCGTGCAGACCAGCCAGATCGAGACGAAAAAGCCACCGGCCCCCGCGCCGGAACCGCCCGCCTATGTCAGCGCCTTCTATCTGCCGCAGTTTCACCCGGTGCCGGAAAACGATGCCTGGTGGGGCAAGGGCTATACCGAATGGCGCTCGGCCGTCGCCGCGCCGTCGATGTTTGCGGGCCATATCCAGCCCTTGATGCCTTCGGATCTGGGGTTTTACGATCTGCGCGTGACCGAGGTGATGGGCCAGCAGACCGCCCTTGCGCGTGGTGCCGGGATTGATGCCTTCTGCGTCTATCACTACTGGTTCGATGGGCGGCGGATTCTGGAAACTCCGCTTGATCGGCTGCTGGCGCGGCCCGAGATCGACTTTCCGTTCTATCTGTGCTGGGCCAACGAAAGCTGGCGGCGCAACTGGGATGGGCTGTCGGGCAATGTACTGCTGGAGCAGACTTATGCGCCGGGGTTCGAGGCAAAACTGGTGGCCGATACCCTGCCCTACATGCGCGATCCGCGCTATCAGCGCCCGGATGGCAAACGCCCGCGCTTCGTGATCTATCGCCCCGAAGACATGCCCGACCCGGCGGCCAGTGTGGCCCGGCTGCGCGCGGCATGGCGCGCGGCGGGGATTGGCGATGTGGAACTGGGCGCGGTCAGCTTCCATATTGGCGGCGAAAACCCGGTGGCGGATGATCTCTTTGAGTTCCGGGTGGAAATGCCGCCGCACGGGTTGGTGGGGGGGGCCGACTATCTGTTCGGCGGCCCTGGCGGCAATCTGATGGAGCGTGCGGTGAACCCCCGCTTTACCGGGCTGATCTATGACTATACCGCCGTGGCGCGCAAATCGGTGCACCCCGACTATGCCGCAACCCTGCCCGCCAACACCATTGCCGGTGCCATGCCCGGTTGGGACAACACGGCGCGGCGCGGCTTTGAGGCCCACATCGCCTATGGTGCCAACCCCGCCAGTTTCAGCGCCTGGATGGCCAGGCTGGTGGAAAAACGCATCCCCACCTCGTATCGCCGCGAGTTGTTTCTGAACGCCTGGAACGAATGGGCCGAAAAGGCGGTGCTGGAACCCAGCCGCAACTTCGGCACACTTTATCTTGATGTGCTGGCCAGCCAGATCGGCAAACCCGCACAATCCGCAGCGGGGGCTGAACCCACCTCCCGGCGCAAGGAAGGAAGCCGCTGATGGCAAAGGTCGTCATTCATATCGGAACGCACAAGACCGCATCGACAACGATTCAGGACATGTTCGCGCATAATGCCGAGCTGCTGAAGCAGCACGGCGTAATCTACCCCAGGCTCGGCCGCAGCGCCGGCCATCATGGTCTGGTGATGAGTTGGAACAAACTGCCGGAGGTCTATGCAATCTCAGGCGGTGGCCCTGCCGCGCTGCGGCAGATTTCGGATGACTATGGCAGCGGTGATCACACGGTTTTTCTCAGCAGCGAAGAATTTTCGCGCGGGGCCGAAGGCAGTCAGGTGGATTTCGCCAAATTGCGCGGTCTGCTGTCGGGTTTTGCCGAAATCGAGGTGATCTGCGTGCTGCGCCCGCAGTGGCGGTTCCTGCAGTCGGTCTATCTCGAGGTGTCCAAGAAAAAGACTCCGCCACCGCCGCCGACAGTGGTGAAGGCCGCAATCGAAACCGGTTTGGTCGGTGGGCTGTGGGCTGATTACAATCTGCTCTACGACCATCTGCTCAAGGCGTTTGCTCCGGAAGAAATCACCTTGCTGGATTTTGATGCGTGCTGTCGCCACGAAGGCGGTATTCTGGGGGCAATGCTGGCGCATCTGCAGGTCGGGCTGACCGTCGGTCAGATGGAACTTGTACATGGTGGGCTGTCGAATGTCTCGCCGCTGGCGCTGCCGGCCTGGGCAGCGACCACCATCGCCATGCCGCAGCCTGCGCCGGCATGGCTGATCGAGTGTACCAGCAGCGCCTTTCGCATCGAGTTTGGCGAGACGGCAAAGCCCTGCCTGTTCTCGAAGGCGGAATACAGCCGTCTGGCCGCGCATTTTGCGCCGGCCAATGCCCGTCTTGCGGAACGGTGCAAACCGTTCCAATCCGACTTCGCCATCAGCCCGGCCACACATGACAAGACGTACGTTTTTCGCGACAACCTCACACCATCGTTCTGGCTGCGCTGCAACCGCTGGATCTTTGCGCATAAAGTGGGGGGCAGATAGGCCAGCGGCAGCACGGTTGACCTACGCCAGCAGATCGAACACCTGCGCGCCGATCTGCAGATTGATATGGTTCTC
>Ga0210033_1002978_pt1 | contig 14043 bp, 9 predicted proteins | sample CryGeymeta201501_FD_185465 | JGI IMG/M metagenome (GOLD analysis project Ga0210033, IMG submission 185465) | Groundwater microbial communities from Crystal Geyser aquifers in Utah, USA - Crystal Geyser metaG 2015-01 (SPAdes) (version 2) | ecosystem: Environmental > Aquatic > Deep subsurface >... | reverse complement strand
TTGTCCTCTAATTTCCATACCTATAGATGGTCCACCTGATTCGGAATGTACATTACCTTTATCATTAAATACAAACCAGATGGTAGTATCTCCAAACAATCGAATATCACGTTCAACTCTGCAATCTATATCTCCTATTAAATCGTATTTTGGATAATCCCCTTGCGATGGATCGTAAAAATCATCGCCATCTCTGTCATAAAAGGGAGCTAAGTGCCAATCTTGTCCTAAGGAAGGATCGCCATGTGCTGGCCAGTTGAGTATCACATCTGGTATTTGGTAGCCAGGGAAATTGGTGGCTTGCGTGGTTGTTCCATTCGCAACATCATCTAAACCTGCTTGAAACCATGCTACAAATTGATTTACTATCGGTCTGGATATACCAAAAAACTGATCGAATTTAGTGCAAGTTGCCGCATCTATTTCTGCGGTTGAAGTATTTAAGGGTCCAGGCCAAAAATCATTTCCATCCTGTCTAAATCTTACTGCAGCTAACTTCAATTGTCCATTCACATCTAAACCTCCCATCCACAATGCTCCTGAAAAAATGGATGTGAAACGAGGGTCACTAGCAGTTTTTTGTTTGGGTATATTATAGGCAGCTATTCCATTCGCTCTATCTTGCCACATACTTCCACCTGTACCTTCTATCCGAGCTCTTACGTTGTTCAACTCTAAGGTGGCAATTGCTGTTGCTGAGGCACAGCCCGCTGCTGGTGTTGGATTGTTGCCCCCACCTTTGTTGCCGTTTGTAGGGTTGTTTCGTGCGTTCAATGTTATCACTCCCGATAATATTAAACTGAAAAGGATAATTAATTTCTTCATAACGATTAGTTTTTGGTTTTTCACATGATAAGATTACGGAGAGTTATATAAAAAAAATAACACTAATATAAGTTCGGTAGGTTTGAGCGGTTGAATGGTCGGTTTTATTTTATAAACGGTAATTTTGATTTACGATGTACGATGTACGATTTACGATGTGCGATGTGCGATGTGCGATTTACGATTTACGATTTACGAATTGAAATTTTGCAGCCTTATAAAACAGGTACTATGAAGTTTGAGTAATTTCGTACCGAATCTTTTATGCTATTAATTATGAAATAAGCCATGAGCAAAAATGCTCACCAACAACAATGAATATTTCACATGGCGATTCCAATAACTTGTCCCGAGTATCGGGATGACATATAAAAAACAACCAAGCGAAGCGAACTCATGAACCGAACAAAGTGAGCTCACGAATACCTATAAAAACAAATAGACAACAATGAGTAGTACATTAATTAACAATAAAAAAGAACGAATAATAAAAATATACATATGAAAAACGACTATTGTGTGAGTTTAACAAATTATCAACGCTTTGAAACTAGAGAGGTGATGGTTGGAACAATAGGGATAGGAGGAACCAATCCTATTCGGGTGCAATCAATGACCACCACCGACACAATGAATACGGAGGCTACAGTAAACCAAGCAATTAGAATGATAGAAGCTGGTTGTGAAATTGTGCGAATTACTGCTCCAAGCAAAAAAGAAGCTGAAAATTTAGCAACTATTAAAGCTGAATTACGAAAAAGAGGTTATGATACTCCTTTAGTTGCTGATATTCATTTCACACCTAACGCAGCTGAAATTGCTGCAAAAATTGTGGAAAAGGTTAGAATTAATCCTGGAAATTATGCCGATAAAAAGAAGTTTGAAAATATTGAATATACTGATTCGGCATACAATGAGGAGTTAGAACGTATTCGGGAAAGTTTTACGCCCTTGGTCGAAATTTGTAAAACGCATGGAACTGCCATGCGAATAGGAACCAACCATGGCTCATTATCGGATAGAATTTTAAGTCGTTATGGTGACACTCCTCTAGGAATGGTGGAATCGGCAATGGAATTTTTGCGTATTTGTAGGGAATTAGATTACCATGATATTGTATTATCGATGAAGGCAAGTAATACATTGGTGGTAGTTCAGGCATATCGTTTGTTGGTGCATCAAATGATGAAAGAGAATATGAATTATCCTTTGCATTTAGGCGTTACCGAAGCGGGCGATGGTGAAGATGGAAGAATAAAATCGGCTGTTGGAATAGGAGCATTGTTGGAAGATGGTTTGGGTGATACCATCAGGGTTTCCTTAACTGAAGAACCAGAATTTGAAATTCCTGTTGCTCAAGAATTGATTGCACGCTATAAAAACAGAACTAAAGAAAGTAAGATAGCTGCAATCACCAATTATGCCATCACACCATTTGAATATAACAAACGAAAAACAACATTGGTATTGAATATTGGGGGAACTAATGTTCCTAGAGTTGTTGCAGATTTTTGTTTAAAGGAAAAAATAACACCTGCATCATTTTTTGCGTTAGGTTATCAGTATTCTGTTCCTTTAGATAAGTGGCATATAACCGATTCGGCTTGCGATTATGTTTTTTTGGGTAATAAAATTATTGATTTTGAAGTACCTGGAACACTCGGAATTATTTATAATTATAAAATTTGGTTACAGCAATATGCTAAATTTAATACCTACCCTTTTCTAACGATAAAAGAATACCTATCGGATGAAAAAAAACATGATAAACTTAATTTTGTGTATGTTACGCTACCAGAATTAACATCTTCATTTATAGAATTGCTGAAAAAAGACGAAACAGTAGTTTTATTAATTGATACGTATGCCGAACACGGAATGGTAGAACAACGTAAATTGTTCAATGAGTTATTGTTGCATGATTGCCAAACACCTGTAATTATAGGGCGAGCTTATGGTAATTTAACCATAGAACAATTACAACTGCATGCTTCAACAGATATAGGAGCATTGTTAGTGGATGGCTTAGGAGATGGTGTTTTTATTGCTGCTGAGCATTGTGGTAGTGACAAAATGATAAATAATACTGCTTTTGGAATTTTACAAGCCACACGAACTCGTATTTCTAAAACAGAATATATTTCCTGTCCGAGTTGCGGAAGAACATTGTTCGATCTACAGGAAACAACAGCAAAAATAAGAGCCGTAACTTCTCATCTCAAAGGTTTAAAAATTGGTATTATGGGCTGCATTGTTAATGGGCCTGGAGAAATGGCTGATGCTGATTATGGCTACGTTGGAACAGGCTTGGGGAAAATCACGTTATACAAAGAAAAAGAAGTGGTAAAAAGAAATGTACCTGAAAATGAAGCGGTTGATGAGCTTATTCTACTCATTAAAAAACATGGCGATTGGGTGGATTTTAACTCCAAATAATCCGCAATACCAACCCATGTTGCAAACCAAACGATTGAATATTCTCGTTCATATTAACTTTCGTATAGAATAAATTATAGGTAAAATCAGTAGTAATCTTTTCTGTTAATTGATATTTAAACCCTAATCCTGTTCCTCCTCCATATCCAACTCCTCCAGGTTTTCTATTAAATTCGCCTTGTGTATTATGGAAAATTTCGTATTCTCTATTGTTAATTACAATGTAATTTCTTTCTAATTTCACACTATTAATATTTCCAAAAAAACTCCAGTATAATGCAACTTTTTCTTGAGAAAAAAAACTAAGTTGGGTTCCTAAATTCAAATTAAATCGTTTTTCTTTTCCAATAATAGGGATTTGTTCGTATGTTGGTTCGGGTGACATATTCAACGGGTTGTCAATTGCCATGGTAAAGGTTTGTTCATAATTTATTTCAGTAATATTCAAATCCAAATAAATAGAATTTAATTTACTCAAATAAACTCCAAGGTGCAAACCAATATCAAAAGCTGTATTGTATGCTGGTTCTTGAGGTAATTCTTCCACCCAATACGGATATTTAAAATAAGCATCAAAAGTAGTTTTGTTTTGAGGAAGTGTTAAAATATAATTAATTCCATAAGGAGTAATGTTGCTTCCTCCAGTATAAATAACTGCTGTATTGCTATTTGCAAAAAAAGAACCTATGCTTACACCCCCAAAAAAAACACCTTTTTTTGACTCTTCCTCCTCTTGAGCAAACAGTGTAAAACTGCTTTGACTAAGAAAGTAAACTATAAAAATCACCAAAAATCTTATCATTATACCAATTAATTGAATGCTTGTAAAATACAAATGTAATTATATCTAAATGTATTACATCAATTTTTTAGCATCATTAATTGTTAGTTTTGTAAAAAATAAAACCTACAAATGACCAAACAGAAAATAAAATCTGAAATTATAAATTATACCTTTATTTTTTTTGGTGCATTCTTTTTAGCATTAGGAATGGTTGGTTTTTTAATACCAAACAAAATTGCAACTGGAGGTATTGCTGGGCTTTCTATTATTTTTCATCATCTTTTTCAATTGCCAACTGGTTTTATTTTGGCTGTTGTTAATATTCCACTATTACTATTAAGCATCAATTATTTGGGGAAAAAATTCGCTATCAGAACCATTATAGCAATAATTTTTATTGCAATTATGGTTGATTTTTTAACAGAAATATTGCATTTCCCAACATTAAGCAGTAATGCATTGCTTTCATCACTTTATGGAGGTGTTTCCGTTGGCTTAGGTTTAGGTTTTATATTTAAAGGAGATGCTTCTGCAGGAGCTGGAACCATAATTGCAAAAATTTTACATACTAAAGTTGGAGTAAGAACTGGAGATGTTTTATTGGTATTGGATGCTATTGTAGTAATTGCTGCTGGTGTTGTTTTCAAAAATATTGAACTTGCTTTGTGGAGTTTAATCAGTATTTATGTTGCATCAAAACTAATAAACATAATTCTTACAGGAAATCGGCATGAAAAAGTGGTTCATATTTCAACCAACAAAGAAACTTTGTTAAGTGAACAAATCATAAAGAAACTAGGGATTAAAGGAACAGTAATAAATGGGAGTGATTTGAGTTTAAAAAATGATAAAACATTGATACTTATTGTTGTGGAAATAAACAGATTAAACACACTTAAATCTATTATAAAAAATACTGATCCCGATGCGTTTATGGTGGTGATGGAAGCAAGCGAAATGTTAGGTTCAAGCAGGCATATTGACAAATCTTACCATAAGTCAAAATTGTTTTCTTAACAAATTAACGCTCTTTTTCAAGTACTTCATCCACCAAGGTAAGTTCGTTGAACCATTCTTCTCCAAACCTTCTGATAAGCGGTTCTTTTAAAAATTGATAGGTTTTTACGCCCAGTTGTTTGCCTAAGGAACAAGCATCATCGCAAATATCCCAATAGGCATAATTTACTGCGGTATAAGCTGCAATTTTAGATAACCTTACGGGAAATAAATGACAAGAAATAGGTTTTTTAAATGCTGTTTTTCCATCAAGGTAAGCTTGTTCAATAGCACATTTGGTGATGTTTTGTTCATCAAAAAAGACAAATGCACATTCTTTTCCATCTACCAATTGCGTAACGTAATCACCATCGGTATCCACAGTGTATAAATCTTTTTCTAAAGCGGCTATTGATTTTTCTGACAAATAAGGTTTTACTACATCAAAAACATTTTCAAGTTCTTCTAATTCTTCGTATTCTAATGGTGCTCCGGCATCTCCTTGTACACAACAGGCTCCTTTACATGCGTTAAGGTTGCACACAAATTTTCGTTCTAAAATTTCTTCGGAAACAATGGTATCTTGGATTTGAATCATGTGTTAATTAGGCGTTAGTCATTAGTTATTGGTTATTAGTTATTGGTCATTCGTGCATTAGTGGCAATTTATTAGAAATTAGAGGTTAAAGATTTTTTAGGATGTGGATGGTTTTTTCCAACATTTCATCCGTAAAATTCAGATGCGTTACCATTCTAATTTGTTGTGGACCAAAAGCGATGGTTAAAATATCTTTTTGTTTTAGCTTTTCGATGATATCCGAATGAACGTATTTAGCATTTATATTAGCAACCACAATATTGGTATCTATAGGCATAAGACTATCTACAAAGGATAAATTTTGCAAGGCTTCCCCTAATGATTTTGCTCTTTTATGATCGTCTTTTAATCGCTCTATGTTATTTTCCAACGCATAAATTCCTGCCGCAGCTATAAATCCTGCCTGACGCATACCACCACCAAATATTTTTCTTATTTGTCTGGCTTTTTTAATATCTGCTTTGCTTCCAACCAATAAAGAACCCACAGGAGCTCCTAATCCTTTCGACAAACAAATAGAAATCGTATCAAAAGCATTCCCGATGTCTTTAGCAGTATAATCACTTTCTACTATGGCATTAAAAATTCTGGCTCCATCCAAATGAAATTTCAACCCTTTTTCTTTACACAAAGCAGCAATTTCTTTCATCTCATTAAGGCTATAAATACTTCCACCGCCTCTGTTCATGGTATTTTCCAAACTCACTAACTGCGATTCTGGTTTATGTACATCATCCGGATTAATGGCTGCCAAAACTTGATTAGCTGTTAACCTGCCTCTGTCGCCTTTTATTAGTTTAGTTGCCAAACCTGAGTTAAATCCAATTCCACCACCTTCGTATTGATAAATGTGAGAAAGTTCATCACAAATTACTTCTCCGGGGGAGTTCGTATGAATTTTTATGGCAATTTGGTTGGTCATAGTCCCTGAAGGACAAAAAATACCAGCTTCTTTGCCAAACATTGCTGCTGCTAAACTTTCTAATTGGTTGATGGTTTCATCTTCACCAAAAACATCATCACCTACTTTGGCATTCATCATGGCTTCCAACATCTCTGGAGTAGGCTTGGTTACCGTATCGCTTCTTAAATCTATTTGCATAATTTGTTAAATAAAACAAGGGAGCAACGATGTTATCTCCCTTGTTAATGTAGAACTAAAATACTATTAAGAAACCGTTTGCATTTTAATTAAATTCAAAGCTGAACCTGCAACAAACCAATCTATTTGTTGAGCATTATAGGTATGGTTCAATTTAACTTGTTCTTTAGTTCCGTCTGCATGAGCTAACTCTAAAGTTAATTGTTTGTCAGGAGCAAAAGAAGCTAAGTCAATAAAGTTAAACGTGTCATCTTCTCTAACTTTATCGTAATCTGCTTCATTATCAAAAGTTAACCCCAACATACCTTGTTTTTTAAGGTTAGTTTCGTGGATACGAGCAAAAGATTTAACAATAACCGCCACAACACCTAAATGTCTTGGCTCCATTGCCGCATGTTCTCTAGAAGAACCTTCTCCGTAGTTATGGTCTCCCACAACAACACTTGGTACTCCAGCAGCTTTGTAAGCTCTTGCTGTTGCAGGAACTTCTCCTTTGGTACCAGTTAATTGATTCACTACTTCATTGGTTTTTTCACCAAAAGCATTTACAGCTCCAATTAACATATTGTTTGAAATATTATCTAAATGACCTCTATATCTTAACCAAGGACCAGCCATAGAAATATGGTCGGTGGTACATTTACCTTTAGCCTTAATTAATAACTTCGCTCCAGTAATGTTTTGTCCATTCCATGGTATAAAAGGCTCTAACAATTGTAATCGTTGAGAATCAGGTTTTACAGAAATCTCAATGCCACTTCCGTCAGCAGCAGGAGCTTGATAACCGTTATCTTCCACATCAAAACCTTTGCTTGGCAATTCATCACCAGTTGGAGGATCTAATTTAACTTGTTCCCCTTTGTTGTTAGTTAATGTATCTGTAATTGGATTAAATCCTAAATCTCCAGAGATTGCAATTGCAGCAACCATTTCTGGTGAAGTTACAAAAGCGTGTGTATTTGGGTTTCCATCAGCTCTTTTAGAGAAATTTCTGTTAAAAGAGTGAATGATGGTGTTTTTTTCTTGTTTATCAGCACCAGCTCTGTCCCATTGACCGATACATGGACCGCAAGCGTTAGTAAAAATGGTGGCGTTCAAATCTTCAAAGGGTTTTAATAATCCGTCTCTTTCAGCAGTATATCTTACTTGCTCAGAACCTGGGTTAATACCAAATTCAGATTTTGTTATAAGACCTTTTTCAACAGCTTGCTTAGCAATGGAAGCTGCTCTAGCCAAATCTTCGTAAGAAGAATTTGTACAAGAACCAATTAAGCCCCAATCTACTTTTAATGGCCAATCGTTTTTAGTTGCTTTTTCTCTCATTTCAGCAATAGGAGTAGCTAAATCTGGTGTAAAAGGACCATTTACATGAGGAGATAAAGTGGATAAATCAATCTCTATGACTTGGTCAAAATATTGTTCAGGATTTGCATAAACTTCATCATCACCAGTTAAATGTTCAGCAACTTTATCTGCCAATTCAACAACATCAGCTCTATCGGTAGCTCTTAAATATCTTCTCATAGCATCATCATAACCGAAAGTAGAAGTGGTTGCTCCTATTTCAGCTCCCATGTTACAAATTGTTCCTTTACCTGTTGCAGAAAGTGATTTAGCACCTTCGCCAAAATATTCAACAATAGCTCCTGTTCCACCTTTAACGGTAAGAATTCCTGCTACTTTAAGGATAACATCTTTTGCAGACGTCCATCCGTTTAATTTTCCTGTTAATTTAACTCCAATTAATTTAGGAAATTTCAATTCCCAAGCCATTCCAGCCATTACATCAACTGCATCAGCACCACCAACACCAATAGCAACCATTCCTAAACCACCTGCATTTACAGTGTGAGAATCTGTTCCTATCATCATTCCACCTGGAAAAGCATAGTTTTCTAACACTACTTGATGAATAATTCCTGCTCCTGGTTTCCAGAAACCAATTCCGTATTTGTTACATACAGAACTTAAAAAGTTAAATACTTCGTTGTTTTTATTTAATGATTCTTGTAAATCTTTAGTTGCTCCAACTCTTGCCTGAATAAGGTGATCGGCATGAGCAGTTGAAGGAACAGCTACTTTACTTTTTCCGGCTTGCATAAATTGCAACAAAGCCATTTGAGCCGTTGCATCTTGCATGGCTACTCTGTCAGGAGCAAAATCTACATAAGATTTTCCTCTTGCAAAGGCAGTTGTTGCTTCCCCATCCCAAAGATGAGTGTATAATATTTTTTCTGATAAAGTAAGCGGTCTGCCTACTACTTTTCTTGCAGCAGCAATTCTAGAAGGAAACTTCTCATATACTGCCTTAATCATTTCAATGTCGAATGCCATGATACGTTAGGTTTTAATTTATAAATCAATAAAGTACTTGCTTGTTCAATAAAGCTTGAAGTGAATAAATGCTCTTGCCAACGCCAACTTAACCCATGATGGATATTCCAACTCTTTTGCTTTCTTGCTGCGAATTTACGATTTTTTGGTTGCCTACAAAAATATCTTTTAGAAAGTTTAACACTTTCTTATAAATAGTTAATTACATCCAACTTTGCTTAAACTTTTATACTTTTGAAATTCCTATAAAACTCAAATAAAAATTGGAAACTGAAAAATTCTATCATATTTATAACCATGCGAATGGAATTGAAAATCTTTTTAAAGAAGAAGAAAATTATCGTTTTTTTCTGCAACAATGGGATAAATATGTTTCGCCTGTGGCAGATACTTATGCTTATTGTTTAATGCCTAATCATATTCATTTTTTAGTACAAATAAAAAATGATGTGGAGATTTTAAACCTTGGAGGTTTTCAAAACCTCCAAGGTTTGGATAGAACCTCAAAAATTATTTCTAAAAAGTTCAGTAATCTTTTTAACAGTTATACCAAAGCTTTTAACACTCGTTATCAACGTAGAGGCAGTTTATTCACTCCAAATTTCAAACGAAAAGAAATTACTTCTGAAGATTACTTAAAAACATTGGTCTGCTATATTCATAGAAATCCTATTCATCATGGATTTTGTACTAACTTCACAGATTGGGAACACAGCTCTTATCATTCTTACTTATCTGATAAGTCAACAAAAATTAAACGTCAATTTATATTGGATTTGTTTGATGGAAAGGATAATTTTATAGCAGCCCATCAACAACAAATTGAACATCTTGATACTGATTATTTTTTAGAGTAAATAAACTTTTGGAAAGTTAACTATAAACCAAGACCTCCAAGGTTTTAAAAACCTTGGAGGTTTATTATTTCGTTTTTTTGTTAAATCTTTCTAAAATTTACTGCTTTAAAAAATACATGTACCTAAATTAGTTACATTTGTAACCTTTTTAGATTACAGCAAAAAATAATGATTAATCAAAATATATATGGATATGAAATGGCTCGTATTTCAGAGGTTTATCTGAGTACTTTGTCGTCTATTATGAAGCCTTTTGGCATTGAAAGGTATTTTGCTCCATTACTATATTTATGTCAAAATAGTGGAAAAATCACCCAAAAAGATTTAGCAGAAGCATTAAAAAGAGATAAAGTTTCTACCATGCGTATGGTAGATTATTTAAGCGAAAAAGGTTTGTTAGTAAGAACACAAGATTGTAACGACAGAAGATGTCAGATTTTAGAAGTTACTGATAAAGCATTGAAACTACAGCCTAAAATTATAAAAGGCATTCAGCAAACCAATGATTTGTTGCTTAGAGACTTTACCGAAGAAGAAAAAGTAACTTTTAAGAAAAGTATGGATAAATTATATACAACCATAGGTAGTTTGCCCGAACCCGATTTTATAGTTCAAGCATATAAAAGAAATAAAAAATGAATAAAAAATTTAAAAATATAGTTCTAGTTGCTATGGTAGCAATAATTTGGTCTTGTGGCGGTACTGAAAAAGAAGCTCAACAAGGTCCTGGAAATTTGCAGGTAAAAGGATTTAAGGTTACTGCACAGCCTTTTAACAGCGAGGTAAAAACCACAGCAACTATAATGGCTAATGAGCAAGTGGAATTGAAAGCTCCTATTGCAGGACAAGTGTTAGCCATTTATTTTGATGAAGGAGCTTCAGTTAAAAAAGGACAACAACTTATCCGCATTGACGACCGTTCTTGGAAAGCTCAATTAGTGGGTGTACAAGCTGCATTAGAAAATGCTCAAAAAGATTATGAGCGTAAAAAACAATTGTTGGTAGTTGAGGGTAGCAGTCAGGGAGAAGTTGATAATGCTTTTTCTACAGTGGAGACCTTAAAATCTCAGGCAGAACAATTAAAAGTAAATATAGATTTAGCCAACGTAAAAGCTCCTTTTTCAGGAAAATTGGGCATGAGAAATTTTAGCGAAGGTGCTTTTTTATCGCAAGGTCAAGTAATTACTTCTCTTACAGCAATTAATAAGCTTAAAATAGACTTTACTATGGCTCAAAACCACCAAAACAGTATAGCAATAGGCAAAAAAATAGTGGTGTTAATAGGAAATGATACGTTGGAAGCTGAAATTTATGCTATTAGTCCGGTGGTAAGTGCCGATTCCAGAACAATAAATGTTAGAGCTATGCTAAAACAAAATGAGGGGAAAACGTATATGCCGGGCGTTTTTGCAGAAATTATTATCACTACCAATTTTATTAATGATGCTTTATTGGTTCCAACACAAGCTATTGTTCCATCCATTACCGACCAAACCATTTATGTGGTAAAAGATGGAAAAGCACAGAAAAAAATTGTTCTGATCGGCAACAGAACTAAAGATTTAGTACACATTACAGAAGGCTTATCTGAAGGTGAAATAGTGTTAACAACTGGACTTTTACAAGTTAAAGACGGAATGCCTGTTACCGTAGAATTAATATCAGAAAAGCAAAATACTAAACAATAAAGTTTTAATTTATTCATGTAAAAATCTCTAATCTACAATTTCTAATAATAAGTAAATGACATTATCAGATATAAGTATAAAAAGACCTGTTTTAGCATCTGTTTTTGCTATCGTTATTGTGATTTTAGGAACAGTAGGTTATCTATCTTTGGGTGTGAGAGAATACCCAAGTGTTGACCCTCCTGTTGTTACTGTTACCACTAATTATGTTGGAGCTAATGCAGAAATTATTGAATCTCAAATTACAGAACCGCTTGAAGAACAAATTAATAGTATTGATGGAATTAAAACGCTAAGTTCCAACAGTACGGATGGTAGAAGTACCATTACTATTGAGTTTTTACCTGAAATGGATTTGAATAATGCCGCCAATGATGTGCGAGATAAAGTTTCTCAGGCAGTTAGAAATTTACCTCCCGATGCAGACCCTCCTATTGTAAACAAAGCCGATGCTAATGCTGAAACCATTTTGTCTATTACTGTACAAAGCGATAAAAGAGGATTATTAGAACTTTCTCAAATAGGAAATAACATTTTTAAAGAACGATTGCAAACCATTCCTGGAGTGAGTAATATTCGTATTTGGGGAGAAAAAAAATACGCCATGCGATTGGAGTTAGACCCAAGCAAAATGCGTGATTATAATGTTACTCCCATCGATATCAAAAATGCGTTGAGCAAACAAAATATCGAATTGCCCTCAGGGAGAGTGGAAGGTGCAGAAACAGAATTAACCGTTAGAACCATTGGAAGACTCTATACGGTTGAGGAGTTTGAAGATTTAATCATCAAAGAAGAAAACAATACCTTAATCAGGTTAAAAGATGTTGGCTCTGCCCGATTAGGAGCTGAAGCAGAAAGAACATTGCTACGAGGAAATGGCGTTATACCCATGGTGGGAATTGCTTTGCAACCTCAGCCTGGCTCAAACTATATAGAAATTGTTGATGAAGCCTTCCGTAGGTTAGAAATTATGAAAAAAGATTTACCAGAGGATATTCAATTGAATGTTGCCCTTGACAAAACCGTTTCCATACGAAAAGCCATAAGCGAAGTAAAATTTACCATAGTATTAGCCTTTATTTTGGTATTGATGGTCATCTTCTTTTTCTTAAGGAACTGGCGAACCACCTTAATCCCTATTGTTTTAATTCCTATTGCACTATTAGGTAGTTTTGGTTTCTTATATGCTGCTGGATTTTCCATTAACGTACTCTCTTTGTTGGGATTAGTATTAGCAACAGGTTTCTATACCAAAATTGAGGATGGTATGCATCCTATGAAAGCTGCTTTTCAAGGTTCTAGAGAAGTGTTTTTTGCTGTTCTAGCAACTTCCATAACCTTAGTTTGTGTGTTTATACCTATTTTCTTCATGCCCGGATTAACAGGTGAATTATTCCGAGAGTTTGCTATGGTAGTGGTTGGAGCTATTGTAATTTCTACTTTTATTACGCTTTCACTTACGCCAATGATGAGCTCTCGAATGTTAAAGAAAAGCAAACGAGAAAATGCCTTAATGCGAGCTTTCGGTAAAATTGTAACTAAAAGTACCGAAAAATATACAGTTTCCTTAGCTAAATTTATCGAAAAAAGGTGGTTGGCATTTCCTATTTTTATAGTGATGTTAGCCAGTATTTTCTTTATTGGTTCACAATTGCAATCGGAATTAGCTCCTATGGAAGATAAAAGTCAGCTGCGTATTGTTTCTACTGCTCCAGAAGGAACTTCTTATGAAGCTATGGATGCTTATCAGTATGAGCTGATGAAAATTATGGATACCATTCCAGAAAAAGCATTTTTATTGGGAGTTACTTCTCCAACTTTTAGAGCTTCAACTGCTGCCAACTCTGCTTTTATTAGAATTACATTGGTAGAACCTTCTGAAAGAAAAAAATCTCAAGCTCAATTGGCTGGAGAAATCAATCAAATTTTAAAAGATCACACTTTTGCTAAATCGTTTGTAATTCAAGACCCCACCATACAAACAAGTGGTGGTGGATTTAACAAATTGCCTGTCCAGTTTATTTTACAAGCCCCTGATTTGGAAAGACTAAAAGCTGCCTTGCCTATTTTTATGGATAGCGTTCAAAGTAGTTCTGTTTTCTCTATGTCGCAAGTAGATTTAAAATTTAATAAACCAGAAATTAAAGTAAGCATCAATAGAAATAAAGCTGCTTTAATGGGCGTTACTATTTCAGATATTGCTCAAACCTTACAAACATTTTTAAATGAAGAACGATTAGGTTATTTCATAAAAGATGGAAAACAATATTTTGTGCTTTCGGAAGCTAAAAAAGACAAAAAAGATGAGCCTTTGGATTTACACAACATCACTGTTCGTAATAAAAATGGCGAAATGGTTACCCTTGATAATTTGGTAGATATTGAATTAACTAGTCGTCCGCCATCATTATTAAGATACA
>Ga0210033_1002977_pt1 | contig 14045 bp, 10 predicted proteins | sample CryGeymeta201501_FD_185465 | JGI IMG/M metagenome (GOLD analysis project Ga0210033, IMG submission 185465) | Groundwater microbial communities from Crystal Geyser aquifers in Utah, USA - Crystal Geyser metaG 2015-01 (SPAdes) (version 2) | ecosystem: Environmental > Aquatic > Deep subsurface >... | reverse complement strand
CGGACGGACCCAGTCTCACCGTGGGGGGCCAGCGCTCGCGCGGACCCGACCGCGACGCGCCCACGGACGGACCCAGTCTCACCGTGGGGGGCCAGCGCTCGCGCGGACCCGACCGCGACGCGCCCACGGACGGACCCAGTCTCACCGTGGGGGGCCAGCGCTCGCGCGGACCCGACCGCGACGCGCCCACAGACGGACCCAGTCTCACCGTGGGGGGCCAGCGCTCGCGCGGACCCGACCGCGACGCGCCCACGGACGGACCCAGTCTCACCGTGGGGGGCCAGCGCTCGCGCGGACCCGACCGCGACGCGTACGCCGACGTTCAGCGCATCCGCCCCTTCGCGCCACCCTGTGTACTCCGCTTCGCGCCGCCAGGGCGCGTGCTCGAGATTGCAGCGCTTTCTGCCGGGCACACGCCTTGCTCCGCATTCCTTCATGACGCAGCCGTCCCCCTCCACGCTTCGCCTTCGCGTGCACGCCTTGCTGTGGCGCCTCGCCTCCGGCGTCGGGGTCGGTGGCGTCGCGACCCTGGTCGATCTCGGGACGCTCACGCTCCTGGTCGAGCTCGTGCACCTGACGCCGACGCAAGCCAACCTGCCCGCGCTCGCTGCCGGCGCGCTGGTGCAATTCCTGGGCTGCCGTCGGCTCGTCTTCCGCGCCCGTGACGGCTCCATCGCGCGTCAGTTCGCGGCCTTCGCCGGCGTCGAGCTGTTGACGCTCACGTTCAACGCCCTGCTCTTCCAGGTCCTCGTCACCGCCACCTTGCCCTACGTCGTCGCGCGCCTGCTCGCGACCTTCGGCGTCTTCTGCCTCTTCAGCTTCCCCGCCTGGCATTGGGTCTTCCGCGAGCGAGCCTCGGCGACCTGATCAAGGGGTGGGAGCCGTCGGGCTCACCGGCGCCATGTTGCCCGGAGCTGGCGTTGGCGCAGCCGGCGCGGCGTTCGCGGCGGCTTGGGCAGCCTGGGCATCGCTGCGGCGACCGAGCGCCGTCAGGGCCCGGGCGCGGGCGTGCTGAATGTCCGCGACCGACGTGGGGTGCGCGAGCAAGGCCGAGTCGAGCTCGTACAGAGCGTCCGCGGGGCGCTCGAGGTGGAGGTAGGCTTCGGCCAGCTCGCGGTGACTCTCGGCGCGCGCCGGATCCACGTAGCGAGCGGCCTCGCCGAAGCGCAACAGATCGGGCCAGCGCTGCTGCGCCAGGAGCAGGTCGAGCAGCTCGGCGCTGACCTCGCGCGAGTGCTCGTCGAGGTTGGCGATGCGCATCAGGATCTCGCGCCGCGCGTCGTCGTCGTGGTCCTCGCGCGCGAACTCCAGCAATCCCATCAGAGCCTCGGGGCGCTCCGGGTCGAGAGCCAGCGCCACCTCGAGGTGGGCCTTGGCGCCGGGTCGATCCTCGAGCGCCAGGGCCGTGCGTGCCGCCATCAGGCGCACGTCGTACCCGTCGTGATGCGCGGCCAGGAGCGCGTCGAGCCGCGTCTTGGCCTTGGCCGCGTCCTGCCGCGCCAGAGACGCGCGAGCCAGCACGAAGAGCGCCGTCGGTTGCCCCGCCTCGAGCGCGAGGGCGGCTTGGGCCCGCGTGACCGCGCCCTCGAGATCGCCATGCGCCATCAGCGCGGCGGCGTGCTCCGCCTGCTTCCGCGCGTCCTGGGGCGCCTGCGTGGCGGATAGGACGAACGCGTCGAGGTCGGCGAAGCGCGAGAAGTCCACGCCGAAGTCCGTGCTGCGTCGAGCGAGGCGCGCCATGGCGTCGGCGCGGAAGGCGGTGTCCACGGCGTCCACGCTCTGATGCAGCGCCTGATCGAAGACCTGCGCCGTGCTCTTGCCCTCACCCCAGAGGCGCAGCATGGCGACCAGCGCGTCGAAGCCGAAGCGCTCGCCCATGTACTTCACGATCTGGGACGAGGCGTAGTAGGCGGCGGTCATCGCCTCGCCCGAGCGCGCGTGGGTGAAGGCGTGGTTCATGTCGCTCAGGCGCGGCAGCTCCCCGCTCGCCAGCACGCGATAGAGCATGGCGTCCTGCTCACGACGCCAGCCCTTGCCCGCGAGCAGCGTCTCGTACTCGGCCAGACCCTCGGTGAACCAACGAGGCACGCGGTTGTGCGAGAGCTGGATGTGGAAGACGTGACTGAGCTCGTGCCAGGTGATCTGCCCCCAGTTGAAGGGCCCCGCCTGCGGGGAGAGCGCCGTCACCACCTTGCCGAAGCACACACCCTGCACGCCCACGTTGGGCAGACCCGCCGTGCGCACGGAGAAGTCCCCGTCGCGCGCATAGAGTTCGATGCGCACAGCACCCTCAGGGGTGAAGTGGTAGCGCTGCACCATGGAGCGGTAGGCCTGCTCCAGGAGCTGCGGCACATAGCGTTCGAGCAGGGGCCGCTCCTCTTCCTGCATGCGAAACCAGAAGGGCCCGTGCGTAAAGCTCTGGTAGTGGGGCCCGATCACGTCGTCGTACAGGTTCAGCGTGTTGTAGACGCGCACGTTGAAGTGGTCTCTGTCCCACGCCTGATGCAGCGCCCGTAGACCCTCGTCCTCGTCACCCGTGCGCAGCAGGTTGTTGCCCAGCATGGCCCAACCGCTCGCGTCCTCGGGGTCGACACGCACCGCCTCGCGCGCGAGCTGCACCTCGAAGGGGTAGCGATGCTCCCAATCCGCGAGCTCGCCCACGCGCACGAAGAAGCGCGCGTCGCCGGCGTCGAGGGCCAAGGCCGCACGCCGCGCCGCGTCGTAGCCGGCGTGGTCGTCGGCCAGGTAGCGGATGGCGCCGCGCAGGGCGGTCGCCTCGCCGGAGCTCGGATCGATGCCGAGGGCGTGATCGACGGCGTCGGTCGCGGCGGCGAGATCCATGTCGCGCACGGCGATCTCGGCGCGGATCAGCCAGGCCGCGACCAGCTTCGGGTTGGTGGCGAGGGCGCGTGCGATCAGGGTCGTGGCGGTGACGAAGTCCAGGCTCTGGTCGAGGCGGATGCGCGCCATCAGCGTGAGCGCCTCGGGATCCTCGGGGTTGTCCGCGAGGGCGAGTCGTACGCCGTCCTCGGCGTGGCCGGCGTCGTAGTGATCGAGGAAGAGCTTGGCCCACTCGAGCTGCGTCTCGACCCGGTGGGCGTCGGCGGCGGTGGATTCTCGGAAGGCGTCGTTGGCGTCTTGCGGGCTCCCGAGCAAGGCCGCGGCGCGACCGACGTAGGACAGGCCCTCGGCGTCGTGAGGGTCGACGCGCTGGTCGTTGTATTCTTCGATCAGTGACATCAGAAAAGGTCGGGCTTCGGAGTCTCGACCGCGCCGCGTCAAGAGCTGCCCGAGCAGGAGGCGCGCGCGGCGGGCCTCGGGTACGCGCGCCAAAGCGCTGAGCGCGTGCTCGGCGTCGTCCAGGCGACCTCGGGCGAGCAGCGCCTCGGCGGCCAGAGTGCGCAGCCCCGTGGCGCTCGCGGGCGCGGCGGCGGCGAGGGCGGCCACTTCGTCGTAGCGACCGGTGGCGAAGTCGAGGCGCGCTTCGAGCAGGCGAAGCTCGGACGCGTCCGCGTGACCTCGAAGCGTCGGCAGCGCGCGGGCTACGGCGGCGTAGAAGCCCTGACTCAGCGCGGTCTTCGCGCTCTCGACATCCGTGATCGTCGGCTCGGGTCGCGGTGCGGCGGCTTCCGGCTCGGCGCTCGGCAGCGCGGGCAGAGGCACGCTCTCGAGCCCCTCGGCCGACACGGGCGGCGTGGACGTCACGGGCGGCGTGGACGTCACGGGCGGCGTGACGGGCCCGGGCCCGGGCGAGGCACCGCAGGAGCAAGCGGTGAAGAGACAGGCCAAAAGGGGTAGACAGGTGAGTTTCATACGGACGCTGCTATCCTAGCGCGATGGAGCCAGGCTTCGACACCTTCCCGGATTTCTTACGCTCCGCGCTCACGCGGTATTTCCGGGCGCGGGGTTCGAGCAAGCTCGTGCTGCTCGCTCTTCTCTTCGCCAGTCGCGAGGCCTGGGGCGTCGCCCTGGGACACGCGGTGGATCCCGAGACGGGCAAGCGTGTGCTCAAGGGCGTGGGTGGCGCCGCCGCGGTAGCCCTCTTGCTGCGGGTGCTTCTCGGCGGTCCCCTGGGCCTGCTGCTCGGGGGCATCAGCGTCGCGTCCCTGGTGGCGGTGTACGTGAAGGACGGCGCGAAGGTCGGCGACGAGGTCGTGCGTGTGCGCGCGGTGGTCACGGACTTCCGCACACGCTTCGCCGAGCTCGACGAGACCTGCAAGCGCAGCGACATGCCCGCGGACCAGCGCGAGCTGATGATGGAGGGGCTGATGTCCCGCTTCCTCGTCGCTCTGGACGAGAAGGTGGAGTCGCCCGCGCCTCGCGCCGAAAGCGTGAACGAGTTCGCCGCCCACGTGGCCGCGCGTCACGCCGAGGAGTCGGGCGAAGACTGAGGCGCCGCGGGCTCCAGGCAGGGCTGGGCCGCGGCGCCGAGCAGATGCCTGCGTCCGAAGCGTTCACGCATGCTTGGCGTCCGAAGGGAAATAAACTGATCGCCTTCCTGCGTCGAGGCGCCCCGCTCGCAAGGCGCGAGGAGCGAACATACCGGGGGTATGTGAGCGACGAGCAACGCAGCGAGCGGGGATGGATCGGCGCAGGAAGGCCAGTTTATTTCGCGCCGGATGCTTGGTTCGCCCGCCGCGAGCCCGTCACGCTCGCCTCCGCGGGCCAGACCCGTGGCGCGATGATACCCTCCCGGCGTGGCTCTCCTCATCGTGAAGGTCGGAAGTGCAGTCCCCGAGGTGGCGTGCGTCCGTGGCGACTACGACTCGTGGTTCGCCACGTTGACCGGATTCGCCGACTCCTACGGCTCCGTGGCGCCACAGGAGGGCGACGCTTTGCCCTCGCCCGAAGGTCTCGCGGGGGTGCTGATCACGGGCTCCTCCGCCATGGTCTCGGACGAGGAGGAGTGGAGCGAGCGCACGGGACGATGGCTCGTGGACGTCGTGCGCGCGGGCGTGCCGACCTTGGGCGTCTGCTACGGGCATCAGCTCTTGGCGCACGCTCTCGGTGGACGCGTGGGCATGAACCCCGCAGGTCGCGCCATCGGCACGCGCGAGGTGCGCATGATGCCCGCGGCCCACGGCGATCCCGTCTTCCACGGCGCGCCCGAGGTGCTCACCGTACAGCTCACGCACCGCGAGATCGTGCTCGAACCGCCGCCCGGCGCCGAGCGCCTGATCCGCGCGGAGCACGACGCCTACCACGGGCTACGCTTCGCCGAGCACGCCTGGGGCGTGCAGTTCCACCCGGAGATGGACACCGACTACGTGGGCGTGCTGATCCGTCAACGCGCCGACGCCATCCGCGAAGAGGGCCTCGACCCCGACGCGCTCCTGGCCGGGCTGCGCGAATCGGACGACGGCCCCGCCCTGCTCGCACGCTTCGGTGCCTTCGTGCGAGGCGAACGGAGCTAGCTCAGCCCGCGATCAACCAGGCCGCGCTGGCCAGAACAGCCGCGAAGTAGCCCAGGAAGATCACGGCCCACAGACGGCGGGCGCATCTTGGCCGGACCGACCCTACAGGATCGCAGCCGTGGCCACGGTGCACAGGCCCGTGCCGGGCGGTGACTGGGCGTGGGCCACGCACATGCCTTCACCCGTGGGGCAAGGCACGCCGTCGGGACGCAACGAGCAGATGCGCACGCAGCTCGGCGCCACCAGACCGCTGCAGGCGAAGCCAGGCGCGCAGTCGTTCTGATCGACGCAGGCCTCACCCGCCGAAGCCGTGCCCGCGACGCGGCAATCCGTAGTGCCCTCGGCGTCGACGATGTAGCAGCCCTCTCCTCGATCGCACACGAGGTCGGGCGTGAAGACATCACAGGGGCGAGGCCCGACGCAGCGCCGGAACGCGCTCGAGCTGCCGTCCACCAACACGCCCGTGCCGCCGCAGCGTTGATCGGCGTCACAGGTGCCGGCGCCACCGAGGTTCTCCGCGGGACAACAGACGCTTCCGCACACGCCGCCCGCGCGCGTGAGGAAGCAGCTGAGCCCCGTGGCGCAGTCGGAGAGCGCCGCGCAATGGGATCCCGGTAGCCCGCGCCCGCCCGTGGCCGCGCAGCGCGGTCCCGACGTGCCCAACAGGCACACGCCCGCGGGGCATAGGCCGACGACAGGATCGCAGCGCCCGCCGCAGGCCAGAGCCGTGCCCGAATCAGCGGATGCGTCCGAGGTGCCCGAGTCCGCCGCGCCAGAGTCGCTCGCCGCGCCATCGTAAGGCGCGGCGCTGTCCGGCAAGAGCGAACCGTCCGCGATGCGTGCGTCCCGCGGCATGCCCGAGTCCTGGGGGGAGCCGCTGCCCGCGCACGCGTCGAGCAGCAGGGCGCCCGCCAGCAGAGGCAGCGCGAAACTCAGAATGGGGAAGAGGCGAGACATGACTTTGGGTGTCGAGCCCCCGCGCTCGAGCGCGGGGACGCATCGAAGTCGGCCCAGCTCCAGAGCGGCTCTGAACTCAGCCTCCCGAGGGAGGCGTGCACACGCCGACGTTGGTGGGCAAGCCGGTCACACCGCCGCAGGTCTGGCCCGTGGCGCAGGTCGGACCCCCCGCCATGTCGCGATCGCAGAGCTTCGCGCAGACGCCGGGAGTGTTGACGCAGATGAGACCACCCGCGCAGACGTTCGCGAACATGCAGGACGCGCCTTCGACAGCGTTGTCGCTGGACGCGGTGCAGCTGACGCCGTCGCCGCCGGACGGGTAGCAGGACTGGCCCGACGGGCATCCGGTCTGCGCGAGCAGATCACAGGTGTCCGGCAGGCGACAGAAGCCCACGCCCGTGGGGTGGCCCGCCGCGTCGACCAAGGTGACGGAGCAGCGCTGGCCCAGGGGACAGCCCGTGTCGGAGTTGTCACAGCAGTAGTGGCGGCAGATGCCGGCGCCCGTGTCGCACAGGAAGCCTTCTTGGCAGTCCTGGAGCGCGGTACAGGCCGCGCCGTCACCGGCGGTGCCCGCCGTGGCACAGACCGGAGCCGGACCCGCGTCGGGACCGCTGGAGGCGAAGTAGCAGCCTTCGCCCGTGCCACAGCCGACGTTGCTGAGGATGTCGCACGCGCCGCTAGGACACATGCCGGTGCCGCCATCGCCCGGGATCGTGCCCGTGTCGATACCGCTGTCGGTAGGCGTGGTGCCCGTGTCGATGCTGCCATCCATGAGCACGACGCCCGTGTCGGCGACGCTGGTGTCGTGCGCGGTGCCCGAGTCGGCGGGGCGGCTGCTGTCGTCGCCGCAACCGGCGGTCAGCAAAAGTCCCAGGCCCAGGGCCAAGAGCACACGCTTGTCTACCTTGATCATCATTCCTCCTGGCGGGCCACCACACGGACCCGTCTAGCCGCCCGTCTCCAGGCTGAGAGAACTGAGTAGCACGCTCCGTGCCTGCCGGGCCAGTCTGTGACAAAGGGCGAATTGCCGCAGGATCACAGGGGCGGCCCGGCCATGGCTGGCGCGCGGCACGACAATCCTGTCGTGGTTCGGGCGGCTGCCCCGGGCGTCGGCGAGGACGTCAGGACTCGGGGCTGGTCACGGTCGACACGGACTCGTCGGGTGCGGCCGTCTCCGTGGAGGTCGTCCGCGCCTTGTTCGTGCGATCCCGTCGACGCGCCAGGGCGGCGCCGACGAAGCGCGAGAAGAGCGGATGAGCCTTGTGCGGCTTGCTCTTGAACTCGGGATGGAACTGACAGCCGACGAAGTGCGGATGGTCGGGCAGCTCGACGATCTCGACCAGGTGACCATCGGGCGAGAGGCCGCTGAGCACGAGCCCCTTGGCCTCGAGCGCCGCGCGGTGGTCGTTGTTGACCTCGTAGCGGTGACGGTGCCGCTCGCTGATCTCGAGGCTGCCGTAGATCGAGGCGGCGACGGTGCCAGCCGTGAGCACGCAGGGGTAAGCGCCCAGGCGCATGGTGGCGCCCTTCTCCTCCACGCCGCGCTGCTCGGGCATGAGGTCGATGACGGACGGCTGCTCGTCGCTGAATTCGGCGCTGTTTGCCTTCTCCATGCCGCAGACGTGGCGGGCGAACTCGACCACCGCCATCTGCATGCCGAGGCAGATGCCGAAGAAGGGCACGCCGCGCTCCCTCGCGTAGCGGATGGCGGCGATCTTGCCCTCCGTGCCGCGGTCTCCGAAGCCACCGGGCACGAGCACGGCGTCGTGGCCCTCGAGCTGTCGCGAGATGTCTCCCGCCTCCAGCTCCTCGCTGTCGAGATAGACCATCTCGACCTCGACGTCGTTGGCGAGGCCACCATGGACGATGGCTTCGTGCAGGGATTTGTAGGAGTCGCGCAGGTGCACGTACTTGCCCACGACGGCGATGGAGACACGCCCATGCTTGGGGTGACGCGTCTTGTCGACGACGCGGTGCCAGGGCGAGAGATCCGGGTCACGAGACCAGATGTTGAGTCGCTGCACCAGCTGCTGGTCGAGGCCCTGGGCCTGCAGCGCGAGGGGCAGCTCGTAGATCACGCCCACGTCCTCGGCGGCGATCACGCAGTCCACGGGCACGTTGCAGAAGTGACTGATCTTCTTCTTCAGCGCCATGGGCAGCGGGCGATCCGTGCGGCAGATCAGGATCTCGGGCTGGATGCCCAGCGCCAGGAGCTCCTTGACCGAGTGCTGCGTGGGCTTGGTCTTCAGCTCACCGGCGGCCGCGATGTAGGGCACGAGGGTGACGTGCACGCTGAGCGCGTGCATCGGTCCGAGATCGACCTTGAGCTGACGTACGGCCTCGAGGAAGGGCAGCGACTCGATGTCACCCACGGTGCCGCCAACCTCGACGATCGCCACGTCCACGCGTGCCGCCACGTCGAGCACGCGGGCCTTGATCTCGTCCGTGATGTGCGGGATCACCTGGATCGTGGCGCCCAGGTACTCGCCACGACGCTCCTTGGAGATCACGGCGTCGTAGATGCGGCCCGTGGTGAAGTTGTTGGCCCGGCTCATCACCGCGGAGGTGAAGCGCTCGTAGTGACCCAGGTCGAGATCGGTCTCGGCCCCGTCGTCCGTGACGAAGACCTCACCGTGCTGGTAGGGCGACATCGTGCCGGGGTCGACGTTGATGTAGGGGTCGAGCTTGATGTTCGTGACCTTCAGGCCACGCGCCTCCATCAGAGCCCCCATCGAAGCGGCCGTCAGGCCCTTGCCGATGGAGCTGACGACACCCCCGGTGACGAAGATGAACTTGGTCTGACGGGCGGCCATCGATGGATCCTCCTGCGCGTCACACGAGGCCTGAGCGGGGCTTCGGGGGGGACGAGCGACCCGACTCTAGGGGGCCCTCAGGAGGCTGTCAACGCGGGATACGAGGTCCCTCGAAGCCACTTTTCCCGGCCTTCTGCGCTTAACAAGCTGTTCACAGGTAAAGTTCGCGTATGCTGTATTTCATGATACAAAGATGACTGCTCGGCCCGTCGACGCGGCGTGTTGACCGGGTTAGGTTGGGATTCGCGGGGAATATTCGTCAACTAGTAAATTCGGATCAAGCCAGGGAGGCTCGCATGCAGAAGATCGCGATCGTGGGCGCAGGGCGCATGGGCCTCGGCATCGCCGAGGTCGCCGTCAAGCAGGGCCTCTCGGTGGTCTTGCTGCGGGCAAGCGATGGCGATCCGGCAGCGACCCGGCAGCGCTTCGAGGCCATCCTGAATCGGCACGTCGAACGGGGGCGGCTCGAGCGCAGCGAGGCGGACGCCATGCTGGGACGGATCGCGTTCGCGCGTGGTTTCGAGGCCGTGGCCGACGTGGATCTGGCGATCGAGTCGGCCGGGGAGGAGCTCGTCAGCAAGGCGGCGCTGCTCGCGCGCATCGAGGCTCACCTCCCGACGACCGCATTGCTCGCCACCAACACCTCCTCCCTCTCGCTGGCAAAGTTGGCCGAGTCCTTGACGCAACCCGAGCGCTTCCTGGCGCTGCACTTCTTCAACCCGGCACCGGTGATGAAGCTGGTCGAGGTGGCCGGCACGGCGAAGACGACAGACGAGACCCTCGCCGCGGGCCGCGCCCTCGTCGAGGCGCTGGGCAAGACGCCGGTCACGGTGGCGCCGCGCCCGGGGTACGTCGTGAACCGCCTGCTGGTTCCGCTGATCCTCCACGCCATGGAGTCCCTCGAGGCGGGCATCGCCAGCCCCGAGGACATCGATCGCGCGATGAAGCTCGGCTGCGGTCACCCCATGGGGCCTCTGGAGCTGGCCGACCTGATCGGCCTCGACGTGGTCATGGCCATGGCCTCGACCATGCTCGTGGAGCTGAAGGACTCGCGCTTCCGCATCCCGTCACTGCTGAGGCGCCTGGTCCTCGCGGGTCACCTCGGGCTGAAGACGGGCCGCGGCGTCTACGTGTATGGCAAGGGCGAGCGACACCCGAGCGAGCTCTTGCGCATCCATCACGCCGACGTGCACGACGCCGCCGAGTAAGCCAGGCGGAATCGACGAGCCACGGCGAGGATGTTAGAGCCCGCCATGCGCTACGCCATCCTCCTCCTCGCCTCGGCACTCCTCGCGTGCGGAGGTTCCGCCACTCCAGCGCCCAGCGATCCGAGCGAGAGCTCGACCAGCGGCGGCGAACAGGAACAGGAACAGGCGCGAGAAGCGGCGCCGCCTGTCGACGCCGTTCAGATCCAGGTGCTCGATCCCGGCAGTGAGCCGCGGCAGGTGCTCCGCTATCACATCCCCGAGGGCGCGACGGAACAGCTCGACATGACCCAGCGGGTCGAGACGACGATCATCCTGGGCGGTCAACCCATGGGCTCGCCCACGGCCTTTCCCATCGCCACGCGCATGAGCTTCGGACCGGCATCGAGCTCCGCGGACGGCAACCTGCATCTCCCCTTCCGCATCGACTCGATGGAGCTCGGTCGGGGCGAGGGCATGACCGAGGCCACGCAGGCCGCCGCCGCCGCCGCGGTCGCTCCGCTGGTGGGCACGACGGGCGCAGAGGAGATGGACGCGCGCGGCCGGGTGACGAACTCGACCATCGACGTGCCCGAGGGCGTCGCGCCGGCGATGGCGGAGACGCTGGAGAACATGCGCAAGGCCATGGTCGACGCGGGCGTCCCCTTCCCCGAGCAGGCGGTGGGCGTAGGCGCGCGCTGGCAGGTGCGCAAGCACGTGACGCGACGCGGGCTCTTGATCGAGACCGTCTCGACCTACACGCTGCGCGAGCTGAACGCGGACGGTGGACGCTTCGACGCGGTCGTGAGCGGCAGCGCGCCGCCCCAGCCCTTCCCCCCGACCGGCGACGACAGCACGGCGGAGCTGCAGTCCATGACCCTCCGCGGTGGAGGCGAGAGCACCTTCTCCTTCAGGCGCATGGCCTCGACCGCGAGCAACTGGGTCGAGATGGACATGGAGGCGCTGATCCGCGCCCAGGGACAAGCCCACGGCATGCAGATGCACATGCGACAGACGATCACGATCGCGCCCGTAGCGGCCGACGCACCCGGCGTCGTCGCTCCGTAGCGCCCAGCGTGAAGCTCACATCTCGTTCAGCTCGAGCCGGGTGCCCGCAGGCACTGACGTTCGCGTGATGACCGTGCCGTCGGGCCAACGCACGCTGACGTCCGCGGTCGAGCCGCGCGGGACCCCGAAGAAGAAGCGGCGCTCGAAGTTGCCCAGGTAGCCCTCGCCCAGGATTCGATCCCGGACCAGGACCCGGCCCGCGACGTGCACTTCCACATGGGCGCCAGCCGCCTCGACGTTGGGAGGGCGGCCGTGGAGCGTGATCACGAGCGGCTCGCCCAGCGACCGCGCGACGTTGTGCAAGAGAGCTGGCTGGCCGCGGCTCGGCGCGAAGACCACATCGGGGCGACCGTCGTCGTCGAGATCGACCACGCTCACGCCACGGCTCACACGCGGCATCAGCAGGCCATCCCCTGGCAAGAGCGGCGGCGCGACGAGGCGACCGCCCGACACTCCGAGGAAGAGGTTGGCGGGCTGGTACTCCGGTCCGTGGACACCGCGGAGCATGATCTCCGCGTCGGTGAAGTAGTGCCCGGTCGCCTCGACCAGATCCGGGTGGCCATCGAGATCGACATCGACCAGCGCAGCGCCGACGCGGAAGCTCTCGCGCCCCGCGATGGTGCCCACCGTGTCCGCGTGGTCGTCGTAGTTTCCAGACGCGTCCCGAAGGTACACGGCGGTTGGCTGATGCTCGAAGCCGGTGACGACGAAGTCGAGCAGACCGTCGTCGTCGAGATCGGCCATGCTGAAGGCCATGGAGTCGATGCCGTTGCCGTCGAAGGTCCAGTCGACACCCAGGTGGGGCGCGCGATCCGTGAAGTGTCCGTCGCTGCCACGGATGAGCGCGCGATTCGTGAAGGCCGAGCCGAGATCGTTGCCGAGGAAGAGATCCTGCTGCTGGTCCCCGTCGAGATCCGCGATGGCCACCACGAGGCCCGGCTCGGTGCGGAGCAGGTCGGGCGCGAGGGTCGCCGCCTGGTCGTGGAAGACCCCGTCATCCCCCTGGATCAACAGCAGATCCGGGATGAAGGTGTAGGCCTGGATCTGGCTCTCGCACAGCTCGACGTCGGCAGGCGCGGCGTCGGCGCAGACCGCCGGATCGATGAAGGCGTAGCCCCCGACGAAGAGGTCGATGTCGCCGTCCCCGTCCACGTCGCCCGCGGCGATGCCCGTGAAGAGATCGAGGGGACCGGCGCTGAACACCAGGCGCTCCGCGTGCTCCACGAAGTGTCCGCCCGCGTTCTCGAACAGTCGGGGTCCGCCCTCGCCCGCGACCAGCAAGTCGTCGTCGCCATCGCCGTCGATGTCGAAGGCGAGGCAGGACATCGCGCGGACGCCACGCAGGCCAGCCTCCCGGGTCGCATCGCGGAAGTGCACGGGGCCGTCGCCCACATACATGCGTGAGTCGCCCTCGAAGCCGTGGCGCATGGCAAAGAAGAGATCGAGGGGAGGCGCGCCATCGACGTCCAGAGCGCACACGCCTCCCGCGAGGCGCTCGGGCAAGCCGAAGGGCCAAGGTCGGTGATCGAAGCTCAGCCCGGCGGACTCGGTCAGATCCTCGAAGTAGAGTCCCGGCGGACCGGCGTCCACGTCCGCGTCGGGAGCCTCCGCGTCGGCAGCGTCGGGCGGGGAGCCCGCATCGAGGCTGGCGTCGACCGACCCCGCGTCACCTGCATCCGCGCCCGCGTCGATGGGGTGATTCGAGTTTCCCGAGCCGCAAGCCAGCATCCACGCGCACAACGCGGCAGACCACCCAACCTCCCGGCCGACCTGTCGCCGACGTGGCGAAATCCGAGCCCAGTCTTCGTTCATGGGCTGCACGCCGTGGTCGTGATGGAGCACCTCGAGTGCGACCGCGGGCAAGTCCGCCGGTGCAAAAAAGCTGGCGCCTGCCACCCTCGATGTCAATGGCGCCGGACGTCAGTCGCGCTTGCGTTGCATGCACTGCGGCATGAGCCCGCACAGCCGCCTGGCCAGGCTCCGCGGTGTCGGCACGGGCGGGCTCGGCCAGGTCGAAGCCGGAATCTTGAGCCCGGCGCAGAAACCCCTCTCGCGACGAGCGGCCGGTCGGCGAGCCGCCGGCCGTTGTCCTGCGCGGTGGGGCCGCCCACAGCAGACCGCTCGCCGATGCCCGCCGTTCGCCGCCAAACTCGGGCTTCCGGAGCCGTCCGTGGCCTCCGAAGCCGGCTCGCGCGGTCGGGCCCGCGTATCCGGCCTCATCCCGGGCATGGCTCCGCCGGCTGCTGCCACAGAGTGACATGATGCTGAACGACCCGCCGCACGTTGAGCGACAGCGTCTTCAGGAACGCCGCCACGTCGACCCGTGGCTTGCCCCGCACCCGCAGCTTGCCGAGCCCATGGCGACCCTTCAGGGTGCGGTTCGTCGACTCGACGCCGCTGCGGGTCCGGTAGCGATCCTTGAAGCGGCGCGTACGCCCGCATCGCCGTCGCGATCGTCGTCGCCCGCGACCACCTCGCACGGCTCCTCGAACAGCCGCCGCAACAGGTCGCGAAGCTGACCGAGGCGGTGCGGGAGCTGCGCGAGCTGCTCGGCCGCAACTCGAGCAACTCGAGCAAACCGCCGTCGAGCGACCCGCCGGGCGTGGGCG
>Ga0210033_1002968_pt1 | contig 14069 bp, 17 predicted proteins | sample CryGeymeta201501_FD_185465 | JGI IMG/M metagenome (GOLD analysis project Ga0210033, IMG submission 185465) | Groundwater microbial communities from Crystal Geyser aquifers in Utah, USA - Crystal Geyser metaG 2015-01 (SPAdes) (version 2) | ecosystem: Environmental > Aquatic > Deep subsurface >... | reverse complement strand
TGACCGGCAATGTCCTGCGTGATTACCTGACCGATCTGTTCCCCATCATGGAACTGGGCACCAGCGCCAAAATGTTGTCCATCGTGCCGCTGATGGCCGGGGGAGGAATGTTCGAGACCGGCGCGGGCGGGTCGGCGCCGAAGCATGTCCAGCAATTCCGGCAGGAAGGTTATTTGCGCTGGGATTCGCTGGGCGAGTTCCTCGCGCTGGGGGTGTCACTGGAACACCTGGCGCAGAAATTCAGCAACGCCAAGGCGCAGGTGCTGGCGGATACACTCGATCAGGCCAACGCGAAGATATTGGAAAACAACCGCTCGCCCGCGCGCAAAGTGGGACAGATCGACAACCGGGGCAGCCACTTCTACCTCGCGCTGTATTGGGCACAGGCACTCGCCGCACAGAACAAGGACAAGGAAGTTCAGGCGCGTTTCGCCGCGCTGGCCAAGGTGTTGGGTGAGAACGAAGCAAAGATCACCGCCGAATTGATCGCCGCCCAGGGCAAGCCGGTGGATATGGGCGGCTACTATTTGCCGGATTTCGACAAGGTCTCAAAGGCAATGCGGCCGAGTGCGACGTTCAATGCGGCATTGGCAGCCATTTGAGCCGGACCAGGATTGGTTCATCTCATCAAACAAAAAGCCCGCCACTTTCGTGGCGGGCTTTTTGCTACACCTCGCTATTATGCATCTGATGCACAAACGGCGATAAAACAAGTAGTTGTAAAGAAGTAACCAAAGGCCAAGGATTTTTCCTTGGCCTTTTTCATTACCGCTTGCCTGCCGCATCTGACCTTGCTACATTATTGGCAAGGCCGTCTGAGCCAAACCTGCCACCGGGTTAGAACAGACATCAATTGCAGCATGCTGCACGACCTTCAATCCGGTCGATGCGTAATCGGTGGACATCGACTTAATTTGATTGGAGGCCATCATGGCATCGATTCCATTAGCTGAATCCGCACTTGCATCACTGAAGAAATCTCTTCGCACCGAATACCCTGATATCAAATCTTCACACCTTACCGAAGCCATTGCTGCCGCACTAGGTCGCAAGTCACACGCTGCGTTGCTCGCCGATCTAATCCAGCAGCAAGTTTCACCTGACTACGATTTATTGGACGATGAGGGCTTTGATAAACGACTACAAGAGTTCGGCTATCCAGCCGATCCAGAGTTTAGTTTTGAGTGGTTGGACAAGTCAGTTCCAGAGCTGATTTCCACTTTGCCGCCATCAGCCTTCGATATCGAATACCGTACAGAGCGCGAACGTGCCTGGCGCAACTTGATGGTTTGTGCGATCAATGAGGGATTGCGTCAAAAGCTGTTCACTCTTCGGCCTGACAATTACAACTGGGCACCACAGGAAAATGCCCATCATCGGCGAGATGGGCGAATCTTTGATTTCGCCCTTCCCATCGGATTGCAAGCTCGCGGATATGTAGGCGATGCAGGATTTGGGGAGCTATCTATCCATGTGGCTGTGAATCCCAACGGGGATTGGGTGAAAGCATGGAACGCTGGATTTGAAGCTGGTGATGCGTTTGCGGCCGGCTGGTTGGAGCGCGAGAAAGGTGCCTGGCTTCAATCTTCCACGACACAGTTTAACTGTCGCAAGCTATTACTGACATCACTTGCAAACATTGATGTGCGGCCACGCGGGTTCGGAGATCGAGGGCGGGTGATTATGTAACAAGAACACCTCCAACTGGAGGACGTAGTGAAAACTTCGGTCTTCTTTTTTCTGTACCGGAATTATGTAAAAAATCTGCCATTTTGTCTTGATGCCAATGATTATCGGACGGAATAACCATTGGCATCAGCGGTTTCCCTTAGCTCGATTGTGTGTCACGCAGAGCATTTCGCAGTTCGAGATGTCAGTGCTTCCGCCCTTGGACCATGCTGATACATGATCGGCATCCATTTCCTTTGGTGTCCAAATTTTTGTCGCGTTTGTGCTGTTCCCCACTGCGCACAATGGGCAGTTTGACTTGCCTGCTGCCTGAGCTACCGATGTCTGTTTCTGATAAGCCAGTTGTTTTGTCTTATCGTCAAATAGGCGAACATCAAGCAAGTTAGTCTGCTTCTCTCCACCAAGCAGGAACTCGTAGATTCCTTTTACATTATGAACAGCAGGGTCACTTCTCAGTTCGTCAAGTCTCACTTCAATTGCAGTTGCGTTGTACGGCTTGCTGTGATGTTCTTCATAGAGCCTCCCCCACTCAAGACCGCGCATTTCCTTGTCTGGCGATCTTTTGAACACACTGCCGATCCAGTCGATAACTGATGTGAAGTAACCCTTTAACTCGTCGATCACCTTGTCGTGTCGGTGATCCGCCATGTAGCGGTCAATACTCACTCCTTTCGATGCTGCAATCCAACTCAGCGCGACTTCCAGTACCTCCTGACGTTTTGGGTCGCCCTTCACATACGCGGCCCACTTCTGTTGGAGTGCGTTCCCTGAATTTGAGAAATATGCTTTCGCTTCTGTCACGAATGGCCCGGAGTAAAGTGCGTTCAATAGTTCTTGATCGGTCAGCCGGACGCCAGAAATGTTAATGGTCTCAAACCACTTTTTGATTTCAATCTCCGTGCCATTGCAGACATAGATCAATAACACGCTATCCAGAATCGTGTCACGATCTTCCTGGGGGAGCGATGAAAATGTTTGCTCTTTTTCGTCGCGTTTGATCGCGAACTTGCCAGTCACGAACCGCCCAACGCTCGTGATTCGCTGCTGGCCGTCAAGAACCTCCAAATGGACTCCACCGTCATTGAAGTAGATCAGCCCGAGCGGATACCCCTTCAGAAGTGAGTCAATCACGGCAACATCCTTTTTCCCGTCTCCATAGATGTAGTTCCGCTGATACTCTGGTTGAATTACGAGTTTGCCAGAGAGGCCGTACAACCCCTTGCCCTCAAACTCGTTATAAACAAACCCTTCGGTTACTTCCTTGACCGAATACGTTTTCAAGTCAGCTTTCATGATATGACCTTCTTTTTGATAAGAACGCGAGGGTAGGTCTGGATGAAGAATTCTCCATTAACCTCATAGTAAGTTTTGCCAACCATAGCCTTCGCGATTTTGATGACAGCGCCATCGTTCAGCTTGCCAACCTTAGTCCTTCGCCCGCTTGCGCTGACTTGAATCTGCTGTGGGTAGGTCTTTATTGCCGCACCGAACCATGTTTTGGTGATGCCGATAATCTCGAACTGATCCGGGTTGTGTTTGTTCAGATAGCTGAACGGAACGCCCATCACTCCCTCCCAATCACTTGGGATTGCGTCGGTATAAGGCACCTCGATTGCATCGTAATTGTCATATTTGAGATAACCAATGTTACAAACTTCTTTGTGTTTGCTGAATTTTTTATTGTCTTCCGCTGTCATTAGCTGCAGCGGTTCGTGGCGGCGTCCATGTTCAATGTTTGTGAACCATGTGATATTGCGAAAGTGAACAGTTCTCGTATCTTCATCGAATACACCATCTGCATACGAGGTGCGCGCTGCATCTGGAATTTGAAAATAGGCATCCCCTTGATGAAAGCCTTTCCCAACCCACAGCTTGTTATTTTTAATGAGAGGGAATATTTCTTTTGTGGTGGGTGCGCTCCCACTCCCAATCACAGAAAACTTTACATCGCCGTCAATGAGCCAGGCAATAAATTCTCGGAATAGGCTAAATGGCGGATTTGTAATAACTATGTCAGATTCATTCCGCAATGCAATTACTTCTTTGGAGCGAAAATCTCCGTCGCCATCCAAATATGACCATTTAAGATCGTCAATATTGATTACGCCGTCCGCATTCATGTCGGACTCTTCCAAGACGAACACCCGCCCGCGACCCATTGATTTCGACTTGTCGTAGTCTGGGCTTTTCGTTTCGAATGGCGTTGGTGTGTAGAATATTCCACCCCCGTTTCGACTAGGCGCATAACTTGTCGAAATTAGTTTTTTCAGTCCGTAGTCCTGAAAGTGCAATGCAAAAAACTTGGTGAAGTTGCTCCACTCCGGGTCATCGCACGGAAGTAAAATCGTTTTGCCTCGAAACACATCTGGGTCGTACTCAAGATAGGCGTTCATCTCACGTTCAATATCCACCCACCGGGTATAGAACTCGTCGTTCTTGGCTTTCTTAGCAGCCGAAAGATTGGCGTTCTTCGTCTTCGTCATAACATCACTCCGCCAATGTTCGATGATATTTCCAGAAGAACTATAGCTTGCGCATTAATCATGCGAATTCCATTTAATGTCTAACATTTCCTAAACGCCCCAATTACCCGCCCAAACACCTCAAGTCCATCCTTAGGGCGAATGATGGAGTAATCCTTGTTGCCAGGCTTCATATAGAAGCCAGTCTTGTCACGGGCCAGATACTTCACTGTGTATTCACTGTCCACGATAGCCACCACAATATTGCCGGGGCTGGTCGGGGCACCACGCTCCACGATCACCGTATCGCCAGGCAGCAACCCCGCCTCAATCATCGAATCACCCTTGACCGTCAGCAGTACAGTCCGAGACGGATTCTTAATCATCAGATCATCGATGGACACCACATCCCGTAGCGCATCATTGGCTGGTTGCGGCGCACCTGCGCGCACACTGTCCGCAATCTCACGCTCGAAAAACCGCTTGCCTGGCTGCAAACGCCGATCTGGCGCTTGATCCAGCATTCCGGCAGCTTTCATTCGACCAACCATCGCTGCGACCGCCGAGGTCGATTTTAACCCAACAAGCTTGGCTACCGAAGTAAAGGATGGCAGCACCTTATGCTGGGCGTAGTAGTCCTGGAGCTTGCCAAGGTATTCGGTATCGCGGTTTTGCATAGCGTGATTGTATATGAATGTTCGCTCGATTAAAACACAGTTTATCGAATGTTCTTTCTTATAGAACAATCATTCTATATAATCGTGACAAACAGAATTTCTCTTCCATCATGTCCGCCCATTTCTGGTTATCAAAAGAAGCGATACCGCTCACGCTCGATGAGTTGTCATCCATGAGCGATGACCAGGCTCGCCGGTTCTTGGCTGAGATGCGCTGGGGTAGTGCAGATAAGCAGATCTGTCCAGACTGCGGAGTAGTGGATTCTCATTACGACATCCGCACACGCAAGCAATGGCGCTGCAAGCACTGCTCTCACACTTTTTCGGTCACGACCAATACGACGTTCGCCGACCACAAGATCAGCTATCGCAAGCTGGCGATGGCAATCTTCGCGTTCGTCATCAATCAGAAGGGATTGGCTGCACTGACCCTACGCCGCATCATCGGAGGGCACTATCGAACCTCGTTCACGTTGCTGCACAAGATCCGCGAGGCGGTGATGCTGACGGTAAGCACAGAGAAGATGAATGGTGTGATCGAAATCGACGGCGGCCACTTCTCCGGCAAGAAGCGCAAAGGTCGCAAGAAGAAGAAATCTGCGCCAGCGGACAAGAATCAAGTTCCCGCGAAATACAGCAACCAGCACCGTTCCAAGGTTGGCGCTTCAGCATTTCCTTTCCACCCGAACCGGCGCATTGTGATCGTGCTGCGCGAGATGTTTGGCGAGGCTGGGAAAGGAGCTTCACGCACCGTTGTTGCTGTGTGCAAATCAGAGAATGCAGCCGATATCCAAGCACTGGTGAAGCAATGGGTCAATGAACGCGCAACAATCTACTCAGACGAATTACCAGCCTATGGGAATCTAAAACTTATGGGTTACGTCCATGAAGCAGTGAATCACTCCGAAGAGTTTTCAAGGGACGATGGTGTGAACGAGAATCAAGCGGAAAGCTTTTTCTCCAGGATGCGGCGGTCATGCTTTGGCATTTACCATCGCATTACGCCGAAGTACATGCTGGACTATGCCTGCGAGATGGCGTGGCGTGAGGACATGCGACGCAAGAACACCAAGCAGCAGATACGGTCGCTTTTCCAGAGGGTTTGCAGTGCGGGTGTATCAACAGACTGGTTCAATTACTCGCACGGCCATAAACGAGCCGCAGAAATCATGTTTCAAGCGTCGCCGTCATCACCCGCATAGTTATCAGTCCAGCACCACACACCTTCAAGTGTTTCTGGGTGGGATGGCATCCTAATAACTGCGCCATACGTCTTGAACACATTGAGCGGTCGCCTTACCAGGTCGCGGGCGCGCGTTCGTTCAGAACTTGTACTCATCGGCAGATTAAATGTAGCGACCATGTGTGTTATGAGGTCACTTACTTTTACTGGCCCACCTGCTTCCTTGAGCACCCTAATTAGCTCTTTTCTGAATGAGCCATGTTTACCATCTGACTGGCGAGGAGTGGAGCGAATCGATTTGATGTCTGCTGGATCGATAGTGGAAGCGGTGGCGATCATGCGATCTAACTCCACAACCCTGGCTTCTGAGCGCTTCAGGTCTTTGGAGCACTGTGCGGCTTCTTTTTTGAGTTCTGACAACTTGGAGTTGAGCTGGGTGCAACGCCCGGCAGTATATGCGCGCTCCTTAATCAGCCTGCTTAATCGGATTCCAACATAATTTGCCATGCTGCGAATGAGAGCAGGTTATGCATCCGATGTCTTGTGCATCAGATGCATAATAGCGGGATTTTTGATGAATTTTATGCAGAAAGTCCGAATTGATCGTTATAACCTATTGATTAAAAATAATTCATACTGTGAAATTAGACATTGAACATTTAATATTGGATATTTAACAAAAAAGCACCACCGTCATTGGACGATGGTGCTGTACTGCTGTATTGCTATCAAATTTTGCCAAGAGGTCCGAAACGACCGGAAACTGTCGAGCCGGGATCTCCGTGCTCCAACCCCTCGCGGGTGTACTCGCTCTGGTAATGGATGACACCACCGGAACCGCGACCCCATTTTACTGAGTTCAAGGCACCGAAAAATGCTCTTGCAACCACATTGTCTCGTGCATCACGGACGGCATGATTGTTCTCAGATACACACCAGACAACCAAAGAGTTATCACGATCGAAGCTGATACCGCCAGACCAACCAGTACCAAATGACATGGTTTTGGCTTCGGGCTTGAAGTCACCCTTTTTGGGACGAACCAGCTTGGTGATGTACTTGCCATCGACCTTACTGGATACGACAAGCTTATAGAACAGATCAAGAATGTCGACACCATCGTACTTGGATGAGTAGAAGCCATAACTCCGGTACACACGGGAGTCTACCTTAAGCTTCTCCGCCTGCTTGTCATAGATAGATTGCCAGTCCAGACCTTCTCGACGCTTGCCCTTGATTGCCGCAGAAACCATCTCATAAAGCTTTTCAAGGGCCTCGAACTCAAGCATTTTCACTTCTGTCGCCTTGCTCAGTACAGCCTTACGGACTGTATTAAACTCGGCCTTCGGCAGCTTGATACGACCGCTTTCGGATTCATTACACGACACATTAATCTCCTTATTAACACGAACAACGGGGTGTTGTCCTTAATGTCTGCAAGAAGATACCTGCGGCCACCCCATAAAAACCTGTTACACAGCGAAGGCGCTGCCAAGACGAAATCCATCCGCGCCTTCAAACCCCTTGGAACCGCCCAGGACGTATTCACCCATCATCTCGCTGCTCATCCATCTACGACCTAGAGATTGGGCTGCCTTAGCTGTTCTGAACCACCCGCCGAACGGATCCACCACCAACTCATCCTCACCCGCGCCGGTCAGGAACTCGATCAGGAATTTTGGCAGCGCCAGCGGCATCGTTGCGCCGTGGATCGGAAGCCCCATCTCATCGACTGTTTTGGCTAGAGATCGCTTGTCCGCACAAGTGCTGGAGAATTTAAGGATGTTCTTGGGGATCTTGCCGGCAGTCTGGTTTGAGAAGCTCTTCCCCTTGCGGATCGTGTAAGCGCCATCCGAATAGGAGCCGTCGCGCTGCTCCCCTCCTCCTTTGATCAGACGTAGGTGTTGCTCGGAATGCTCCTGAAGCACCCGGCGATTGTCAGACCGGACGCGGGACGGGTCATTTGTCATCCAATACACGATCTCGTAGGACACGTTGAGTTGGACTCGCTGTTTTGACGCCCAGGCGATCGGGCCCGGTGGCTTATTGGATTCCCATACCAGCCGGTCCATCAGGTGCAACCCCAATCTGTCATGGATCGCGAGCAACAACCGTTCGCAGTACATAGAACGCGAAGGCAGCCCTTTCTCGAAGATATCCTGGGAGATGTTCAGACACACGCTACCGCCCGGGACCAAGTTCTTCACGATCGGCTCGATAGAACGACAGATGAAGTCGATGTATCCGACCTCGTTATCCAGGTTGCCGTAAGCACGGGGATTTCTGAGCATGTAAGGCGGGCTGGTCACACATAGCGTGATGGGCTCATCGCTCCGGCTAAAAACATCCTGGCAGGCTCCCCATATCGCAATACCAAGATCCGTACTGAATCCAAGCATGACCACAGAGGCTGGGGCGGGCGTAAGCATCTCCTTGCCTTTTCGGGTGAGTCGCCAAGCGCCACGGGCTTGATTCTCGATCAAGCCGAGCTGCTTCATTGTCTGCTGATGCCACCTGACGCGGCGCTTAAGAGTGCTGTACTCCTTGCCTGCGGTCCCGATAGCTTCTTTTTTATCGAATTCGGCCATTGGGATGCCGGCCGATGCCGAGAGCCCACGGTACAAATCGTCATTACTGACCGATGTATCAGGCGCTTTCACGTAGGTCAGCGCAATATGTTCAAAGAGTCCTATTTTTTCCATTGTTGGTTCCAATCGTTTTTATTACCTTATTCCATTCATCTTCTTAATGGACAATTTAACTCCGGCATTAGGGTCGTCTAAGACGATTCCGACCACCGGGCGGAGAGCAAAATGAATAAAGCAACTGAGCTGCAATTTGGGGATCTCGTATTTGGCGAATTCCCGTTTGAAGACGGCGGCTCCAAGAACCGCTGGATGTTTACAGTAAAAGATCACGGCGACGCTGTGACACTGCTGTACTGCACCAGCAACGACCGCATTCAAGGGTCTGTTCGTCTGGGCAAACTGGCTGACGGGAAAGTTACTCACGTTGTTGCTTGGCGCTGGGAAACAGTCCAAAAGACACGCTTGGCCGTTGGTCGCACTCAGCGTGTTGCGCTGCCAGTACCAGGGGTTGGCGCTGACATTCTTGGTCAAATCAAGAAAATGGCAGAAATTTGCCAGCGTAACCCAACTGCAAACGGAGCTTTTCCCTCTGACGTGACTGCTGATATTTTGCAGAACCACGCTCATCGGGTTGAAATTGGCAAGGCTCAATTTGCCAAGATCGCCACTCGTAAAGCAGCTAACAAGTAATACCATCGCCACCACCCTTTTTGGGTTGGTGGCTTTGTTTTTTTCGCCACCAATTCCTTACATTACCGTTGCGTACAGCATTTCATAAGTCTCGTTCACGCCAACCCTTTCAATCTCTTATTTCACCCAGATTGGAATGAATGCATCATTTGCGGCGCGGATCTGGGAATGAGTCTTCAGGTACTCAACCATCTCAACCATATCTTCTGGCAATTCTTCCGCAGCCTTCATCAGCCTGTCTTTTCTTATTTCTTCTATCATCAGTTGCACTGCCACCCCATAGTCACCCTTCAGGATTGAAGCTGCAATGACACCAAATCTTTCATCCTTAATCCTGTTGTAGAGAAAAACATTGCCAATCTCTTTGGCCACCCCAGTCATCTCAATAGTGATTGGAGCTTGAAAGACCCAGAATGGGTTCTCATTTGCTTGAACCCCCAGACTCTCTTTCATCAGAGAGACTGCTTGATCAAAGTCCCCATTTATTGCTTTATTGGCAGCCTGGAGCTGGAGCGACTCCTGTTTGCTTACTTTTAGTTCCAACACAACCTCCTTGTGCTGCTTTTTTTGTTACTCCTTAGTTAGGAGCTTGTATTGGAACTCACACTGCCCTGCTTCTTTGAAATTTCCCAAAAGGGAGTGGTGTGCTGCTAGTAGTTTGAGCTGATCAAGCTCTGATGTTTCTTTCTTTAGAGCCTTGATTCTTAGCTCTTCTGCTATTTGATTGATTTCCATATTTTTCATTTTGCGCTCCAGTTTCGCCAACATCTCTTCTCTATTTTTTCCGGGTCTGACCCCGTATTTGATCGCCAGCTTGATCAGGAACAGCTCGATCCTTGCTGGATCCGGCTCCTTGACCCCGCTTTCATATTCCATCCACCGGTCCCGGCGTTTAAGATGAACCATCTCGGCAGCCGCAGCCTGGGTGATCCCGGCCTGTATCCTTAGCGCTTTGAGATGTTCTTTTGTGATTTCCATGTGTGCATAGTACCGTTTTGAGGTACATAAGTCAAGCGCAATCATCTCCGGAGCACAGAAGCCACACAAAACGCGATTCCATTGCATTTGTGCGGACGAACATCCACAAGCTTTTATCAGGCCTGCAAACACATCTTCAATGTAATCAACCAAAGGAGATACAAATGAAGCCGTACGACACAATGATCCTGGATTGGATTAACGAGAATCTTCCAGACTTCAGAAAAGACAAGACATCCACCGGCACGATCGTGATGTCACTCATGCTTAACGGGGAATTCAAGGAGTTTTACGCACCGTCCGTCAGAGAATGCGTTGCCCAAGCAAGCGGCCTTTCATCACAAATACATGTGGATTATGAAGCATATCGCCTGATCCAAAATAATGAATTGGTGGCCGCCATCAAATACCTGCGAATAGAAATGGGATGGGGTCTCAAAGAAGCAAAGGATTACACAGACAACCTGAAGGTGAATCCGCCGTCCTTCACCGCACCCACGACAATACAAAGTGGAAACATCCCGGCACTTCCGCAACTAGAAAGCTCTGAGGAATCATCCTCATACACTTGGCGACAAAAAACCCGACTCCTCCTGGAGTCGGGTTTGTTTTTTGAGCCAAAAAAAACTATCGAACTTCGATAGTCCAGTCGCCATTCTTTTGTTGAATTGAATATGAGTGCAAAATGCTCATGCCCTCCATGACGGAATAATGATATCCGGTACTCACCTCGGCCACGCGATAACTATAAGCATCGGCACGATTTTTTTCGATATAGATACCAACCATCAACATCACAGCAACCAAAACAGCCACTGAACCAGTGACCCAATCCTTCTTTGTTCTAACGCTTCCCATCTCGATCTTTACTGCTTGGTAAATTAGTGTTTTATTATACCGACACTTTGCAAGTATCTGCAATGGTATCTCTCAAACAGAAGAAAAAACCACCGACCCAGCAAGGATCGATGGTTTTGCGTACTACTCTTTAACACTGGTTTTATGAAGGCTGGCACATGCTATCACCAGACAAGAATGCAACAAGCGCCGCTGCACTGCCGCAACTCCTGTGGTTTGAGTACGTTTTGCCACCCACCTTGACTGAGTGTGTGTAGCCTGCCTCGCCCGATGCACAGATTTCCATCTCCGGCTGGTGGTACTTGGCGTGACGATACAGCTCTTTGCCAGACTCGACATCGATGATCCTGATGATGCAATCATCCAGCAGACCAGGACCACCGCCCTCCCCTTTGGATACCAACAGCGGGATTTGCATCACACCTGTAGAGCGACCGATCGTACCAATCATGTCGTACTCTTCCATCCAGTCACGACCGGTTTCGGCATCTCCGTAAAAGACCCGGAGCATTTCGCCAGAACGACGATACTCATCCAGGATGCGCTGAACCTTCTTTGGAGTCTTCGGGTTAAACCAGGTGCCGAACTTGAATTTCGAGTTCCGCATCATTTCGATGACCTCTCTATAAGCTGCGTATTGATCCATCGTGCCGATCGCGTCGGACGATGCACGCTGCAAACGTTCAGAAGCGATTTGAACACCCTTGCCGACAAGCTTTGCAATCGCCTGCTGCAGGGTCTCATACACATTGTCGAAGCCGTGGGTCGAATAGCCTTCGCCGCATGGAATGACGAAATGACGCTGTTCTGCGTTGATTTTTACTGCATTCACTGCATTCATTTTGAATCTCCTTGTGATTAGCCCGGAACGGGCGATGATGAATCAGCAAGAAGATGTCAAATATGTCTCAATAAAAAACCAGTCTCCAGCAGGCTCACGCCTGACCTTCTCCAGGAAGAGGAATAATCCGCCGCTTCTTAACGATGACGACGGTTTTGGGGGTGAGGTAGACTCATCATCATGATGAACAGGTAATTCTTTCGGGAATAACGATGACTCCGAAGGTTTGCCGCCTTTCGTCGCTTACCGGCTTAATATCGCTGATATCTCGTGAGATTGAGCTAAAATAGTATCGCCAATTGTTAATAAGAGCAACAAAGAAAACCATCACCTCAAGTTCTAGGCGGTTGCTCATACCACGTCTTGCAGATTTACATTGAAAAACACCAAAATCACGGAATACTAACCATGCAACTTGTTGATTTGAAATAATTCATATTGCGAAATTACACATTGAACATTATTTAGTGAAAATTAAAATTCAAGGCAAGAAAAAACCACACCTCCATAGGAGATGTGGTCATGTTTCTTGGTTAAGCGATGTCGCCCAGGCGTAAAACCTTGGATTATTGCAGCATGAATCTGAAGCGTCACTCCATCAAGCCACCTTTTGTTGTTTAGGAAACGTGAACTGCGCAATGACCTCAAAGACGATACGCTCATCCTTAATCGACACCGGCTCGATCTTGAATCGCCCGCCTGGGGTGAGATATTGGACATCCGCACCAAAGGCTTGTTCGGATAACACCTCCTCCAGATTTTGCAAAGGCACACCGTAAACATCTACGGCATTCAGTTCGGCATAGGCTGTAGCTTCGCCCAAATAATTCCAGAATGTCCACTCCTTGTCACTGGCAAACTTGCGACTGGATCTGGAAGATGGCAGATTGATCCATTCAGGATTTCTGAAGTCCGGCTCATTTTGCATTGGCGTGACCAAGCCAAACAAGTCGCCGCGATTGAAGGTAACTTTGCAAACGCCCTTCCCGTTATAGGTAACGGCAGGAACGTTGTTCAGATACCTCTTCTTTGAATCGTTGTTATAGGTCATGCAGAACTCAGTCAAACCATCCATTAAGGAAGGATCGATCTGCGAAGGAGCACCAGAATAGTACATCGGCACGACTCTCAGGTAATCCGGGAACACTCCGTCGATACTCGGCATCGTTTGGGTGAACTCCGTAATGGCAGTGATGTTGCGAACAAGCTCACCTTCCTTGAGCGGCGCACTGAACTGCAGCTTCACCGTCTTGCATTTTGACTTCTTCAAGGTCTCGATCAAGGTGCGCGGGATAATGACATCAAAGTCGTCGGCCGGTGCATTCACCCCAGTCAAAGACTCGCTTTGAGTGAGCTGAGCGACAACAACGCGAAAACCGTCCGTTGAAACCAGGCGGCCCACCTCATTGTGACGCACCTCCAGAAGCACGCCGTTCAAATAGTACCGAACGTCATCCTTTGGGGCGATAGACAGAAATGCGACCAACTGGCATTTATTGATAAGCATTGTGTGCATAGATTTTCTCCTTGTAACGCTGTCGCGGAATGCGACATGAAACGTCTGTAGCGAAGATTGGAATTTGGGAACGATAAAAAACCACCCAAAGAATGGGTGGTTTTGTGTTATCTGTTTCGCGAAACAATAGCTACCGCCTCGTTCAATGAAAGTCCATCATCTCTGACCAACTCGTCAATCCTTTCATTTTCGGCGGCAGTGAAGCCATTGCTATTGTTTCTAGCCTTGTATTTCTGCAGCCAGGACAAGTGATGCTCCATGTCGCTATGGCAATGCAAATTACCCCAGTTCTCAGCGCCATCGGTACTGTCATGGGCAAAAATCGCAGCATTCACCCAATCTTCAACCTCTTGAACAGTCATCTGTTCGACAGGCTTTGGATGTCGTCATCAGAATCCATAGAGAATCCAAACGCCTCCAGAATCTTACTCATATTTGGATAGTAATTGCCGATTCCAACAAGAAAACAACTCCATGCATCCATTGACATCCTCCCCGCCCTAAAGGGTAGGGATTCCTCCTGCGAGACGCTCAAGTCCGAGCGCGAGAATGTTCTTCGCCGCGTTGATATCGCGGTCGTGAGTCAC
>Ga0210033_1002965_pt1 | contig 14072 bp, 9 predicted proteins | sample CryGeymeta201501_FD_185465 | JGI IMG/M metagenome (GOLD analysis project Ga0210033, IMG submission 185465) | Groundwater microbial communities from Crystal Geyser aquifers in Utah, USA - Crystal Geyser metaG 2015-01 (SPAdes) (version 2) | ecosystem: Environmental > Aquatic > Deep subsurface >... | reverse complement strand
CCATCACGCGTGACGCCGTCACCGTCGCGGGCGCGCTCGAGCGCCTGCCCTCGTGGGGCAATTTCGACGAACCCGAGGCGCAGGTCGAGGGGCTCTACCAGCTGATCACGGGCGAAGGCATCGCGCCCTACGTGGCGCCCAGCGCCGGCTGTCCGGGCGGTGGTTCGGGCGGCGCCTGCTTCCGGCCCGACGCGCTGCCCGTCGTCATCCTCGTCACCGACGCGCCCATGCACAACGGACCGATCAGCCCCTTCAACCCCTACGCGCCTGACGTCCACGCCCACAGATACGAAGACGCCTTGGCCGCGCTGCGCTCCCACGGCGTCTTCGTGATCGGCCTCGGCGCGCGAGACAGCGACTCCGCCTCGCCCATGCCTCACCTTCGGGCGCTGGCGCGAGACACGGGCGCGGTCGACGCCGACGGCCACGAGCTGGCCTTCGACATCGGCGGCTCGGGATCGCGCGTCGGCACGGGCATCGTCGACGCCGTCACGCGCTTGGCCGAGGGCGTGCCCTTGGACGTGGACACCGTGCTCTTGGACGCGCCGGGTGACGCCATCGACGCCACCACGCTGGTCACGGCGATTCGCCCCGTGCGCGCCACGCCGGCCTCGGGCGTTCGCGAGATCACGGCCGATAGCTTCCTCGGCGTCAGCCCCGGCACCGAGGTCACCTTCGAGCTCTTGCTGGACACCTCGAGCCTGCCGCCTCAGCCCCAGGCCAGGCTCGTGCCCGCGACGTTGGTCTTCAGGGCCTTCCGTCGCAGCGCCGTCGGCAGCGTCCAGTTGGAAATTCTGGTGCCGGGCCTCGACCCAGTCACATGCGACGACCTGCCCTCCCTCGTGACGCCGGCTCCTGCCTCGCCCTGATCGCGCTCTCGGGGCTCGGGCTCGGCTGCGGGGCCCGCACGCCTCTGACCGTGGCCGACGCACCTCCGGCGGACCTCTCCGACGCCAGCGTGCCCATCGACGACCTGCCACCCCCGGAGTCGATCTGCGTGGAGGTACCGCCAGGCGATGAGCCGCTGGCCCTCACGCTGACCTTCATGGTGCGCGTGGCGAGCGCCGACGTCGTGCTCCTGGTCGACGTCACCGGCTCGATGGGCGACGTGGTAGGTCAGCTGCGCCTCGGGCTGTCGCGGGACTTGATCCCCGCGCTGCGCGACGCCATCCCCGACCTGCACCTGTCGGTGGCGAGCTTCGCGGACTTTCCCGTCTCGCCTTACGGTGGCGGGCACGATCGCGTCTTTCGCGTGCTCGCGCCGAGCTCGGCGGATCCCGAGGAGGCGCGCAGGGGCGTGGCCGAGCTCACGCTCCAGAACGGGGGCGACGGCCCCGAGGCATGGGTCGAGGCGCTCTACCAGGTGGCCACCGGTGCAGGCCGCGGCCGCTACGTCCCGCGCGTGGACTGCCCGCCGCTGCGTTTCGGCGCCATGTGCGCGAGTCAGGGCCGCGCGCCCGTCGTGCTGCTCTTCACCGACGCCGTCTCGCACGCGGCGCCGCCCGCCGCCGAGAGCTACGACCCGCACCGCCTGGGGCTCACGCCCGCGGCATACGACGAGACCGTGGGCGCTCTCCGGGCCGTGGGCGCCCACGTGCTCGGGCTCTATCCGGGGCCGGGCGTCCGCGTGGAGGCACGCGCCGCGCTCGCCGCCATCGCCCGCGACACCGGATCGCTGGGTGGCGATGGAGAACCTCTCGTCTTCGACCTCGGCGTGCACGGGGATCATCTGGATGAGGCCGTGGTGAGAGCCGTCGCCACGTGGGTCGACGAAGCGCCCCTTGATGTCCGGCTCGGCTTGGAGGACGTGCCCGGTGACGACGTGGACGCCCGCACATTGGTCGAGAGCGTGCGAGCGATCGGCGCGATCCCCACCGATGGCGCGACCGGCTCGGGCGACACCTTCAACGACGTGCGTCCCGGCACGCGCGTGAGCTTCCAGCTCGTGCTGGACCTGTCCGCCATGCCGCCGTGCCCGGAGCCGATCCGCGTGCCCCTCGACGCCGTGTTGCGAGCCGGTGGAGGCGCTCGCGTCGCGGCTCAGCGCATCGAGCTCGTCGTGCCCGCCCCCGACGGTCGCGCGTGCGGATCGTCCCCTGGGGGCATGGCCGACGGCCTCTGAGGCCTATTGCGCGTTTTGGGCGCGGTCCGCGACCAAAAGACCCGCATGCACGCGCAGCGACAGGGCGTGTCCACCGAAGTAGGTGGCGAGCGCGTGCTCGGCCTCGCGCAGGATCTCGTCCGCGTCCTGTCCCGTGCCCTCGGACGCGGCCGAACGCCACTCGTCCATCGCGACGTAGGCCAGCAGGCGATCCGCGAAGAGCTCGCCACTGTTGGCGTAGGGGAGGCGCAGCTCGCGTGTGACGACCCGGGCATCGTCGAAGCCCGCGGCGCGTGCGCGCTCCACCAACTCCTGGGGCGTGGGGTTCCGGGCCCGCAGCTGGGCCACGTTCGCGCTCAGCGTCGGCAGCTCGCGCTTCAGGCCGAGCTCGTCGAGCATGTCGAGCACCTCCTCGAAGGTGCCCGCCAGGCAGCGAGTCAGCAGCGCGCGACCGCCAGGGGCGAGCACGCGATGGATCTCGCGCATGGCGCCCGAAGAGTCTTCGAAGTCGTCGAGCAGCAGGTTGGCGACCACGGTGTCGAACACCCCATCGCCGAAGGAGAGCCGCTCCGCGGCCTCCACCTTGAAGAAGACGCGTTGCCCGACGGCGATCCACGACTTGCGTCGCGCCAGGTCGAGCAGCCCCGAGTCGTGGTCGATGGCCACGAGCTTCGCGCCCTCCATCAGGCGTGGCAGCAGCTCGAAGGTCGGATGACCCGTGCCGCAGCCGAGGTCGAGCACGCTGCCGCGCACGCTGGCGGGCAGCTCCTCCAGGATCATGCGCGCGAAGTGGCGCGTGAAGCGCGGCACCACCACCGCCTCGTAGGCGGCGGCCATGGGAGCACCCGTGCTCGGTCGTTCGCGCACGGCGCCCGGGATCACTCGTCCGCGCTCAGCGCCTCGAACACCCTCAGCGCCGCGCTGGCGAGCTCGCCCAAGGTGGCGGAGGTGTCTTCTTCGGAGTCGTCGAGGCGAACCTCTCGCGGATCGTCCACGAAGCGCGCGATGGCGTCCGCGGCGCTCGGGTCGCCCAGGTCGGCCAAGGCCTCGATGGTCGACGCGACCACGCGCGCGTCCGACGCGCCGAGCAGCTTGCGCAGCAGCGTGATGGGATCGGGCTCCGCGACCTCGAGCACCACCCAGGGCACCTCGGCCAGGGCCGTGTTCAGCTCGCCCGCGGCGATGGCGCGCCCGATGGCGTGGGCCGCCTCCGTGTAGCGCTCGTAGGCCACGTCCCGGAGCGCCTCACCGGCGACCACGCGCACGCTCGCGGCGGGGTGGTCCAGGATGCGCAAGAGGTTGTCGACGGCCTCGGGGCCGGGGACCTGCGCGCTCAGGTCGGCGAGGCGTTCGAGCCGCATCTCCGACTCTTCGCCGTCCTCCAGCTCCAGCGCCTCCGTGGTGGCGCCCCTGATGATCGCCGAGAGGGCGGCGGCGTCCTTGGTGGAGAGCAACTCTTCTTCGGCGGCCCGGAGCAAGCGGTCGGCGTCGAAGATGGCCTCGAGGGAGTCGGTGAGTGACATGCGCCGTGGTTAGCCCCCGGCTGCCATGCGGTCAAGGGCGGGGCGGGCGCCAGCGGGCGACAGGCCGGGCTGCTGCCCACTGCCCGAGCGGCCGCCACGCACGGCTCGCGTGCTCCAGGGACGCCCCGGACGATCGGAGCGCGATCAAAGGCCGCGATCGTGGCACAATGAACCGTGCCGACCCGACTGGAGCTGAAATTCGCGGACGCCGCCGCGCTGCGCGCCGAGTACGAGGCGAACCTTCGGCGCGGCCGCGCCTTCGTGCCCGGCGAGACGGGGTGGCAGGTGCTCGAGGCCTGTCAGCTCGCGATCCTCTTGCCCGATCACGGCGCGGTGATCCTGGCGGCGCGCGTGGTGATGCCGGCCGATCTCCAGCTCCAGATGGGTGGTGTCGGACTCTCCCTCGAGCCTGGGCACGTCGCCGTGCTCGAGGGGCTGCTCGCCGATCTCGAGGCCGCGGCCACGCCGGCCGGCGCCGCGTCAGCGGATGACTCCGCACAGGACCTGAACGATGGGCCCGCTGACGCGTCGGACAGCGACTCCGGCGACGAGCTCGAGGACGCCTCGGAGGGCGAGTCGGAAGGAGACTGGGAGACGGAGCTCGCGGCCGCGGAGCTCGCGGAAGCGCAGGGCGGTGTCAGCAGCGAATTCGCGGACAGCCCCGTGCTGCGCCTGTCGCGCCTGAGCATGCCGGAGAAGCTGAAGCGCATCCGTCGCAGTCAGATCCTGGCGGAGCGCAACTTGCTCGAGCGCATGCTGGGCAAGGCGGGCTGGGAGGCGCTGCTCCAGAACGCGCGGCTGACGATCCCGGAGGTGGCCAAGCTCGCGCGCAAGGGCACCATGCCCAAGCCGCTGCTCGAACGCATCGTGGACAACAAGGCGTGGGTCGCCGCCGCGCCCGTGCGCCGCGCGCTCTTGCAGAACCCGAAGCTGCCGCGCATGGCCATCGCCAACGTGTTGCGCACCGTCCCGCGTCGCGAGCTCGAGCTGATGATGCGGGGGGCCGCCTATCCGTCCGCCGTGCGCGAGGTGATCCGCCGCATGCTCAAGGTCTGAGCGCGACAAACGGACGAGGACGAGGCGTGGCTCAGTGCGCGCCGAGGTCGCGCAGCACGTCGGTGACGTGATCCACGCTGTCGCCCTCGTCGTCCGCGGCGAAGTGACGGCTCAGCTTCATGTCGGGTGTGAGCCGATAGCTCGAGCCAGGTCGCGCCACGAGCCTCATCACCTTCGCGGGCTCGAGCGGCGTGTCCTGCGCCAGGTGCAGCATCACGCGGGTCTTGCTCGCCTCACAGCCCAGCACCTTCAGATCGGAGAGCGCCGGGCCCAGGCTCATCACGCGCAAGAGCTCACGCGCCGGACCGGGCAGCGGACCGAAGCGATCCTCCAGCTCGGCGCCGATCTCGGCCACGGCTTCGGCGTCCTCCGCCTGGGAGAGGCGCTTGTAGAAGGAGAGACGCAGCCCGACATCCGCCACGTAGTCGTCGCCGAGGTGATGCAGCAGATCGAAGTTCATCTCGGTGTCGACGCGATGCTCGAGGGGTGCGCCGCGCAGCTCGGCCACGGCCTCCTCGAGCATGGCCACGAAGAGCTCGAAGCCCACGAGCGCCATCGTCCCGCTCTGCTCGGCGCCGAGCACGTCGCCCGCGCCGCGCAGCTCCATGTCCATGGAGGCCACGTGGAAGCCAGCGCCCAGCTCCGTGAAGCGCTCCAGCGCCTCCATGCGTGCGCGCGCTTCGTCCGTCAGTTTGCTGGGCGGCGGAGTTACCAGATAGCAGTAGGCGCGCTCCCGGCTGCGTCCGACACGCCCGCGGATCTGGTAGAGCTGCGAGAGCCCGAAGATGTCCGCGCGATCCACGATCATGGTGTTGGCGCGCGGGATGTCGAGGCCACTCTCGATGATCGCCGTCGAGCACAGGATGTCGAAGCGTCCGTCGATGAAGTCCGACATCGCGCGTTCGAGCTCGCCCTCCTTCATCTGACCGTGCGCCACGGCGATGCGCGCCTCGGGCAAGAGCACGCCGAGGCGTTGGGCGCGCTCGTACAGGCCTTCGATGCGGTTGTAGACGAAGAAGACCTGTCCTCCGCGCGAGAGCTCGCGGCGAATGGCTTCGCGGATCAGGTGATCGTCCCAGCGGCAGGCGAAGGTGCGCACCGCGCGCCGGTCGACGGGCGCCGTCTTGATCAGCGACAGATCCCTCAGGCCGCCGATGGCCATCGACAGGGTCCGCGGGATGGGCGTCGCGCTCAGCGTGAGCACGTCCACGCGCGAGCGCAGCTTCTTGATGCGCTCCTTGTGCGCCACGCCGAAGCGCTGCTCCTCGTCCACGATCAATAGGCCGAGGCGTGCGAAGTGGACGTCCTTGGAGAGCAAGCGGTGGGTGCCGATGACGACGTCCACGCGGCCATCCTTCAGCGCCGTCAGCGTCTCGGTCTGCTGCTTCTTGCTCACGAAGCGCGAGAGCACCTCGACGCGCAGCGGGTAGTCGGCGAAGCGATCGCGGAAGGTGAGGAAGTGCTGCTGGGCCAGCACCGTGGTGGGGCAGAGCAGGGCGACCTGTCGACCCGCCATGGCCGCGCGGAACGCGGCGCGCAGGGCCACCTCGGTCTTGCCGAAGCCGACGTCACCGCAGACCAGGCGATCCATCGGCCGCGGGGCCTCGAGGTCCGCCATCACGTCGTCGATGGCGTTGGCCTGATCCGGCGTCTCTTCGAAGGGGAAGGTGGCTTCGAACTCGGCGTAGCTGCGATCCGGCTTGCCCAGAGGCTCGCGTGTGGCGGCGGCGCGCTCGGCGTACAGACGCAGAAGATCATCGGCGAGCTTGCGCACCGCCTTGTGCACCTTGTCCTTGGTCTTGGCGAAGCTCTGGCCCCCGAGGCGGTCGAGCTTGGGCGCGTGGCCCTCCTTGCCCGCGTACTTCTGCACGCTGCTCAGGCGCGTCACCGGCAGGAAGAGCCGGTCGCCCTGCGCGTACTCGATCACGAGCACCTCGACGGCGCGCGCGTCCAGGCCCTGCATGCGCTCGTAGGCGCTGAGCGCGATCTCCTTCTTCTCCAGGCCGATGTAGCGACCGACGCCGTGATCGTGGTGCACCACGTAGTCGCCCGGGAGCAGCTCGCGCAGATCCTCGACGAAGGCGGCGGAGGCCTTGCCCTTCTGCGGGCGCTTCTTCCTGCGCCGCGCGCGCGCGCCGAAGATCTCCTCCTCCGTGATGAAGACGACGCCTTCGCTGGCGAGCAGGAATCCGTCGGAGAGCGCGCCCGTGACCACGCGCGCCTTGCCCGACGGGCGACCCTTGACGAACGCCCTCGCGAAGGGCTCGATCTCGCGCTCGACTGGGATCTCGTAGCTCTTCAAGAGCGAGCGCAGGCGCTCGGCCTGGGCGCCGGTGTGCGCGGTGAAGAGCACGTGCATGCCCGCCTCGAGCCAACCCGTCGTGCGCTCGACCAGAGGCAGTAGGACGTCGCCTTCCAGACCCGCCTTGCGTCGCGCCTTGATCTCTCCCGCCAACAGGCTCTGGCTCTCGCCTCCGAGGTGCAGCGGTTCGGTGGCGCAGGTCTCGAGGATCCCGAGCTCGCCCTCGGATGCGTCCGCCACGCCCAGAGCGGCGTAGCGATGGCAGAGCGCGAGAGGCGCCTCGGAGATGCGCGCCAACAGCTCGCCCTCCGAGGTGTAGTGCGCGTCCAGGGAGAAGGCCGGCGCGCCCTCCTCCACGCGCGCCACGCGATCCGAGCTGGCAGTGGCGTACTCCTCACGCACAGCGCTCACGCACGCGGCCGGATCGAGAATCAGCCGTGGCGTGCGCATCGGCAGGTAGTCGAAGAGCGTGTCGAGGGACGGATAGAAGGCGGGCAAGAGGCCGGCGAGTCCGTAGGAGACGCGGCCACTCTCGATCTCCTCGAGCAGCTGTCGCGTCTTGCGCGTGGGCAGGTTCACCTCGTCGCACAGCTGACGCACGGCGCGCGCGGCGCGTTCCCGCTCGTCCTTGCCGAGCAAGGTGTCGCGCACCGGATGCACGAAGAGCGAATCGACCGCCTCGATGCTGCGCTGTGTGTCCGGGTCGAAGCGTTGGATCGAGAGCACCAGCCAGTCGTCGAGCTCGATGCGGTAGGGGTAGCGCGCGCGCGGTGGGTAGATGTCGAGCAGGGCGCCGCGCACGGCGAAGGTGCCCGGATCCTCCGCCACGGGGACGCGCAGATAGCCGCCCTCGCTGAGCCGCTCGATCAGTTCCTCGCGATCGAGCTCCTCCTCGGCACGGATCACGGCGGAGCGCGCCATGACCGCGTCGCGCGGAGGCAGCCGGCGGGAGATGGCGGTTGCGGGCGCCACCACGAAGCGCGTCTCCAGCCCTCGCGCGAGGTGAAAGAGCACGCTCAGGCGATCCATGGTGGCGCGTCGATCCGGCGCGACCTCGAGGTAGGGCGAGGAGTCCAGGCTCGGGAAGAGCAGCACGTCGCCTTCGCGCTCGCGCTCGCCCAGGAAGAAGGAGAGGTCCGCCGCCATGCGTCGAGCCGTGTCGAGGTCCGGCGTGATCACCAGCGCAGGCGTGTCCAGGGAGAGATCGCCGAGCAGGATGCTCAGGACGCCGCTCGGTGTGCCCGCGAGGTCGACGCGGCCTCCCGCGCGCAGCGCGGCTGTGGCGTGGGGGAGTCGTGCGTTGGCTCGGCTGAGCCCCGCGAGCAGGCTGTCGGCGTCCATGATCAGGTCTCGTCCGTCGTGCCCGTCGCGGCCGCTGCCTCACGCTTCTGCAGGGTGCCCAGGCGCGCGGAGAGCCAGGGCGGCGTGATGACGGTGCTGACCATCACCATCAACACGATGGCCATGTAGACGTTGGGCACGATCACGGCCTCGCCGTTGACGTGAATACCCGCGCCCACGTTGGCGAAGATGAGCCCGACCTCGCCGCGCGGGATCATGCCGATGCCCACGGCGAAGCGGTCGGCCTTCTGTCCGCCCACGACGCCCAGGCCCGCGACAAGCTTGCCGATCACGGCGACGACGGACAGGGCGCCCGCGAGGATCAAAGGCTCCGCCGACAGCGCCGACAGATCGACCATCATGCCGGTGCGCACGAAGAAGATGGGTGCGAGCACGCCCACGATGGGCGCGACGTACTCCGAGAGATCACCGGCCGACTTCTTGCCGAAGGGCTTGACGTGCACCTCGTCGAGGATGAGCCCCGCGGCGAAGGCGCCGACGATGGCCGCCAGACCCGCGAGCGACGCGAGCCCCGCGAGTAACAGACAGAGCCCGATGGCCACGGCGGCGAGCACGCCGGGACCACGCAGGCGCGAGGCGGCACGGAACACGCCAGGCATCACGAAGGCGCCGAGGATCAACGCGCCGACCAGGAAGCCCGTCGCCAGGCCGACGATGCGCACCAGCCCGAGTGTGTCGGGCATGGAGCCAGAGCTGGCGATGGACGCGACCACGGCCAGGACGATCAGCCCGAGGACGTCGTCGATCACCGCCGCGCCCAGGATGATCTTCGACTCGACCCGGTCGATGGCGTTCAGATCCTGGAGCACGCGCGCCGTGATCCCGACGCTGGTCGCGCACAGAGTCGCGCCCACGAAGAGGTGCGCCGGCATGCTCTCGTCTGGCAGCAGCCAGGAGGTGACGCCGAAGCCCATCACCATGGGGCCGATCACGCCGATCACGGCGACCAACCCCGACTGGGGCGCCACCTTCTTCATCTCCGTCAGCGTCGACTCCAGGCCGACCTCGAAGAGCAGGAGCACCACGCCCAGCTCCGCCAAGAAGCTCACGCTGGGCATCTCCGCCGCGTGGTCGAAGGCGTGGAAGCCCACCAGGCCCAGGTTGCCCAGGACCATGCCGGCGCACAGCTCCCCGAGCACGGGCGGCTGCTTCATGCGCACGGCGAGCTCGCCACCGAGCTTGGCCACCAAGAGGATGGCCGCGAGCGTGAGCCAGACCATCGGACCCGCGCCGTGGCCCTCCTCGCTGGCCGAGACGAGCGCTGGCGAGATCAAGAGGGCCAGGGGCAGGAGCAGGTGTGGGCGACGGGTGCGCATGGCGGGCGAAACATAGGAGTCGCTCGATCGCGCGGCAAGCGGGGCTCCCGCGCGAAGTCCATCCGCCGCACGAGTTCGCGTATGCTCGCGACTTCCGGATCTGCTTCCGGTCCTCCCCATGACTCCGCGCGTTCGACGCCTGGCCGCGAGCCCACGCGCAGACCTCGTGGTCTACCTGCTCTCGCTGGTGCCCATGTTGCCTGCCCTGGGCGCGGGTCTGGTGGCGGACGATTACCTGCACCGGGGCGTGTTCCTGCGCCTCCCGGTGCTCGGGGGCGGCAGCCCGCTGCTCGGCCTCTTCCGCTTCGCCACGGCGGGGTCCGGGCAGCTTCCGCTACGCGAGATCGGCGTCTTGCCGTGGTCGACGCCGCCCTTCCTCAGCCTGGTCTTCTTCCGTCCGCTCTCGGCCGCGACCCACTGGCTCGACTTCGCCCTCTGGCCTGACACGCCCGTGCTGGCGCACCTCCACTCGCTCGTGTGGTTCGCGCTGGTCGTGTTCCTGGTGCTGCGCCTCTTTCGCTCCTTGGCGCACCGCAAGGTGGCGCTCTTGGCCGCGCTCTTCTTCGCGGTCGATCCGGCGCACGCCTGGCCGGCGGGCTGGATCGCCAACCGCAACGCGCTCGTGGCCATGGCCTTCGGGCTCGGTGCGCTCTTGCTGCATCAGCGCGCGCGTCGTGGCGGCCGGCTCTTGGGGCTGTGGCCCGCGCTTCTCTGCTTCGTGGCCGCCCTGTGCGCCGCCGAAGCGGGCCTCGGCGTGTTGGCCTATCTGGTGGCGAGTGAGCTGTGGCGGGAGCGAGACAGCCTGCGTCGGCGCCTCTTGTGGCTCGCGCCCTACGCCGTCGTCGTCCTCGTCTGGCGCCTGCTCTACTCGCACTTCGGCTTCGGAGCGCGTGGGTCCTCGCTCTACGTCGATCCCGTGCGCGAGCCCCTGAATTTCCTCTTCGCCGTGCTTCAGCGTGGGCCGCTCTTGCTCGCCGGTCACTTCAGCGTCGGGCCCATCGACGGCTGGATCCTGCTGCCCACGGCGCTGCAGATCGCATGCTCGGTGGCGGCCACAGTGCTCGTCGTGCTCGGGCTGCGCTGGCTCTGGCCCGCGGTGAAGGATCCCGACGGGCGCTTCTGGCTGGGCGGGATGCTGCTCTCCCTGTTGCCCGTATGCGCCGCCTTTCCCACCAGCCGGCTTTTGCTCTGGCCCAGCGTGGGCGGCTTCTTGCTGCTCTCGCGCCGGGTGTGGATGGCCTTCGACGACGACGCGCCGGCCGGAGCTCCGAGACTGCGACGCTGGCCTGCGCGGCTCGCGCTCTGGGTACACCTGCCCTTCGCCCTGCTCAGTCTCCTGGCCGCCTTCGCCTCCCTGCGGACCACGGATCTGATCTTCCGCTTCGGCGCCGATCACGCGCCGAACGACGCCGCGCTAGCGCAGCAGTCCCTGGTGTTCGTGAACGGCAACGACTTCATCAGCTCCTACACGCTGCTGACGCGCATGGTGGAGGGCACGGGGGTCGTGTCCCGGCGCGTGGTGAAGCTGAGCTACGTGCTCGATCGGGTGGAGGTCGAGCGCGTGGACGAGCGCACGCTCAGGCTGCGGCCGGAGAACGGCTTCCTGTTCCAGGTCTCCGATCGGCTGCTCTACTCGCCCGACTTCGCGCTGCCCGCGGGCACGACACTCGAGTCGCCCGACTTCTCTGTGGAGGTCCTCGACGCCACGCCCGAGGGCCGACCTCTCGAGGCGGACTTCCATTTTCACCAGAGGCTCGAGAGCGCGAGCTATCGCTTCATCTGCTTCGACGCCGGGCAGCTCGTGCCCTTCCCCTTGCCCGCCGTGGGTCAGACGCGCGTTCTCGAGCCCAGTTTTCCCACGCTCTACGAGTAGCCGTCAGCGCTCGTCGACGAAGACCGCGCCGTCGAAGTCGTCGGCGCTGAAGGGCAGATCGAGGCGGCCCTGGCGCGGGTGCAACTCTTGGTAGGGATTCGGGGGCACGGGGAAGCGCGTCGGGTAGTAGTTGCGCTCGATGATGCTGTAGGCCGCGCGTCGGCTCAGTGGCGTGAGGGCTCGAAGGCGTGCTCGTACGCTCGGCGTCTTGCATCCGTCGATGCAGGCATCGACCGCCGCTTCGTCGTAATGGCTCGGCTCGAAGGCGGCGTCGACGGCGTCACCCCGGAAGGGCGCGGGCCTCGGGCCTGCGCGCCAGAGGGAGGCCTCGTCCGCGCGCGCGAAGGGATCCACCGGCTCACCGTTCAGCCAGACGTTGAAGTGCACGTGGGGCACGCCGAAGGGGTAGGTCGCGAAGCCGTCGAGGCCGCTGTAGCCGGAGAGCGCGATGGGCGCGGCACGTTCGAGTACGTCCCCTTCCACGACCAGCGCGCGCGCGAGGTGCGCGTAGCACGTCATCAAGCCCTGCCCGTGGTCGATGAAGATCTTGAGCCCGCCGCGGTTGAATTCGGAGAGCACACGCACCACCGCGCCCGCCGCCGCCGTGTGCACGGTGGTGCCCACGGGGATGCACAGGTCCGTGCCGTTGTGGCTGTCGTAGGTCAGCGCGCGCCCGCGAAAATCCTCCACCTGTGTGCGCTTCACCGACCATCCCGCCTCCACGGGCGTCTGCCGGTGATTGAAGAGGTTGGTCAGGATCACCTGACGCGGCACCGTGTCGCGTCCGTGCCACAGCGGCCAGGCCATGCCCGGTCGCAGCAGCTTCAGGCTCGAGAGACCCATCTGGCTCTTGGGCACGTCCTCCTCGCCCCGCAGTGCGACGAGCGCCTGTCGGTAGCGCACGCCCAGCGGGCGCAGGCCCATGGCCTCGATCAGCGGTATGCGTGGTCGCCGTGTCATGCGCGCAGTGTAGTCCATTCGAGCCATTCGCGCGGCGGTCGGGGGCCTCTCGGGAATGCTTGCCATCGCCTGCCGGGAAGTATTGAATGCCCATTCAATCGGCCCAGCCGAAGGAGAACGCCATGAAGCGCACGATCTACGACGACGACCACCTGCTCTTTCGCGACGCCTTTCGCAGCTTCCTGACGCGCGAGATGTTGCCGAGGCAAGAGGCCTGGCGCGAGGCGGGCATGGTCGAGCGCTCGGCCTGGCAGAAGGCCGGTGACGCGGGCTTCCTCTGCCCCTGGCTGGAAGAGGAGTACGGCGGACCGGGGGGCGACTTCCTCCACTCCGCGATCGTCATGGAGGAGCTGGCGCGCGCCCACGAAGCGGGCTTCGCCCTGCCGCTGCATTCGGACGTGGTCGTGCCCTACATCCACCGCTTCGGGGACGAGGCGCAGAAGAAGCGCTGGCTGCCGGGCTGCGCCTCCGGCGAGTTCATCACCGCCATCGCCATGACCGAGCCGGGCACGGGCTCGGACCTGGCCGCCATCGCCACCACGGCGCGGCGCGAGGGCGAGGAGTACATCCTCGACGGCAGCAAGACCTTCATCAGCAACGGCATCCTCTGCGACCTGTGCGTGGTGGCCGCGCGCACGCCCGACGCCAGCGACCACCCCCACGGCCAGCTCAGCCTCTTCGTGGTCGAGGCCGAGCGTGAGGGCTTCGTGAAGGCGACCAAGCTGAAGAAGATGGGCATGGCCTCGCAGGACACGGCGGAGCTCGCCTTCGATGGCTGTCGCGTACCCGTGGAGAATCGTATCGGACCCGAAGGCGCGGGCTTCTTGATGTTGATGCAGAACCTACAGCAGGAGCGCCTGGTGGTGGCCATCGGCGCGCAGGCTCTGGCCGAGCAGGTGGTCGAGGAGGCCGTCGCCTACGCCAACGAACGCAAGGCCTTCGGTCGATCCATCGCGCGCTTTCAAGCGCTGCAGTTCTCGTTGGTCGATCAGGCCACCAAGGTGGAGGTCGGTCGCGCCTTCCTCGACAACCTGGTCGCGGCGCACGCGGCGGGCGAGGAGCTGGTGAAGGAGTGCTCCATGGCCAAGCTCTGGCAGTCGGAGATGTGCGGCGAGGTGGTGGACGCCTGCCTGCAGGTCTATGGCGGCTACGGCTACATGGACGAGTACCCCATCAGCCGCGACTACGTGGACGCGCGCGTCCAGCGCATCTTCGCCGGCACCAGCGAGATCATGAAGCTGATCATCGCGCGCCGCATGGGCCTCGGCGAGTAGAGCTTTGCGCGCAACGGTCGTGGACCAGCTTCGGTCACGCCCCGTTCTCGGTAGGGCGCGGGCTCGTCGCTGAGGATTGATCACAAGTCCGTTTGAGACAGCCTTGGACGCGCAAGCCGCACGGGAGGGTCGTTCTCCGGGGGACGGCGGCCTTGCACATGCGAGCGCTTGGCAAGGACCGCAGGCGTGGCAGGAGGCGCTCGCGCAAGGCTGTCTCGCCGCACGCGCCAAGTCAGGTTTGGGTCGCAGCGACTCGGCACGCGCGGAGCGCCCTCCGAGCGACCCTCCCGGGCTCGGCGACGACG
>Ga0210033_1002955_pt1 | contig 14110 bp, 20 predicted proteins | sample CryGeymeta201501_FD_185465 | JGI IMG/M metagenome (GOLD analysis project Ga0210033, IMG submission 185465) | Groundwater microbial communities from Crystal Geyser aquifers in Utah, USA - Crystal Geyser metaG 2015-01 (SPAdes) (version 2) | ecosystem: Environmental > Aquatic > Deep subsurface >... | reverse complement strand
TAGTTTGGTAAGTTGGCATTAGCCACATAATAATAAATAATAGTAGTAAAAAACCTCAACTAATGAAGTAAGTCTGAGACTTGGATTGTGATCGCGACAGGATTATTCTACAACACATAAAACACAGATTAACAATATAATATATTTTATTCGTGGCTTTTTTGTGCCAAAATTTGTTTTAATCGAGTTAATTTTTCTTCAATATTTCTTATTATAAGGGGCGCCGATTCATAAATTTGGGCATCTTCATTTACAACTATATCGGTATCATCCTTAAATAAATAGTTTAAATCAATATCCGGATAAGCATCAACAATTTTTTTTATAAAATCATAATTTGGCTTATTTGAATTAAGATATCTACTGATCATCGTTTCACTATAACCAACAGCTTTACTGATTTCCTTATTAGAAATTCCTCGTTTTTCAAAATAAAAACTAATCTTTTTATGAAAATCCATTATTTAGAATGATTATAAATTTCACTTATATGTATATTTTTTTCATAAAATATACTCTGGTATCAATTATTTATATATATTTGTACAAGTTTATACCTATATATACAAATATTATGACAAATATACAAAGCAAAACCGAACAAAAAAAGGTGCAAACGCACATTGACGAAGCTTTTAAGTTTTTAGATTTACATCTTCCCTCTCCTTATGCTAATGAAGTTGTACAAATTCTAAAAGAAAATGGCGTAGATATTAAGGCTTCTTTAGTTAGAAATATTCTTCACAAAAAAATGAAGCCCCGATTAGATATTTTAAATGCGCTGCTATTATTAGCTAAAAAAAATCAGCAAGAAAAACAATTATTAGAAACTAATTTAAATTAAAATACCATGACACTTACAAAAAACTCAAAGCTCTACCCAGGTATGAGCGGAACAGGTATCGAATTTTTCACCGTCGAGGGTGAAGTTAAAGCACTAAGTAATGGCCAAGTAAAAGATTTTACACAACTGCCATTTGCTACCATTCAATTGCTTGATGAAGCAATAAATGAAGATTACGACGCTAGATTGGCTTTGTTAGAATGGCATCCCAATAGTAAATATGATCGTTTACAACAATTTGCAAGCTGCCGTTTTGGCGGACTTGATTTTAAAGCCGATATCCAAAATCACATTTTACAAAAAGGTGAATACTTAAACTGTTCTGTTCGTGCTACCTGTGTTTTTAATGGTAAAATATGTAACAAGCCAATGTTTAAAGAGGTAGAGTTAACCCCTGCAGATGTTACTTTAATGCAACTCACATCAACTTCTCTTACAAATGAAACCATTGCCGAAGAAATGCAACTGGCATTTGGCACATTTCATAAACTCAAAAAACAACTTTACGCCAAGCTTGGTGTACAAACAAAACAAGAGGTTGCTTTAATTGCCAACTATCTTAACATTATCTAGCCTTTCGGCTAGGTGTACGTTCTTTTTGCGCTCGCGCATTTTTATTTGATTAATAAAACCACCGTTTAGGCGGTGGTTTTTAAAACAACCTTAAAATGATTTGTGTATTAACAAACTAGAAACTCATGATTTTAGATGAACTTAACTATATCCAAAAAGAGCTCAAGGCAATTGCTGCCCAATCGGCACAAGTTGAAGCCACTGAAAATATCTCGCAAGAAGAGCGCCAACATTCACGTGAAGCCATTTATAGAAGAGCAGCTCATTTGCAAAAACTCGAAAAAACGATTATTAGAAATCTTAGCGTTACAGCAAGAATTGTTAAATCTAACAGATCCTGACAAATATATTTTTGTAAAAGAAGTCAATCAACTCATAAAACTCATCATCAAAAAATATAACAGATTACAAGAATTATTACAACCAATTAATAACACACCAAAAACCGTAAAAGACTATTATGAACGACTTATTAAACCATCAAAAAATATTCATAACCGATAATTATACCAAAATGAGCCGTAAAAAAATGGCAGCTCATTTAAATATTAGCGTGTACGGTGTAAAGAATTTTATGGCTAAAAATAATCTTAGAATATCTAAAGGAGAAAGTAGAAAGCTAGCTAGTATTTCTCTATCAAATAAAACCTCTTTCACAAGCAAAGAAGATAATTTTATCAAAGAAAATTATTTAATACTACCTGTAAAAACAATTGCAGCGCAGTTAGAAAGAAGCGGCTATGGCATTCGATGGCGTTTAAATAAATTAGGATTGGTTATTCCTAAAGAAATTATTGAGCAGCGCAAACAAGAATCTTATTATAAAAAGGGCTCTACGCCAGCAAATAAAGGTTTAAAACAAACTGAATATATGTCGGCAGAACAAATTGAAAAAACCAAACCAACACACTTTAAAAAAGGACACTTACCACATAATGCCATTGGTGTGAAAAATGGAGACCTTAGAATAAGAACAAATCATAAAGACCGTAACGGACGTCAATACAAATGGATTCGTATTTCATTAGGTCACTGGGAAATGTTACACATCTATAACTGGGAGCAACTTAACGGTACAAAACCAAAAGGTAGCATTTTAAGATTTATAGACAATGATTCTATGAATTGTGATCCCGCCAACTTACAGCTTATAGATATGCGCACAAATATGGCACTCAATACCATCCACCGTTATCCGGATGAATTAAAACGACTTATCAAATTAAATTCTAAACTTTTTAAAATAACACAAAATGCAAGAAGAAATCAAGAATAAACTAGACCAAATAATTGACAAGTCCTTTCTTTATGGAGGAAAAACAATTACCGTTAAAAGATACATTCAATTGAGTACCGGTACAATTGTTATTAAAACTGATTCACGCTCATTTAGCTTTTTCAAAATAGAAATTGAAGAATTTATCAATGATCTAATACCAGTAAAATCAGTTAAACTCCCGCAATCATTTAGACAGATTGATAATGAAGCGGAACAGAAGCTTCCGGCTGTACCATCTTTTAACTACCAAAAATCTGAGAATTATATTAAGATTGAAAAGTCTTTAGCCGATATGATAGATAAGGTTATAACCGATGTGTCAACCATTCCGCAAGCAACTGCCTTATGCAATATTGCCAATACCATAATTAATCTTGAAAAACAACAACTCAACTTTTTACGCGCAACAAAGCAAATTAAATAATTAATCAATGTCTGGAAACTCTCAAAAAATAATAGCATTCAATTATTTCGGTGGTAAATTTACTTGGTTAGATTATTTGTATGCTGAAGTACCTTATGATATCAAACATTTTATTGATTTATTTGGAGGTAGTTTTTCAGTGTCATTAAATTACAGAGGGAATATTATCAGAACAGCCAATGAAATAAATGGCGACATCACCAATTTTTTTGAGGTACTCAGAGAACACACTAACGAATTAATGCAAAAATTAATTTTTACACCTTGTTCTGAATTAGAATACAATAATTGTTGGATACCTTCAGATAATAAAATAGAGCAAGCCAGACGTTTTTATGTAAGAATTAGGCAGTCATTTTTTGGTCTCGGCGCACAACGCCAAAACAAAGGATGGCACATGGCAAAAGAACAAGTTAATTGTGTGGGAGGAGAAACTGTAAGTCGATGGAATAATGCCTTGATAAAGCTTGAAAATGTAGCCATAGAGCTACGTAAAAATTATCAAATAACCAATCAAGATTATGCTGCTTGTATCGATAAAATAGACTTTAAACAAGCCTTCTTTTATTGTAATCCACCTTATTCAAAACGGAGTCGTAAATCTCACAATGATTATAAATATGAGTTTAACGATGAACAACATTTTCAACTTTCCGAAAAATTAAAAACCATTAATGGTTATGCTATGATTAGCGGATATGATTGTTCATTAATGAATGAGTTATATAAAGATTGGCGCAAAGTAAAGTTTCCGGTTAAAAAAAATAATATCAGATCTGGCGAAGTACAAGAATGTATTTGGATGAATTATTCAAAAATAAAATGTAACGGACAATTAAACTTAGTATAATAATCAATCAATTATGAGCAAATATGAAAAATAAGGTTTGGAAATATGACAATCAAGGGAACGAACGCTCTTTAGATGAACAATTAGTTAGGCGTGAAAATGATTTAAAAATAGCAAAAGCTCATGTTGACTGGTATAATAAACATCCGCTTTCATCTAATGAAATCAAAAATAATATTACTAAAAAACACCATTTAGAACACTTAAATGAAGTTTTAAATGATATTAAAAAAATTAATGTAAAAATTAAATAATCAATCAATTATGAGCAATCAAGAAAAAATAGACATTTTAAAAACTGAGTTTTTAGAAAACGCTTCAAAAATGCACGAATTAAAAAGAAGGCAAAAAGAAATTTTTAAAGAAGCTGGCAATTTAGTTAAATCTAAATTAACTGGTAATTGTATTTTGTGTACACATCTTGGTTTTGATTTTGAAGAAGTAGGTATTCAACATAAATGTAATTGTAAAAAATAGAATTATGACACTAGCATTTATGACCAAACTAAACGGCGAGCCTACTCATTTTGTAGATAAAATTTTAGCCAGTTTTTACGATGATATTCAGGTTCAAGAATATTACTACGAAAATAGAGATAAAATAAAGCCTTACATAATACCTGAGCGTTGTTTTACTCCAAAGCTCCACACTATTAGAGATGACAAAAACCACCGTTGGAAAGCCGGTAACGACATCCATTTTGTAATAAACAACCACCAGAAAAATAGACTTCAATTTTTACCAATAGTTAAATGTATTAGCACCCAAAGTATAGAATTTAGGTATCCGCTGTCTTCAAGGTTTCCGATTATTTTAATCGATGGTAAACGCATCACTATTCAAGCTGAAGATGCACTTGCAATTAACGATGGGTTTAAATCTTATACCAATTTTATAACTTATTTTAATGAAAACTTCACAGGAACGCTCATTCATTGGACAGCCCTAAAATACTAATCAATAATCAAATAAAGAACAACACTAATGGCGTACATTAAACCCGATTTTATAGAAGACTTGCTCTCAAAAGTTGACATTAAAGATATTATATCCGATTATACCGAAATTAAAAAGAAAGGCGCTCACTTTTTTGGGCTCTCTCCTTTTACAGCCGAAAATTCACCATCATTTTGTGTCAATGTAGCCAAGCAACGGTATAATTGTTATTCGTCTGGTAAATCGGGTAATGTGGTAACTTTTTTAATTGAAAAAGAACATTTAACTTATCCCGAAGCCATTGAAACCATCGCTAAAAAATACGGTATCCCGGTGCAATACGAAAATGAAGAAGTGGCAAAAGCACATAAAGAAGCTGCCATTAAACGCGAATCGTTACGCCCAATTTTAACTGAAGCGCTTGAGCGTTATCAAAAAGAATTTATAAGCCTTCCGGTTGATCATCCTGCCAAAGTAGAAGTGTTTCAACACCGTCAATACGATAAAGAAATTGTTTTAGATTGGCAAATTGGTTATGCGCCTGGTAACGATTTCATCTTTAAAAAAGTTGAAGCTGACGGCCGTTTAAAATTAGCTCAAGAAATTGGTTTGGTTGGTCCAAAATGCGATAAGCTTTGGGACCGTGTTCTCTATCCTATCCACGACGTAAATGGATTGCTTATTGGTTTTGCCGGTCGTGATTTATCCGGAAAGAAAACATCGGCTAAATGGCTTAATCCTTCAGAAAGTATCGTCTATAAAAAAGATAAAACTTGGTTTGGCTTAAATCGCGCAAAGAATAATATCATCCATACTGGTGAAGCTTGGTTAGTTGAAGGCTATAACGATGTTATTGCCTGGCAAACAAATGGTATTTTAAATACCATTGCGCCCTGTGGCACCGCTATAACCGAAAATCAAATCAAACTTTTAAAGCGTTTTTGTACACGTATTAATTTTTGTATGGATGCCGATAAAGCCGGAATCAAATCGATGTTAAAATATATTCCAGTTTTTTTAAAAGAAGGCTTTAGAGTTAATGTTATAAAGCTACCAAAATGTGATCCTGATGATTTTGTTAGGATACAAAATGAAGCGATTGATATCAATAAAGAACTCATTAAAAATATATTTAAAACACGTGAAGAAGAAAAAACACCGGAAGAAATAGCTGTAGAATTAGAGGCAGATCCTGCCCTAGTTTCAAATATTATAGGGTTATCTGCTCAAGATCGTGAAAGGTGGCCACTCGATACCGTTATAAAATCTGAAGCTGAAACAGCCGATGGTTTTAAAGTTTTGATGGATGCTAATCTAGGCGGTTCTGAACTTGATAAAAGCATCGGCGCGCAACATTTATGCGAAGTCATTGCAACCATACAAGATGATTCGTTTAGAGAGATATATTTAGGATGGCTTCAAAAAGAGAGCAAACTCACCAAAGCAATTCTAACTAAATGGGTAACTGCCGCCACTACGCAAAATAAAAAAGAAGCACCAAAAGATGCCTCAGCATCTAAATACAATATCCCAAAAGATGTAACCGTACCATTTGATGAAATAAAGGACGATATTTTTAAATATTCCCTTTTTATGGCGAACAACAAAATTTATATGATGTTTGGCGAAGATGGCAATTATAGCTTTCGTCCCGTCTCAAATTTCAGCATAGAAATCATCCAGCACATGCAAGATGAAAAGTTTCCGATGAAACTAATCCGGATAAAAAATATTCACAATCTTGAAAAGATATTCGACATTCCCAGTGAATATCTAAATACACCAATGGCTTTTGACAATGCGGTAACAGCTCACGGTAATTTTTTGTGGGATGCAGGGCGTAATGAATTTCAAAAATTACGAGCTTATCTGTTTGACAGGATGGGAACCGGACGAAAAATAGATGTGCTCGGGTGGCAATCAGAAGGTTTTTGGGCTTGGAACAACACAATAACCTTGACGGACGGAAATTCATTTCCCATAGATGAAAACGGAATTTTTATTTTTGAGAAGATCTCGTACTACATTCCTTCAGCTAATAAAATTTATGCCAATAATCCGTTTAAATATGAACCACAAAAGAAATTCAAAAATAGTATTTCACAGATTACCTTTAAAAATTATGTGGCTAAGGCTATGCAAGTACACCGTGATCATACCATTACTTGTGTTCTTTTTGCACTGGCATCCGCATTTCAAGACATTGTGACCAAAGAGTTAGGAAACTTCCCTATTTTTTATCTCTATGGACCGGCCTCTACAGGTAAAGACCAATTAGCACAAATAGCCCAGAGTTTTTTTGGCGAACCACAAACACCTATTAATTTAGAAGGTGGCGCATCTACTTTAAAAGCGAAAGTGCTAGAGCTTGCACAGTTTCAAAATGCCATATCTCATTTTTCAGAATATAAACGTGGCGATGCTAATGTTGATGGAATTTTAAAAGGCTTTTGGGATCGTAACGGTTACAAACGTGGTAACATCGTCAGTTTTATAGGAGTAGAGTCCATTCCTATTTTAAGCTCAGTCATTTTAACCGGTAATGAATATCCAGACAACGAAGCTTTAATTACACGCTGTTTATGGAATGAGATGACTAAAAGTGAATTTTCTGACGAAGAAGTTAAAACTTACGAAGAGTTACAAGATATGACCAAGGGCGGTATTTCATCATTTGCAAATGATGTTTTAAAGTACCGTGGTGAGTTTCAAAAAAACTTTCAAAACAAATACAGGATGTTTAAAGAAACCTTTGCAGAGCGGATGCCTGATGTTAAAAGCAGAATGATTTCTAATGTTTCTATTTTAGGAGCTACCTACGAAATTTTTAAAGAAAAAGTGGATTTCCCTTTCACTTTTACCCAAATGCTTGAACATTTTATGAGTTGCACCACGCAACAAATGCACAAGCTCAATTCAGCATCTATCATCAATAAGTGGTGGGATTGTTTTTTATCGTCGCTACGCGGACATAAAGATGATAGGTTAACACTTGGTGTTGATTTTAAAACCGAACAAGGCAGCTTATTTTTTAATATGACCAATGTTTATAACAAAGTACAACGCCAATGGTGGATTCAATATCACGAAGCCATACCAGGAAAAAGTACGATGATAGATCAGCTTAAAAAGGAATCAACATTTATAGCTACTCATAAAGCAGTATGGATAAGTACCGGTAATAATACATCAGCATTCGAAATCAACTTTAAAAAGCTCTCAATTTATGATGAACTCTATAACGCTATGCAATTTCAGATGTCAGAAGGTGGTTTTTTTGAAAATTCCAATCCCCCTGTCACCCCCAAAGAACAAAATATATCCAAAAATGAAAATCAAGAATTTTTTAATTATGATGAAAAATAACGTCCACACTTTCCACATAGACTTAAAGTATTATAATTTAATTAATTATATAGTGGTAAAGACGTGGAAAGTTGTGGAAGTTGTGGAAAGTGTTTTGAGTTTCCACATGTTTCCACATGATTTTTTGGATAATATATTGAAAGTCAGCTTTGTGGAAATGTGGAAAATAAAACATCGTTTTTAACAATAATTTCTTGTAAAAAAAAAATATCAATGAGCTATTCTAAGTCAGAAATAGAAACCATTTTTAATAACTGTTTAAATGTTAATCAGTTATATAAAGTGTGTGAATTATTTGGTTTTCTAATTAAAGAAAAATCACAACAAAACAGTTTACACCTTCACATGGCAGCAAATTTAAAATATCGAAAATTAATAGAAAATGAAAGCAACAAAGATTAATATTCATCTAAAAATAGCTTCAATTGAAGATATTTATAAACATGAAAGCCTAGATATTTTTGAATTCAAACTCATTTTTATTAAATCAATGATTACACATGAATTTGAAGGACCTTATGAACTTCAAGAATCGGTTGATTTCTTAGAAATAACAAATATGATATCACATAGTATGATCTATGTTATAGATGACAGCGATGAATCTGATTTACAATTAGATTTAATCATCCGCGAAGCCACAGCCGATGATATTAAAATAAATCAAAAGCACCTAAAGCTAGGCTTGAGATATTATTTAAAAATAAAGAATGGAATTAATGGTCCTTATTTTTTAAATACCTACACAAAAACTGCTCAGTTAAAAGCTGATTTAGACAATGACTTATTATATATTGTAGCCAAAAGACAACAATTTCAATTTATTAACCTTAAAAAAACTGCCTAATGAAAGAATTTATCCTAATCGGAACCTTACAACTATGTTCATTTGTATCAGGATTAACCTTATTAATATTTATATTTTCAATTTTACCAACCTGTCTTTTTATAGCATTAAGTCTGGTAATATTTTTAAAATATTATATTGATCAAGTTGATAAGGAATTTGAAAACCGTACACCCGAAAACATAAAACTGATTGAAGATCTTTACGATGAAATACCACATCAAGAAGTATTAATAAAACCGGAACTCATACAAGTATCTGAAATGTACCGCGATTCAATGCAAGGCACAGCATCCGAAGGTAGCATAGCTTGGATGGCTACTACAAAAGCAATTGATAATTATTATAAACAATTAAAATAAATAATATGTTTCCAAGGTCTATAAACAATAGGGAAAAATCCAAACTAAAGACTATAAAAGAATTAGGCGAGGCTTATGAATTAAAATTCAATTATTCAAAATACAGCGGTGGTTATATGGCAAATATTCCAAAATTAAAAGAAACGTGGTGTCTCAACTCCGGCTAACTAAGCAATAAAACACGGTGCCGCAGGGCATCTGTTTTATTGACAGTTGAAAGCAGTATGACGCAGGCGGTAACGCCGAGTAATATTGCGTAATTAAATTAACATTTCTTGTAAAATTTAACACATTTTGTGTTATAAAATACTTATAAGTAGATTTTTTAAATAAAAATATACCTATAAGTAGATTATTTTATATATTTGACAAAAGTTATAAAAATGTCAGTTCTCGAAAAAGTTAAAATTAACCCTCAAATTTGTGGTTTAGAACTCGACTTCTCCGGAGAATTATACCCGGAACAATCAAAAACACTTCAAAATTTTTTCAATAGTAAAGGCAATCAGTTAACCTGGAATAATACCTATTTTGGCAAAACGACTATTCGGTTTAATGAAACCTCAAAAAACACCACTTCCGGTTTAAAATTTACGCAAGAATTATCGATTAAATTTCCGAGTAATGATGGTTCTAGATCTGATCGGATAGCTATTTTTAGGAAAGTAAAATTTTTGCGTTTACTGCTATCAAACAATACTTCGTTAGTAATGGGCAGAAACGACTATTTTCAAAACAAACGTCCAAACTTAAGTTTCCAATCAGATATCACTTTTACAACAGTAACATTTACAACTGAATCAATTTTTGCCGTAGGTTTTGTTGAAATTGTAGATATATCAGGCATCGCAAACCAACTCTTTCCGGCAGATATCCCCATAACATTTATAAATATTTAAAACCATTTCAAGTGCAAAACATTATTCCAGTTAAGATAAGACCGCACTTAATTCCTTTTTTCTATAAAGAATTCAGAGGTGTGGAAGCCTATTATCTTAACAAAAAAGTAAAAGCTTGTAAGATTAATATTACAAGCTCTATTGGTAAAATGTTTAAAATTACACTCGAAAAAGCTGGCTTTCCCGAAAAGATTGATAAATTCAATATTTACATATCCGTATCAGAAAGAAACTCAAGTACTGAAAAATTTGAAGCTAAAATTTATAAGTGTGTTTCCGGAAAATATGCCTTTTTAAAAGTACCCGAAAAAGTAGCCAATGATATCAATGATATTTTAGAGGACCAATTCAGAATTGCATTTGTAGCGAGAGTTTCCGGAGCGCTACAATACGCACCCAGCATCACCGTAAAAGAAGTTATTGAAGATTTTATGATTGAATATAAGCTAGATGAATACGGCTACCAGTTACGGTCGCTAAGAACTTTATACAATCGCTCTATCAATAAAGGGGCATTATTAAGCCGGATGCAAAGCAAATTTTCTAATCGCGTTCTTAACTATGCCTTTTAATTTTTTCATGTCGCATACATAAAAATTGATGAAACTATTTTTGAAACAAATATTTAATTGTGTCAGTAATATTTCCTTTATTAATTGAAAACAAAGTCGATCATCCAGATAGAGTTATCGCCTTACAAGGTATCTTATCAAAATATTATACCACTGCCGAAGAAGCAAATCTTAAACGTGATGCCATTAATGAACTGTATGATTTATATATTGTTATAAAAGAAAATAAAATAACAGGTGTTCATACCGAACTATTAGTTTCAAATTTCCCTACGGTTGGAGATATCCACACATCATATAAAGCAGTTAAAGAACCCATAACCAATGATAATGGTTATTATCATTATGAGGTTGGCGTAGGTTATGTTAAAGACATTTCTGACATTTCAGAAAGAACAGAAAGGATAGCCGCCGATGCAATTTTGCAAAATAACATTGATGCCGAAGTTAATAATAGACAACTTGCTGATGGTTATCTTGAAGAATATATTGATAATGAAACAAATAGCCGTATAAATAGTTATACAATTTTAGAAGCTAATATTAATGCCGAAGTAGCAACACGATTAGCTGATGATAATACTTTACAATCTAACATAAATGCAAACGATAGATTTATAGGATTTTTTATTAATGATAATGTAACCCCTACATTATTTATGTACCCTACTAACACAAAAGGAAGTGGTGCGTATTTTATCAAAAAAAGATTATCCGATTCAGCTATTGAATTAAATATTTGGGATGATAATTTATCAGGTTGGGTTGGTCTAGGATATATAAAAGACATTAATACTTCTTTATCATATTTAAATGCCGTAGTAATAGAAAATGATCTTAAAAGTGATAATGCCGATACAATTTTACAAGCTAATATTGATGCCGAAGGTGCTTTACGTGGAACTGGTGATTTAGATGCCCAAGCTAATTTAGATAGCGAAACTTTAGCAAGATTAAATGCCGATGCTGTTATTCAAGCTAACATTGATGCCGAAGCCGCTACAAGATTAGCAAAAGATAATACTTTACAAGGTAATATTGATTCCTTAACTACCGACGAAAGTTTATACCGTGATGGCAATATTTTTAGATCCAACATTTCAGATTTTACCGAACAATTTACGTGGCACACTGCCGCCAGCACTTCATTTGTTTTATCATTTGAGCCAACATATTTACAAAATATTTGTATAAACGGCACTAGGTTGTTTAGCGATGTACAATATTCAGTAACTCTGCCAAATATCATAAACATTCTTTCGGCTTTAGCCGATGGTGATGTAATAACTATTCAATATCAACATAAAATAACATAAAATTATGAGTACATTTTCTTATTCAAAGACAGAAACAGACGTTAAAATACTGGCTAAAATAGCCGAAAAAGCAGTAACCCCCAACGCCCGACTAGCTCAACTCGAGGCCAATCAAGTAGCCGGTACGCCGCTAATGATAGATAATGCGTTTGTACAGGGTTTCACTTGGGATAGCGCAACCGATGTAGGCACTAGAACAGGCTCATTAAAAGGGTTACCATTAAGTGTGAGTCCAGGTAACGCAAACTTACCTATTCACAGCGAAATAAAACGTTGCTTAAAGACCGATGCTGGTGTAGATACTGTTTTGGATGAAGTTTATACCCTTAATAAAATTGGTATGACACCACTTTCAATTGGCGCGGTTACAACTGCCACAGCTGGTAAATTAATTGATGCAGCCGCTACCTTTATTACTAAAGGCGTGGTTGCTGGTTTGTGTGTAAAAAATTATAATACAAATACGGTATATATGATAACTGCTGTTGATTCTGAAATTCAGTTATCAGTTAAATCTATTAATGGCGTTGCTTTTGCTTTAGGCGACACATATTATATAGGTACAGCTAAATTTGACGGTTCAGAAGGCAATGTGTTCTCGCGTATTCCTAAATTTTACGAATATCACGGCTTATCAAGCACACTACATTCTTGGGGCGCTTCAATTTATAAAATGCCAGGTTATACAATTCACCCAGATTTTATAAAAGATGGTGTTGAGCAAGATTACATTTACGTAGGTTCATTTGAAGGTTCAATGTTTGACGCCTCAACAGCTGCTATGGCTACTGATGCTGTTGCTATAGCAAATAGTTACGCTGCTGGCGATAAATTATGCTCTTTGCCTTTCCAATGCCCTAAAGTAAAAGAAACTAGAGCAAAATTTAGAACAATGGCAGCTGCACGTGGCACAGGATTTAGACAGTTGACTTATTATAAACATTCGGCTATTCAATTACTTTATTTAATAGAATATGCCAATTTTAATTCTCAAACTTGCATTGGCTCTGGTAGAACAAATTTATCAGGTGGCACTTGGGTTGCTGACAGTTATATCGGTAGGACAGGTATGAGTTTGGGTGACGGTAATACAACTAATAATGTTAGCCTTAACGGTCCGGCAGGTTATTTAACCGATTATATGACCTATCGAGGTATCGAAAATTTATATGGTAATGTTTGGAAAATGATAGATGGTATTGCTTGGGATGGTAGATGGACAGGTGCCGCTGCTGCACAACCAGTTTATGTTACAAATAACTCAAATTATTTTCAAGATCAGTTGCCTGATAACCAATTAGCGGAAGTTGCGCCATATATTGGCGCATTAGCAGGTTATATTTCAGATATTCAAGATATGGTTGGTTTTTTACCAAAAGCAGCTGTTGGTAGTAGCACAACTAAACTAACCGACTATTACTATCAATACTCTGAAGATACCAGAGATTATTGGCGGGTTGTTTTAGTCGGCGGTAATTCGACTGACGGTGTCTGGGGTGGCGCTTTTTCGTTGTATGCGAGTAACGCTTGGTCGTATGCCCATGAGACTTTTGCCGGTCGCCTTTGCTTTTAAAAATTTTTAATTTTTAAAATTTTTAAAAAATGAATAATATTAATAGGTTTTTGCAAAACGAATAAGATATGACAATTAGAAAATCGCAATCAAATATCTCACCAAAGTTGGTAGAATATTTACAGGGAAAATTATTAATTAGATTTAATATCAATACCGAAATTAAAGAACAACAAACCCTTTTCAATTATATTGAATGTGTGTTTGAAATAAATCAAACCGTTCAAGAAATTGAAGCAATTTGCTTAGAAAATGGTTTTGTTTTAAC